>OAVB01001018.1_pt1 | contig 19077 bp, 15 predicted proteins | sample 1516871 | NCBI WGS metagenome assembly OAVB01 (sample SAMEA2580069, study PRJEB22360) | human gut metagenome | biome: human gut; feature: human-associated habitat; material: faeces | place: Denmark | collected 2008/2010 | reverse complement strand
CGGAGCGACGCTGTAAAAGTGAGTGAGACGCTTTGCCTTGGCTAAGGTGGCGGCGCCAGCCGTCGGAAGGGGCAAGAGTGAGCAGAAAGGTAAAAGAGTTTCTTACAAAACGGTATTAAATACCTGCCTGTCATTCTTGAACGAAGTGAAGAATCTGGGCAAAGAATACGGGTGTTAAATACACTTTTTGCGATTATCCTATGCCGGATTCTTCGCTAAGAGTCAAATTATGTTTTTTCTCCTGTCATCATTCCGATTCTGCCCGCCGCTCAAGAATGACGGCAGAGGTGCTTTTGGTTTTTCTACGATATTTTAACCTGTGTACGCAAACTTGCCCCTATCGCCTCGCAAGGCTCGGCACTTCCCTCCGCATTCGGGGGAAGCTGATAATAAGGAAGAAAAAATTCATAGTTTTAAATTGTATTACTTACTTGTTTTGTCAAAAGAATAAGAAGCGTGAGCCGTCCCCGCTTGTCGGGGAAGGTGGCGGCGCCAGCTGTCGGAAGGGGTAAGTGTGAGCTGAAACGGAAGAATAAATAATATGCATGTATATAAATAATATGCATGTATAAAGACAAAGTAAAAAAGAGCGCAAAAAAACAAAACACCCGCCAGGTGATGACAAGGTGTTTTGTTTGGGGGATACCGTCATCGTGACGATATAAAAAACCGCAGACATCGCCATGACAGATCTGCGATTTTTATCAAAGTTAGATGGAAAGTTCAAGAATAGCCCACGGCGGGGTGTCTTGTTCAGTTGTTACGGTTTCTTTATCAATATTCTCCATGATTTCCTTCCTTTCTTAGCCTGTATTGTAGCAGGCATGACGGAAAATAAAAAATACCGGATTTACATATAAGTCATGCTTGACAGGAACTTCTGTAAGTAAATTATATTTGGTATAAAGAAATCATATGGCAGAGTCGGGATATTCCTTTTATAATGAAAGAAATCATACAGGGTGCAGATTAAAGGAGATTGTTATGGAGCTTCGGTATGGGAAAGATGTGATGGAGTCGGAAGAGTATCGGTCTTGGGGAGGGGAGTTTCACGGCTCGCCTTGGGATATTTCATGGGCCGACGCGCCTTACCGTGAGAGAAAAATGAAAACGCTGGCACCGGATATATTGGAAGAGCGCCTCCGTCAGGTTTTAGAGTCGGGGACGCCGTCCGGATGCGGGGCAGTGTATATTCATATCCCGTTTTGCCGTCTTGCTTGTACGTATTGCGGATTTTATAAGGAAAAGGCAGATGCGGAAAAGCAGGCACTCTATACAGACAGTTTGGTGAAAGAAATCAGGAGTCTGGCGGATTTTCCGTATGTCCGTAAATCGCAAACCGGGGCGGTATTTTTCGGAGGCGGGACACCCGGTCTGCTTACACCTTCCCAGATTTCTCGTATCATGGAGGCGGTGAAGGATACATTTCATTTGCTCCCTGAGGCAGAGGTGACAATGGAGTCTTCTCTTTCGGATATGACGGAGGAAAAAATGAGAGCCGCCATAGAAAGTGGTATCAACCGGTTCAGTTTCGGCGTCCAGTCTTTTGATACCAGGGTACGCCGGAGTGTCGGGCGGGGAGACAGTCGTGAGGCGGTGGCGGAAAAGTTAGCGGGATTGGCTAAAGAAAAGGCAGGTATGGTTATCGACCTCATTTACGGTCTGCCCTACCAGACGGAAGAGGTGATGGCCGGGGATATCCGTCGGGCCCTTTCTTTAGGGATTTCCGGACTCGATTTGTATAAGCTCCAGATTCACCCGTCATCCCCGTTGGGAAAACAGTTCAAGGCACAGGGAAAAGTACAGGAAGTGGCACAGTTGCAGTCTTTGTTTCGTATAGCACAGAATGGTCTCGCCGGCGGAAAAGCCGTTCCGATTTCCTGTACCCATTGGAAGATGAAACCGGGGGAACGGAGTTTGTATAATGCGATGGCTGCCGGGGAGAGTGACATTTTTGCTCTCGGTATGGCCTGTGGGGGAAAGCTGGGGGAAATTTCTTTTTTCAAACCGGTGAATGCGGCTATGTACCATGCTGCTGCAGGGAAGCGATATGTTGCCATGGGCGGTCAAGTTAAAGGACCTTACAGGAAAGAGAGGGGCGTATTGTCTTCCGCCTGTGACCGCGGTATCTTTGATTTAGATATGATAGGTCATGAAATAGGGGCGGACATACCGGATTTTTTGATGCCACTCTTCAAATCTTGGACAGATTGGGGACTTTTGACACAGCAAGGCTCTGTTTTCTCCATGACCGAAGCCGGACGGTTTTGGTATAAAACGATGATGCGTTTTCTTTTGCGGATGTTTGAAAACGGCTTGTACGGCTTTCCCGGCGAGGAAGAACGAAAACATATTCATTGGCAGGGTATGAAAAATATGAAATAAAAAAAGCGGTACCGCTCGGGTATCGCTTTCTGTTTTTGTATTACGGTTTGTCCCGCAAAGCACGTTTCAATATTTTCCCTGTCGCATTTTTGGGGAGTGCGTCCATGGGAATGAAACGGCGGGGAATTTTGTAAGCCGCTATATTTTTTTGCATGTAGTCCCTTATTTTGTCTTCATCAAAGGCATAGCCCTCTTTCATGACCACGTAGGCCCAGACGGACTGGCCGCGGAGCGGATCGGGATGACCGATGACCGCACATTCGCCGACGCCTTCCACTTCGTAAATGCAGTCTTCGACTTCGCCGGGATAAATATTTTCCCCGTTCATAATGATGAGATCTTTGATACGGTCGACGATGTAAATATAACGGTCGTCGTCGAGATAGGCGAGATCGCCTGTGTGGAGCCAGCCGTCTTCGGTCAGCACTTTCGCTGTTTCCTCAGGCTTTTTCCAGTACCCTTTCATCACATTGTCCCCGCGGACAAGAAGTTCGCCTACCGTGCCTGCCACATAGGGCCCTTCCTTTTCGGTCAGGATTTTCACTTCTACACCGGGAAGTGCGGGACCGGACGTCAGATACTTCGGTTTCTTTGTAGGAAGTACGGAAACGACTGGAGAAGCTTCGGTAAGACCGTAACCTTCCTGGATCGGGTGACCGAAACGCTTAAAGAATGCCTGTGCCACCGGCTGGGGAAGAGAAGCACCGCCGGATACAAAAGTTTCTACCGATGCCATATCCTCCGGCTTGCCGCGGCGGGCGAGCAGATTGTACAAAGGCGGCACCATGATAGCCAGTGTCACCTTATGCTCACGGATGGAGCGGATAATATCCGTCGGATTTTTCGAACGGAGAAGAACGGCTGTCGCATGGAAACGGAGCGCCGCCAAAACGACAACGGTAAGACAGTAACAATGGAACATGGGAAGCACGCAGAGAATCCTTGAATGCTCATCGACCGGAACGAGCTGTACATACTGCTCCACATTGCGAATCTGGTTCTTGTGGGTCAACATCGCGCCTTTCGGATTTCCTGTCGTTCCTGATGTATACACCAGGGCACAAACATCGTCTTCCGACAATTCGCCGGATACGTCAGGTGCTACCGGTGCATTTTCCGAAAATGCCTTCTCATTCAGACGGGAAAGCTCGATGAAATCACAAGACACCGTAAGCGGCGTATCGGAAACGAGAAGCTTGGCCCCCGCATCCTTCAGGATATAATCCACTTCCCGATCCACCAGGGAATTATTGATAGGAACGATAATGGCGCCCAAAGACGTAACGCCCATATACACATATACAAACTCCGCACAATTGGCGGTATACAGACCGACCCGGTCCCCTTTGCGGATACCCAGGGCATACAAAGTATTTCTGTAGCAATCGACAGCCTTTTCCAGCTCCCCGTAAGTGACCGTCGAGGTGCCGACATAAGCCAAATGCCGGGGATCGGCATTTTTAAACATTTCGTAAATAAGCATAATTCACCTCACTGATATGATATATTATTGTAACAAAAATCATAGGCCTGCACAAATGAGAACCATTCATAAAAAATGGATAAAAAACGGAAATAAGTGATATAATGCAAACAGAAAAGAAAGGAGAACACCATGCTCAGACAAATGACAGAAGAAGACCAAATCCGTGCCGTTCATCACAAATACGAAATCCCCGAAGACACGGTGAAAACCCTTTTAAAAGAAGGCATCCGTTACCTTGATATCGACAAATCTGCACTCATCGCCTGCCTCTCCGGGAAAAGCATACAGGAAATACTGGCACTCAGAAAAGAACAACCGTGGGGAAAAATTCTGAAAAATCTGGGACTTACAGGCGAAACCTACGAAGAAAAATACAACGCCCACCGTGCCCGCCGTCTTCACCGCTTTTACGGCGTAGAAGAAAAAAGAGCGAAAAAAGCTTTGGAAGAAGGCTACCCGAACCACTGGATCCGCCTGGCCTACCTCTTGGAAACGAAAACGGGAAAACCCATGGAAGAAATCCTGGCGATAAAAACCAAAAGCATGAAATGGAAACCCTGGGCAGAAGAACATCTCGGTGTCGCCCCGGAAGACCTGGCAAAATGGATTTTGGAAACAAGAAATCCGAGCCTGAAACCCAAGGCGTAAGCAAAAAAGAAAGATCATGGAAAAACGCCATGGTCTTTTTTTATGAGTAAAGATAAAAAAGAAATAGCAAAAGATATTTAAAAATTAAAATAATAATAACAATAATTGTCAAATCTGATTAAAAAGTGATATAATCATGAAGAATTATATTAAAATAAAAGTCTAATTATATTTAATGTTAATTAAATTCGGGAGAAATTCATGGCGGAAAAGATAGTTATGCTCACTTGTCCTCATTCAGAAACCGTCTGTACAGGGGCGAGCTGTTTCAATGCATTTTACAAGCGTACCCATTCTTTCCGGCGGTATGGAAAAGAAGAATTGGAAATAGGAGCATTCATGAAATGCAGCGGCTGCGGACATTATCCCGGAGAAGATAAAGGACTGGATGAAAAAATCGAAAGAATTATTGATATGAAACCGAAGGCGGTACATCTGGGAATATGCTGCTGCAAAGATAGCAAAAATAATCAAATTTGTGATGAAATCAAAGCAATTACCGACATATTTGAAAAAGAGGGAATCAAAATTATAAGAGGAACGCATTCGGAATTTTGAGGGAATGATTTCTACTCTTATCACGGCCGAAACACGGAAAGACCGGTGATAAGAGACGAAATAAACAGTTTCAGTTATTCACATTATTTTATTTTCAGAGAGGAGATTTATATGAAGAAAAAAGTGTATGCCATATCGGCAGTATTGGCCTTGACAGGTTTTTTAGGGGGGGTGCCGGCAGAAGCGGTTTATGATTTAGATGAAGTCCAGGTATATGGAAACAGAAACAAAGATGTATTTGGAAATGAAATTACTGAACAATCTTACTACCGTACAGGCGGAGATGTACAGGTTATTGATGCAGAAACTATAGAAAAACGGCATTATGCTCAGGTTGGAGATGCCTTGAAACATTTACCCGGTGTACAGGTACAGACACCGGGAGGTTATCGCGGGGGCGAATATGGATATACACAAACGCATTCTATTGTAACTATTAATGGAGATGCCCGTGTTGTAGTTCTTGTTGACGGTCGTAGAATGGATAATTCAGCAGGAAGTCCAGTGGCAGGGAATTCGGGCTCTGGCTCTAAGGCAATGGTTGATATAAACCAAATAATGGGAATGGATAACATCGAAAAGATTGAAATTATAAAAGGACCGGGAGCATCCGCTTACGGAGCCGATGCTACAGGCGGTGTTATTAACATTATTACAAAAAAAGGTGCAATGAAACCGGTAGGAACACTTGATTTTTCCATGGGATCTTGGGGTCGTTTCAATTATGGTATTACCTATTCAGGGAGTAATAGCGATGGAAAATTGAAGTACTTCTTGTCAGGGCGGAGAGAGCTCAGCGGAGAATCGCACTATAAAGATGGAATTACAGGAAAAAATTATAAATGGCATCAGACCGGATATAGGGATAATATAGCCAGTGCAAAGGTTGAGTATACATTTGACAACGAACATATTTTATCACTGAACTATAATTATATGAACGGCAAAGATGAATATCCTTTAACGGCACCCCATTATACCTATTTAACGGAAAGTGAATGGCAAAGAATTAAAAATAATTATGCAAATGGTATAACCGGTGATCCTAAAAATCCGGGATACAGAAATCTTTGGATTATGTGGTTAGGTGCATACAATGATTATAAGAAACATAATTTAGATCTTACTTACAGCTTTGCTAAAGACCATGACATGGAAAGCTTTATACGTTTCTATACACAAAATGAAAAGCATTGGGGTTCTTTTGGTGGCGGTGATGGAGATAAAAACTGTCCACTTCCGTTTACACCTGCTTGGGATGAATGGGCAAAAACCCATCATAAAGGAAGAGAGCATAAGTCATGGAGTCATAAATTAGATAACTCGGGAGTACAAATCCAAGTTGGTAAATCCTTCAAGCAACATGATTTGCTGACGTCTTGGACTTTTGATAAATCAAACTATGAAAATTACAGACTAAAGACAAAAACACAAAGGTCAGTCAGCCGGAAATCTGTTTTGGGTTACGTGCAAGATAAAATTCATGTCAATGAACAGTTTGAGATTACACCTTCTTTAAGGTATTCATATTACAGTGATTTCTCAAAGGTCGCAGAAGATGGGAAAAAATCTGATTCCGGGAATTCATCATCTACTATTACACCATCTTTGAATATGCAATATCTCTTAGGGGATAAGAGCAGTATTTATATGGGGTACAGTAGAATATACCGTCCTCTGCGTGTTGGAGATTATGAAAGAACTAATGGCTCCCAAAATGCAGAACTACAAGATGAAAAAGGAAATGTTTATACGATAGGCATCAGAACAAACTTTGATGATAAGACATCAGCCTCCGTTCATTATGACTATACACATATGAGCAATGCCGTAGCTCGGTATAGTGTATGGGATAAAGACGTAAAGGATTTTAAGTTGAAATATGTCAATGCGAAAGAAACAAAGAAGTCATTTAATGTAACACTTAACCATAGATTCGATAAGCATTGGAATTTTACACTTAATTATTCTCATGCCAACGACAAGTGGGCTGCCAAAGACGGTATGACTTTTGACCCGGAACTGAAATGGACGGATGGAAATGTTAACTCAGCGATTAATAAATTGCGTCCTCAGAACATATTTACCGGGGTTTTGAATTACGAAAACAATAAATTTAATGCATCTCTTTTAGCCAACTACTACACGGGATTAAGCCGTCTTGCTTATACCAGCAACCGCTTCTTTGTCGTGGATTTATCGGCAAATTATGAAGTTAATAAAGATGTATCTGTCTATGGAAATATCACAAACTTAACCAATGAAGCATGGGAAAATACCTATACCGCTTACTTGGGTATGGCTGCATGGCCTCAGCCTGGACGGGCATTCATGGTAGGAGCTAAGTATAAGTTCTGATAAGTTTGTCTATAAATGGCATGGAAAAAAGGTGGTAAAATTTATTACCACCTTTATTTCCGTTAATGGAGTATAAAATGAAAAAATTCGTTGTAATATTTACAATTTTTCTGTTTTTTCTATTCACAGGATACATATATAAGGAATATACAGGGGATTTTATCGTTCATAAAAAAGATGCAAGCGGGGCAAGCTCCCATTATCCCGTTACCATTGAAACCTATAGTTCTTCAGGGGAAAAAATAAAGCAAGTTTTCATAAAAAAACCAAACCGGGTAGTTACCCATGAATTAAATACTTTTGAAACGTTGGTTGCATTGGGACAGGCTGATACTGTAGTTGCTACATCAGTTGACCAAAATGGAATGGCATGGAAACGGATGATGAAGAGATATCCGCAGGAATTAAAAAAAGTACAAGTCATTGATAATTACGAGCCGAATGCAGAGGGGGTACTGGCGGCCAATCCGGATCTTATCATCGGTTGGAAGTCTACATTTACTTCTGTTTTGAAGAAATCAACAGAATGGTGGAATAGTCGTGGCGTGCGTACATATATTGTTTCTACCAGCAATCATATAACTAATAAAGGTACAATTGCTGATGAATGTAAATACTTGCAAGATATGGGGAAAATATTTGATGTAGAAGAAAAAACAAATCAGATGGTATTGGACATTAAAGAAGAGATTGATAACACTCGAAAACAAATTAAAGACAGACAGCCACAGAAAACGATGGTCATAGAAATGAGCGGAAAGGCGTTCATGAATTATGATAACGGATGGGTTGTAGGAGACATGGTGGAGCAATTAGGCGGCTACATGCCGGTAAAAAGTAAAAGAATTGGGTATGAAGATCTTATTGCTGAAGATCCGGATGTCATATTTCTTGTTTACTTTAATGAAGAGGGCAGATTGCGAATTATAGATTTATTTAAAGAGGCAGGGTTTAGCTCTCTCCGGGCAGTAAAAGAGGAAAGGGTTTACCCTATTCCCTTTGACCATATGTATACACCGGCAACAAAAACGATAGAAGGATTACGGATGATAAAAAAAGGTCTGTATCCTGATATGAACTGAGGAGTTACTTATGAAAAAATGGATTCGTCATTTAGAATTTACGGCAGTGCTTATTTTACTTGCCCTGATTTTAGTCATTTCTCTCTTTTGGGGGCTCGGAATCGGTACGGTGAAAATACCGTTGGAGCAGATTTATCAGGCCGTGGCGGAACAACTGACAGGGGACCTGCCTATCGAAGTTGTCGGACGGGGACCTGTTCATGATATCGTTTGGCTTCTCCGTTTTCCCCGTTTGATTCTGGCGGCTCTTGTCGGTTCGGGACTTGCGGTGTGCGGCGTTATCATGCAGGCTATCGTAAAAAACCCGTTGGCAGACCCGTACATACTCGGGATTTCCTCCGGCGCTTCTTTGGGTGCCACGTCCGCTATTCTTTTGGGGGTAGGAGCTTTTCTGGGTTCAAATTTTGTAGGAATCAGTGCATTTATCGGGGCATTTGCCTTATCTCTTGCCGTCCTTTTCATTTCCAATCTGGGAGGCCGCTCCAATTCCATTAAATTACTTTTGGCAGGCATGGCGTTATCGGCGGTGTGCAGCGCATTTTCCAGCTTTATTGTCTATTTTGCCAATAATAAAGAAGGAATGCAGACTGTAGCATACTGGATGATGGGAAGCCTTGCCGGGGCAAAATGGAATGAAATCATGGTGATAGCACCGGTAGTTATTATTTCCATTTTATTCTTTTGGACGCAGAGCCGTGTCCTGAATCTTATGCTTCTGGGAGATGAAACGGCGATAACGATGGGAACGGATCTCCATGTATACCGCCAATGGTATCTTTTAATCAGCTCCCTCATTGTCGGATTTGCCGTGTATGCCTCAGGTATGATCGGCTTTGTGGGTCTTATTATTCCTCACGTGATGCGTATGTTTATCGGGCCGGACCATAAACGGCTTATTCCTACCAGTGCCCTTGTAGGGGCCATATTTCTTGTCGTCTGCGACGGATTTTGCCGGATCATTATTCCTCACACGGAATTGCCGATCGGTATCCTGATTTCTATGATTGGTGCGCCCTGCTTTATTTATCTCATGATTAAGCGGACTTACGGATTTGGAGGAAATGACTGATGGAAATATTAGCGGAAGCGGTAAAATTCTTCGTCGGCAAGAAACAGATTTTAAAAGGAGTGGATCTCCATTTATATCCGAAAGAATTTTTAGGAATCATCGGGCCGAACGGGAGCGGTAAGAGTACATTTTTAAAATGTGTGTACCGTGTACAGAAACCGACGGAAGGAAAGTTAGTGTTTGACGGGAAACTTTTGGATGAAATGTCCTACCGCGAATCGGCACTTAAGCTGGCCGTCGTGGCACAGCATAATTTTTACAATTTTGATTTCACCGTTCTCGATGTAGTGCTCATGGGACGTTCTCCCCATAAAAAGATGATGGAGCGGGATAACCTGAAGGATTACACGCTGGCAAGAGATGCCATAAAGTTGGTGGGGTTGGAAGGATTTGAAGAAAGAAATTTTTCCACCTTATCGGGGGGCGAGCAGCAACGTGTCATTCTCGCCAGAGCTTTGACGCAGGAAACGGAGTGCCTTGTCTTGGACGAACCGACAAATCATCTGGATATAAGGTACCAGCTGGAAATTATGGATATCGTAAAAAGTTTGGATTTGACCGTGGCGGCGGCTATTCATGATTTAAATATTGCAGCCATGTACTGTGACCGTCTGATAGCCATCCGTGACGGACAAGTGGCAGGCGTGGGTACTCCGGCCGAACTTTTGACAGAAGAGTTCATCCGCGATTTATACCAGGTGGACAGTAAAGTAGAAATCGATGAAACGGGAAGGATGCACATCATATATCTGCCGAAGCACTGGAAAAAAGAAAATTCTCTATAGATTTTACAGGTAGGTGATACATGAATTTAGGAAATATAAAAATACAGTACCGGCAAGTTTTTTTGTTAATTTGCCTCGTTGTGTTTATATTGTTTTCTTTTGGGTGCACCGGTATAGAAAATAATCACTATAATGATGAGCAGGGTAAAAATACAAGACTTACCATTTCTAACTTTAATTTTGATGGAACACCGGTAGAATTAACTTTTACAAAAAGTCCGGAACGTGTTATTGTGACAAGACCTGAGATTCTTGATTTATTACTTGAGCTTGGCGTGGGAGATAAAGTTGTCGGTGCATCATTTCCTTTAAGCACAAAAGTAAATGTGTCACAATATAAAGAAAAGATTCCGAATGCCCTGTTGGGGGTGAACGAATTTGACAAAGAGAGTGCATTGATGCTTCACCCGGATTTAATTATCGGTTGGAGAATGTCATTCCGTACAGGTGCGTTGGGGGATACGTCGTATTGGCGGGGACAAGGAGTGCAGACGTATATAGAAGAAAACTCAGGTCCGATTCCCGGAGTGGATCCATTTCCTCCGTGTACGGTGGACAGTGAAATCCAATTTATAAGGAACATGGGGAAAATTTTCGGTAAAGAGCAAATAGCAGAAGAAAAAATCAAAGAAATAGAAACATATCTTGCGTTGATGGAAAGTAAAGCAAAGGAACAAAAACCGAAAAAAGTGCTTACCATCGAGTTCATGAGAGATCAAATAGAAGTGTTTGGTGATAAGATTATTTCTGGCGACATTATCCGGCGACTGGGAAGCGAAAATATTAACTATGAAGTTCCGTTTATTAGTACCGAGCAATTAAGATATGAAGATCCTGATGTCATATTTATTGTTTACCATGGAGATGAGGCAGATAAACTAAATGCGATGAGGCATTTGGAAAGAGAACCGATTTCTCATATCCGGGCAGTTCGTGAAGGGAAAGTGTATCCTTTGCCATATTCTTATATTTGTGCAACTAATATAAGAACTAAAAAGAGTATAGAAGCCATATATAAAGGGCTCTATGAATAATTATTTTAAAGGAGAAAGTGCAATGAGAAAGAAACTAAAAGGAGCTTTAATTTTGTCGGGAGTAGTAGCCTTTTTACAAGGGGGTACGTCTTTAGCGGCAGATATGCCTGTGTATTTATTGGATACGGTGAATGTGACTGCACAAGCGTATGAAAAGAAAGATTTAGATACACCGGCCGATATAACAGTTGTTTCTAAAGAAACATTGAAACAAACCGGTAGTGAAAATGTAGCACAAGCCTTAAAATATCAGCCGGGGATTATGGTTAGTGCTATGGGACCACATGATCAAAGCTGGATTACGGGGAATACAGGAGTCAATCTCCGCGGTGTAAGTAACGGCGGATTAGTTATGATTGACGGTATCCCCGTAAACTGGAACGGTGTAAGTCATTTAGATATGATTCCTGTAGGGGCCGTTGAAAGAGTAGAAGTCGTAAAAGGTGGCGGCGCGGTACTTTATGGAAGTTCTGCCTATAGTGGAGTCATTAATGTAATTACGAAAAAGGATGGAGAAAACTGCGTACGTTTTAGTGCAGGGAATTATGGAAAGAGAGTAGGAAGTATCGAAGCAGGGAATGAAAAATTAACGGCTTTTTACTCTTATGACCGTATGGGAGATCAAGGGCCGATGACGGTAGTTCCTTCCGGCGGCAGTAAAACAGTAAATGGGACTTCCTATAAATATGACACAGGTTTTGGAGACAGTAAAAAACAAGCCCTGGGTGTATCTTATAAGTTTAATGACGCAATAAATGCCGGCTATATGCACACAGAGAAGAAATATTCTATTGAATATTATGCACATAATGCACCGCAAGTCGGCAAAATCCAACATTTTGATTATAAAGATGAAGAAGATTTTATTCATTTAGCGTATGACAAAAATGACCTTACGGCGAATTTGTTTTATCAGCAAAGAAAAATAAATAATCCTGATTATTATGTGCATAACAGAAATGCAAGAGAATGGGAGCTAAGCAAGCAAAGATATTGGGGGACCGATATTAAGAAAAAATTTGATATCGGCAACAATAAACTGCTTGCCGGTGCATTATATAAAAAAGAAACGTATGTAAATGATAATCAAAAATTTGCAAACTCAAATACCGGGACATTAAGACCGCAAGCACGATTTGGTCAGTTTACATCGGAAAATTATGCGTTATATGGTTCTTACGAATATACTTTTAATAAGAATCTTATCGGAGTAACCAGTTTCCGTTGGGACGGTTATGATACCGACCGTGGAAATTTCAATGCATTTCTTCCGCAATTTCAATTGAATAAGAAGCTGAGTGATGCAGAAAGCGTCTATATTAATGTAGGAAAATCATTCAGAATGCCTACGATGAGGCAGCTGTATTACAGCAGCGGTATGCTTGCGGCAAATCCGGACCTTAAGCCTGAGTACGGTTGGAATTATGAGGCAGGATACAAGAAAAAACATGGGAAGGGTACATTTAAAGCAGCTGTATTCCATATCCATTTAAATGATATGATTTCATCAAGAAAAATTACTGTTGACAATAATAAGGTTTCCCAATCTTATAATGCGGCAGAATATAAAAATACGGGTCTTGAGATTTCATATCATGAACAAGCCGGTGATAAATTATCATGGCATGTTGGTGGAATTTTAGGAAATCCGAAAAAGAAAAACACCCCCGCTTCTAAGTGGACAGATACCTATAGCGGTTGGCAATTGGCTACGGGAATAAACTGGAAAAGTGAAAAAGATGATCTTTCGCTTTCACTTTCTTGGACAGGCGATAGAACCAGTACGAATAGTCAGTTAAAAAGCATAGGTATACTTCTTAATTCGTCTTTATTCTATACGCATCACTTTAGCGACAGCCTATCAGCTTCATTGGCAGTGGATAATATTTTTGACAGAGATAATATTACTGATGGCGGATATTATGCTGAAGGCAGAAACTATATGGCAACAATGAATTATAAATTCTAAGAGTTTGACGAACCCAGGTATATCTGCCGAGGCACTGGAAAAAAGAGGGGACGCCACAAGGCTGATTTTTTTGAAATTGTGAGAATTAAATAAAAAGAACCGGAAGACATATGTCATAAACCGGTTCTTTTTATTTGCTCCCGGTATTTCTTTTTTATACAATAGAGCTAAGGAGGGATACTATGATATTTGATGAAACATTATCTTTGCATAACGGAAAAAAGATTCCCAAGCTGGGACTGGGAACCTGGTTTATTAAAGACGGCGAGGCCGCTGAGGCGGTACGGTCGGCGGTGAAAGTCGGGTACCGCCATATCGATACCGCCCAGACGTACAGAAATGAGCGGGGTGTCGGGGAAGGTCTTCTTTCCTGCGGTCTCGGACGGGAGGAAATTTTTGTCACCTCGAAAGTGGCGGCAGAGCATAAAAGCTATGCGGCGGCCAAGGAGTCCATTGACGGAACGCTGGAAAAAATGGGGCTTTCTTATCTGGATTTGATGATTATCCATTCGCCCCAGCCGTGGACGGAAGTGAACCAATCGGATTACCGTTACGAAAAGGAAAACAGGGAAGTCTGGCGGGCTTTGGAAGAGGCGTACGAGAGCGGTAAAGTGAAAGCTATCGGTGTCTCCAATTTCCTGGAGAAGGATTTGGAAAATATTTTGGAAACTGCCCGTATCAAGCCGATGGTGAATCAGATTCTCTGTCATGCGGGAAATACACCGCTCGCACTCATTGATTTTTGCAAGAAACAAGATATTGTGGTGGAAGCATATTCGCCGATTGCCCACGGAGAGGCGCTGAAGAACAAGGTGCTTTGCGAAATGGCGGAAAAGTATAAAGTGACGGTGGCACAGCTCTGTATCCGTTACGACTGGCAGCTGGATACGGTGGTTCTTCCGAAAACGACATCGCCTTTGCGGATGAAAGAAAATGCAGAAATTGATTTCACGATTTCAAAAGAGGATATGGACCTTCTGGTGCATCTGGAAAAAATGAAGGACTACGGTGAGTTCGGACGTTTCCCCGTTTACGGCGGAAAGTTGGAAAAGAAATAAAAATAAAGAAAACCCTTATGGCGGTGGTTGCGGTCATAAGGGTTTTTGATTGTTCTGATGAAATTATACTTCCATGATGCGCATGATGTTTGTGGCGGCGGATTTTCTTTTTTTCAGATTTCCCGAGAAAATACCGGCGGTGATGACACAAAGATCATTTTTCTTGATGTAGCCTTCGTTCTGCAATTTTTCTATGGATTTCTCAAATATGATGTCTGTCGATTCGTAACGGGGCGCCAAAAGCGGGCGGACACCCCAGAAGAGCATCATCTGGCGGACCGTGATTTCATCGGGCGACAGAGCAAAAATGTCTACATCGGGGCGGTACTTCGAGAGGAGAAGAGCCGTATTTCCCGAAATGGTGGGAGCGATGATCGCCGCCGCTTTGAGCTCGTGGGCCGCCGTGACGGTGGCACGACAGGTGGTATTGGAAATACTGTCGTAAAGCGTCGCTTCCATTTCTCTGTAGCGGAAAAGGTCATATTCATGGAATTGTTCGGTGAATTCGGCAATGGAAACCATCATTTGCAGAGCCTCGACGGGATATTTCCCGCTTGCCGTTTCGCCGGAAAGCATAATGGCATCGGTCCCGTCGTCGATAGCATTGGCCACATCGGTGACTTCGGCCCGGGTCGGGCGGGGATTTCTGATCATCGAGTCAAGCATCTGCGTGGCCGTGATAACAATCTTTCCCTCATAATTACATTTCTTAATCATGTCTTTCTGGAGACGGGGGAGCATTTTCGGATTCACTTCGACCCCTAAATCTCCGCGGGCAATCATGATACCGTCAGCGGCAACAACGATTTCATGGAAGTTTTTTACCCCTTCTTGGGATTCGATTTTGGCAATGATTTTAATTTTTGAGTTTTTTTCCGAAAGAATCCGGCGGATTTCTTCAATGCAGGAAGCATCGCGGACGAAAGAGGCGGCGATAAAGTCGAAATCATTTTCTATGGCAAAAAGAATATCCTCTTTGTCTTTTTCCGTCAGCGCCGGAAGACGGACGGGAATGTCCGGTATGTTCACGCCTTTTTGCTCGCCCAGCTCGCCGCCGCTGATGACTTCGCACAAAATGTCACAGCCGTTCACGTCTTTCACGACAAGGTCAATCAGCCCGTCATCAATGAGGATATGATGTCCCGGGCGGATATCTTTGAGGATGGCGGAGTAGTTGATAAAAACTTTGTCCGCCGCATTTTCCGCATCGGCAGTGAGTACAAGGGAGCTGCCTTTTTGAAGAAGCAGGGGACGGTGGTCCTTCAGCAAACCGGTCCGTATCTCCGGTCCTTTCGTATCCAGCATAGCGGCGATGGGACGGCCTGCTTCAAGAGCCGCTTTCCGGAGCATGACAAGCTTTTCCTTGTGGCTCTCCCGGGTACCGTGGGAAAAATTAAAACGGGCAACGTCCATCTGAAGAGCCATTTTTTTCATGATTTCATAATCATCCTGGCGGGGACCGATGGTGCAGATAATTTTAGTTTTTCTCATACAATCTCCTTGAAAAATAAAAATATCCCTCTATGTATCTGTTTACTATATAGTACTACAGGCAAGGGAAATAATACACCGGGAAAGAAAAAGCGGTTTTATATGAGCAGAAACGGAAAATAATGAAATGACGCACACAAAAATCGTCCCCGCCGGTTGAAGGAAATAAGGGAAAGAATGCAAGTTTTAAGCCGTCCCCGAACACGGGGAAGGTGGCGGCGTCAGCCGTCGGAAGGGGAAAGCGTGAGTAGAAAGGTAAAAGAGTTTTTTTACAAAACGATAGTAAATACCTGCCTGTCATTCTTGAACGAAGTGATGGCAAGTGAACCACTTTCCGGGGAGCAAAGCGACGCTGTAAAAATGAGTGAAACGCCATACCCGACCAACGGGAGCGGTAAGAATCCGGGCAAAGAATACGGGTGTTAAATACACTTTTTGCGATTATCCTATGCCGGATTCTTCGCTATCACTCATCACGCTGTGGTTCCGTTCTGCTCATCCGCATACTTCCACCGCTCAAGAATGACGGCAAAGGTGCTTGGGTTTTTCTATGATATTCTGACCTGTGTACGCAAGCTTGCCCCTATCGCCTCGCGGGCTCGGCACTTCCCTCCGTGTTCGGGGGAAGCGAACGACTAAGGAAAAAAGAATTTATAGTTTTTATATAAGTTAATCGCCGAAAAACAGTAAATGACTTTTTGCCTAAGAAGGAAAGAACACGAACCGTAAGCCGTCCCCGAACACGGGGAAGGTGGCGGCGGTAGCCGTCGGAAGGGGTAAGCGTGAGCAGAAACGGAAAAGGGTTTCTTACAAGGCGGTATTAAATACTTGCCTGTCATTCTCGAACGAAGTGATGGCAAGAGAACCACTTTTTGAGGAGCGGAGCGACGCTGTAAAAGAGTGTGAGATGCTTTGCCTTGGCTAAGGTGTCAGCGGAGCTGACGAAAGGGGCAAGTGTGAGCAGACACGAAAAAGTGATTCTAACCTGTGTGCATTTGCTTTTTTTCAGGAATAGCTGACGCTAAGGAAGAACATTTATATTTCCTTTGCTACCCGCTATAAAAGTGCATACAAAAACGCCGCCCTTTTTTGAGAGCGGCGTGATTTTTTATGCCATATCCAGATTTTTCAGAATTTTGTTCAATACACCTTGGAATATTTTCATGTCCGTGTCGGAAACACCGGCGTAGAAACGCTGATCCAAGGCAACGGCTTCTTTGTGACTGACCTCCTCCACTTCTCTTGCCCTGTCGGTGAGGAAGAGCCGGTACTTTCTTGCATCTTCAGGAAGACGCTCTTTTCTGATCAGACCTTTTTTTATCATGGTTTTAATCATGACCGTAATGGTCGGATTGGTCAGATGGAGATGGTCCTCCAGCACTTTCTGGGTGACCACTTCCTTTTTGTGAGTCGATAAATAAGCAATGATCAGTGCCTGTCTGGCAGTAAGACCGTACTTTTTCATAATGTTCGTTTGCTTCAGAAGCATCCGCTTGTGTGCCCGGCCCAGGTTGTAGGTCAGACCCATCTGGTCGCTTTTTTCAAGGTCCTTCGGGTGTAAATGGATTTGTTTTTTCATGAATATCACCTGGCTGTAAAACGTAAAACATGGAAATTCGCAGTCACCGGCATTATGCACCGAAACAGACCGCCCGGCCGATTACCGTCGGTTATCCGCTAAAGACGGCTCTGAAAGAGGAAGCGGCACTTTTTCACTCTGTTTCCTTGATTTTTCCTTAATATCCCAGCGGTCATTCTTATCAATTTCACCGTAGAGAATATGCTCACCGGCGGTAATTTCAAAGGTGATATGCCCGAGGATGTCATGGCGTTGTACGGAAAAATAAGGAGATTTTACGGAATAGGTACCCTTCCATAAAATGTTCATATTCCGACGGATTGTGATGGTCATCTGTCCGTCATGATGCTCCATCTCAAAAATGGTCAGTCTTTCGAATCCGTCATTGAAAAATAAAGTGGAAGATTGGGAATACCCCGGTTCTCCATAAGCAGATAAAGAAGAATAATGAAATTCTTCCTCCCGGCTTCCTACAGAAGATGTCATGCCGGCCGTTCTTTCCGGTGTCCCGGCAAGCCCTGTGACAGGCAGACATAAAGCGAGAGCGAGGACTGCTCCCAGCGGTTTAACGAAAAACATGAAACCCCTTTCTGCATTTGAATACGCAAAGAAGAGAGGAAGATATCTCTTTAACTTTTGATTCTACGCACAGGTACAATCAAAGAATTAAGAAACATCTATTCTTCTCGATAACTATTTTATCACTAATCACTGCTAAATGAAAATGGTTAGGAGTGAAAAAAATTTTTATAAAACGGTAAATAATAAATTTAGAATAAAATGAAACTATATTATGATACATGACTACAGGTCAAAATGCAATTCTGCTATACTGGAGGCAGGTAAGGGAGGAGTATATGAAAATCATAGTGAGTGCCTGCCTGCTGGGCAAGCGGTGTAAATATAACGGCGGCGATAATTACCGGCAGGAAGTTGTCGATTTTTGCCGCGGCAAAGAAGTTATTCCCGTCTGTCCGGAAATAGAGGCAGGTATGCCCTGCCCGCGTCCGCCTGTAGAAATTGTCGACGGAAAAGTCACGGACTGTCACGGCAAAGATGTGGACAAAAAATACAGAAAAGGTGTGGAAAAGGTATTGAAAGAAATCGGTGATACGCCGGTGGCACTGGCTGTACTGAAGTCACGGAGCCCGACCTGCGGCGTGCATGAAATCTATGACGGCACGTTCACGGGACGAAAAATCAAAGGGAGCGGAATTTTAGCGGAAGCCTTACGAAACAAAGGAATTTCCGTAATTGACGAGGAAGATCCGATATTTAACAAAAAATAAGAGCAACAAAAAAGCACGGAGCAGAAAAGAAACGGTTCCGTGCTTTTTTTATTTTATGAGTGAAAACAAAAAATACAGAAATGACTCATACAGAAAAGCCGTCCCCGGATGACGGGAAGCAAGCGAACCACTTTTCGAGGAGCGGAGCGACGCTGTAAAAGTGAGTGAGACGCTTTGCCTTGGCTAAAGTGTCAGCGGAGCTGACGAAAGGGGTAAGTGTGGGCAGACACAAAAAAATAGAAAATAGTATGAGTAAAATCGAAAAATATGGAAATGACTCACAAAA
>OAVB01001008.1_pt1 | contig 19321 bp, 8 predicted proteins | sample 1516871 | NCBI WGS metagenome assembly OAVB01 (sample SAMEA2580069, study PRJEB22360) | human gut metagenome | biome: human gut; feature: human-associated habitat; material: faeces | place: Denmark | collected 2008/2010 | reverse complement strand
AAAAGTATCGCAGAGCTAAAGCGTGCCTGTTATATCCCCCGCCTGCCATATCCATATCTACTCCTGCATTGATTGATAGTTCTACGGCTTGCTTGGAACCGTGAGCCATTCCATGTGGCACCAACTGCCATATAGCTCCCCAATCGCTCACTACAACCCCTTTAAACTTCCAACGATTCCGCAAGACCTCTGTCAATAACCATTTATTCGCAGTGCATGGTACACCTGCAATATCATTAAATGCCGGCATAAAAGTTGCTACCCCTGCCTCCACCGCCGCTTTGAACGGAGGCAGATAAATCTCTTCCAACGTGCGTTCACTAATATCTACAGTCCCATAATCTTTTCCCGCCTGCGGCAATCCATAAGCCGCAAAATGTTTGGCACATGCCAGCACCGACTCATTGCTACCCAAATTCCACTGATATCCACGAACCTTAGCTTCCGCTACCCGGGAAGTCAGCCAAGTATCCTCTCCTGCTCCTTCCAATACACGTCCCCAACGAGGATCTCTGGAAACATCAATCATTGGTGCAAAAGTCCAGTGTAGTCCTGCTGCAGCAGCCTCTTTAGCTGCAATTCTTGCAGACTTTTCCATTAATTCCAAATCCCAGCTACATGATTCGGCCAGAGGTATCGGAAATATCGTTTTATATCCATGAATCACGTCATACCCGAACAGCAAGGGAATCTTCAAACGAGATCTTGTTACCGCTATTTCCTGGTACTTTCTGATTTCTTCTACACCCGCTATATTCAATATCGACCCTATACGCCCGGCTTCCAATTGCTTGTAAAAGTCATCCTGTGCTTTCTGCGGCCCCGTTGCCACTCCATTCGCATTACTCTGATTGAGCTGACCGATCTTCTCAGCTAGTGTCATTTGCTGTAGCAACTTTTCTACCTTTTCTTCTATTTCAGGAGAAGCCTCCATAAACAAGCTCTGAGAATTACCTCTTTCAAAAGATAAAAAAGCAATCCATAAGATTAATAGTGTTTTCGTTTTCATAGTTGATAATATTTCTTATTCAAATTGGGGAACTAACAATACCGCATCGGCCGGCACAGTTCCTATGGCATTCTCACTGGAGATCTCTACATACCCTTGCTCAGAAGGTTCAAAATGACATTCATCCAGCAAATACCATTCTCCGGTGGTTTGGCCTTCTATCTTCAAAGCGTTAGGAGTCACTATAATGTGCCGTGTACCCCTACCATTTCCAATCCTGACAGTATACGTATCCGCTTGCTTCATCTTGGGAGAATAAATATAGACTTTATACAATCCTTCCTTCTTTATCGGAAGCTGATATCTCACTTTGGCTATATTCCTGCCATCCGACTCATGCGTACGGAATGTAAGTCCATATCCGGGTTTCTGTTTCGTTTTCCAGTCTCCGGTCATCTGAACATACGCTGCCTGGTCATCATCCACCAGTATATCTCCCGGTCGGCCGTCGGAATAAGGATTTTCGTCCAGCAACCGTTTAATGTCAGACACACAAACTTCTTGCACATCACATTTTTTATCTATGGCGAGACTTGCCGCTACTGCCGATGACTGTGCCAGTACCATAAAAACCGGTTCCATACGAATAGAGCCATAAGCTATATGAGAAGCGGAAAGACAAACCGGTACCAGAAGATTCCTGACTTCTTCCCGACGGGGAACTATGCAGCGATAGGAAATCGGATAAGGTTTGAAACCACCGACTTCGACATTTCCCTCATTCTTTACAAAGCCATTGATAACGTGTCTGTCACAATTATGCGAATCCATAGTATAAGCAGCCCAACCAATGCCATCGTCACATGTCTTCTTTCCGACACAATGCTGCTGAGTCATCACCACTTCTCCAAGCATTCTGCGCGCCTCACGAACATACAACTGATGTGACCAATGCCCATTGCCTACAAATTCATCTTTCGGATAACCCCATTCCCTCATTTCGCGCCTGATCTCCTTTGGAATCCTTCTATCATGCCCGACAAAATAAAGCAATCCCTTCGTATAATCCACATGTTCTTGCCAAATACTGTCTCTTTTTTCATAAGAGGCTTCCGGATATTCCCAATTAGCACCAATCATATCCGTAGAAAAAGCACCTTTATTATTGATATCAGTCTTATCGCCGGGCATCAAACTCCAGATAAAAACATCTTGTAACCCTTTCCAAGGCTCCACTTCTTTCAAGCGAACCAATAATTCATATTTCTTCGAATCATAGTTTTCCGGCCGGGTAATGGGTATTCTATTTCTCGGATTGTTGGTCAAAGTAATCCTGAAATTATAAGCTTGTATCTTCTTATCACCGCTGCCCGTAGGTTGAGGAACAGTATGATGTATTCCCCACAACAAACCGCTTGTCGGATCACCCTTAATCTTATAAGGATCAACTTTTCGATTAAATTGATGACCTTTATGTATTTGAACTCCGTTTAGAGTCTCACCATAAGTAGCATTAGACTCACGTCCGGTCATATATGACACACCCGCCCGTGCCATCAAATCTCCCTCATATGAACAGTCTATAAACACTTTAGCCCGAACACTCCTGTTTGTTGCCGGCTGCGGATTATATGTATTCTCCAGCATTATTTCATTTATCTCCCTTTCAGCCACTGTAGAAGATACGATACGATATTCATACCAAGTTTCTATCTCTGCCTTATTTATATAATCGACAAAAATAGATTCTGCTACTTTAGGTTCAAAAATCCACTGCTCAAGCTTACCATAGTGCGTTCCCAGTTTACGATAAAAATCCAAGGCCAATCCTTTTACCACATATTTATTGCCGATATCCGTATATCCCAATCCTCCGGAAGTCATCCCACCCAGATTACGGCGAGGTTCGATAAGAATGACACTCTTCCCCATATTCTTAGCCGTATATGCCGCAATGACACCCGCGGATGTACCACCATATATACATATATCTACTTCACGAACCGACTGGGCCTTTATGCCATCGAACACCCAAAAGAGTAAGGATATTAAAACCGTATACTTCATATATTTTTCTATTATATTAATTCATGCACCTCTTCATTATTCATCATTTCTTCTGATTGACCACGCAAACATAGTATTTCATGAGGTTATGCACTCATTCTAAAGTCTCAAACACTTTCTATTTTATCTCAACCTGGCTTTGCGATTGAACTATCACGTATTTATACACCACATAATCATTCATTGAAGGTAAAAAAACCTCAATTGTTCCTTTTTCATCCACTATTGTCTTTATCGCTTTACCGTGTCCCAACAGAGGTACACATTCTATTTCCGTTCCCGGAGCCAACCAAGTTTTTACATGATAAGATTGCAAAGGATGATACTCTCGAAAAAAAATAAAGTATCCTTGGTGCTCCCGTATAGATTGGAAGCCTGTCCATGACCTGCCGTCGGGCATATCACCTACCGGCAAAATGATTCCCTGATGAAAATCATGTTGAAAACCACGATATTTTTCTACCTGTTCACGCAACAGCAAAGCCTCTTGCGGCAGATTAGTTCCCTCCATCCAAGCCAATGGCTGCCCTGCCATAGTAATGGCAAAAAGATATTCAAATGAATAATTAGCCGGTCCGAAAGGATCATTGGCATACTTCTCCTCATTACGCCATTTATTTAAAAATTCAATTTGTAGCTTTTCAGCAGGTACATATTTGGAAAGCTGCCACAAGTTACGTAAAGTCCAATAAGGATAATAATTCTGCCAATCTGTATACCGATTTTCCAAGAATATATTTCCATACCGATTAAATGTATGGTATCCCCCACGGCGACCGGCCGTCGCATCCAAATTAAAAACCACTTGATTGTCGGTTTCAGCCAAAACGTAGTCAAACAACCTATGCAAATTCATTTCCGCTTCTTTAGTCGGGATAGACAGTCCGTCAATCTTAAATATACAGATGCCATATTCTTTATATAATCTGATAATAGCTTCCGCATCCTTTTTCCAATCTGCAAAATTATCTTGTATGCTGGGATTAAACCACAATGCTATGTCAATGCCCAGTTCTTTGCCTCTTTTTATGATAGGAGACAATCCGCGAGGATACTTGCTTTTATCCGGTGTCCAATAATCCGGATTACTCCATATATCCTTAAAAGAGCCTTTCGCTACTGCCGAATTAGGACTCTTCCCGGTTTGCCAGCCATCGTCAATCTGAAAATGAGTAATTCCCAGTTGAGCCGCCCGCTCTAATTCCCGCAAGCAAAATGCCTCGTTTACTTTCGAATCTTGACTGCGGTCTCCCCATGTATTCATCATTATCATTTCATCCCGTTGAGGAAGCAGCCGGCGTATTTGTTTCTGATAAGTACGTAACGCCACCAACTTGTCAACCGCTTCCGGACCATAAACCCCGATAACGCATCCATAAGCAGGAGTCCATTTGTCCGGAGTAATATCTTTCTCTGAAACCCCTAGGCCCGTAACAGTAAAGCTCCCAAACTCAGCCATAAAATCATATCCTTGATAGGCTAGCTGTACATTTGAGCAAGGAGCCTCTTTTAGAAAAAAGAAACCGTTCTTACTGATATTTTCACGAACTTGTAATAGATTTCCCCGATAATGATTTTTACGATAAGACAGGAAGTTTCTCTCCACCACTAAATTATTATTCCAGTCTGTCGCATCAAAGAATTCAATACAATCGACATTCCAGTGTTGCCCTTTGAAATTCAATTTATCAAGCGTAGATGCAGTTTGGTCAATTTGCATATCTTCAAGGAACTCAATATTCTTTCGATCGGCATTATTCAACTCCTCACTTTTCCCCAGAATGGACACATTCCCTTTTAAATAGGTGTTGCAGGCGATAGCCGGACAATCATTATATACTTTATAAACACGTTTAACTTGCAACTGCCGTAAAGCAAACTTTACTTCTATCTGCAAATATGCCGGGTGAATAGTTGTTTGCGCCACCCGTACTATATCTACAGAAGCTTTCTCCGCCTCCACAAGTTCTTTATTTAATTGAAAATCAGGAGTACGTGAAGTATTCCTCCAGGAATACCGATTTGTTTTATCAGTCAGTGTATGAGTTATCAGATTTCCATTATTCCAAAGAAAAGTACGTTCAATCCGATTATTCCCCATAATCAATGTATTCTTCTTTAAATAACCATAAAAAGTGTCTTGAGCCACCACCGTCTTTCCTAAAAGAAATAACAACCCCAACAGAAAAAAAGACTTCTTCTTTCTTCCCCTATTCAAGTGTTTTTCAAACAATAGCTGTACTTTCATCACATTTGTATTTTTAAATTCTGCCGTAAAAGTAGAAATGCTTCTTCACAGATACAGAATTATATATCTCAAAAACATTCTTTTCTGTCTCATAGAAAAGAAACAAAAGAAAAAAATAATATATTTGCAGCATGTATCGTTTGTGGTTTACATTCATTATAATTTTGTTTTCCTGCTTTCATTCTATGACAGCAACAACACATGACAAGCCTTTCTTCTTTCAACATCTGACTATGGAAGACGGGCTTTCCAACAATCATGTATCAGCTATTTTCCAAAGTAAGGACGGAATTTTGTGGCTAGGAACACAAAAAGGACTGAACTGCTATGACGGTCATAATTTCAGGCTCTATAAAAAAAGAGATTCATCCACCGCCAACAGTATTAGAGGAAATGGCATTAAAAAGATTCTTCAAGACCGCGACAATAATATCTGGGTACAACACGAAAAAGGAACGGACGAAATCAATTACATTACCCGAAATGTCCGACATGGATGGGCGCACGACTCTATCGGAAAATCAGTTATCGATATCTGCACTGACTATAATCAACAACTGCTCATCCTCTGCGATCAGGAAGTATGGCAATACATAAAACCGTCACGGTCTTACAAACGACTGTTCACTGCCCCTGAAAACTACTCCCTATTCTCTCTAATAAAAGATAAACAAGGAGGATATTACATTGGTACCCGACAATATGAGGTGCTAAGATGCGACAGCAACTGGAATATCACATCACGAATCCAGTCTGCACTAAAACAAAAAGGTCCGGCAAACAAAGGATTGGTTTTTCCTTTGCACATGGACTCTGAAAACAGACTTTGGTATGGCATAAAAAACCAAAGTATCGAACGGTATACCCCTCAAACAAAGAGTATCACCAAATATAGCTTATCGAATACATCATTTATCAATCCTGACGTACGCGACATGATTGAAATGGATAAAGATTATATGCTTATCGCAACTTTTAACGGTCTTTTCAGATTGGATAAAGAAACCTTGAATCCTTCTCACGTTCTTTCTCCGCAAACAGAAGAAGAGGGCACTTTAAACCATTTCTCGATTTATAGTCTCTACAAAGACAAGCAGAACATTTTGTGGGTAGGTACTAATGCAGGAGGCGTGAATTTTTGTCATCCTTACAATCAACGTTTCAAAACGATCCATCCCAATCTGTTTTTAGGACGCATGGGGATGATACGCAAGGACCAAGAAAACAATATATGGGTAGCTACAGAAGGCGGAGGATTGTTCTCTTACAACCAGCAAACCGGTTATCAGGAAAATTATCTAGTACACGGCAAAGAGAAATCAACCTATTATGCCAATATCCTCAAATCTCTGTTTATTGACGGAGATTCTATCTGGTGCGGCAATCAAAAGGGAGAGATTTTTATTTTCTCCATAAAAAAGAAAAAGTTCTCATTCTACACACGTCTAGGTGACAGTAATATCCTTGCTATTTTTAAAGACTCCAAACAACATATCTGGATTGGCACCAAACAAGAAATTATACAGTTAGCAAAAAATGCCGACGGAAAATATGTCAAACAGTCAACTAGCAGTCTTATTCCCATAGAAGACGTATGTGTCATAGAAGAACTTCCAAACGAAATCATACTGTTCGGTTCCAAAACGAAAGGTATCTATATATACCATACGTCAACCAACCAATGGCAACATCTTGATAATCGTTTCTTTAAACTTCCGGAAGATACCAACATCAGCATAACTTCTTTCTGCAAAACGAAAGACAACCAGATATGGGTGACAACAGAAAATCAAGGGTTGTTCCTATTGGATACGGACTTTCAAATAAAGGAGCATTTATTCCATTCGGGAAACAATTATCTGGAAGATTTGTATCACGTAGCAGAAGGAAAAGAAAACCAGCTATGGCTGATGACCAACAAAAGCATTCTTTTGTATGATACCAATACGCGCCTCATCCGTTCATTTGACAGCCATAACGGACTTAACCTGAAGGACTTCAGTGCCTATTCTTGCTGGATGGATATCAATCGGCAACTGTGGTTTTCGGGCAACCGGGGAATTGCAATGCTGGATACCGAAAATTTTCCACTAAATACATCACGTTCTCCAATCATCTTCACTGATTTATTGGTAAACAACCGTGTTCAACACCCTTTGGCACCCGAATCCGTATTGAAACAGAATTTTAATGAGACTCGGACACTGAGCCTTAATTACAATCAGACTAATATCGCTATCAGTTATACCTGTTCCAATTTCATCTATCCGGACAACAATACCTTTTTTTACAAAATGGATGGTGTAGATGAAGAGTGGATTGATGCCAACAACCGGAAAACGGTATATTACAGTAACTTGCGCCCGGGACATTACCGGTTTCATATCAAAGCCTTCAACAACGACAATATGTTCTGCGGAGAAAAAGAGATAGAAATCATCGTTCTCCCTCCTTTCTGGATACGCTGGTGGGCATTTCTTATGTACGCAGTCATTATATACTTGTTGATACACAGATACGTAATATACCGGCAGAGAAAACAAAGACTAGAGCATGAATTGCATCTGAAACAGATTGAACAACAAAAAGCGGAAGAACTGAATCATGAGCTGCAATTGTTTTTCACCCAAGTGGCACACGAATTTCGTACTCCTTTATCTTTAATATTAAATCCTTTGGACGAAATACAGGATAAAATTATACACATAGCAGGCGTGCAAGAAGCATTGAAACTTATCCGCAGAAATGCACAACGGTTGCTGGCATTGGTCAACGACTTGATGGATTTGCGGAAAATAGAATCCGGAACGAATAAGCTAAACCTTTCTAATTTTGATTTCAACGATTTCACCAAAGAAGTTTATTATACTTTTCAAGGAATTGCCGGACAACGTCATCTGAAATTTTTGTTAAACTTGCCAAATACTCCCATCATGGCTACTTTTGACAGAGAAGCCATGGAGAAGGTACTTTTCAATTTGCTTTCCAATGCTTTCAAATTTACTCCTGAAGGCGGAGAGGTACACCTGTCCGTCACCACAGAAAAAACTGTCGAATCCAAAAGTATCCTGATTGAGATAAAAGATACCGGTATCGGTATCTCGCCCGAAGACGTTGAGAAGATTTTCCGTCCCTTTGCCCTATCACGTAAAGACTTGCATGGGAATATCAGCGGCAGTGGAGTAGGACTGAGTATCACCCGGACAATTATAGAACATCACAAAGGAACCATACAAATTCAAAACAATCCTCCGCACGGGACTTGCATCCATATAGAACTTCCCTGGGTATTCAATCCCCAATACACCATCTCGCCCACTATCATTGAGGAAGAAGACGTGAGAAAGGAAGACATCGGACAATTCCCGCTAAAGGTAAATCTGCTCGAAAAAACTATCTTGCTGGTAGACGACAATCCTGAGATACTGAACTATCTGAAAAAAGAACTTGGAAAATCTTTCAATATACTCACTGCCACCAACGGAAAGGAAGCATTGGGCATGTTACAACAACAGAATATCTCATTAGTGGTGAGCGATGTCATGATGCCCGAAATAGACGGCATCGAATTATGCAAACGAATAAAAACAGACCATAACCTGTCTCATCTCCCCATCATCCTACTCACGGCAAAAGCCATGAATCTGTATATAGAAGAAGGCTTCCAGGCCGGAGCAGACGATTACATCGTCAAACCCTTCAAAGTGTCTACGCTGAAAATACGTATCAAAAATATTCTGAACCGGCAAGAGAAGATGAAAAAGATTTACGGCAAGCAATTATCATTGAAGAGTGCTGGCATAGAAGTAGAATCTATAGATAAAGCTTTTGTTGATAAATACATTGCCATTGTCAAAGAAAACATCTCTAATCCAGATTTCAACATTGACCAACTTTGTAAAGAACTAGCTATAAGCCGGGCCAATTTATATAGGAAAGTCAAAGCAATCACTACCTTATCACCAGCGGAAATGATAAGAAATATACGTTTGGAATGTGCTTCCGAATTATTACGCAACTCACAACTGACTGCCACCGAAATCGCAATACAAGTCGGATTCGGCAGTTACAGCCATTTTAGCGATTTCTTCAAAAGTATATACGGGATATCTCCTAAAAAATACAAAGAACAATACGGAAAATCCTGATTTAACGCAGTTAAGCTGTAAGCGTCTCCGCGTTGCCGTTACTTTTTCCATTTGTCCGGTAACAGTTCCCTAAGCACCTTTTTGTCAGTGTTTGGTTTAATCCCAATAAATCTGTTAAGTATGTCTTTGAAGTAGTCGAATGTGTTTATCCCGTTAAGTCTGCATGAGCACGCCAATGAATATATCAGCGCCGCTCTCTTTGCCCCTTGATGACTTCCGCAGAATAGCGAGTTCTTTCTACTTAAACTGATATACTTGTTTAACCTTTCTATCTCGTTATTATCCAGCTTGTAGTCCGGTTTGAGCACATAATTGCACAATGCCGGATATTCATTCAGGGTATAATTGACCGCCTTGCTCAAATTACTTTTGGGCAGAGTTGTCTTTTTCGTCTGTATTTGCAACAGTTCATCTTTTAATTCGGTTAATATAGGGAGCATATGCTTCTTTCTGTATTCCAGGACTTGTTCGGGTGGGTATTCAGGTGGCATTTTCAAGGTATTTCTCATAGTCGAATACTATCTTCTCCCTTTTTCTGGTGGAAGACAAGCAAGTTCCGATTGTCCCACATATTGTGGGAAAGTATTCTCTAATATTATGGGAAAAGATTCTCTTATTTTGTGGGAACAAATTCCCATAATATCAGAGAACACTTTCCCATAATATATGGGACAAAGAGAATATGTACTTCTCTGATAATAGTTGACTAGTTGTTTCTTTATTCTTGTTATAGGTTGGCAGGAAAGACACTATGAGAAATGAATCCAACAAGTATGAGAAACAGGGTAAAATCGGGGGTATTTGACGGAAAAACTATGAGAAATGCTGTTTTAGAAATCATTTCTCATAGTCTATTCTATTAGTTTTCTGCCACTTATGATTGATGAATGAGAATATGAGAAATGAAAATGAAAAATCGTTTGCAGGGAGCGGTAAAACAAGACGGCAACGCGGAGACGCTTACCGGTACAATGTGAAGGAGGTGAAGAGCGATTTATCTCATCTTTTACGTTTCCAATCACCATAAAACACCGATTCACAATCATCCGGGCTAATGTGAAACCTATGAACCTCCGAAATGCCTCTTTATAGTAGAAACTTCAAAAGACCTCAAAGAAAGAATCAATCAACAGTGTAAAGGTTGAGTCTTGCGGTATCTATTCCATATACGATGACAGGTGCCCCGGTCAATGATATGGTTGCCTTATGATCAGGAGCTCTCAACCGTATTTTCTGTCCAATGACGTTCACCAACTTCAGACTTTCTCCGGCAGCAGGGAGTTCCAACTCCGTGTGCACACGCCATGTATCCACCCAAGGTTCTGGAGACAGGGCATTGTGTTTCTGGATAAACCCTTCCGCTCTATTCCAAAGGACGGCCATCGCCCCGCTGGGAGTGTCGAACAGCAATCCTCTATGATGGCTGTTCTCATCTGGGAATTTAATCCATCCCTTGCATGTTGCCCCGTCCAGTGCTTCGGCAATCGTGCAATAAGCCATCAGTGAAGGCTTAAAGCTAAGATCTCTGTTGATAAGACCGAAGAAATACTCCCGGTTGCCGGCATTCACTCCCAGTTGGTCGAACCAAACTGAATTAAACAATTGGTAATAAAGAGCATTCTTCACTCCTTCCGCCGCTGCCAATATATACGACAAGACTACATTCTCGGCAGAACCACGAGGAGTGTCGTTCCATGAATGATTGGGATAATCCAACGCATAAACCTCCGTCAAATACAGTTCCTTATTTCCGCCATGCTTCTTTATAAAATCATTTGCCAACCGAATGGAAGCGTAATAATTCCAATAAGGATATCCTTTAACCGGTTTCTGATATTTTTTCCACGGAGTAACTACAGGATAATCAGGAGTATAATTTCCTCTACCCGGATGCAATGCAATGCCATCCAACAAGTCCCAACCACCAACCTCTACCAACTTATTCATAAATATTTCATCCCAACCTGCCATACCAAATGAAATCAGTTTAATTGCCTGCCATTCCGGTTTTTCCTGCTGCACCCGGCGAATTGTTTTCAGCCACGCCACATAAGGTTCAAGCAACACAGCGCCTCCGATGCCATCTTTGCTTACGGCAATACCTGCATTATCCATGTTGATTTCATTGCCAAACTCCCATATCCTATTGCCATTGCAAACCATTTTTTCAAGACAAGCACGAACCGTTCTTTTACGCATCTGTTCGTCCCATTCCTTTTTCCAATTAACATTATTATGGAACATCGCCCATATAGAAGGAAAATTTGCCGTATCTCCATTCCGCAACCATTTTACTCCCATTCTCTGCAACAAGCGGCTCAAATTATCCAAATCAGGAATCTCCCAATAGGCAGAAAGCCCCATAATGCTTTTCTCAGGAGAAGAAAAAAACTTATGAGGAGGTAATACGCAAATATTAGTTCTGGAAAAAACTTGCTCACGCCCCTCATTGTCGACCAGAGAGGCTTCTACAAAAAACAAATCCTGTTCTTGCTCCGACCTGAACCGGACAGGCCGAACAACACACTCTCCGCTAGCTAATACCAAAGCTTCGCTCTGTCTGACAACTACATTGCCCTTAAAATCACGTACCCAATAATTTAACCTAAAGTTCTTTTTTTCTTGAGCTGTATTGGTTACGTTAACATTCACTTCCAAAATCTCCAAGGCGTCTTCCCACCAGTTGTAGGTTTTATCCGTAGTCAGAGTCAGTGCAAACGGACGCCCGTGCCATCGTGAGCTGATGACCTCGTAAGATTCGTCTGCCGAAGCAATCACAACAGAAAAGCGAGTATCCAGAACCTTTTCTCCCTGTAGACTTTTCTCAGTAAATACTGTATGTCTGAATCCCTCGTCTTTCCAATTAAGATTAGCAGAATTACCTTTGTTATACGCCAAACATATCTTATAATTGCCGTTCCGAAAAGGAACAAATTTTGCATCAAACTCTTCAATGGGAAGTCCACCTTCAGAATGACGTTGCCAAAGACCTGTTTTCGCTACAGGCAGTTCCCGGCTCCGCTCCCCTAATAAAACGAAACGGAATTGGGAACCGCCCCATTTCTTTTCTACATATTCTTCGGGCATCCCACTAACAGTATAATGGACATCTACCGCAGAAGGACGTGCTATATAAGTACCCGTAAGCACCAGCGTTTCCGGAATTTTCCGTCCTCTGCTATCTCTTTCGGGAAACGTAAAACGGGCACGAATAGCCTGACAACCATCCTCCTCCACCATTTCATAAGTACACGCTTCCGGAGCAATCGCCGGCGACCATCCCAATCTCATACTCCCCAACCGGACAAGCTTTTCCGATTGCTTATTCATAACAAATATTTCGTCAAAGCCGGATGCTTGAAGAATATAACTTGCAGTTTCAATCCTACAAGTCTCCATAGCATATATGGAATTATTGCCTAAGCAAAACAGCATACCGACATATATAAACGACCACAAGAGGACCTTTAAAAGAATTTTATTCTGTCTTTCCATTGATAACTACGGTTTTTTATAGATTTTCATTGCATAACCTCCACCAGGTGCCATAGATATCTTCAGTTTCCTGTCTGCAGGAATATCAATCACCTCTTTTACATAATCGGATGCCACTCTGTGAGCATTTGCTCCATCACGACAGACTTCCGCTGCAAACGCACCTTCACCGATAAACGACAAGTCAAGTGTCAACGTGCGTTCATCCCAATTAGTCATTGCTCCCACATACCAGTCTTTTCCTTTCTGACGGGCAATTGCCACATATTTCCCGATAGCCCCATCCAAAGATATTGTATGATCCCATACAGTGGGAATTGAAGTTATAAAACTCGTACATTCCGCTTCACGCTCATACATAGAAGGACTGTCACACAGCATATTCAAAGGAGATTCAAAAACTACATACTCCGCCAACTGACGACAACGGGTTCCTTGACTCATCGGCTCCTCAGTAATATAGCGGAAATTCTTTTTATTTGCGTTACGCATGGCACCTTGCGTATAATCCATAGGTCCGGCAAGCATACGGATAAACGGAATAGTCACATCATAGGTCACCTGATCTATATTATTACTAGTGAACTTTAATTGTTCAAGCCCATGCACTCCCTCAAAATTAAGTACATTCGGATAAGTCCGGTTTAATCCTGTCGGCTTATAAGCTCCATGAAAATCCAGCAATAACCGATGTTTTGCAGCAATCTTCGCCGCTTTATAGTAAAATTCAACCATCGGCTGGTCATCCCTGTCCATAAAATCAACCTTAAAACCTTTTATTCCTAACTCGGAATAATGCTTGCAGACTTTCTCCAAGTCGCGATTAAAGGCATAATATCCCGCCCATAAAATTAACCCGACATTACGGGAGGCGGCATAATCTATCAGTTTCTTCAAATCAACTTCCGGTACTACCTGAAAAAGGTCTGCCTTCAAATTCACAGCCCATCCTTCATCCAGAATTACATATTCAACGCCATGACGAGAAGCAAAATCAATATATGCCATATAAGTTTCATTATTAACTCCGGTCTTAAAATCAACTCCTTTCAAATTCCAGGCATTCCACCATTCCCAGGCAACTTTTCCCGGACGTATCCATGATATATCCTTCACGCGCGAGGGAGCAGCAAGCTTATAGACCATATCATTATCTGCCAATTCTTTATCATTCTCGGAAACAACAACAATACGCCAGGGAAATACAGCATAAGCCTGGCAACTAGCGATATAAGGTTCGCGCACTTGTATCACTTCCTGCAAGGAATTATATCCTCCTTGCCTTTTCTCCTTGGGATAAGGAGCATATACTCCCTCCAATGCGTTCCGATCTTTCGTTTTAGCCAGAAACATACCAGGATATTGCTCCAAATCAGCCTCAGCAATACATAATTTACGATTATCACCTGTCTCAACAACTATAGGAGAAAATAACAGTTTATGAGGATTCATCCGGCTAATGGGTTCATAAGTATATATATTCTCAAATGAATTAAAGAACTGCTTCTCACGGTCTTCGCTTCTAGTACGGACATACGGTATGTAAGCATTCCGGTCCGTCTGGAAATGAAAACGCGCTTCTTCCGACGCTACCGTAAAAGGCTTATTCCCGCTTGATACAAAACGATAGGCCATACCTTCATTATACATCCTGAAAATAAGGTTAAAACCATTCTTAAAAACCAATGTCATCTCATTGAAATGGTCAGTAACGGCAGCACGTTTATAAAAAGGAGAAGCTATCGTCTTATTCACCGTATTATTACGCACAGACCGTACTTTTGAGTTTGGTCCCCACACCTCTCCGTCTCCCAATGTCATAGAAATAGAAGAAGGATAAATCAAAGTATCACCTTTATGCAACAATGCATAAGAAAGGACATTCCCCGTTTTTACAGAAACCTTCAGTTGTTTGTCAGGAGAAAATACTTCATAGTGTTTCTGACTCCATCCCAAAGTAGCCAAAAGCAGAAACAGAGAAATTAATGTAATGTTTTTCATATTCATTCTTATAACTTAGTTTTAAATGATTGAGAGCAAAACTATACATTTGATTCCTTGCCAACAAATGCTGCAAGACTAAATTTCGGGTATGAGACGATTCCGCAAGTTTTTGAGACGCACGCCTTTCTTACCTATGTTTATAAGCCCTACTTTTGTAAGCATCATTACAGAAAATCATAATCACTATTCAATCAAAAAATAAAATGAGAAAGTATATTGTTTATATCCTCTTACTTATTAACTGCAACATATTGCAGAATGACTTATCGGCACAACCTATAAAAAAAGATTATAGCCGACAAGTAGATTCTCTTCTTCAACAAATGACGTTGGAAGAGAAAGTCGGACAGATGATCCAATACTCCAATGACAAACTCCAGACAGGTCCTACCATCAAAAACCAAAATCATGTAGAAGAAATAAAAAAGGGAATGGTTGGTTCGATGTTCAACATCATTACAGTAGAACGCGCCAGACAGTATCAGGATTTGGCTATGCAATCACGCCTCAAGATTCCTTTGATATTTGGTTTGGATGTTGTGCATGGAATGAGGACTATCTTCCCCATTCCATTAGGAGAAGCTGCCAGTTTTGACCTGAAAATGATAAAGAAGACCGCCCGGATAGCCGCTTCCGAAACGTCAGCATACGGTATTCATTGGACCTTTGCGCCAATGGTAGATATAGCCAGAGATGCCCGTTGGGGAAGAGGTATGGAAGGAGCAGGCGAAGATACATGGTACGGAAGCCAGGTAGCCAAAGCACGCATAGAAGGCTTTCAGGGAACAGACTATTCCCGACAGAATACAGTTCTTGCCTGTGCCAAACATTTAGCTGCATACGGTGCTGCTCTCGCCGGAAAAGACTACGCGGAAGCCGATATTTCGGATGCTACACTCCATCAAGTATATCTCCCTCCCTTTCATAGCGCTGTAAAAGCTGGTGTAGCTACGTTAATGACAGGATTCAATGAAATAAACGGTATTCCGGCTACTGCCCACAAATATCTTCAAAATGAGCTATTAAAAGAAAAATGGGGATTTAAAGGTTTTACCGTAAGCGATTGGGGTTCCATTGGAGAAATTGCCCGACACGGAATAGGCAAAGACAACAAAGATGCTGCCAGAATTGCCGTCATAGCAGGATGTGACATGGATATGCACTCCATGTCTTATAAAAGAAATCTGGTTGACCTTGTAAACGAAGGCCAAGTAGATGTAAACCTGATAAACGATGCCGTAAAACGAATACTGACATTGAAATACGAATTAGGGCTATTTGACGATCCTTATTGCTATAACAACAGATATCAGGAACTAAGCGATAAGAAGATAATCAAGGAACATAGAAAATCAGCACGCCTGATGGGAAGCAAGTCAATCGTCCTTCTCAAAAACAATCAAGTCCTTCCTATACAGCCGCATATATCCAACATCGCATTAGTCGGTCCTCTCAACAAAGCCTCCAAAGATATGTTAGGCAATTGGAAAGCAGTAGGAGACGAAAAAGAGGTTGTGACAGTCGATAAGGGTTTACGTAACGCTATCCCACACGCACAAATAAGTTATATCGAAGGATATGATTTGGAAAATAATGAACTCAAACCATTACCGACATTAGACCGCTTCGACATGATCATTGTAGCGGTAGGAGAAAGAGCAATGGAATCAGGAGAAGCAAGATCAAAAGTTGATATCAACATCCACAAAAATCAACAGTTACTAGTGAAACAATTAAAAGAAAAAAGCAACAAACCGGTTGTAGCACTTATAATGGGAGGACGACCATTGATTTTTTCAGATATGGAACCTTATGCCGATGGCATACTAATGACTTGGTGGTTGGGATCCGAAGCAGGGAACTCGGTTGCAGATGTACTCACCGGAAAATATAATCCTTCAGGAAAACTACCGGTTACTTTTCCCAAACAAGTAGGTCAATGTCCTATTTATTATAACCAGAAACGAACCGGAAGACCTTGGATTCCTAATAATTTATATGTCAGCGGTTACTGTGACGAAACAGCTTTACCTGCCTATCCCTTTGGTTTCGGATTAAGCTACACACAATTTGAAATAGACACCCCAGTACTTGAGAAAGAGAAATATTTTTTTAACGAACCTATTAAGGTAAAAGTAAAAGTCAGAAATAACGGAAAACACAAAGGAATAGAAACCGTACAACTCTATTTACAAGATGTCGTAAGTTCCATTACACGTCCTTTCATAGAGCTTTGCGGTATCCGACAAGTAGAATTAGCACCTAAAGAAGAAAAAATAATCGAATTCACTCTGTTTACGGAAGATCTTTCATTTTACAACCATGAAAAAGCATTCATTACTGAACCCGGCGAGTTTAAACTATTTGCAGGTAATAGTTCCGACAACCTACGGGCTACCTCCTTTGAATTACTGGAGACACGAATATCTTCCAACAAATAGCCTGACTTCATTCTGATATACAACATAATAACTGAAATAAATAACATTTATGAGAACTAAAAAGCACATCATCCTAACGTTATTGTCACTCATCCTGGTAAATCAAAACAGTTGGTCTCAGGAGCTTATCACAAATGTCTATGGACGCAACTATCAACTATTGAACGGCAAATGGAATGCAATCATAGACCCTTATGACCAAGGCATCCGAATGGGTATGTTTAAGAATAAAAAGCCTATGGGTAAAACTGATTTTTATGAATACTCATTTGAGGAAGGTTTAATTTTGAACGTTCCTTCCGACTGGAACTCTCAGATTCCCGAACTTAAATTTTATGAAGGAACAGTCTGGTATGCCCGCCATCTGGACATCAAGAAAAAGGAAAACGAAAGATTGTTATTATACTTCAATGCAGTCAGTTATCGTTGTAAAGTGTACCTAAACGGGAATGAAATAGGTCAGCACGAAGGAGGGTTCACTCCTTTTCAAATAGATATAACTGATAAAGTTAAAGAGAATGACAATTTTCTGGCTGTAGCAGTGAATAACACCCGAACCAAAGATGCAATACCCGCCATGTCTTTCGACTGGTGGAATTATGGAGGAATTACAAGAGATGTCATGCTTGTAACAGTTCCTCAAAAGTATATTAAAGATTATTTTATCCAGTTGGATAAATTCAATTCTGATAAAATCAATGCGCATATTTCTTTGTCAGATAAAAAAGAGGGGCAGAAAATAATACTTGAAATACCGGAACTGAAAGTAAGAAAAGAATTAGTAACAGATCTTTCAGGTAGCGCACAACTCTCTTTCACAACCCGAAAGTTACAACGTTGGTCACCCGAATCTCCCAAACTATATACAGTCGTTATTTCATCCGATTCCGATAAAATAGAAGAAAAGATTGGATTTCGTAATATCTATGTGAAAGAAGAAGATGTTTATCTAAATGGCGCCCCCATCTTCATGCGAAGTATAAGCTTCCATGAAGAAATACCACAACGCAAAGGACGCGCTTTTTCAGAAAGCGATGCAATCATGCTATTATCGGAAGCAAAAGCATTAGGAGCTAACATGATTCGTTTAGCTCATTATCCCCAAAACGAATACATCGTAAGAAACGCTGAAAAAATGGGGTTTCTTTTATGGGAAGAAATTCCTATCTGGCAAGGAATAGACTTTGGTAATGAACAAACCAAAAATAAAGCCGGTACAATGATTAAGGAAATGATCATGCGTGATAAGAACCGATGTGCTCTTATATTTTGGGGAGTTGCCAACGAAACAGCCACTTCCGAACCTCGTAACCAATTCCTCAGATATTTAATTAATTGTTGCCATGAATTGGATACTACCAGACTCATTACTGCCGCATTTGATCTGGCAAGGTATAATCAAGAAACAAAAGCCTTCGAGATGAAAGATCCATTCATAAAAGAACTGGATGTGGTTGCAATCAATAAATATATGGGATGGTATCACAATTGGCCTGCCAAACCTGAGCAGGTAAAATGGAATATCGCATCTGGACAACCTCTCATTATATCAGAATTCGGAGGGGAAGCGTTGTATGGGAAAAAAGGCAAAGTTGATATCAAAAGTTCATGGAGTGAAGATTATCAGACGCAATTATATCTGGATAATTTAAAAATGTTCAGCCATATTCCTAATCTACGCGGAATATCTCCATGGATCTTATTTGATTTTCGCTCTCCTTTTCGCTTTCACCCCAATCAAGGAGGTGAATGGAATCGCAAAGGCTTAGTATCCGATCAAGGATACCGTAAAAAAGCTTGGTATATCATACGGGATTATTACAGTAGTTTTAATAAGAATTAGCGAACGTCTTATAAAATAATGGAACGAAATACATGAGGATGAATTATTTATCAAATATTAGTTTTGACACAGGGATATTCCTAAAATAATAAAATTTAAGGCAACTAATTCATTGCGAGTTAGTTG
>OAVB01001004.1_pt1 | contig 19477 bp, 10 predicted proteins | sample 1516871 | NCBI WGS metagenome assembly OAVB01 (sample SAMEA2580069, study PRJEB22360) | human gut metagenome | biome: human gut; feature: human-associated habitat; material: faeces | place: Denmark | collected 2008/2010 | reverse complement strand
GCCTCAGTGAAAGTTCTGAAAACGGGTACGGGGACTATTTCGGATATGGATGGGAAGTTTACTATTCAGGTTCCTGTGGGAGCTGAACTGGAGATAGGATATGTCGGCTATAATCCGAAGAGAGTGAAAGTGGTGAATAAAAACTTCGTAACGGTAGTCCTTGAGGAGAATGTGGTAGCATTGGGCGATGTAGTTGTTGTCGGATATGGCATTCAGAAAAAGGAAAGTCTGACAGGAGCTATCGGAAACCTGAAAGTAGATGATATCGTAAAGACCAAGGCACCTAGTTTGGCACAGGCTATTCAAGGAAAGGTAGCCGGTCTGCGGATCAGACAGGAGAATGGAGAGCCGGGTAAGTTCAGTTCCAATATCAATGTCCGTGGCTTCGGAACTCCTTTGTTTGTGATTGACGGAGTGGTGAGAGACGGTTCCAGCGAATTTCAACGGTTGAATCCGGAAGATATTGAAAGCATATCTTTTCTGAAAGATGCTACTGCCTCTATCTATGGTATGAATTCGGCGAATGGTGCCGTGATTGTTACCACCAAGAAAGGGGCTACAGGCAAACCGCGTATTACGTTGAACGCCAATGTCGGCATTACTTCTCCTACCAATGTGCCGGAGATGGCCAACGCCAGACAATATATGACCATGCGAAATGAGGCGGAAATCAATGCAGGCAGACCGGCTTATATCACAAAGGACGAATTGACCAAATGGCAGCAAGGTGCTCCCGGTTATGAGAGTGTAGACTTGTATGATGCCGTTTTCAATAAGCACGCCACACAGTTCCAGACGACTCTGTCCCTGGAAGGTGGTACCGACAAAGTAAGTTATTACGGTAGTTTCGGTTATGCCACCGATAACAGCTTGTTGAAGAATAACGCATTGACTTATGATAAATATACATTCCGTTCCAATGTCAGTCTGAAGATTACCAAAGACCTGACAGCCAGTATCAATCTTGGCGGACGTTATGATACCACCAACCGTCCCTGGTTTCCTTTCTATGATATATTTAAGAGTACGCGTGTAAATCCGCCGACTACTTCTATCTATGCCAATGACAATCCGGATTATTATAATAACTTCTCTTATGTTCCTAATCCGGCAGCTATGATCGATGCCGATTATACCGGCAGCGCTAAAGAGCGGAATAAGAACTTGCAGACACAGTTTGCATTAGAGTATAATATTCCTTATGTAAAGGGGCTGAAGGTGAAAGGTACTTTTATCTACGATTACAATAACTACGGATATAAGGCTACGCGGAAAGGTTTTAAGACATATACCTATGGCGAATATACGGGCGAGTATACAGCGGCAGATGCCAACTATCCGGCTTTGCTTCAGGATAATCGCAGAGAATCGGAACGGGTGGATATGCAGTTTCAGACAAACTATAACAGAACGTTCGGCAACCATACCATCGGAGCTACTTATGTCTTCGAAAGACGCGAAGAGAAAGCAAACTGGATGAATGGTGAGCGCAAGTTTGACTTTTTCACAATCGGTGAACTGGACAATGCACGCGAATCTGACCAGAAAGTATCCGGTTCCTCGGAACACCAGGCTTATCTTTCTCATATCGGGCGTCTGACCTATGATTATAAAGGCAAATATCTGGCAGAGCTTGCTTGCAGATACGACGGTTCTTATCGATATGCTCCGGGCAGCAGATGGGCATTCTTTCCGTCCGCTTCCGTAGGATGGAGAATTTCGGAAGAGAGCTTTATCAAAGACAACTTCAAGTTTGTCGATAATCTGAAACTTCGTTTCTCTGCCGGTCGTTCGGGGCAAGATGCCGGTGATCCGTTCCAATACTTCTCCGGTTACACGTTGAACAGTGGCGGATATGTATTCAGCCAGGGAAATTATACCAATGGAGTAGCTTCTCCTGTGATGATCAATAAGAATCTGACCTGGATTAAAGTGAATATGTATAATATTGGTATTGACTTTTCAATCTTTAACCGGCTGATCGCAGTAGAGTTTGATATTTATCAGCGTGACCGCAGCGGCCTGTTGGCCGACCGTTACGGTTCTCTTCCCAATACGTTCGGTTCCAAGTTGCCACAGGAAAACCTGAACGGCGACCGTACGAGGGGTATTGAATTTACATTGACTCATACCAACAAAATCGGTGATTTCCACTACAGTGTATCCGGTAACTTTAACTTGGCGCGTACCCAACGCCGTTATATAGAGAGCGGTCCTTACAAGAGCAGTATGGAAAGATGGAGAAACCAGTCATCCAACCGCTGGGGAGATTTTATCTGGGGGTATCAGACGGACGGACGTTTCCAGAACTTTGACGAGATTAATACATATCCGATTCAGAATGGGGATAACGGAAATTCCAAGGAACTTCCCGGTGACTACATCCTGAAAGACGTAAACGGTGACGGAGTGGTGAATGATCTGGACAAGACCCCTTTATTCTGGTCCGGCAGCCCGTTGATTCACTATGGTTTCAATGTGGAAGCATCCTGGAAGAACTTCGACTTCTATGCTCTTTTTCAAGGTTCTGCCCTGTACACGGTGCAGTTTGACGAGGTATACGCAAAGATGCTCTGTTTCAAGGGTGGCAATACCCCCGAATACTTCTACGACCGTTGGCATCTGTCCGACCCGTATGATGCGAACAGTGAATGGATACCGGGAGAATGGCCGGCCATCCGTCTGGAGCAGGACATGGGATCGTTCTATACGAGGGATTCGCAGATATGGCGTAAGAACGCTTCTTATCTGAGACTGAAAACAATTGAGATCGGCTACACCTTCAGTCCCCGACTGATGCATAAACTGGGTATCGGTAGTTTAAGAATCTATGCGAACGGAAATAACCTGTTTACTGTCTGTGACCCGTTTGTAAAGGCATTCGATCCGGAAAAGATTGAAGGAGACTATAGTGCCGGCTTGAATTATCCTCTGAATAAGAGCTTTAACTTTGGATTGACCTTGAACTTTTAAAGAAGATGATTATGAAAATATATAGTTATTTATTATTGGGAGCTATGTTCCTGCTGGGCGGATGTAGCGATTTGCTTGATATCGATCCGAAGAATAAAATTCCGGCGGATGAATTGTTCTCTACTCCGGAAGGAGTACAGGCACATATGGCCAATCTGTACGGTCGTTTGCCTATCGAAGATTTTACCTATTCACCGAATCGCGGCTTCAATGTGGGAGTCGGTACGGATGTGAATAATGCCGGTTTTATGGCTGCTCATTTCTGTGATGAGGCTATCCATCCGGAGTACAATGACTTTGGAGAAGAGTGGTTCGATTATTGGGAAGACGGTTATAAACTCATTCGTGATTTAAACAGTCTGTTGGTTACTATTCCTACATTGACCAGTATTACCGAACAGCAAAAGAATGAGATCAATGCGGAAACTCATTTCCTGAGAGCTTATACCTATTTTGCCTTAGCCAAAAGATACGGTGGGGTACCTATCATTAAAGAACCGCAGGAGTATAACGGTAATATCGAAGAACTGCGTGTCCCCAGAAATACGGAGAAAGATACTTGGGACTTTGTCTTGGAAGAATGTGACCAGGCAGTATCGCTTTTTGGAGATGCGAATGAAAATGATGTGCTGAGAGCGAACAAATGGGTAGCATTGGCACTGAAGTCAAGAGCAGCTCTGTATGCAGCTTCCGTTGCCAAGTTTACTCATCAGCCTTATGTCTCTTTCTCTGGTCCGGCTGTTGACCAGAAGCTGGTAGGTATAGAAGTTATATCGGCTGATCATTATTATGATGAATGTATATCAGCTTCACAGGAAATCATGAATAGTGGTAAGTTCGGTCTTTACAAACCTTCCCCCGCTACTCCGGAAGAAGCGACAACCAACTATCAAAAGTTATTTGAACAACCTTTCCAATGTCTGGACGGATTGAAAGAGCCTATCTTCATGAAGGCCTATGCTGCAAATACCATTCTGGCACATAACTATGATGTCTGGTTCAGCCCCCGTCAGATGATCCTCGACCCGAATCTCTATCCCGGTCGTATGAATCCGACACTGGATTTTGTCGACTCTTTCGAAGATTATACGGATGACGGAACCGGAACACCCAAGCCGATCAGCACTCGTGTGGATGGAAATGAAAGTGATTATAATGGATTTAACTTATCCACCCGATACCTGTCTTTCCCGATAGATAAACCTTACCAGGCATTTGCCGGTCGTGATGCCCGTTTGAGTGCCATGGTGTTATTCCCGGGACAGAACTTCGGAAGTACGAAGATCATTATCCAGGGTGGTCTGGTGAAAGCTGACGGTTCCGGTTATCATTATAGGACTCAGGCTTCGGAGAAGGGACAGGATGGTCTGATCTATTATACTTACGGAGCGGAGAAAAGCACGGAATATTCAGGATTCGATCCGACTTTGGGACATTATACCCGCAGCGGATTCCTGTTTAAGAAGTTCTTGCAGATAGAAAGTCCGGTTGAGCAGGCATGGAGTAAAGGTACACAGCCTTGGATCGATTTCCGTTATGGGGAAATTCTTCTCAACTATGCAGAAGCTGTTATCGAAAAGACAACCTCTACTTCTGCTGAAAAACAGGCTGCACAAGACGCTTTGAATGCGGTCCGCAAAAGAGCGGCTCACAAAGATGACATTGCATTGACTCAGGCGAATGTTCGCAAAGAACGTTTTGTCGAGCTGGCATTTGAAAACAAACGCAGATGGGATTTGTCGCGCTGGAGAACTTTCCATAAGGAATTTGAAAACCGGGTGAGAAAGGGACTTGTACCTTTCCTTGACCTGCGGACAAATCCTGCGCATTATGTATTTGTACGTGTCAATCCGTTGGGCATTGAATCAAAGACCTTTGATTATAGCTGGTATTATAAGAGTATTCCGGGTACGGGGGCTAATGGTCTGGTACAGAATCCTTAATTAGTATATTCTAAAATATAGATTAGATATGAAAAAGCTTCTATTTTTATTATGCGTTGTAGTAGCAGGCAGTATGTTTTACTCTTGTGAAAAAGATAATCTCGAAGGGCCGGATGCAATCTTTGCCGGCGAACTGAGAGACCGGAAGACCGGAGAACTCATTCAACAGGAGATATCGGACGGTTCCCGCGTTTATTTCATCGAACAGGGGTGGGGAGATAATCCTCCTGTTCAGAATATGGTCGTTAAAAAAGACGGAACGTTTTATAACGGTATGATTTTCTCCGGTGACTATAAAATCATCCTGAATCGTGGGAACTACGTTCCTTTGGATACTCTGGATATGAAAATAAAGCCGGGAAAGAATTATCAGGTCTTCGAAGTGAATCCTTATCTGCGGATCATTGAACCGGAAATATCTGTGATCGGAAGAAAGGTAGTGGCGAAATTCAAACTGGAGCAGGTGACCAGTAACGAGGTCTATCGTATTTCGTTGTTTGCACACTCTCACATCGATGTATCCAACAAACTGAATATTGTCAACCGGACAGAAGAACTAAACCGTTCCATTACTGATGGTGAGGCTTTCGAATTGTCTATCAATCTGGAAGACTACACTTCCACGCTGGTTCCGGGCAAGAGTTATTATTTCCGGATCGGTGCACAGTCTCACGGAAGTGAGACAAAGTACAATTATTCGGCATCTGTACAGTTGGATATTTAGCATAAAAACGGAAAAGCCATGAGAAAGTATTTACAGTTGGTATTCCTTGCGGTCTCTGTCTTTTGTTCAGAGATATTGTTGGCAGAATCTCGTGATCCGGTCCGGATACTGGATTTGAGAACGCTCAATGAACTTGATCTGAAAGAACAGGAGAAGGCGGAGCAACTATGGGACATTATGCATACGACAGCTACCTTGCAAGGCATTGTGAATCGGAATAGTCCGAGATTGTACATTCGCTATGTCAAGAACGGGCAGGGAGAGAATGTCGATGATTATTGGTGGAATAAATACCGTCAGGCAGGACAGTGGCTGGCGGGACGTGATACGATAGCTTACACGGAACTGTCGGATGTCGTGACCGTTTTCAGAAAAGAAATACGCGGAGTGGTTGTTTATGACTCAAAAGTAGCATCTACCAGTAATATTGCTTCATCTGTGGCAGGAATCGAGAATCTGATAGCTGTGCGCTATGACATATCTCCCAATAGTCTCTATACCCGTTTGGTACTGCAAGGACCGAAGCTGGCTGTGAAATGCTGGCTGGGGAACAAAGATGGTTCTTCTCTTTTCACGGGCAAAGGAAGGATTGCCGGAACCGGTCAACCTTCGACAGGATCTCTGAAAATCGATCCCTATGTATGGTTTATAGAGAAATACCTGAAGAAAGGGTTATGCAATACGGAGTACGCCGCTTATTACATCGACCAGTTCTGGCGTACCGATCCTACCCGGACGGTAACGAACCATCACCAATTGACCAATCATGACTTTTTTGTCAGCAAGAAAGCTTTTTTCTTTGACCTTTCTCCTTGGGGAGACGAGCCGGCAACGGATGATCCGACACAAGAAGAAGGACTGGACTTGCAGATACTGAAAACTTTTCTGCAAGAAGCCTATAAGCAAAATAAAGGAGAGAAATTCTGCTATATCGGAGGTTTCCCGAGCTGGATTTATAAATATACGCAGCATGCTGGAGGAAAGCATGAAGATGTAGCTACCGAGTGGGAATTTTCCCGTATTATCAGTGCTTATAATGCCTTTAAGGATGCCGATGCCATCGGACTGGGAGCATTGGCTAACTCCTCCTTCTGGCAACATTTTCCTCTTCAGGAAAAGTATCCCCAAAAGTGGGTGACACATCAGGAACTGATGGACAGAGGCTATCTGAACCGTGACGGAACAATCAACTTTCAGGGACGGAACTTTATCCTCTTCTATGTAGGCGATTATGATTCCTCCTCCTGGATTGCTCAGACTACCCCTTTCCTGTGGGACGAACCTAGCCGGGGAGAAGTGCCTTTGATGTGGTCTGTCAGTCCTGTACTTGCAGAACGCGTTCCGATGGTGATGCATAATTATCGGGTGACGGCTACTCCGAATGATTATTTTGCCGCTGCTGACAATGGTGCCGGATATTTAATGCCGGGTATGTTGCAAGAGCCTCGCTCGGTGTCCGGATTGAAAAGCGGATTGAGTGCATGGGCAAAGCATTGCAGCAAATATTATCAGAAGTGGGGATTGACCATTACAGGATTTGTGATTGACGGCGAAGCCCCCGGACTGGATTCAGACGGATTGGACTGTTACGCATCGTTCAGTCCGAATGGAATAGTTCCGCAGAAGATGCCTTTGACATTGCTGCACAATGATATGCCGGTGATCCGGGCAGATTATGATATTGTAGATCATGATTACCGCAGGGCAACGGATGTGATTGTGGAAAGAGTGGAGAAACGTCCGGTTCCTTTCCATTGGTTCAGAGCCATATTGAAGTCACCTTCCTGGTATAAAGGGATTTGTGATGAGTTGAAACAGCGGCATACGAATATTGAATTGCTGGATGCACCGACATTTTTTGAACTCTATCGTATCTATCTGAAGCAGCATCCGGATGCTGCTGCCGGAAAGATAACGATGAACTAACCTGATTAATGAACAGACATATTCATATAGAATGATGATGAACAGATTGAATATAAAAAGAACAGTCGGCTCCTGTTTGATGGCGATGGCGTTTTTTTCGTGTACCCATACGGATCAGACGCCCACGAAAGACTTTGTCGATTATGTAAATCCATATATCGGCAATATCAGCCATCTGCTGGTGCCTACTTACCCAACCGTACATCTGCCGAACTCGATGCTCAGGGTCTATCCGGAAAGGGGAGACTATACATCGGACAGGGTAAACGGCCTTCCGGTCGTGGTGACCAGTCATAGAGGCAGCTCGGCTTTTAACCTGAGTCCGGTGCAGGGAGAGGTATCCCGACCGATTGTATCTTACTCCTATGATTTGGAGAATATTACCCCCTATAGTTATTCCGTATACCTGGATGAGGCTGATATACAGGTTGAGTATGCCCCTTCACATCAGGCTGGTATTTATCATATCAGTTTTGGGACGGAAGGTGATAATGCTCTGGTGGTGAATACGAAGAACGGAAAGCTGGTCGCTGAAGAAAAAGGAGTCAGTGGCTATCAGGTTATTGACAACACTCCTACCAAAATCTATCTGTATCTCGAAACCAGTCAACTACCTTTACGCAAAGGGGTACTGGCAGATGGAAAAGTTGATATGGAAAGTAAGGAAGGCAGTGCCATCGCTTTGTATTATGGAAGCGAGAAGAACCTGAATCTACGTTACGGAATTTCCTTTATCAGTGCCGAGCAGGCAAAGAAGAATCTGCAACGTGACATCACCACCTATGATGTAAAGGCGGTGGCGGATGCCGGACGCAGGATATGGAACAAGACATTGGGCAAGATTGTGATAGAAGGCGGTTCGGAAGACGAAAAAGAAATCTTCTACACTTCCCTTTATCGTACCTACGAACGCATGATCAATCTTTCGGAGGACGGGAAATATTACAGTGCTTTCGATGGCAAGATTCATGAAGATGGCGGAGTACCTTTTTATACAGATGACTGGATATGGGATACTTACCGGGCTACACATCCGTTGCGTATCTTGATAGAACCGCAGAAGGAACTCGATATGATTCGTTCATATATACGGATGGCAGAACAGTCGGACAGAAGATGGATGCCTACCTTCCCCGAGGTGACCGGAGACAGTCACCGGATGAATGGCAATCATGCAGTGGCAGTTATCTGGGATGCTTATTGCAAAGGATTGAAAGACTTTGATCTGGAGGCTGCTTATGAAGCCTGCAAAGGAGCGATTACAGAAAAAACGTTGTTGCCCTGGCTGAGATGTCCGTTGACGGAGCTCGATAAGTTCTATCAGGAAAAAGGATTTTTCCCTGCACTGAACCCTGGCGAAGAAGAAACTTGCAAGGCTGTTCATTCGTTCGAGAGACGACAAGCGGTTGCGGTTATGTTGGGTAACTGTTACGATAATTGGTGTCTGGCACAGATAGCCAGAACATTAAACAAGACCGATGACTATAAGAAGTTTATGAGGATGTCTTATACGTACCGGAATGTTTATAATGCGGAAACGGGTTTCTTTCATCCCAAGAACAAGGACGGAAAGTTTATCGAACCGTTTGACTATCGATATTCGGGAGGACAGGGGGCACGTGGCTATTATGGTGAAAACAACGGTTGGATCTATCGTTGGGATGTGCAGCACAATCCGGCGGATTTGATTGCCTTGATGGGTGGACAGGCTTCATTTATCGAGAGATTGAATCAGACATTCAATGAACCGTTGGGGCGGAGCAAGTTTGATTTCTATCATCAGTTGCCGGACCATACCGGTAATGTCGGCCAGTTCTCTATGGCAAATGAACCTTGTCTGCATATTCCTTATTTGTATAACTATGCCGGTCAGCCGTGGATGACACAAAAAAGGATTCGCGTTTTGCTGAACCAGTGGTTCCGTAATGACTTGATGGGCGTTCCCGGTGATGAAGACGGAGGTGGAATGACTGCATTTGTGGTATTCTCCATGATGGGCTTTTATCCGGTAACTCCCGGTTCTCCAACTTATAATATCGGCAGTCCGGTATTCCAATCCGCAAAGATGGAGGTAGGTGACGGACATTATTTTGAGATCATAGCGGAGAATTATGCGCCGGACCATAAGTACATCCAGTCGGCTACCTTGAATGGAACGCCGTGGAATAAGCCGTGGTTCAGCCATGCGGATATTCAAAACGGCGGACGTCTGGTTTTGCAGATGGGAGATAAGCCCAATAAGAAGTGGGGGATAGCTTCGGATGCCGTGCCGCCCTCTTCAGAGAGTTTGCCGGAATAAAGTCAGAATAATAATATTAAAATCTAAAATATAACACAATGAAAAAGATGATTGTACTCACCAGTCTATGGTCGTTTTTATTTATCTTTTCCTTTTCAATGTTCGGTTGCAGCGAGGATGACGATGAATTTGGAACAACGGCCGAAAGAGGAAATGAAGTCCGTACTCCCCGTGTGGAGGAGATCAATGGAAAAGCAGTGGTCACCTGGATTGATCCTTATATTACGGATATCAAGGAGGTGCAGGTAAAGGATTTGCAGACTAATGAGCAACAGACGGTTGCCAAAGGAGTGCAGAGCGCGGAATTTGCGATTACGGACAATAGCCTGTTGTCTTACCGATATGAAATGAAAGTTGTCAGAACGACCGGAGAGATGTCTGCCGGAGTGACTGCCCGTCTGGTGAAGAACTGGGCGCAAAAGCTGCATCCTTTGATGGATTATCATAGTGATGCGACTCCTCAAAGTGGTATGTTCTTTAAGAATCAGCCGGTGGCGAAAGTGAATGTATTCGATATTCGTGATGACGAAAATATATCGAAGCTGACCACTGCTGTCATGCAGGGAGTGATTAACCAGGAACAGGCACTGACTTATCTGATCTGGTTACAGCAGGATTTGACGCAGCTGGATGATGCCGAAGTGCAGTATGAGATGCAGCCTTTGGCGAATACTTCCCGCAACAGAGGCTTTGCGGCATTATATAATATGTATAAAGACCGCTTCAACTGCCTGGTAGTCTGGGATGAGAATCAGCCTTGGTCATGGAGTATGGCACAGATGATTTCGTCACAGGAGAAAGGCATTCCGGTTACGGAATCCATGAGAAAGTTTATAGAGGATGAGCTGGGAATAGGAAATCTGGAAGTTAGGGATATACGTAACCAATGGTCATCAAAGGCAGAAGCTTATGGCTGGGGGGTAGGGCACTATGCCGACAAATGCCATCCGAAGCTAACTTTCTCCGGTGGATTGCGGAGTGATTATAAAGATAATCCGTGGAGAATGTACGATTACGTAGCTGCTTCTAAAGGCTTTGTCTTCTGGTTGGACGACTCTAATGGAGATGACAAACAGATCATGGATAATATCTTCAATAGCGGATCTTATCCGGTGGGTTCTTCGGTATTTGGTTATGGAATGAATGCCAATGGCGACGAACTGAATAAGATTACCAACATCCATAATGCAGGATTTGTAGTGAGTGACTATTATGCGAATGGCAGTTATTGGTGCAGTTTCCCGAGCAAAGCCTTCCAGCAGCGTAAAGGGATAGCCGGAGAAGTGAAGCCGGGTAAGATATATGTCGCTATCAGTCTGAGTGACGGAGACAATATTCAGTTCGATGCAAATTCTCTTTATCAGATATTCAAGGAAGGAAAGCGCAGAGGCGAAGTTCCGGTAGGAGTGACTTTGGCGGCAGGCTTGCAGGAATTGAATCCGAAGCTACTTGAATTTTACTATAAGAATATGACTCCGAACGATGAATTGACGGCAGGGCCTTCCGGTTTCCAGTTTATCTATGGTGATTATTATGCGCAGAGCGGTAAATATGCGGAATGGTTGGAAATGAACAAGAAGTGGTTATCCACTGCCGGTTTCCACACGGCGCATCTCTGGAATACAGACGAGCAGATGTATTTCGAACAATACATGAAGAGCAAGGCTGTCGATGCGATTATGGACGGATCTAACCGGACACATACCACAGGCTCATCTTACAAATTGGTAGATGGCGTGGTGCGTATTGATCAGGGGACTATGTGCCGCAATAATGGAGACGTATACCGTGATCTGATGTCTGTATCTCCCAGCCCGCGGCGTCCTTTATTCCGGCATGTCTATCTGTTGACCAACTATTACGGATTTGAAGGAAATAAAGTGGTAGTGTACGAGAGACTGATCAAGGAACTCGAACGGGTTGAACAGGATTGTCCGGATACGTATGAATTTATGCTCCCGATGGATTTGGCCGCTTCTATCAGGAAGTACATAGAAGAAGGCGGTATTTATTAAAGGAATTATAAACGAATCTAAAACAAATGAGATATGAAAAATAGATATAGTATCCGGTTACTGGTTATAGTCTTTCTTTCGGCTTTCGCTATGGGTATCTGCTACTCATGTTCGGATGATGACGGAGAAGGAGTGAAGGTATATGAGTATCGTGAACAGATAGGCAAGAAGATAAAAGTGTTGACCGACCTGCAGGCTGAATCCCAGTTCGGGCTTCGGGAAGGAATGTATCCTGAAACAAGCCGGGCGATTCTGGAAGATGCGATAGCCAAGCTGAAAGATTTCCTTCAGACGATAAAAGAAGCGGGAGTGGCGGAAGCTCGGATTCCCGAAGAGACAGCCAGACTGCTGAAAGAATCGGACGAAAAGATAGCCGAGTTTAAGGCGACTGTCCGGACGGAAGACTTACTGGTTCCGGCAGAGCTGGAAGTAAGCGGAAAGAATGGCGGATATATTGACTTTGGCGCTCATCCGGAGTATTCCACATTCGGTGAAGTTGGCAAGCAGGCATTTACTGTTGAGTTTTGGGTAAAGCTGAAGGATGTAGAAGGCTTCTTCTATCTGATCTCTACCTTTACGGATGATGATACGAACAATCACGAACGCAAAGGCTGGTGCGTGAATAGCTACAACTATGGTGGCAACAACATGCGTATGACATACGGAATGGGCTTTAATGACCTGATGGAACCTGCCTTCGGATTTGCCACCGTTAATGAGTGGGTACACTTGGCTGTGGTGACGGATGAAACCGGAGTAGACGGCGAGATGAATGGAGGCAGACCTGTCATGACCAAAATGTATATGAACGGTGAACTGAAACTTTCGACCACCTCTCATCAGGATGCTTCCAAACCGTATGCTTCTAACGACAGCAATGTCCCGATGGTGGCATTTGGCGGCATGAGTGCTACAGGCAACCGTATCGGTGATAAAGGTGCTAACGGAAGTATGAAACATCTGCATATCTGGCGTACCGCCAAGACTCAGGATGAAATCCGCCGGTTGATGGAGCATCCGGAGAATGTGACGGGCGAAGAGGACGATTTGGTTTGCGGATGGACTTTCGCGAAGATGGCGCTTGACGACCAGGAAATTAAAGACTTGACCGGAAAGTATACGGCAAAGCTGGTCGGAGACTATAGGTGGATTGAATTAGAATGATACGAAACAGAAAATACAGGATAGATATGAAAAATAACTATTTATATAATTGGGTAGTGATAGTGTTTATGATGCTTCAGATGCTGGCATTTACTTCTTGTTCTGATGATGATGACAATAGCGGCTGGCCGACGGAAACGGACAAGACCGAAATCTTCATAGAGCGCTTCAGTACATTGGTGACTAACCTGACTGCGCTGCGGGATGGAGCTACATATGGCGAACTGAAAGATAACTATCCGGTATCCAGTAAAGCCATGCTGGATGATGAAATTGTTTATCTGGAGGAAACGATCGCTAAACTGAAAGAAGGAAACAAAAAGTTGGCTGACAGTGAAGCCGACCGCATTATCCGTGAAGCTAACCAGATAGAGAAGAACTTCAGAGCGACCAGACGTACCGAAGACTTTTTACCGGTTGCCGCTGAACTGTTGGTCAACGGAAAGAATGGCGGATACATTGATTTTGGTGTTCATCCGGAGTATTCAGCTTTTGGCGAGCAGGGGCAACAAGCATTCACAGTCGAGTTCTGGGTGAAGCTGACAGATGTGGACGAATATCTCAATAGCTTTGTATTCTTGCTTTCCACCTTCACGGATGATGATACGAAAGATCACGAGCGTAAAGGATGGGCGGTAAACAGTCACTTCGGCAGATTACGTATGACGTATGGTATAGGCTATAGTGACTTGTTTGAACCGGGCTTCTCATTCAGCACACTAAATCAGTGGGTTCATGTGGCAGTTGTCACTAACGAGAACGGAGTGGACGGAGAAGTCAGAGACGGAATTCCGGTGATGACCAAGATTTACGTCAACGGTCAGTTGATGTTGTCGGAAAGAGGCCGGGATGACCGTTTGCCATATACTCCGAATGATAAGGAAGTGGCTATGGTTGCCTTTACCGGGCTTAGCGCAACTGCCAACCGTATCGGAGAAAAGAGCACCAATGGATGTATGCGTCATCTGCATATCTGGAAATCGGCGAAGACACAGGCCGAAATACAACATCTGATGGATACTCCGGAATCCGTGACTGGAAGCGAATCGGATCTGGTATGCGGATGGACATTGAATAAGACTGTTTCGGATAACAATAACATCAAAGATCTGACGGGCAAATTCTCAGCCAGGCTGATCGGAGATTTTCAATGGGTAGAGAATAGATAATTGTTTTACGAACCGGGTAGTTCCCAAGGCCGTCGGATAGCTGGCTTTGGGACTACTTTCTTAAACAAACGAACATGAGGAAAGAACTTGTTTTTGTTTTATTGGCATTATTTCTGTGTGCCGGCTGTAACGGTAACAAAAAGAAAATGAACGGTGAACACGATTTGGATGCGGCAAACATTACGTTGGATGACCATACGATCAGTTTTTATTATAATTGGTATGGAAATCCGTCAGTGGATGGAGAAATGAAGCACTGGATGCACCCGATAGCCCTTGCTCCGGGACATTCGGGAGATGTCGGTGCCATATCCGGACTTAATGATGACATCGCCTGTAATTTTTATCCGGAGCTCGGAACGTACAGCAGCAATGATCCTGAAATCATTCGGAAACATATCCGGATGCATATAAAAGCGAATGTCGGTGTACTGTCTGTCACTTGGTGGGGAGAAAGCGATTATGGCAACCAAAGTGTGTCTCTCCTGCTGGATGAGGCTGCAAAAGTAGGGGCAAAGGTGTGCTTTCATATAGAGCCTTTTAATGGACGCAGCCCGCAAACGGTAAGGGAGAATATTCAATATATAGTGGATACTTATGGTGATCATCCGGCTTTTTACCGTACGCACGGCAAACCTCTTTTCTTTATCTATGATTCTTATCTGATCAAACCTGCCGAGTGGGCGAAGTTGTTTGCTGCCGGGGGAGAGATAAGTGTGCGTAATACCAAGTACGACGGTCTTTTTATTGGTCTGACATTGAAGGAAAGCGAGTTGCCCGACATTGAGACAGCGTGCATGGATGGCTTTTACACTTACTTTGCCGCAACAGGTTTCACAAATGCTTCTACTCCGGCCAACTGGAAATCCATGCAGCAATGGGCAAAGGCACATAATAAATTGTTTATTCCGAGTGTCGGTCCGGGATATATTGATACCCGGATTCGTCCTTGGAACGGAAGTACCACCCGAGACCGTGAGAATGGAAAATATTACGATGATATGTATAAAGCTGCCATAGAAAGCGGTGCTTCTTATATTTCGATTACGTCTTTCAATGAATGGCATGAAGGAACTCAGATAGAGCCGGCTGTCTCAAAGAAGTGCGCTGCTTTTGAATATTTGGATTATAAACCATTGGCTGATGATTACTATTTGATAAGAACTGCCTATTGGGTAGATGAATTCCGGAAAGCAAGATCTGCTTCGGAAGATGTTCAATAATATGCTATATCTTGTCGGTTTTGCCCATTTGTAATTAAAATGTTCTATATTTGTGATACATAACTCAAATATAGAACATTATGGGTGAACTTTATGGCACATGTGCATTGCTTGCTGCAGTGTTGTTTTTTGTTCTGCTGCAAAAGTTTGAAAGCCGGTTCGGCAAGGTAGACAAAGAGCTTGGCGAGATAAAGAAACGAATGGACGACCTGCTCAAAGCTCAGGAGAAAATGGCTTCCGGCCCTGTAAGGGCCAAAGAGGATGTAACGGCAGAGACTTTGGACAATACGGATATACTGCCTTATGTAACAGAAGAATTGCCCGATTCGACAGTGACAGCCTTGAAGGAAGAGAAAGCTGTCGAAGAAAAAGCTGTTGAAGGCATACAGCCCATTATGGCGGAAACTACACCGCAGAAATTAAATGCTTCCCTTGAAAAAGAATCTGCTGAGGCCACTTTGCAGGAAACTTCTCCAGAGGCTCCTCTCGAAATACCGTCTGTTTCCAAACGGAAGCAGGTTAATTATGAAAAGTTTATCGGTGAAAATCTTTTCGGTAAGATTGGTATTCTTGTATTCGTCATCGGAGTCGGCTTCTTTGTAAAATATGCCATTGATAAAGACTGGATTAACGAAACATTGCGTACCGTACTTGGTTTCCTGACCGGCTCCGCATTGCTGGTGGTTGCCGAACGCCTGCAAAAGAAGTACCGCACATTCAGCTCCTTGCTTGCGGGTGGCGCCTTTGCCGTTTTCTATCTCACGGTCGCCATTGCCTTTCATTTTTATCACCTTTTCCCTCAGACGGTCGCCTTTATTATTCTGATAGCTACAACGCTGTTCATGTCTATCCTGTCCATTCTGTATGACAGGCGCGAACTGGCTATCATCTCACTTGTCGGGGGATTTCTGGCACCTTTCCTTGTTAGCACCGGGAATGGTAACTACTTGGTACTGTTCACTTATATGAGTATCTTGAATCTTGGAATGTTCGGACTGTCCATCTATATGAAATGGGGAGAACTTCCGGTGATTGCATTTGTTTTTACTTATGTGGTAATGGGAATCTTCCTGTTGACAGGCTTTACTACAGGATCGACACATATTTCCGTCCATCTCTTCATCTTTGCGACGCTGTTTTATTTCATCTTCCTCCTGCCGATATTATCGATACTCCGGATAGAAGCCGTGAAAAAGAACAGGGGATTGCTGCTGGTCATCATAACCAACAATTTCATTTATCTGTTATTAGGAATCCTGTTCCTGCGTAATATGGGACTGCCGTTTAAATCGGAAGGATTACTGAGTTTATTGATCGCTATCATCAATTTAGTTTTAGTCATCTGGCTACGGATGAGCAAGAAAGATTATAAGTTCCTCATTTATGCGATGTTGGGACTGGTACTGACATTTGTCTCCATCACTATACCTATTCAGCTGGATGGAAATTATATCACGCTGTTCTGGGCAGCGGAAATGGTGCTGCTGTTATGGCTTTACGTAAAATCGAAGATTGGAGTATACGAACGTGCAACACAGGTATTGATGGGACTGACCCTTGTTTCATATCTGATGGATATATATAATGTACTGATGACCTCTTCCTCCTCCGAAACCATTTTCCTGAACAGTTCTTTTGCTACTTCCCTGTTTGTCGGTCTGGCCACCGGAGCATTCGCTTTACTGATGGGGCGTTACCGTTCTCTCTTTACCGAAGCCCGTTATCTGAGATACACTCCCTGGAATTCGATCATGCTTCTTGCTGCTGCCGCCATCCTCTATTATACATTTATGGCAGAGTTTGCCTTGCACTTGGCAGGAGCTACAAGAAGCGGAATGATGCTGGCGTTTACTTCTGCTGCCATCTTTATCCTTAGCTATACTTTCAAAAAGCGCTTCCCGATAAAACAATACACAATCCCTTATCTGACAGCTATGGGAATGAACGTGCTGATCTATGTGATCAATATATGGGGAGACCAGTGGGTATACACGAGCCTGACTCCTGCTTTGCTCCGATGGTTTGCGGCAGCGTTTGTTATAGCTAATCTGTACTACGTTGCCCGTCAATACTATACATTAATAGGATTGAAAACTCCTTTCACCGTTTATCTGAATGTCTTGGCGCTCTTCCTTTGGCTGACGATGGCACGTTCTTTCCTCCTGCAAGCAGGAGTAGAAGATTTCGATGCCGGCTTCTCCGTTTCACTGAGTATCGCAGGATTTATTCAAATGGCACTGGGTATGCGTCTGCATCAGAAAGTACTGCGAATCATCAGTCTTTCAACTTTTGGAATCGTCCTGTTGAAGCTGATTCTGAAAGACTTATGGGCAATGCCAACAATCGGTAAGATCATTGTATTTATCATTTTAGGATTGATCCTGCTGATCCTCTCATTCCTTTATCAGAAACTAAAAGACGTACTCTTTAAAAATGATGAAGATGAAACTGATTGAGCAGACTATATAATAAAGTAAAGGCTGCCTGTTCGAAAGTGGACGGCAGCCTTTACTTTATTATATTCGTCTTTATTATCTTTATTCCTGTGAAGCCGCGAAGCGTTTCACCTGCTCTTCAATCAGTTCTTTGTCATCGAAATAGTTGATCTTCATAGCCTTCTTCACATCCGCCAATGTTTCGGCAGCGGCAGCTCTGGCTACTTCGCATCCTTTTTGTAGCATCTCGTAAACGGCAGGAATATCCTTGCTGAACTCTTTACGACGATTGCGGATCGGTTCCAGTGTTTCCTGCATGATAGCGTTCAGGAAGCGTTTTACCTTCACATCACCCAGTCCACCGCGTTGATAATGCGCTTTCAGTTCATCCAGATTCGGATAATCCGGCAGATAGCGTTCGAAGTGTTCCGGACGGCAGAAAGCATCCAGGTATGTAAATACGGTATTACCTTCAATCTTGCCCGGATCCTGTACGCGGAGGTGTCCCGGATCGGTATACATACTCATGATTTTCTTCTGAATTTCTTCCGGTTCTTCCGACAGGTAGATACAGTTGCCGAGTGATTTACTCATCTTGGCTTTGCCGTCCGTTCCCGGCAGACGCAGGCAGGCAGCGTTGTCCGGCAACAGGATTTCCGGTTCTACCAGCGTTTCGCCATAGATATAGTTGAAACGGCGGACGATTTCACGAGCCTGTTCGAGCATCGGTTCCTGGTCTTCACCGACGGGGACGGTGGTTGCCCGGAAGGCAGTAATGTCCGCAGCCTGACTGATAGGATAAGTGAAGAATCCTACAGGGATGCTTGCCTCAAAGTTACGCATCTGTATTTCTGATTTCACAGTCGGGTTACGTTGTAAACGGGATACGCTTACGAGGTCCATATAGTAGAAACTGAGTTCGCAAAGTTCCGGAATCTGTGACTGGATGAAGATGGTAGCCTTGGACGGGTCTATTCCACATGCCAGATAGTCAAGAGCAACCTCAATTACATTTTGACGTACCTTCTCCGGATTATCTATATTGTCCGTCAACGCTTGTGAATCGGCAATAAAGATAAACATCTTACTATAATCACCTGCATCCTGCAGGTCAACTCTGCGCTTCAATGAACCTACATAGTGTCCGATATGAAGTCTCCCGGTAGGGCGGTCACCGGTGAGTATGATTTTTTCTTTTCCCATTGTTGTTACCTTATTATAATAGATTTAGCGACAAAGATAAGGATAAAAAATGAAAGATGCGTCAAAATGGAGCTACTTCGTTACTAATGCTTACTATTGCTGGCTTTTGGTATCAGATGGCAGGGGGACGGTGCCTGTTTTCACAGCAACAAAGCAAATAAAAGAGAATATTCTTCTTCAAATTCATTGTAGTTTTAGAAATATGTCGTTACTTTGCACAAATTTTGAAATCGACAATGAATCAACAAGAAATAAGAAGTAAGTATTATCTACATTCGGATGTTTTCCACCCGGAATCAACAACCTTCTTCTTTTTTCTCCAAAAACGATATTTTAGTTCTTTGGTAATGCGTTAATCCTTTTACGAGGGTAACGCATTTTTTTTATTGGCAAAACTTAGAAA
>OAVB01000984.1_pt1 | contig 19771 bp, 23 predicted proteins | sample 1516871 | NCBI WGS metagenome assembly OAVB01 (sample SAMEA2580069, study PRJEB22360) | human gut metagenome | biome: human gut; feature: human-associated habitat; material: faeces | place: Denmark | collected 2008/2010 | reverse complement strand
ATAATCATGAAAAGGAGAAAAAAGAAGAATGAATATATTACCAATAGGAACAGTTGTTAGATTAAAAAATGGAACTCAAAAAATAATGATAATTAACAGAGGGGCGTTATTTAATAATGAAGGAATAATAGGATACTTTGATTATTCAGCATGTTTGTATCCATACGGACAAACACAGCAAAATGTATATTTTTTTAATGAGGAGGATATAGATGAGATATATTATAGAGGATATATAGATGAAAGCGAAAAGAAATATTGCGAACAATATCGGAAAAAGATAAAAGATGCGCCATATCCAAAAATGAAACTTGGAGATAAATAAGTTTGAGAATTATGAAGAAATTGGACCATTTCATATATCATGAACTTCCAGAAGTTTTTAAACCTAACCACTTGTGTGATAAGAGCAAAGGAAAAGTAATGGATAAAAATATAAATAGAAAATCGAAGGAGGAATAACGACATCATGGAAAACGGTGCAAGCTTATTAAAAAAGCTGGGTATTATATTTTTATGTATAGGAACTTTGGGTGTTTCAGGTAGTCTGATTTTGTATTTCATAGTCCCATCTTTGTGGTTGTTTTCAATTATCTTTGGCAGCGTTCTGGCAGTTTTTTTAATCGTTGGAATAATTTGCATGATAATTTATTCTGCGAAAAAAGGAAAAAAAGATAAATTAATTGCAAATGGAAAATATATTTACGCAGATATTGTCGATATTGATGTAAATGTATATCAGAAAGTACAGATAGACCGTATTTCAATGAATCCCTATTTTGTTGTATGTAAATATGTGGAAGCAAATGGGAAAGAATATCTGTTTAAAAGCAAGTCACTTTTATATAATCCATCGGCTTTAATTAAAGAGAAGCAATTAAAGATTTATGTCGATTTGAAAAATCCAAAGAAGTATTATGTAGATACAAGTTCTATTTTGCCGGATTCGGCAGTTTTACATAAGTTTAAGTTTGATAGTAGAGGAAAAGAACGTGCTTTACTGAAAGAAGGAAATTATATAAATGCGGTAACCTGTGGGGTGGAACTTGTGGGAAGAATAAAGGTTAACAGTATTGTAAAGCCAATGTTTTTGAAAGTTACAGATAGTTTAAGTGAGCAGTTTAAAACTCCGGTTGATGAAAAAAACAGAGCATTTATGGGGTATACAGTGTTATGCCGATATGATGCACCGGATGGGAAAATACATATTTTTGCATCCAGAGGGCAGTGGGGGGAACCTCAAAGAGATTATCAGGGAGAAAATGTCAGAGTATATTATAGTGGAAAAAATTACGAATCTTATCATGTAGATCTTAATTCTATTGGTTTATAAAAATTAGTTTTGTTACAAGGTAAAGTGGGTGGATTTTGAGTCATCTGGTACAACATCAAAGCTGCAGAAATCACGCAATTGTTGCAGTTGTAGGAGAGAAAATAACAGGAGGTGCATGGATGATAATAGAAAATGGTGATTCAAAATTTACAGAGGAAGAAAAGCGAAATCTTGTTGTACGAGAATATACGAGTGAAGAAATAGAGAAAAATAAAAAAGCGTATGTGAATAAAAGCACAAAAAAGTGTTTTCCACTAATAGTCCTAATAGTGTTATGCAGTATTTGTTCTTATATATTACCAGCCATGTCATATGCAGTTGATATTGTCATGGTTATCATCATTTTTTTGTTTATCTTAACGATAATCATAAATATATTGAATTATCGGATTGCAAAAAGATGGCATTACATAGAGCTGGTTGTAGATAAAAAGCTTCCGATAGAAGCAGAAAGCAAAGATGCAGGAGCATCTGATGATTCATGTATGATATATCATTATCCGGTGGAAGGGAGAGACACTATATCAGGATATTCGAGTATTTTTTATATTGGTAAGGAAAAATATAAAAATATTGAAGATGCAGAAAAAATTAAAATTAATGTAGAGTATGCTGATTAATAGTAAACGGTCAATTATTTCCTCGGGAAATGTGTTTGAGCAAATAAGCGTGACAGTAAAAGATGTTAATAAAGGGATGTGTAGCTCGATTTGTGGATAAATAGTGATTAGAGAATATACTGAAGAATAACAAAATTGATTTAGAAAAGCTAATAAAGGAAAGAATTACAAATAATGAAAAATAGCAATGAGTTAAGAATTGAACAGCAACAATTCTGCGATTACTGTGGAAAAAAATTTTCTATCATTGGAGATTCTATAAGTACTTTAGAAGGATATAATCCAAAAGATTACAAGGTATTTTATGCAGAGGATACTTGTATTAAATCAGGTGTAAGAGGATTACAAGATACATGGTGGGGAAAAGTTATAACATTCTTGGGTGGTGAATTGCTTGTTAATAATTCTTGGTCGGGAAGCAGAGTTACAAAATTACCTAATAAGGATAAATTGTTCCCATCAGGTTGTAGCGATGAGCGTACAAGTAGATTACATATCAATAATCATAATCCAGATGTTATCATTGTTTATCTTGGAACAAATGATTGGGCATATGGAGTGCAAGTAAAACAAGAAACATATTTGTTAGAGGAAGATATGTACGATTATGAAGTGTTTGAGATTGCATATGAAAGTATGATTAAAAAAATAAAGTATAATTATCCATGTAGTGAAATATGGTGTTGCACATTAAGTGAAACATATATGAAGAATAATGATAGGTTTAAATTCCCTTATAAGTATGCAGGTAATCATATTGAAGAATATAATGACGTTATTAGTAAGATAACACAATATGAAAAATGTAAATTGATTGATTTATATAGTAAGCACATGCCATATGATTCAATTGATGGATCGCATCCGACCGCTGATGGTATGATGACAATTGCCACAGAGGTTATAAAAGAAATAAAAAATGATAGAAAATAGTTTATAAGTAAACGCTCCATAGCGAGTACGGTTAAAGCCCGAATATACAGTGCTCGCTATGGAGCGTTTACTTTTCTTTAATTTTACAGAAGAAAAAGCAAAAAGAAAGCTGATTAGTGAGACTGTTGCTCCAAATCAATTGTTTTTTTCAATGGCTTGTGCAATGAATGACATAGCTTGCATAAATGCAATGAAGTGGTTTCGAGAGTTGCTTTATTTTTCAAGAGACTACTCTGATATTCCAAAGCAATTATTGGATTATTCGAATGATACCAATATATTACAGGCAATTTCTGATTATGCTAAAGCAGCAGATCTTGGTATTGAAAGTATGCAGTTTGAAATTGACAGCAAAGAAGTTAAGGATGATTTAAGTTTTCCGGAGAATATGCCGGAGGGGGTAAAAGCAGCATTAACTCAGTTCATGCATATTCTGTCAGACACATCAAATAACTCTGAAACAAGACTTAAGATGAATGAAGTCAAAGCAACATCGAAACATCAGGGAATCAATGCAAAAGGGGAAAAGGTATTATATCCGCTGGAATTGTCAGATGAATCCGATGGAACGAGAAAACTTATGTCCATTGCGCCAGCAATTGAGTCTGTGCTGAGCAAGGGAGGCGTTCTTATCATCGACGAAATTGAAAAAGAACTTCATCCAATGCTTGTTGATTTTGTTGTGGCAAAATTCCAGAGCAAACAGTCGAATCCGAATGGGGCACAGCTTATATTTACAACACACAATACAGAACTTATGAATATGGAAATACTCCGTAAGGATCAATTGTATTTTGCTGATAAGAGCAGTGAGGACGGAACATCAGAACTTTATAGTATCAGTGAATTTGGAACCAGAACCACAGATAATATCAGAAAGGGATATTTATTGGGTAAATATGGAGCAACTCCTGATATTGAGATAGAGGAGGTGGAATAATGCCTCGTAAGGTAAAACCAGCCCAATTTTCCTCTTGACATCTCCAACGAAGTGTGTATAATAAGCAATGCAGCTTAAAAACGCAAACAATTTGCAAATGCATACAAAATGCAAAAACATTGATTGCAATTTGAAAAATTAAGATTGAAACAACCAAATGCAGGAGGCGTTTGTTATGTTACACATTTTAGAACATACATTATTACACACAATCGAGGACAGCGTGAAGCTGCTTCCATTTCTGTTTTTCACTTATTTATTAATGGAATTGTTAGAGCACACGACAGGCGGCAAGGTGCAGAACAAAATCAGGAATGCAGGAAAAGTAGGACCGCTGTGGGGCGGACTGCTTGGAATTATGCCGCAGTGTGGTTTTTCTGCCGCGGCGTCCAGCCTTTATGCCGGACGAGTCATTACCGTGGGAACGCTGCTTGCCGTATTTTTGTCCACGTCGGATGAGATGCTTCCGATTTTTATTTCTGAAGCGGTTGCTCCGGCGACCATTTTTAAAATTCTTGGTGCAAAAGTCTGCATTGCGATCATTTCGGGATTTCTTGCAGAGCTGGTTTATGTGAATGTTTTCAAAAAGAAAGAAAAAGATATGGACATCCATGTGGTATGCGAGGAAGAACACTGCAGTTGTGAGGATGGAGTCTTGAAGTCAGCGTTAAAACACATGTTCAAGATTTTTATATACATTCTGCTCATCACATTTATGCTGACATTCGTGATCGAATTGATCGGCGAAGACCAGCTTGCGGTAGTATTTCAGGACATTCCGGTGGTGGGAGAGATGATCGCAGCACTTGTGGGACTGATTCCAAACTGCGCATCTTCGGTGGTGATCACAGAGTTATATTTAAGCGGGATCATCGGAGCCGGGGCAATGATGTCCGGGCTTCTGGTAAATGCAGGTGTCGGTCTGCTGGTTTTGTTCCGACTGAACCGCGACTGGAAACAGAATGTGGGAATCATGGCGGCACTCTATGGTTTCGGCGTGTTCTGGGGTGTTATTATTGAATTGCTGGGAATAGTATTTTAAAAATAAAAATGTAGAAAATGGCATTTGCTTGGAAAGAAAAGAGATGAAACAATGGCAGGGAATGGCTATACAACAACAAGCAGGAAAAAAATTCTGGAATATCTTATGGCGAACAGTGACCGCACGGTGACGGTGGCAGACATCGACCAATATCTGAAAAAAAATGATAACGAGGTGAACATCACAACGATTTACCGTTACCTGGATAAACTTGCCAAAGAGGGAACTGTCATGAAATATGTGGCAGAGAAGGGGAGCCAGGCGGTGTATCAGTACGTGGAGATGGGACATCACTGTGAGGAACATCTTCATTTAAAATGTGTTTCCTGTGGCTGTATTATTCATTTGGAATGTGCGTTTATGCAGGAAATATCGGAACACATTTTAGAAGACCATGGATTTAAACTGCAGTGTAAAAATTCCATTATTTATGGACTTTGCAGGGAGTGCAGGAAAAAACAGGACAGGGAATAATACTGCTATAGGATTTCCCTATAATCGGCTCATGGTTTTATGGATTAACACTTTTTCGATTGATTTGATATGATAATTCCAACAGCAGAACCTGAGAAAAACAGGCAGGCAAAAAGAATGAAAACATAGAAAAAGGATGGGAAAACACATGAGCACATTAAAAGAGAGAAAATTAAAATTTGAGACATTACAGTTACACGTTGGACAGGAAGAACCGGATCCGGTGACCGATGCAAGAGCAGTTCCGATTTACCAGACATCTTCCTACGTATTCCACAATTCAAAGCATGCAGCAGACCGTTTCGGTTTGCGTGACGCAGGAAATATTTACGGAAGACTGACCAATCCGACAGAGGATATTTTTGAACAGCGTATTGCAGCATTAGAGGGCGGCGTGGCAGCGCTTGCAGTCGGTTCCGGTGCAGCAGCCGTTACATACACGATTGAAAACCTTGCACAGGCAGGTGATCATATCGTATCTGCAAAAAATATTTACGGCGGCACTTATAATCTGCTGGCACATACATTAGTAGATTTTGGCGTTACGACCACGTTTGTTGATCCTTTTAACTTAGAGGAAGTAGAAGGCGCTATCAAGGACAACACAAAAGCAGTTTACATTGAGACACTCGGCAATCCAAACTCTGAAGTAGTGGATATCGAAGCACTCGCAGAGATCGCACACAAGCATAAAATTCCACTTGTCATCGACAATACGTTCGGCACACCATATCTGATCCGTCCAATCGAGTACGGCGCAGATATCGTGGTTCATTCCGCAACCAAATTCATTGGTGGACACGGAACCACAATCGGTGGTGTCATCATTGACGGTGGAAAATTTGACTGGGCTGCATCCGGAAAATTCCCACAGCTCACGGAACCAAACCCAAGCTATCATGGTGTCAGCTTCGCAGCGGCAGCAGGACCGGCAGCATTCGTGACAAGAATCCGTGCTATTTTATTAAGGGATACCGGAGCAACACTTTCTCCAATCCATGCATTTATCTTTTTACAGGGCTTAGAGACATTATCCTTAAGAGTCGAGCGTCATGTGGAAAATGCATTAAAGGTTGTGGAGTTTTTAGAGAAACAGCCACTGGTTGAAAAAGTAAATCATCCATCCGTTTCCGAAGATCCGGAGCAGCAGAGATTATATAAAAAATATTTCCCGAACGGCGGCGGTTCCATTTTCACATTCGAGATCAAAGGTGATGACAAAAAAGCGCAGGAGTTTATCGATCATTTACAGTTATTCTCCTTACTTGCCAATGTAGCAGATGTAAAATCCCTTGTCATCCATCCGGCATCTACCACACATGCGGAATTAAATGAGGCGGAACAGGCAGAGCAGGGAATCAAGCCAAACACCATCCGTCTTTCCATCGGTACAGAAAATATCGACGATATCCTCTATGATCTGCAGGAAGCGTTTGACGCAGTAAAATAATATAGGCCATTTTGATAATTTATCATTCAGAAAGGATTGCGCACAGAAATGTGTTGCAGTCCTTTTTATCTTTTCATAGAAAAAAACATTGCAATATAGAAGCAATTCATATAGTATAAAATATGAAAATTAAAATTTTAGTTTATAAAAAAGATTTGGGAGAAAAAGAAAATGAATGCAAAACAACTGACCGCAGCAGAAACAATTGTGATGAAGTGTATCTGGGACGCAGACCATGAGATGTCACTGGCAGAAATCGTAAAAAATGCAAATGAGGGATACGGAAAGGAATGGAAGCCACAGACCGTATCGACTTATCTGGCAAAACTCTGCCTGAAAAATTATATCCAGATGAAACGAGCCGGAAGAACGATCACCTATGAAATACTCATCACGGAAGAGGACTACAAGAGTGAGCAGGCGAGGGAGTTTGTCGCATTCTGGAATAATGGTTCGCTCAAGCAGTTTATCACCGCTTTTTATAAGGATGAACCGGCTTCCAAAGACGAGATTGAGGAACTTCGGAATGCTATTGAGGAACTGGAAGAGTAGTTTTAGGGTGAAAGAGGTTTATTCTTCTTGATAAAGAGCATATGACACATGAGGAAAACAAGATGAGATATAGAACGATTGTAAATGATAAAGTAGTATATGAAAGTTATTTTGCCTGTGTGTTTCACAGATAGCGTTTTATGGTGTAAGGAAAAAATGTCATAGGTGAAGTTACCAAAGTAAGATAGATCAGCAAACAGAAGGAGTGCAGAAAAAATGAAATTTAAAATAATTATAAATTATAAGTCGGTACGTGAATGTTATATGGCAATAAATCCGATGATTCGAAAAATTTTATATAGTTTTATCGGTACATCCTTAGCAATGTCAATTGTTTTTTATTGTTTTCACCAAATAGTTTTTTCAGCAGCATTTTTCTTGTTTATATTTGCGATTATTATTGAAAATCAATTCATTATGAGACATGACACCAAAATGATGATGGAAAAAATAGAAGACTTAACTCATACAAATGAACTTTGGGGAGAGATTGTATTTGATGAGTCTGCATTAAAAGTAATCCCATATGGAAATACGGAGTCTGAGTATTCTATGGAATATAGTAGGTTTAAAGATTTTTATATACTGAAACATTATTGTGTCTTCGGGGATAAAAGAAAAATCGAGAAGGGACTGACGCAGGAAACAATCATCATTGATAAAACAGTTTTAACAGAAGCAGATATGCATAGTTTGATTTCCCTGATTCATGAGAAAATGCCACAGGTAAAAGTTCATGAGAAAGAAAGGAAAAACAATTGAAAAACATATATCGAACCAGAGCATTTGTGGAATTATTTTATAGAGTAAGGGATTTTCGCTACATGGCATTATACAGAGTTTTTGTCGTTGCCATACTATTTCTTTTTACATGTATGCTTCGAGTGAAATCCACTGAACTAATGATACAAAATATGTGTGTGGTTGTGGCAGCATTTATTGCGCCGACATGGTTGATTGTTCATAACTGCAGGATTGCGGCAATGCGTTTATGCAAAAAGTATAAGATGGAAAATGAATTTGGTAAAGTAAATTTTTTGCCTGATAGTGTAGAAATTAACGATTTTGATGTAGAAAGCAGGATTGTGGGGTATGAATCAATCAGTAACTATTACAAATTGAAACACTATTATTTTTTCCTGATAATTACAAACGAAGTGATTCCCATTTTTGTCGATAAAAAATCATTAACGAATGAAGAAATGGAGAAATTAGAACTTCTGGTGCAACAGAAAATGCCACAGTTGAAGAATCAGACTGCAAAAACGATAAAACAGAGATTTGCTTTTTATAATCTTCATTCTCAAGGAGACTTGTATGGTATGTGAAACGCTGATAAATAAAAAATTAATGTACAGATTGTATGCTGCCAGCCGTTTGACGAAAATATGCGTGCTCTTATTATTGATTTTGGTTAAACAGATGTTAGATATGGCATCTATAGAGTCAAATAAGAGTTCTTCATTCTTTCTCATAGGATTGAGCATTTGGGCAATCGTGGAGATTGTGGTGTATTTCGTTGACCAGAGGAGAGAAGCAGTCTGCATTTTGAAACAATATGATGTAAAGCAGTTTCGTCAGGTGGTATCTTTTGAAAAAGAAGTGATCAGAGTGACAAACGTAATCAATGATACAAATTTTGAAATTCCTTATGGCGAGATCAAAAAATTACGAAAGAAAAAGTATCTTCTTATTTTTCAGACAAAGGACCAACATATTATTATTCTTGACAAATTGCAAATGTCAATTGCGCAGCAGGATGAACTGCTTCGGATCATTCACAAAAAAATGCCGTGGCTGCGAGCCAGAGGATTAGCATAGTTTCAGGTTGGGAAAAGGAGTGAGGAATAAAATGGAGTTTGAATGCACAATTAATCGAAAAAGCGCAAAGGAAATATATAAAAAGACCGGGAAGAACGTTGGTATAACAATTATAAAAATCATTTTCTGTTTTCTGGCGATATGTCTGTTTCTTTTTTTGCTGATAAAAGATATTGCGATGATCTTACTGTTGGCAGGTTCCTTGATAGCAACGGTGATATTTTTAATCATTTATTATCAAAGACAACTTAATATGATCTGTCCCAAAAAGAAAGACGGCAGTAGTGAATACCTCCAAAAAGTGGCATTTCTCGAAGATGAAATTGCGGTATCAGGAGATTTGAATAATATTGTTTGTAAGATTGCATACAAAAGAATCAAAAAATATTATTCCAGCCAGCATTATTATATTTTTAAAACCAGAGGCGGATTACTCTTTTGTGTAGAAAAAAGCAAAATTTCGCCAGCAGACAGAGAAAAACTTGCAGAACTTTTCAGAACAAAAATGCCACAGTTAAAAATACCGTGGGAGTTGCAGCAAAGTATATATGGACGTTAGAAAATAAAAAAATATTCTGAATTTACAGAAATAGTCTGAAGAGGTACTGATTGAAGTTGTCCGGGAAAAAATGTCACAGGTGAAGTTACCAAAATAACGGTCAGGATGTGTTGAAAATGGAATTAAAAAAAGAAGCAATTCGTATAGTATAAAATATAAAATGAAAAATTAAATTTTGGGTTTATAAAACAAAGATTTAGGAGAAAATGAATGCAAACGAGGAATATGGAAAAGAGTGAAAACAATCATCAGTTTAAAATAATTTTTAATTACAATATATTTGATAAGTATTTTTCAAAAATATTTCCATGGTATAAGGCAGTGTATGGGGCAATAGTGTTTGGCGTAGGGATTTTGACCGTAATTTTTGAGAGATATGGTCAAAAAGGACAGGCAATATTTATGCTTGGAGGTGGAGTTTTTCTGCTCATTTTCTGGTATGCAGAAAAAAAGAAAGTCTGCAAAATGACGATAGAACGGTTTCAAGATCAATATGGAATCAGAGAAATCCATGGAAGCTGCATCTTTATGAATGAATATTTGTTATATCAAAGAGATTTCAAGCAGGAAAAGAAGATTTCATATGAGTCATTTCAAAAATTTTATGATTTGAAAGAGGTTTATCTTTTAAGGACAAAACTATATATGTCCATAAGCAAAGCGCAGGAACAGGCGGATCATTTAGGGTTTATCTTCATTGATAAAGAGCATATGACACATGAGGAAAGAGAAATATTTCTTGCGCTGATTCGGGAGAAGATGCCACAGATAAGAAACGGTAATAGATAATATTTGTAACTATAAAATTAAATAAAGAAGAACAGCCAATTATCATTGTGATGTGCAATCCCTGATGTAACCATTTTACATAGGTTCCTGTTTCTCCTTTTTTTACTACCATAATTTTTCTCCTTTATGTGTGATATTTGATTTGCAAATCACTTATTAAGAAGCATATAGTTTGAGGAATAGAAAACAGAAAGGGAATTTTTTATTTGTAAGTATCAAGCTGTACCAATAATTGAAGATTCGCGTTTTCATATTCATTGAAAACAGAGGAATCAAAAGTTTCCGAGTCGAATTCCGGTAAATACCAGAGCTGGCTCAAAAAATAAGCATTTAAGTCCTGATTTTTAAAAATGTATCCGTGTCTGGCATAGATTTCATTTTTTGCCAGATGAATGATTAACGGAGGGACATTGCTAAAGTCGGAAGCCTGATAATATCTTGTATCTGTAGCATAAATCGGGTAAATATTCATGGAAATATCCCGGACTTCCATTACATTTTCCATATATCGGACATACTCCGGGTAAAAGGAGCAGTAGTCGTGATAGGTGTTCCGTTTTTGGAGTTCTTCCAAAATCTGGCTTTCGTCCCAGTCATCGCTGTATTTCTGCAAAGATTGTTCCGGTAAATCGTTTTCTTCTGAAGAGGAGGCAGTTTCACTGGTTTCTGTTATCGCTTCATCCATTTGTTCTTCTGTTGATCCATAGTTGTTGTATTTTTCATAGTCAGATGTCTGGGTATCTGTCTCGGTGTCAGATGTTATATTTTCTGATAAAAGATCGTTTTTCGTATCAGCCGTATGACCGCAGGCAGCAATCAATATGCAGCATGGTAATAAGATGCAAACTAAAAATTTTTTTCTCATGGTTAATTTCTCCCTTAATTTAACGTATAGGTTGCTGTGCTTTATAGAAATTCTTTTTCATAAAGTTGTTAAAATACAGATGTTATCTTATCACATTTAGCTTTGGTCGTATATAGTTTTGAAAGAATAAAAAACTAAAAATATAGTTAGTGCTTTCTTGCATAAAAAAATAAAATACTGTAAACTGAAAATATAGTTTACAGATTTAAACATCATACACATTATCTTTAGCATATAGGAATATCTGGTTAAGTGGAAGATTAGTATAGGGGGAAAGCAATATGAGCAGTAAAATCAAACAGTATTTTGCAAATAAAGAGAATCGTATCAAGTGCGGCATCACAGGCGGAACGATTGCATTGGCGGTCATTATTTTTGTAGGGATGGTGTTTATGGAGGAAAATGAAACTCAAAATAATTCCATCGAAACTGTTTCACAGACGGAAAGTGACACGCAGACAGAAGAAGAGACAGGGTATTCTTTCGACGCGGGCGATCTTTACGATATGCGGCTGGATGCACAGACAATCGAAGATTATTATATGAAATCCTGTGGCGACCAGTTCAATCTGTACACGATCGATGAGGATGGTGTGCTCTGGGGAAGTGGGCATAATGAGTATGCGCAGATTGGACTTGGGTATGCGGATGAGGAATTTCATGAGCAAAAAAGTAAAATCGCAGAACACGTTGTGCATGTGGACTATTCCCAGAAAGATTTTGTTGTCTATCTGACGGAGGAAGGGAAACTTTATGGTCTTGGAAATGATTCTACCTATATGTTATTGCAGCATACAGAAATGCCAGTGGAAGATTTGGCATATCCGACAAAACGGTATGTCACCAGTCCGGCACTTTTGCTGGAAGATGTCAGTTATGCGAGGTGCGGACGTGATGATGTAGTTGCATTGAAAAAGGATGGTACAGTCTGGACATGGGGAATGATCTGGAATTATCAGAGTACGGGATATTGTATCACAATGCCACAGCAGATTCTGACAGATGTGAAGATGATCACAGGCGGATGGTTTAACCACGCCGCACTGAAGGAAGATGGAACACTCTGGACGTGGGGATACAACTTTAGTGGAAACTGCGGAACGGATAAAGCCACGATGATTGAAACACCGGTGCAGGTGGCAGAAGACGTGCAGCGCGTGTGGACAGGACTTTTGAATTATTCAGCCAAAGAGGATGATATTACCGATATGGAAGAATTCGGTAATGATTATGTGGATAATACGATCATTGAAAAAACAGACGGCACATTCTATGCATGTGGAATGGGTGTCGGCGACAAAAGTGTGGTATTGCCGCAATATTATGAAGTGTCGGAGCTTGACACAGTCTGCTCATCAGAGTTTCTTCCGCTGGACTGGGATGAAGAAATGTTGAACAGGAAACAAAGAGAATACAGCGAGCGAAAGGAGAGCCAGAGCGAAGAGGCTGTTCTTGCAAGAAAAAATGAAGCGTTATTGGAAGAGATAGACAAAAACTACGATATGGAGAAACTGAAACGCAAAGTACCTCGTTTTTCGGAGGATGATAAGATCAATGAGGCATATTATAATGCAATCAAAACACTGGATACAACGGGATTTCTGCCGGATGGGAGATACTGCTTTGCGGTAGAGCCGGATGGAAGAACGGATGTGGAACGGTTTCGAAAACAGCTGGAGTGTGCTCATGGTCCGATAAGAATTGCAGTGGCGGATGCAGATGGAGACGGTACAAATGAGTTGCTTATTTTGATTGATGGAGTTTGTATGGCAGATTTAGATGAATATGTCTATCGGTATTCGGAAGAAAAAAATGGTTTTGAACTTGAATTTGGATCTACAGCGGGATTTGATTATTATGAGAATGGGGTGATTAAGGCAAGTCCGCTTCATTCGATGTATAGTGACTATCAGGACGGTTTTTGGCCTTATACCGTATATCAGTATGATGAAAACAAAAAGGAGTTTGTGGAGAAAGTAAGTGTAGATCAGATTACTAATGTTCCGATTAATTCTGATGCTTTCCCAGAGGAATATGATAAAGACGGCGATGGAAAAGTGTATATCATCAGTCAGGGTGAATCCGTTGCGTATATGGATGAAAAAGAATATCTTGCATGGGGAAAACAGATTTTCTGGATGCCGGAGATGAAAATAGATTGGTGTGAACTGGGTGGAAATTTGGCATGAGATGGACAGATGAATTATTCTATATTCTTATTTTTAATTGCATTACAGGTGCAATTGCCTATGGATTGTGGATATTATTAAAAATGAACATGGCGAGGAGAAAGAAACTCAAATATATTTATCCGATGCTTGGAATTGTCGAAGCTTTTTTTATTTTTCCGATTATGTATATTTATCTGAAAATTTCAACGCATGTTCCGGGTAGGCATGGAATGTATTATGGAACATTATTTTTGCCGACACCGTTTATCTATCATGCACAGTGTGTCATCGCAGGAATATGGATCGTGGGTGCAGTCTGGAATTTCGCAAAATATGCATTTCAATATTTGAAATTTCAAAAAGTGTTGGAGAAAAGCGTCAGCTTTCGTTTGCCGGAAACCGAAAAGAACAAAATAATGCGGGAACTGGGAATGAAAGGAAATGTGGAACTGTACCAGAACTATGCAGTGACATCACCGATTGTCATCGGTTGGCGGCAGAAAAAAATCATTTTTCCGGTGCGGGAGTATGAAGAAAAAGAACTTACAACGATCCTGTACCACGAACTTGTCCATATCAGACAGCACATTCTGGAAATGAAGAAGGTGGGAATTTTCTTAAAACTGATATTCTGGTGCAATCCGATGATGAACGGACTGCTCCGAAGCATTGATATGTGGGGCGAGATTGCGTGCGACCGCTATGTGTGCAGTGAAACCGCATATCCATATACTGCGCAGGAATATTACACCGTTGCGGTGGATGGTCTGGAACAGTCGCATCTCTGGATGCCGAAGATGGTCACCGGATTTCGGAAAAAAAACAATTTCAAAAGCCGGATTCTGCAAATGAAAAATTATAAGAAGGAAAACGATTTCAAAAGAATTGGCGGTATGACACTTGTTGTGTTCTTGTGTGCGGTCTGCACCACAACGACATTTGCAGCAGGGGAGGGATTCCGGGCTGGATATGACAGAGTTTTCGAGAGTACGAAAGTGGAGATCGAAGAAGAGGTGATCGAAGACACAGAGTATGAGGAAATGTTTGTACCGGAACAGGAAACAATTGTATCCGGGGAATTGCCGGATGAAAATCCTGTTGAGGGTAACGAGGAATTTCAGATCAGTACCTTAGAGTCGGGTACGATGTTTTTTGCGGGAACTGTTTATGCAGATCGTGATCAGTGTATTGCAATCCGCGTGAACATCATGCCTGCGGGTCAGACGGTTTGCTATGGAATTATGACGCCGGATGACAAGCTCTGGTATGTTTACGCAATCGACAGCGGCACTCACAATTTTAGAATCTCAAACAGTGGCAATTATAAAATATTTGTGAAAAATGTAAGTACCGGTGACGTTGACCTTGAGGGTGGATATGTGAGTTACTAAGCGCAAAAAGAAGTAATAATCAATATTGTGAAAATGGTGAGGTATAAGGTGAAACAAAAGAATACATTTGAGGGAAAAGCTTTTAGAGTTCTTTTTATTGTTCTGGCAGATTTATTTATTGTGTTCAGTGTGATCATAATAGGATATGACAGTGTTTTCTCACCGGAGTTTCCGGTTTCAATTGGAGCTTTTTTCTTAATTCTGCTTTTGTGGCTGAATGTGGAAATGGTAGTACAGTATTTCTGGCGTGGAAAACGCAGGTCGCGTATTTTGAAAAAATATAAAGTGACGCAGTTTACACAGCATGTTTTGTTTGAAGAAAATGATATAAAGATAACGAATAACGTAAATGCGGAATGTTATGTGATTCCTTATAATCAGGTGGTTCGTGTGAGAAGGAAGAAAAATTTACTGCTTTTTTTCGCAAAAGACTATCATTTGATCGCAGTGGATCAGTCCGGAATTCCATTCGGAGGACAGAATGAGCTGTTCCATAGCATTTTTGAAAAAATGCCACAGGCAGCCAGATGGGGTATAAAATAAGGGGCTGTGAGGAGAAAAATTCAATGAGATGGACAAATGAATTGTTCTATATTCTTTTTCTTAATTCCATCACAGGTGCAATTGCCTATGGATTTTGGAGTGTATTAAAAAAGAACATGGCGTGGAGGAAAAAACTGAAATACATCTATCCCATGCTTGGAATTGTCGAAGCTTTTTTTATTTTTCCAATTATGTATAGTTATCTGAAAATTTCAACCCATGTTCCGGGAAGTCACGGAGCATATTATGGAACATTATTTTTGCGCACACCGTTTATTTACAATGTGCAGTGTGTGATCGCAGGAATATGGATCGTGGGTGCAGTCTGGAATCTCGCAAAATATGCATTTCAATATTTGAAATTTCAAAAAGTGTTGGAGAAAAGCGTCAGCTTTCGTTTGCCGGAAACCGAAAAGAACAAAATAATGCGGGAACTGGGAATGAAAGGAAATGTGGAACTGTACCAGAACTATGCAGTGACATCACCGATTGTCATCGGTTGGCGGCAGAAAAAAATCATTTTTCCGGTGCGGGAGTATGAAGAAAAAGAACTTACAACGATCCTGTACCACGAACTTGTCCATATCAGACAGCACATTCTGGAAATGAAGAAGGTGGGAATTTTCTTAAAACTGATATTCTGGTGCAATCCGATGATGAACGGACTGCTCCGAAGCATTGATATGTGGGGCGAGATTGCGTGCGACCGCTATGTGTGCAGTGAAACCGCATATCCATATACTGCGCAGGAATATTACACCGTTGCGGTGGATGGTCTGGAACAGTCGCATCTCTGGATGCCGAAGATGGTCACCGGATTTCGGAAAAAAAGCAATTTCAAAAGCAGGATTCTGCAAATGAAGAATTATAAGAAAGAAAACGATTTCAAAAGAATTGGCGGTATTACACTTGTCGTGTTCTTGTGTGCGGTCTGCACCACAACGACACTGGCATCTGGGGAGGGTTTCAAAGCAGGATATGAAAGACTTTTTGCTCAGACGAAAGTGGAAGTTGAGGATGTGGTTGTGGAAGAGACTGAGTACGAAGAAAATTTTGACGCTTCCAAAGTGACAATTGTGTATGATGGAAATGAGGAGCAGCTGCCACAGGGGAATGGTGATTTGACGGAGCAAAAATTAGGGAAATCTGAGGCTGCGGTATGGGAGAATATCCGTATTAGCGGACAGAATATGATTACGGTTTCGCTTTCAATCAATCCATTCGAAAACGAAGTGCGGTATGGTCTGATTATGCCGGATGGAAAACTGCGCTATGTGTATGGTTCTGGGATGTGTTCGCATGCGTTTGAAGTGGGCAGTGCAGGAACATATAAAATTTATGTCAAAAATATTAGTTCATCTAGTATAACTGTGAGCGGGGGTTATCTTTATAACTAATGGTAGTTTCTATTCATGTAATAATCGTCTTCTTAATATTTTGAAAGGAGATGATGCATTTGGAACAGGCATTAATTGAAGCTGCAACCACGCAGGGAATCTGGGTTCTTCTTTTTGTTTCGCTATTTTTGTATACGATTAAAAATAATGAAAAATTAGTGGAAAAGCAGGATAAAAGAGAAGAAAATTACCAGAAACTGTTGTCTGATATGACAGAAAAATATGCTGTTGTTGAGGATATTAGAAACAGCGTGGATGAAATTCAGAAAAAAATGGAACAGATTTCGATAGAACAAAAAGAATAGGAAAATATTGTTCTATATGAAGAAAAATCACTTATTGCCAACAAGTTTGGTGATAAGTGATTTGAGTTCTAAATGAAAGAAAAATTATGTGTGATGAATGATAAAAATGGATTATTCAAAAGAGGCATATAATATTTATAAAAATAGAAGAGGAGTGGATATGAATAAGGTACAGCAAAAGAAATGGATAAGTGTATTGGGAATGGGCGTATTTATATTAACAATGTTATATATATGTACTTTGTACTCTGATGAAGATAAAAGAAACGTTGCAAAGAATGCAGCGGTAACGGATAAAATGCAACAGAATACAGATAATGATCTTCCAGCGGATTTTCCAAAAGATTTATTTTTTAACAGTGGAGCTGGTGGCTGGCGGACGTATTTAAGATTAAACAGAGATGGTTCATTTTCAGGAGAGTATTCGGATTATGATGCATACGCAGAGAAAGATTTTCCAAAAGGAACAGTAGCAATCTGTGAGTTTGAGGGCAAATTTACAGATATTGAGCGCATTGATCAATATTATTATACAATGTCTTTAGAAAAATTAGAGGTGTTGAATGTTCCAGAGATGTGGATTGAGAATGGATACAGATTTCTAAAAGAAGATGAGCCATATGGTTTGGAAAATGGTGAGAATTTTACTTTATATATGCCAGAAACGCCAATAGAACAGTTGTCGGAAGATTTTCTGATATGGTGGCCGTCATGGTATTATTCGGAGGAGGAGACTGTCAGACCAGAGAAACTTTCCTGTTATGGAATGTGCAATGAGGCAATGCAATACGGATTTTTTTCTTATGAAGGAATGGATGTATTTGAGCCATATATAAGCAGATAGCACAGAACGCCAGAACCGACATTTGCCGGAACTGGCACTTTTTTTATTTATGGACTTATTTTACAGTCCCTTTATGAGACTTTTATACATATTTTGTTGTCTAATATATGTAAGATAAAAAAGAAGAAAAGCGACTGTCTTACATTCACTGCGCGCGTGGAGAAAAGCATTATGAAAAAACAAACAGATGATCTTGTGAAAAGAGCGAAAAGGCATGAGTCGGAAGCTTTCACAGAATTAATGCAACTTTATATGACGGATATGTATAAGGTTGCGTATGCAATTTTGATGAATGATGAAGATGCCGCCGATGCAATCGGAGATACGATTCTGATATGCTGGGAAAAAATGAATCAATTAGTGAAGATACAGTATTTTAAAACATGGATGACAAGAATCCTCATCAACAAATGCTATGATATCAGAAAGAAAAATCAGAATATCATTTGTTTGGATGAGTACGAGGAACCAGCAGCCTGCGATGAATATAATCTGGAATTAAAAGAGGCACTCGCAGCGTTAGATGAAAAATACCGGATTATTATGATTCTTTTTTACAGCGAGGGCTATCGTATCAGAGAAATTTCTGACATTTTAAAAATTCCTGAAAGTACTGTGAAAACACGTTTACAACGTGGACGGGAAAAGCTGGAAGTTTATTATAAGGAAAAATGAGGTGAGATTCATGTCAAAAAAAGTGAGTGAAATTTTAAATAGTGATATTCAAGTGCCAGAAATCGTTCAGAAAAAAGCAGATGTCGCCTTTTCACAGATTCAATCGGAAAGGGAAACTAATATGAGTAAGAAAAATTTAAAAGTAACAAAATTGTTTGCAGCAATGGCTGCCTGTGCATCGATTATCATTGTTGCATCCACAACAAACAACTATCTCAACAGACCGCAGGAAGAAAAAGAAACAACAGTGGCTGAACATACAACAACAGAAAAAGAGAATATGTTTACCATGAAAGTAATGGCGGCACAGGCAGAAGTGACGGCACAGAAGCCTGTAGCAATCGCACAAAATGACAGGTTTGGTTATGCGATTAATGGGGACAGCGATATGAATACAGCAAGTTATAAAATTGATATGCCACTTTACTGCGAAGGTGAGAATATAGAAAGTGTAACTTACAGTATCAACAAAGGATATTTTGAAATAAGTGAAAATATTACCGATGATTTTCAGAGTGCTGTCGAGAGCGGAAAGCCATTGGATGAAAATAGCAATGGGTATCTCAATCCAATTTTTGATGATAATGGAGAAATTGCCATGCAGCAGGAAGTAAACGATTTTGTTGAATACACAGTTTCCTATGAAAATCAGCAGAAAGAAGGAGTGTGGGTAACCTTTTGTAATGATGAAATTCCGTTTTCAGATTTTGACAGTATTGTAGAACAAAAGAAAAAAACACAGGAGGAAGTGGCAGCAGCATATCAAAAACTTGTAGATGGAGTGGTTATTACCTGTACTGCAAATTATAAAGACGGCACAAAAAAAGGAGTAAAAATTAATGTTGGAGCTGCAGCGCTGACTTATGAAGAAATCGGAATGAACGTGGACGGAATGACTTTACAAGTAGAAGGAGAAGATAAAGTAGAACTTCAGCCAACAGATAAAAGAGCAGTTTTTACGTTTGAATTGCAGCCATGACAGATAAAATCAGTATTATTTTTTAACAGTGGAGCTAGTGGCTGGCGGACGTATTTGAGATTAAACAGTATTGAAAAAGATATATATT
>OAVB01000975.1_pt1 | contig 19855 bp, 19 predicted proteins | sample 1516871 | NCBI WGS metagenome assembly OAVB01 (sample SAMEA2580069, study PRJEB22360) | human gut metagenome | biome: human gut; feature: human-associated habitat; material: faeces | place: Denmark | collected 2008/2010 | reverse complement strand
CAGACACCCTTTCTCCCCGGGAACTCCAGGAAAAAGCGGACCGCGGGGAATTATAGAGAAATAAAAAATGTAAAACCTACCAATGGCTCTCTTGAGGGCCATTTTTTTTACGTACAATAAAGAAATGTTTCACGTGAAACGACAGTATTCATTCTCCGACTTTGCAAAAAAACGATTTTGATCTGTCTACGCAAACTTGCCCCTATCGCCTTGCAAGGCACGGCACCTCCCGGCCAAAGGCAAAGCGTCTCATTGCGTTTTCGTGTTGCTATGCTCATAAAAACATAATTCGCTGGTCTCACGCAAGAGGAACTCGGGAAAATACTTGACATAACAAAATCGCAAATCTCTTTTTATGAAACAGGTATATCCCGTCCTAATACCGATTTATTAGCTAGGATTGCGCAATACTTTAACGTTCCGCTGACACAACTTGTTGAGAGCTCTATTAGGCATGATTTTTATTTCCGTGAGGTCGTTATGGGAGAAAATATAACTATCCAGCTTCCCACAAAAACCGGAGTAGAAACCTTAACCGGTGAACCGGGCCTCATCGAAATTCCGGATCAGGCTGATGTTAAAGAGGTTGGCTCTCACAACCCTGATCTTCTTGAGTATGCAAATTTTATGCTTTTATTTCCGCTTTACAAATCGTAAAAAACACAAACAAAGGATTGGAACGGTAAAAAGATCGGAACATTATATTCCGATCTTTTTTATTTAAAGATGATAAGTTGTAAAAACTTATACAATCTTAGTTTCGATTGCAGGACACTTTTTCCCTCTTAATACTTTTAGTGGCATTATGACTTTGCAAGAAAGAAATGAGGTGAACAATTATGAGCATTATAAATGCAGCGAGAAGATTTGAACAGAGATTTGACGCAAAAGCGAAACGTTTTATTTGGCATCATCCGCTACTTGGCTTCATCTCCATCTTTGTTGGAATGCCATTACTGGTTTTGGCGTGTGTCTGTATCAGTACAATCGTTATCGCCTTTCCGATGACATATATTTTAGGTTGGTTATAATCTTTATTTTATCTTTATATCCACAAAAGATGACTAATGCCACTTTTAGATGAAAGGCTTTATGATACTTGGAGTATCAAAAAAGGAGGATGAATCTTATGCAAATACTAATTGCACTCATAGGTGTATGTGCGGCAGCAATGCTGCTGTGGTATGTCTATATTTTAATGAAGGGAGATGAGCAGGCATGAGCACCATAATTCAGTATGTTTTATACCTTGCCATTCTGATTGTTTTGGCAATTCCGTTGGGCGCATACATAAGCAAAGTTATGAATGGCGAGAAAACTTTTTTGTCCAAAATTCTGACACCGTGTGAAAACCTTGTTTACAGGATTATGCGTGTAGATAAAGCAGAACAGATGACATGGAAGAAATATGCGGTAAGCGTATTGGTTTTTTCCGGTGTTGGACTTGTTTTTCTGTTCCTGCTCCAACTTTTACAGGGCGTTCTTCCCGGAAACCTGCAGCATCTTTCCGGTGTGAAATGGGATTTGGCATTTAATACTTCTGCAAGTTTCATTACCAATACAAACTGGCAGGCATATTCCGGTGAATCTACATTGAGTTATCTCACCCAGGCTTTAGGTCTGACTGTTCAGAACTTTGTTTCCGCAGCCACAGGTATCGCCGTTCTGTTTGCTTTGATCCGTGGCTTTATCAAGGTGAAATCCACCGGGTTAGGGAGCTTTTGGGTGGACTTGACCCGCATTGTGGTTCACATCCTGCTCCCACTGAATCTGGTCATTTCTCTGTTGCTGGTAGGCGGCGGTGTAATCCAGAATCTGAAAATTTCAGAAACCGTATCTCTTGTAGAACCTATTGCTGTCAGTGCAGAAGGTGAAATCCTTAAGGATGCAGTAATTGACTTAGACACCGCAACCGTCACTGTAGATGGCGAAATCTTTTCGGATGCACAGATCGTCACCGAGCAGTTCGTACCAATGGGTCCTGCAGCCAGTCAGGTCGCAATCAAGCAGACCGGCACCAACGGCGGCGGCTACATGGGCGTCAACTCTGCACATCCTTTGGAAAACCCCAATGCCTTTACCAATCTGATTGAAATGATTTCCCTTCTTCTGATTCCGGCGGCACTCTGCTTCACATTCGGCTCTGCGGTAAAGAACAAGAAGCAAGGTATCGCAATCTTTATGGCAATGTTCCTCTGTCTGGTTGTTGCCTTGGGTTGCATCGCTTTCAATGAGCAGGTCGGTACATCTCAGCTTGCACAAAATGGTACAGTCAATACCTCTATGATAGAACAGGCTGGCGGCAATATGGAAGGCAAGGAGACCCGCTTCGGCATTGCGGCATCCTCTACCTGGGCAGCCTTCACCACAGCAGCCTCCAACGGCTCTGTAAACTCCATGCATGACAGCTACACGCCTCTTGGCGGTATGGTGACTATGCTGCTGATGCAGCTTGGTGAGGTTATTTTCGGCGGCGTGGGATGCGGCCTTTATGGTATGCTTGCCTTTGCCATTCTGGCGGTGTTTATTGCTGGTCTGATGGTAGGCCGTACTCCGGAATTCCTTGGCAAGAAAATTGAGCCTTATGAGATGAAATGGTCGGTACTGGTTTGCCTTGCAACGCCCATTGCAATTCTGGTCGGCAGTGGCCTTGCCGCTGTAGTACCCTCTGTCATGGATAGCCTGAATAACAGCGGCGCCCATGGTTTCTCTGAAATGCTGTACGCCTACTCATCCTGTGGCGGCAATAACGGCTCTGCCTTTGCCGGTTTCAATGCGAATACCGTATTTCTAAATGTAAGCCTGGGACTGGTGATGCTCTTTGCCCGGTTCCTGCCCATCATCGGCACACTTGCAATCGCAGGTAGCCTGGCCGGGAAAAAGAAAATCGCCACGACTGCGGGTACCTTGTCTACCACAAATGGAATGTTTGTTTTCCTGCTGATTGTTGTGGTATTTCTGATCGGTGCACTGAGCTTCTTCCCGGCACTTGCCCTTGGTCCACTTGCTGAGTTCTTTGGCAGCATTGCGTAAAGGAGGTTTACAGATATGAGTACAAAACAGAAAAGTGCTTTTGCCAACCGGAAAATGCTCGGCAGGGCAGTTAAAGATTCTTTTGTAAAATTAAGTCCGAAAACACAGGCAAAAAACCCGGTCATGTTTCTGGTTTTTGTGTCTGCGATTTTGACCAGCATCCTTTGGCTGGTGTCCCTGTTTGGGTTAAAAGACGCTCCAAGCGGATATACACTGGCGATTGCCGTTATCCTTTGGTTTACCGTGCTATTTGCCAACTTTGCCGAGGCCATTGCAGAAGGCCGAGGCAAAGCACAGGCAGATTCTCTACGGGCATCCCGTAAGGATGTGGACGCACATAAAATTCCCTCTGTATCGCAGAAAGATAGTGTGACCGTGGTTCCATCCGCCCTGCTGAAAAAGGGGGAACTGGTGATTGTCAAAGCAGGAGAGCAGATTCCGGCAGACGGCGAAGTCGTGGAAGGTGCGGCATCTGTGAATGAAAGCGCTATCACTGGCGAATCCGCTCCTGTAATTCGTGAGGCAGGCGGCGACCGCAGTGCCGTCACCGGCGGCACCACTGTACTGTCGGACTGGATTGTTGTCCGAGTGACCAATGAAGCCGGAGAAAGCTTTCTGGACAAGATGATTGCGATGGTAGAAGGTGCTGCCCGGAAAAAGACGCCCAACGAAATTGCTTTGCAGATTTTTCTGGTAGCCTTGTCCATCATCTTCATTTTGGTGACAGTCTCCCTCTATACGTACTCCATTTTTTCTGCAAAGCTGGCGGGAATTGAGAATCCCACCTCTGTACCAACTCTGATAGCGCTGTTGGTGTGCCTTGCGCCTACTACCATTGGTGCCTTGCTTTCCGCCATTGGTATTGCCGGTATGTCTCGACTGAACCAGGCAAATGTTCTGGCCATGAGTGGACGTGCCATTGAAGCCGCTGGTGATGTAGACATTCTGATGCTTGATAAAACCGGAACAATCACTCTGGGTAATCGACAGGCATCGGAGTTCATTCCGGTGGATGGTGTAGATATTCAGGAACTGGCGGACGCGGCTCAGCTTTCTTCTCTGGCAGATGAAACCCCTGAGGGCAGAAGTGTTGTTGTGCTGGCAAAGAAGGAGTTTGGAATTCGTGGCAGAAGCCTTCCGGACAAGGATATGCACTTTGTCCCATTTACTGCCGTGACCCGTATGAGCGGCGTCGACTTTGACGGCAACGAAATCCGAAAAGGCGCAGCAGACGCCATGCAAAGTTATGTAACCCATGCAGGCGGTATGCATTCTCCGGACTGTGATCGAGTTGTCAAGTATATTGCGTCCAAGGGCGGCACACCTCTGGTTGTAGCTAAGAACCACAAGATTCTCGGCGTCATCTATCTGAAGGATATTATTAAGCAGGGCGTGAAGGAGAAATTTGCAGATCTACGAAAAATGGGCATCAAGACCATTATGATCACCGGCGACAATCCAATTACTGCTGCGGCCATTGCTGCCGAGGCCGGTGTGGATGACTTCCTTGCGGAAGCAACACCGGAAGGAAAACTGGCAATGATTCGCGATTTTCAGGCAAAGGGTCATTTGGTTGCCATGACAGGCGACGGCACCAACGACGCCCCGGCTTTGGCACAAGCAGACGTTGCAGTTGCCATGAACAGCGGCACACAGGCAGCAAAAGAAGCAGGTAACATGGTGGATTTGGATTCTTCGCCCACAAAGCTTATCGACATTGTGCGCATCGGCAAACAGCTTTTGATGACACGAGGCAGCCTGACTACATTCTCTATTGCCAACGATGTGGCAAAATACTTTGCCATTATTCCAGCGCTGTTTATGGGACTTTATCCAGGCCTGTCTGCTCTGAATATTATGGGGCTGCATTCCCCGCAAAGTGCTGTTCTCTCTGCGATTATTTATAATGCACTCATCATTATTGCGCTCATTCCATTGGCGCTGAAAGGTGTGAAATACCGTGAAGTTTCCGCCGGAAAGCTGCTGTCACGGAACCTGCTGATTTATGGTCTGGGCGGTCTGGCAGCTCCCTTTATCTTTGTGAAGCTGATTGATGTTCTGCTTGTGCTTACTGGTCTGGTATAAGGAGGATGTAAAATATGAATGCGATAACAAAGAAAACAATCTCGTATTTTGAAGGAATTCTTGGAATGACCTTAGCCGTCCTATGTGCGATTACACTGCGTTTCGCCATATGGGAACCGGAATTACTTCAGAAAATTTTTCTCACCATCTTCGGTTAAAGGGGTATATATTATGAAATCAATGAAAAGTGTACTACCAAAGGCAGGTATGATTTTTTTAATCTTTACGCTGCTGTGCGGCGTAGTCTATACTGGTGTTGTCACAGTAATTGCTCAGCTAATTTTTCCGGACAATGCCAACGGAAGTATCATTGAAGTAAACGGGAAAAAATATGGCTGTGAATTACTTGGGCAGCAATATACAGATGAGGCCCATATGTGGGGGCGCATTATAAATATTGATGTTTCAACCTATACGGATGAAAACGGAAAGGCACTGATGTACGCCACTCCCTCCAACATCTCTCCGGCAAGTCAGGAATATGCACAGCTTGTGGCAGAGCGTGTAGAAAAGCTCCGCAATGCAAATCCTGAAATGGATGAAACAGCTGTTCCGGTGGATCTTGTCACCTGTTCCGGCAGTGGGCTTGATCCCCATATTTCCCCGGCAGCAGCGGAGTATCAGGTAACCCGCATTGCAAAAGCAAATGATATGACCGAAGATGAAGTGCGTGAGATTATCCAAAACTGCACCGACGGACGATTCTTTGGTATCTTTGGTGAAGAGACTGTCAATGTGCTGGAAGTCAATCTGATGCTGGACGGTATTCTGGAAAAGAATCGTCTTTACTTGAGTGACAGATAGAAAGGGTAAAATGGAACTACCAAGACAAGATCCGGATCAGCTTCTTCGTGCGATCCGTAACGATACAGCCACTAAGGAAAGTGGAAAACTCAAAATCTTTTTCGGTTATGCAGCAGGTGTCGGAAAGACCTATGCCATGCTTCAGGCGGCTCACCAAGCTAAGGAGCGCGGCATTGATGTGGTTGCTGGATACATAGAACCCCATGCCCGACCTCAGACAGCGGCACTTTTGGACGGCCTGGAGCAGCTCCCGGTGAAGCAAGTTGCCTATGAGGGAATGATGCTTCGTGAATTTGATATTGACGCCGCATTAAAGAGGAAACCTCAGCTCATCCTGGTGGATGAGTATGCCCACACCAATGCAGAAGGCAGCCGCCATACAAAGCGGTATCAGGATGTCCAGGAACTGCTAAGCGCCGGCATTGACGTGTATACAACTGTGAATGTCCAGCATATTGAAAGTCTCAACGATACTGTGGCATCAATCACCGGAATATTGGTACAGGAGCGCATTCCGGATTCTACTTTCGATCAGGCAGACCAGGTGGAACTAGTGGATATTGAGCCTGCAGAGTTGCTGGAACGACTGGCAAGTGGAAATGTGTACCGGGAAGATCAGGCACAGCGGGCTACTGTTAATTTCTTCACACTTGAAAACCTGACTGCATTGCGTGAGATTGCCCTCCGTCGGTGTGCTGACCGGGTAAATCTGCTGACGGAAAGCGCCAGAGTACAGAGCCGAGGCGATTACCATACAGACGAGCGCATTCTGGCTTGTCTTTCCTCGTCGCCATCCAACGCAAAAATCATTCGGACTGCTGCCAGAATGGCAAGAGCCTTCCGAGGAACATTTACCGCCCTTTATGTGGAAACACCTGACACAGCAACGATGAACGACGAGGATAAAAAACGGTTGCAGTACAATAAACGGCTGGCACAACAACTTGGTGCTACGATTGAGACAAGTTATGGCGATGACGTGCCTTATCAAATTGCGGAATTTGCCCGTCTTTCCGGCACTTCTAAAATCGTAATTGGACGAAGTACCATTGCACGAAAAAAGATTTTCAGCAAACCCACCTTGACGGAGCGTCTGATTTTCAGTGCACCGAATTTAGATATTCATGTGATCCCAGACGCTAGCATAGGTTCCGGTTATCAGAAAAAAAAGAAAAGGGCACAGGTAGAAACAATATCCCTGCGGGATGTTCTGAAAAGTATACTCGTATTGCTAGCAGCTACATTGATTGGTTGTGGTTTTGACGCCCTTGGATTCACGGAAAGCAATATTGTCGCGGTCTACATATTGGGTGTACTTGTGACCGCCGTTATCACAACCAACCGACTGTGCGGGATTCTGACTTCGGTTGTCAGCGTGTTGGCCTTTAATTTTTTCTTTACTACTCCGAGACTGACATTTGATTTTAACGATCCGAACTATTTTGTTACCTTTGCCATTATGTTTATGGTAACGCTGCTTTCAAGTTCTCTTGCTAGCCGGCTGAAGGAAAATGCAAAGCAATCTGCCCGTACAGCTTACCGCACAAAGATTCTCTTTGAAACCAGTCAGCTTTTGCAAAAAGAACAGGAGGATAAAGCGGTAATCACCGTTACGGCAGGGCAACTCATGAAGCTGTTGAAAAAAGATATCGTCGTCTACCTGTCTGATGGTAAAGGACTTGCCACCCCAAACGTTTTTCGTACTGTTAATAGTTCTCAAGAGAGTTTAATTTCTGAGAATGAGAAAGCAGTCGCCGATTGGGTCTTCCGAAATAAAAGACACGCAGGAGCAACGACCGATACATTATCCAGTGCAAAGTGTCTATACCTTGCGATTCGGGTTAACCAGCATGTATATGGGGTAGCTGGTATTGCTGAGAACGGTACTCCGCTGGACTCTTTTGAAAACAGTGTGCTTCTTTCCATTCTTGGCGAGTGTGCATTGGCACTGGAAAACATCAAAAATACCAAGGACAAGGAGGAAGCGGCTGTCCTGGCACAAAATGAACAACTTCGTGCCAATCTGCTGAGGGCAATCTCCCATGATCTTCGGACACCTTTGACAGCAATTTCCGGCAGTGCAGACAATTTGCTTGCAAATTATAAAAAGATGGACGATGCACTGCGGGAGCAGACCTTTACTGATATTTATGACGATTCCATGTGGCTAATCAATCTGGTTGAAAATTTGTTGGCAGTCACACGGATTGAGGGCGGACCGGTCAATCTAACTCGGAGTATCGAACTTATGGATGAGGTTGTTTCTGAAGCACTGAAGCACATCAACAGGAAGAGTAAAGAACACACCATTCGCGTGACCAGCGGTAAAGACTTTATCCTTGCCCGCATTGATGCGAAGTTGATCGTTCAGGTGATTATCAATTTGGTTGACAACGCCATCAAATATACCCCTGTCGGTTCAGTAATTGAAATAAACACCGATCAAAAAGAGCAATGGGTCACGGTTTCCGTTTCTGACAACGGCCCTGGGATTCCTGATGAGCAAAAACCCCGTATTTTTGATATGTTTTACACTGGTACCAATAAAGTGGTCGACAGCTGCAGAAGCCTTGGATTGGGGCTGGCCCTTTGTAAGTCCATTGTGACCGCCCACGGCGGAACGATTTCCGTATCAGACAGTCAGCCAAATGGCACTGTTTTTAAATTTACATTACCTGCAGGGGAGGTAGAACTTAATGAATAAACCTTTGATATTAGTGGTTGAGGATGACCCTTCTGTACGAAATCTCATTACGACCACTTTAAAAACAAATGATTATCGTTATGTGGTGGCAGCTAATGGCTCAGCAGCAATTATAGCAGCTACATCGCACAATCCTGAAATCATCTTACTGGATTTGGGCTTACCGGATATAGATGGCGTTCAAGTCATTCAAACAATTCGCTCTTGGTCCAATGTTCCAATTATTGTAATTAGTGCCCGAAGCGAGGATAACGATAAAATCAAGGCACTGGATGCAGGAGCGGACGATTATTTGACAAAGCCCTTTTCGGTAGAAGAACTGCTGGCACGACTTCGGGTGACGCAGCGAAGACTCTCTCTGATGACGGCAGAGATGTTCACCGCCAGTTCTGTATTTGTTAATGGTAAGTTGAAAGTGGATTATGCCGCAGGATGCGCTTATCTGGATAAAAACGAACTTCACCTGACACCCATTGAATATAAGCTGTTGTGCTTGCTGTCAAAGAATGTTGGCAAGGTACTGACCCATACCTTTATCACGCAGAATATCTGGGGCCGCAGTTGGGATAACGATGTAGCTTCGCTGCGGGTATTTATGGCGACATTACGAAAAAAACTTGAGCCAACAGAGGAGTCTCCACAATATATCCAAACACATATTGGTGTGGGCTACCGTATGATGAAAGTAGAATAATGCTATGAGGACGGCCAGTGTTCTCTATGAAAAATAGATGATTGAGTTTCAAACTGCTCTAATCATTTTTTGCTATTAGGAACGGAAATCAATACCACGCTTGCTACATTTATTGAAAATGGACAAGGAAAAGGCTTTGTACGGCAAGACATAATTCCGATGTTGACAGTTTACATTTTGTGGTCAAGCATTACTTCGGTTCTTCTTCCCATTATTCCAATTTTTGTGGTTACAAGGGCAGACGCCGGTTTTGGATTGTCGGAAAGGGCAGCAGAATTTCTGTCGGGTTCGGCCATGGTCGGTTGTTTTTCCGTCCTTGTGCATCGCAAGGCCTGCGCCACAGATGGGATTGTCTACGGACAGCTTTTTGGGGTCTTTCATTCTCCGCTTATTCAGAGGGATAACGGCTTCTCCCCCGTAAACATCCTTTACCAAATTGTAGACCGCTTTCGCGTCATAGCCCTTATCGCCTATGAATATGCACTCTTTTATAGGCAAGACAGCGTTGGCAGAGTGGAGGATATTCTCCACAACAGCGGAATCCATGACATTGGCGGGACATGAAAATAGTAAAACACTGAAACTTCCCACACGGGAAATGTCCGCGAACCTTGAAAACTCAATAGTTTAGCCAATAAAAAAAGGCGTAAGCCCCATACCTTGGTATAATAGATTTGACGAAAAACCAATCACACCTCGGAGGACTTGCGCCATGCCTATTATACTATCTGAAGCCGGCAACAAACAGGAATTTCCAACTCGATTTCACGATTTATCCGTGATTTAAAAGTCGGCTCCCTCCTGAATAAATGCAACTGCAAGAAGGAAAAAGATATTCCCTTTATGAAGCTGTTCACCTACATCCTCTGCAATGTTTTCCGCGACAGGAGCATGTACATGCAGAAGAAAACGGGAAGCTTCAAAGAGGATTTTTCCAAGAATGCGTATTACCGTTTCCTTCGCGGTTCCCATTCCAACTGGCTTCGCTTCACTACACTGCTCTCTGAGAAGATCGTTAATGAACATTTGCGCGGGCTGACTTCCACGGACAGGGCTGACTGCTTTGTTGTCGATGATTCCCTCTACGAGAGGATTGGCTATAAACACACCGAACTGGCGTCCGCATGATGACACTGGGCTGGACCGACGGATGCTCCTTCATTCCGATTAACTTCTCTCTTTTGGCGTCCTCGAAAGAAGAGATAAGTTGTAAAATTAAATGCGAATTTACAAATCGTAAAAAATACAAGCAAAGGATTGGAACGGTAAAAAGATCGGAACATTATATTCCGATCTTTTTTATTTAAAGATAAAAAACTATTGATGGACTTTGCATAATTTTTCTACCTAATCGTTTGCGCGGTTTGCGGTCATAATAGTTTACATCGATTAATTGTCCGTCTTTTTCTTTTTTAATTTCATCCCGCCGGCGATGATCTATTTTTTTTATCTATTTCATTCTCTTTGTATTTTTCATTTACTAAATCAGCCCAATTTATTTCAAATTTTTTGAAAAACACTATATATTATCCCCCCCCTTTCTTTTCCAAACGTCCGATATATCTCAAACCATTCAAAATACCATATTCTATTTTTTCTAATATCACTAAATCCACCTAATTATAGGACGTTTTCAAATTTTTAGTCCCGTCCCAGTTCCGGTACCGGAGAAATATTGTTTTAATATAATATCTCTTTTTGTCTTCTAAGCTCTTAAAAGCAAAAGAACAGGTAAAGAGTCAAGACAAGGATAAAAAGTCCATATTAGGGCAAATAGAAAGCTTTAAGACAGATGACAAAGTTAAGTCAAATAAGAAAGACCATAGCAAAGGAACAGAGAGGTAAATATCGTCAGTCTTCGGACTGTCTTTATTTTTTTGTTAATTTTTTTATCAAATTTATACACACCTATACAAATATATATAAACTCATAAAAGATAAAGGCGTATAAAAAAATTTATCTTAATTACAGCAATCGCATTTTAAATTGAGATGTTCGCAAGCTAGATTACGGACTTCACTAGGAAGTTTTCCCTTATATCTTTTGTAATAAATGGAAAATTTGCTATGAGATGTGTATCCGACAGATTCAGCTATTTCCTTTATAGGAAGTTTGGTATTTAAGAGAAGAGTCTCAGCCATATTCATTCTTTTTCTTTGGGTGTATTCTGTAATGCCTTGACCATATTTTTCTTTGAACAAGTTTTTTAATTTAGTCCCGCTCATCTTAGAAATTTTTTCAAGGGTTTCCTGATTTACATTCATGGCGAAATGATCGTCTAAGAATCTTGCTACATCTTCAAGTGCTTTATCATCATCAATTTCAATTTTATATTTTTTTCTATTTAAGTAGGTATCTATTACTATACTTATCCATTCATTTGCTTTGGCTTTTAAGAAAAAATCAGCGGCAGGAGCTTCCATCTTACAATTTAAAATTTCCATAGCCACTTTTTCTAAAGACTTTGTAAGTATTATTTGATTTGTTTGAAGTAAAGCCCTATAAAATGATTCTGGATCAACATTAATGGATGATAGGTGCTTGTCTAGAAGTTCTCTTTTAAATCCAATAGAAACAGCAAGATAGTAACAGTTTTCGTGTAATAAAAAAAGAAAGTCATCTTTTATATTGTCAAAATCTAGAGTGCATAATGAGTTTGCAGTAAGTATTTGATATGGATTAAATTTTTCTCCGTTTGCACTGACGATGTAGCTTGAATAGATTGAAACATAGTCTGACATACTATAAGTACTATTTTGAATAACTTCTTCTCTGATATAAAAATCGTGGACATCAATAATGAAGCCATCTCCTTCATAAAACCAATAAAGCCCTTCTGCATGAGTTGAATTATTTTTGCTCCAACAAAATGTATGCCCGGCACTTGAATATTTTCTATTGTTTTTACATTCATCTACGTTCATATATTCTTTTACAAAATCATAATAAGTCATAACACACTATCCCCTTTAGACAATATTCCAATTAGCCCTAAATTCGACAGGCCGTTGTATTAGTAATCATACCCGATATACAATAGAAAGGCAATGATAATTACTATCAACAAAGCAAATTTATATCTAAACGGGATATCAAAGAAAAGGGAGATAATATTATGAAGATTTATAAAAAGCTATTTGCTTATGTACAAGACAAAAAATATCTTGGATTTTTCGCTATAATTTTTTCTGTTATATCTGCAGTAATTACAGTATATGGATACTATTTAATTTACAGATTTTTAGACAATTTAATTATCCATACAGATTTATCTGGAGCAGAAAATTTAGCAATAAAATCTGCTCTTATATTAACAGCAGGAGCAATATTTTATTTTGCTTCAGGAGCTTTTTCCCATTTATTGGGATTTAGGCTTGAAACAAATTTAAGAAAAAGAGGAATTGATGGTTTAGAGAACGCAAGCTTTAGGTTCTTTGATTTAAATCCTTCTGGGAAAATTAGAAAGATCATAGATGATAATGCCACACAAACACATCAGGTTGTAGCTCATATGATTCCTGATAGCTCTCAGGCAATAATTACACCCGTGCTTGTGCTTGTACTTGGCTTTATAGTAAGTATAAGGGTTGGCATCACTTTACTTGCTCTTACAATAATTGGCTGCTTAATTTTAGGGGCAATGATGGGCGAGCAAAAATTTATGAAGATATACCAGGAAGCTCTATCTAAACTAAGTGTCGAGACCGTTGAATACGTTAGAGGAATGCAAGTTGTAAAAATATTTAGAGCAAATGTAGAGTCATTTAAAAGCTTTTATAAGGCGATAAAAGATTATTCAAAGTATGCTTACGATTATTCACTGTCTTGTAAAAAGCCTTATGTTTTGTATCAATGGTTATTCTTTGGATTAATTGCAATTTTAATTATACCTATAGTTTATTTTATGACTAGCTTAGGCAGCGCCAAGATGATATTACTTGAGCTTATCATGATTTTATTTTTATCGGGGGTCCTCTTTGTTTCATTTATGAGAATGATGTGGTACTCCTTATACATCTCTCAAGGCAATTATGCAGTAGATACTTTAGAGGCTCTATACAAGGAGATGCAAAAAGACAAATTGGAGCACGGCAATCTTAATAATTTTAAAAACTATAATATAGAGTTTGATAATGTTAGCTTTGCTTATAATGATAAAGCAGTAATAGAAAACTTATCTTTTAGTTTGCAAGAAGGAAAGTCCTATGCACTAGTCGGTTCATCTGGTTCGGGCAAATCAACAGTAGCAAAACTTATATCAGGTTTTTACAATGTTAATGAAGGAAGCATAAAGATAGGCGGCATACCAATATCTGAATATTCTGACGAAGCCTTAATTAAAGCTATCTCATTTGTTTTCCAAGATTCGAAACTGTTTAAGAAGAGCATTTATGAAAATGTAGCTTTAGCCAATAAAGACGCGGTCAAAGATGATGTCATGAGAGCCTTAAGATTAGCAGGATGCGATTTGATATTAGACAAATTCCCTGAAAGAGAAAAGACAATCATAGGCTCAAAAGGAGTTTATTTATCCGGTGGAGAAAAACAAAGAATTGCAATTGCCAGAGCAATTTTAAAGGATTCCAAAATTATTATTATGGATGAAGCATCAGCATCTATTGACCCAGATAACGAGTTTGAACTACAAAAAGCTTTCAAGAACCTTATGAAGGATAAAACAGTTATCATGATTGCTCATAGACTTTCTACAATTAAAGATGTAGATGAAATTCTTGTAATGGATAATGGAAAAATTATAGAAAGAGGTTCTGACAAAGAATTAATGTCAAGGGATACAAGGTATAAGAGACTGCAAGAGCTCTTTAACAGTGCGAATGAATGGAGAGTTTTAAATGAAGGAGTTTTATAAAAAAAGATTTGCTCTTACAGATAAAGGAGCGAAGAATTTAACTAAAGCAACACTGTCCTCATTTTTGGTTTATTGTATAACCATGCTTCCTGCCATATTACTAATGATTTTTGCGCAAGAAGTTTTGGAGAATATTGACAAAAGCAAGGGATTTTATCTAGCATTCTCGGTTTTGACTTTGATAGCAATGTATATTTTGCTTTCTATCGAATACGATAAATTATATAGCACAACATATCAAGAAAGTGCAGATTTAAGGGTAAGAACAGCAGAGAATTTATCAAAACTACCTCTATCATACTTTTCTAAGCATGATATTTCCGATCTCTCACAAACAATTATGGCTGATATTGAAGGTATAGAGCATGCAATGAGCCACTCAATACCCAAAGTGGGCGGCATGGCACTATTCTTCCCACTAATATCCATCATGATGCTAGTAGGCAATGTCAAGATGGGTTTAGCTGTAATTATTCCAACGATTCTAAGTTTTATATTTATACCTTTATCTAAAAAACATTCAGTTAAGGGAGAGAAAAGATATTATGACGCCTTAAGAGAAAACTCTGAAAGCTTTCAAGAAAATATCGAGATGCAAATGGAGATTAAAGCCTATGGCTTGTCAGAGGAAATGAAAGAAAAGCTGTATGAAAAAATGGATAAAAGTGAAAAAGTCCACTTAAAGACAGAAATAGGACTTATTTTAACTATGTCTATATCTTCAATATTTAGCTTTATTTCCCTTGCTGTCGTAATACTTGTTGGGGTAAATCTGATTATTAATAAAGAGATAAGCCCTCTCTACCTTATAGGATATTTACTAGCGGCTATGAAGATAAAAGACTCTCTAGATGCATCTAAAGAGGGCATGATGGAGATATTTTATTTAACGCCAAAGATTGAAAGACTTAAAGAAATTCAAAATCAAGAATTACAAGAGGGCGAAGACTATAATTTGAAAAAATTTGATATTGATCTAAAAGATGTTGAATTTTCTTACAATAAAGACGCAAAAGTTTTAAATGGAATAAATTTTAAAGCTAAGCAAGGAGAGGTAACTGCTTTAGTGGGAGCAAGCGGCTGCGGTAAAACAACTATCTTGAAACTCATATCAAGACTTTATGATTATGACGATGGACAAATCTTAATTGATGGCAAAGATATAAAAGAAATATCAACAGAATCTCTTTTTGATAAGGTCTCAATAGTTTTCCAAGATGTGGTTCTTTTTAATCAAAGCGTCATGGAAAATATTAGGATTGGTAAGCAAGATGCAAGCGACAAAGAAGTTAAAAGAGCAGCAGAGCTTGCCAATTGCACAGATTTTATAGAAAAAATGGATAAAGGTTTTGATACAGTTATCGGTGAAAACGGTGCTGAGCTATCAGGCGGAGAAAGACAAAGGTTATCAATAGCCAGAGCCTTCTTAAAAGATGCACCGATATTGATCTTAGACGAAATTACAGCAAGTCTTGATGTGGACAACGAGAAAAAAATTCAAGAGTCATTAAGTAATTTAATTAAAGATAAGACAGTTGTCATAATTTCACACAGAATGAAGTCCATAGAAAATGCGGATAAGATAGTAGTTCTTGAAAACGGAAGAGTAGAAAGCCAAGGTAACCATGAAGAGCTTTTACAAAAATCAAAGGTTTACAAGAATTTAATAGTAAAGACAAAAATGGCAGAAGAATTTATTTATTAGGAGGACAGAAGCAAAGATTTGCAATAGCATCTGTTATGTATAGGGACTCTCCATTTGTCTATTTCGAAGAACCTGAAAGTGGTATAGATTATTCCAATATGATAAAAATTGGCAGTCTTTGGACTGCCTTTATTTTTTATTTAGTTTAACGCAGTAAATCATAAGAATGATGATTTTATATTAATCCCTCTTTTTTCATAAGAGATAACTCTCTTGAAAGGGCGGGCCTATTACAAGCTAAAAATTTTGCCAAATCCTCTCTGGATAATTTATTAGAAAATAAGGAGTCTTTACCATATTTGCCTATATATTTATTAATCTTCTCCCTAATCTTAGGTTTAGAATATATATCTAATTTGTAAGTTAAGTATGAAATTTGTTCATTATACAATTTTATAATATTTTCCATAAAAATCGGTCTGCTTGAACAGGACCTTTTATTTTTTTTAAAGATTTTGCTAACATCAAGGGCCAAAACTTTAGAATCTTTTTTTGCAACCATAAATCTATCAGCTAGGGAGGAAAAATTTAAAGAAAAAGAATCTGAAGCCTCATAAATTCTATCTATAATTTCCTTATCATCATCTATTGTAGATAGATCAATTCTTCCGCACAAAACTATCCCCGCCTTAAAGCCCTTAGAAAAATCATATAGATATTGGCCTTTATTAAAAATTAAGGTTTTATGATCAATACAAGAAAGTATATGGCCTATAGTACTTTCGTCTAAACCATAAAATAATTTACTTTTCAAAATAATTTTTTCCATAAAATCCTTTCTTGTTGCTTTAGCAACTGCAATAAAAATTACCTATGTTATAATTATATATAATGATTATCATTATCAAGGAGGAGAAAATATATGAATCAAAACAAAATTACATTTGGACATGATTTTTTAAAGATGCTTGGAAGAACAAGACTCAGACCAGGCGGCGGTATTATGACCGATTGGTTGCTTGATCAGGTACAGATAGATAAAGATATGCAAGTTTTGGAAGTTGCTTGCAATAGAGGAGATAACCTAATAAGAGTTTATACGAAATATAAATGCAAAGTAATAGGTATAGACAATGACCAAGTTGTCATAGACCAAGCCTTAGAGAATATAAAGCTTTTGGGCTTAGACAAAGAAATTGAAGTTATGAATATGGATGCCTTAAAGTTGGATTTTGAGGATGAAACATTTGACTTAATAATTAATGAGGCAATGCTCACCATGCTTCCAAATGAAGAAAAAGCAAAGGCTCTTAAAAATTATCACAGGGTTTTAAAAAAGGGCGGCTATTTATTAACTCATGATGTAGCAGTAGAAAATGAAAGCGAAGATATAAGAAGGCAACTTTCGAAATTTACAAACATGAATGTGTATCCTCTAACCGTAGAAAATTGGAACAAACTGTTTATAGAAAATTCTTTTAAACCTTTTTCACAAAGGACTGGCAAGATGATTCTCTTAGACAGGGATACAATCATAAAAGATGAGGGACCAGTAGGGGCTGCAAATTTTTATAAAAAAGCTTATGCAGAAGAAAATAGGGAAAGATTTGTAAAAATGTTAGAGAACTCTAAAAATACAAAAAATTCTTATATAGTTTTAGCAAGTGGTAGGTTGTAAAATTAAATGCGACACAAATAAAATATAAAAAACTCATACTAACTTCGTGTAAAATGTTAATCACGACAAAAACAAACACGGAGGTTAATATGAGCTATAAAAATCTTACACTAAATGAAAGAAATAAGATAGAAGTATTGAACAAAGAGGGCTATTCTTCTAGAAGAATAGCCGAAATTTTGGGCTGTCATCATTCAACGATATCCAGAGAGCTTAAACGCTGCGACAATGAATATAAAGCACACAAAGCAGAAAAAGATAAAAATCACAAATCTTCATTTAAAGGCAGAAAAAATAAAAAAAGATAAGAAAGAATATGAGACTGTAATACCAATTAGGATAGTAGGAGATTAAAATGAAAAATATTGGCAAGGGAAAAATATTGACACTAGAAGAGGTCATACCCATAAAAGACCATCAAACCATAAGCAAGAAACTGGTAGACTTATCTGATCTTCACATCTTACTTATGAGTCTTGGCCAAGACACCAGCATTTCCGCTGAATTTTATGCTGAAGAAAGAATATATCTTGTCTTAAAGGGAGACCTTAAATTTAATAATGAAAAACTTACAGGCAAGGACCTAATTCTTTTTGAAAAAGACAAACTTTTTGACATAGGGGCAAGGGAAAAAAGTATATTTTTAGAAATCGCAATTAACTTAAAGGAGGAAGAAATGAAAAATATTGAAAAAGGAAAGAAAATCAAACTGGTTGACTATTTAGATTATGTAGACGGAGGAATAGCAAATATTGACCTTGTAGCAAAAGAAGGGGTTAGGCTTGTTCTAATGGCCTTTGATGCAGGAGAGGGTTTAAAACCACATAAGGCTCCTGGGGATGCTCTTGTCCTAGCACTTGAGGGCAAGGCAAAGCTTCTTGTAGGAGATAAAGAAATCGAGATTGAATCCGGAGAACAAATAGTATTTCCGGCAAATGTAATTCATAATGTAACTGCAATTACAAGATTTAAGATGATGTTAATCTTATCTATAGATAAGATGAATTGCAAATAAAATTGCGACACTTAAATTAAACTAAGCTCATGTAAAAATAATTTAAATGGAGTTTGATAATTTAGACACTTTCTAGGTCTGTTATTGAGCTCCATTTAATTTTACAACCTATCAAAGATAAAAAACTATTGCTGGACTTTGCATAATTTTTCTACCCAATCTTTTACGCGGTTTGCGGTCATAATAGTTTGCGTCGATTAATTGTCCGTCTTTTTCTTTTTTAATTTCATCCCGCCGGCGATGATCTATTTTTTTATCTATTTCATTTTCTTTGTATTTTTCATTTACTAAATCAGCCCGATCTTTTCTACATCCCCTTAACCAATTCGTCTTCCGGATCCACCGAACTCTCTATTTTTTTGGCACCGCAAATAATAGTTCCGGTTTTTTTCTGGAATGTCTTTTAAAAAATTTTTCAATAGATATGTTTCTATCTTCTTCGAGCATCCGATCAGAAAACATTAAATGAACATGTATGTTCATATGATTCGGATCCATTTTTGCCGGTTTGGAATGAATGGCATAACTATATGGTTGCTTTGGTAAATTGTTTTGGATAAATTTTTCTACCAAAGAAATGTTTTCTTCCAATGATAGTTCTTCCGGAAGTGCAATTTTAAATTCCCTAAATGGATTTGCTTTTTCATTATTATCCGCAAGTTGCCAAAATAGTAAAGGTTGGTTTTCTGACCAACTCGGCATATTTCCGGATGAAAAATATTGTAATTCTTCTTTTTTTGATTCATTTCCACCGTATTTTTCATTCCGGCAGATGTAATTATACTTTGCTACGGTGTAATTTACCTTTCCAGCGGATAAATTTACCGAATATGTTGCCATTTTTTATGTATTTACCTCATTTATTAGCAAGAGATTTGCAAGAGATTTGCAAATCATAAGTTTTGCTGTTTTCTTTCACAGGACGGCGGCCGTTTGCGGAAATATTCCGCATCATTTTGGAAAAACCCACGTGTTTCTCTTGATTTTCAGAGAAACGCCTAAGTGGGCATTCGATTATCTTTAAAGTACATATTTTTTATTTGTTTGTAAGTTTTTTTATGTAATTTTCCACTTTTTTCTTTTTTAATCCGTTGCTCAAGGTGTTTATTTTCTACTAATTAATTCCAATCGATTGCCAATATATTTATATAATCTGCTAATATTTAGATGTTATAGAGGAATTATTCTACCCTATTTGAAAAAGGAGAAAGTAATATTCCGGAGATCGATGAAAAAATAAAAGAATATTATTCCACGGTCGAAGAAAAAGAAAAGAAAGTGCTTGTCCTCGGCGACGGCGTGGAAACGGTAAGTCTCATGCGTCAT
>OAVB01000962.1_pt1 | contig 20074 bp, 18 predicted proteins | sample 1516871 | NCBI WGS metagenome assembly OAVB01 (sample SAMEA2580069, study PRJEB22360) | human gut metagenome | biome: human gut; feature: human-associated habitat; material: faeces | place: Denmark | collected 2008/2010 | reverse complement strand
CTACCGCCGTTTCCGTTGTAAGGCCGGCGATTGCCGCCATTCCTGCTGTGTGTCAGACTGGGATATCGATATCGACGATGTGACGGCGGATATATACAGGACAACGGACGGGCCTTTGGGGGAGGAGCTGCGCCGTTCCATGGTTTGCAGGGACGGGACGTTTTCATTTCGTATGAAAAAAGACGGCGGTTGTCCTTTTTTCCGGGAAGACGGTCTTTGCCGTATTATTCTTGAAAAAGGGGAAGATTATCTTTGCGATATTTGCACCATGCACCCCCGCTTTTTCGTTTATGCAGGAGATTTCGAACTCGCCGGGGTCGGTCTTGCCTGTGAGAAAAGTGTGGAGCTTCTTTTGTCGGATACGGGGCCTCTGTATTTCATGGAGGAAACGGGGAAATCGTGGACGCTTCCGCAGATTTTTCATGCGCTGGGAACGGAAATAACGGAGGAGGCACTCCGTTTTACGCCCTGCACGGACTTATCGTATTACAAAAGCTTGTTTTCCCGTCTGGAGCGTACGGAGCCTATTGACGAGGCGTGGACAAAGCGGCTTTCCTTTTTGGGAAAAGAGATATCCCGCGGAGCGGAATTGACGGAAACATATAAGGAAACCGTTCCCGTTTCCCACTTGCAGAGGCTGTATGAATATATTCTGTACCGCAGTTTGGAAAAAGCGGAAATGTACGGACCGGAAATTCTGATCCGCTACGCCCGGGAGAGTACGGATTTCATTCTTATGGAATCGGCCCTTTGCGGTGATTTCCCCGAAAATATCCGGCGCTGGTCGGAACAAATCGAATACGATACGGAAAATGTGGATATTTTGCTCACGCTTTTACCGGACACATGATTTTCTGCAATAAAAAAGCACTCCTGACAGGGTGCTTTTATTTTTTATTTTCTTTGCAGATAAATACAGTCCAGGCGGTACATGTAGGCGCCGCTGGGATAGATGATTTTTTCGGCCTCCGCATAGGAAGGCTCGTCGGTGAAGCGGATTTTTTGGAGTGATCCCGCCAAATCGAGGTATTGCCAGTAGGGAGCACCTGTTTCCGTTTCGATGAGTACGAACGCATAAGGGGTGAGGCTGTTTACGACGGTGGCGTAGGTTGATTTTTCTTTCTCCCTGTTTTCGATATCACGGAATGTGTTTTCTTTTTCTTCTTCCGTCATTTCCGTTTTCCCGGGTGGGATGACGGTCTCTTGGGAAATGAAGTCTTTCGGTACGGTGACGATGCTGTAGTAGCGGATGGGACAGCGGTACATATTTTTTTCTTCCATAGGGTTCTCCTTACTTTTTGTAAATGTTTTTATCCGATGTTTTTCAAGTGTTTCAGGTGGGCAAGGGTTAATTTTTTCAGGTTTTCCGCCATGACTTCTCCCGGAATTTGCAGGGGCGATTCTTTTTGCAGGCCGTGGTAGCTTCCGAGGAGCGCCAGAGCGAAGGGGGACATGAGGGTGAGCATGATACTGTAGAGCATGGGGTCGTCCATGGCGTATCCCGTATATTCGGAAAAGAGGTGGGTTATGATGGAAAATTTAGGAAGTCCCGTTTCACGTAAAACTTGGCGCAACATGTTCGACGGGTTCATCATTTCCCGCATCCAAACGGTGACGGGCCAGTCTTTTTTGTGAAAAGCGGTATCGACCAGAAAGTCTACGATGATTTCTATTTTTCTTTCCGCCGTATACGGGGCTTCATAAAGGTTGCGTAGTGTTTCCAGGGAAATGATATAGTTCTGGACGTAAGAAAGAACGGCAAGGTGAAGTCCGTCACGGCTGCCGAAATGATAGTTCACGGCGGCAGTATTTACACCTGCACTTTCACAGATTTCTTTGCTTGTCACGGCGGCAAAGCCTTTTTCAGCCATAAGGCGGCCTGCACAGGTGATGATTTTCTTTTTCGTTTCTTCTCCGTCACTGCGGATTCTTTGTCTGAATTTCATAAATCTCTCCTTGTCCGGTGAATGTCTTTATTTTTATAATTTACAGATTCTGTTCCTCTGTTCAGACGAGTTTGTGCCTGAACATCCACGCTGCGAGAGGCATAGCGACCGCGGCAATGAGGAGGAGGGGGATATAGTTGTGGGATATGAGACTGAGGCCTGCGCCTTCCAGATAAATCCGGCGGACCGAATCGATGGCAAAGCGCATGGGGTTGATGTAAGTGAAGACCTGAAGGGCAGGGGGCATGTTTTTTATCGGCGTGACCATGCCGGATAAAAGAATCATCGGCATAATGGCAAAAAAGTTATAGACCATGACCTGCTGCATATCTCTTGAAACGGCAGATGTGGCAAGTCCGATACCGACGATGCTCATGAGGAAGAAAATCATCGTAAGAATGAGGGTGAAAATCGAGCCTGCCAGGGCGACACCGAACCACCAGACGGAAATGGAAAGAACAATCATGGACTGGGCGAGACCGATCAGAACGGGCGGTACGGCTTTGCCGATGAAAATCTGGGACGGTGTGAGGGGCGTGACCATGAGTTGGTCGAAAGTACCCTGTTCCCGTTCTCTTGCGACGGAAAGGCCTGCCAGAGCGAGGACCTGGGTCAGGCTCACCATGGGTATGAGAGAGGCGAGAAATCCCCAACGGCTGTCCAGATTCGGATTGTACCAGGCGACGGTTTCGATGGAAATACTTTGTTTTCCGCCGTGAAGTTCGTAATTATATGTGGCGGCAATTTTTGAAATATAAGCGGTGACAAGTCCCGAAATCATCGTATTTCTTCCGTCGGTGATGACTTGCACCGGTGCGGCCGAGCCGGAAAGGATACGGCGGTCGAAGTCGGGCGGTATGACGAGAACGGCCGAGACTTTTCCGCTGTCTATCCACGTTGCCATGCCCTGTGTCGTTTCCAGTGTGGCGGCTCTTGTAAATACGGGACTGCCGTCAATTTTGGAAAGAAGTTCCGCCGAATAACGGCTGCGGTTTTGATCGAGCACGGCATATTGCACTTTGTCCAGATTATAGGTGGCGACGTAGCCGAAAGCGAGCGTCTGTACGAGGACGGGCATGAGAAGGACAAGGCGGCTTTTTTTGTCTTTTAAGGTGGCGATGAGTTCTTTTTGTATCATGAAAAGAATCCGCCGGAGATAGAGTCGTATTTCTTCCATTATTCCAATCTCTTTCTTGTCACTTTGTACGACAAGCCCGTAAAGAAGAGGGCATAGAGTAATAAAATGGTCGTGTTTTTGATGATGAGAGGCCAGTCATTTCCTGCCAGAAAGAGGGATTTCAAAAGTTCCATGTAATAAGTGGCAGGAAGTAAATGACCGATGAAGCTGATAAAAGCGGGAACGCTCCTGAGGTCGAAGATGAAACCGCTCAGCATCATCGTCGGGAGCATGCTGACCAGAAGGGCGACCTGGCAGGAGACGAATTGGTTTTTGATGAGTGTGGAAACGGTGAGTCCGATGCCGAGGGCGGAGAAAAGATAAATCACGGAGCTTGCAAGAATGACGAGGAAAGATCCGCGGAGAGGCACGTGATAGATATAGTAAGAGGCGAGGAGGCAAAGAGAGAATCCTACCATGGCGGTGCAGAAGTAGGGAATGATTTTGGCAATCAGTATTTCCAAAGGTTTTACGGGACTGATGAAAAGGGCTTCCAGCGTGCCCCGTTCCCATTCTCTGGCCATGACCATGGTGGTAAGAAATACGCCGACAAGGGTCATGATGAGAACGACAAGACCGGGAATAAAGAACCAGGTACTCGTATTTGCATCATTAAACCACTGGCGGGGGACGATTTCCACAAAACCGCTTGCCGGTACGACGCCGCCCTGTTTTTCCATATAGGCGGCAACCCGGCCGGCGATTCCTGATTCGATATAACTTCCTGCTACTCTGGCCGTTGCCGCATCAACGCCCCACAAAATAATTTGCACTTTCGCGTCTCCTTTTTGGAGCTGCCGCGTGAAATCAGGCGGAATCCGCAAAATGACGTTCACTTCTCTTTCATTCATCAGCGTTTCGCCGTCTTTCATGGACGTCACGTAAACAGGGGAAATATACTCCGAGCCGTCCATAAAAGACAGAATATCCCGGGTCACCGGGGAACGGTCTTCCATAACGACGGCCACAGGCACATGTTTCACGTCGAGGGACAAGCCGAAACCGACGAGAACAATGAGAAGAGCCGGCAAAAAAATCCCGATGACGACACTGCTCCGGTCACGAATCAGTTGGAGATATTCTTTATAAGTAAGTGCTTTCAGACGGCGGAAAAAATCACGCATGGTTCTTCCTCCTGTTTTCTTCCACAATAGCGATAAAGGCTTCGTTCATAGCGGCCTCTTTTCCTGCCCTGCCCCGTACTTCGCCGGGCGTGCCGAGAATGAGCATTTTCCCCCGGTCCTGAATCATGATACGGTTGCAGTATTCCGCTTCTTCCATGAAGTGGGTCGTGATGATGATGGTTGTGCCTTTTGCGGCAAGAGCGGTAATCTGCCGCCAAAATGTACGGCGTGCAACGGGATCGATACCGCTCGTCGGTTCGTCAAGAAATAAAATATCCGGTTCGTGGAGAAGAGCGGCGGCCATGGATAAGCGCTGTTTGTAGCCGAAAGGGAGCGTGCCTGCATTTTTATGCTCCGTCCCTTCCAAATGAAATTGTCCGATCACTTCGTCAATTCTTTTTTGCAGCTTTTTATAAGGAAGGCCGTAAACGCCGCCGAAAAATTCGAGATTTTCACGGACACTCAGCATGGTATAGAGGGAAAATTTTTGCGCCACATAGCCGATATTGGCTCTTGCCGCCGCGGCGGCGGTACGGAGATCCACGCCGGCCACGGAAAGTTCGCCCGACGTAGCGGGGAGAAGACCGCAGAGCATTTTGAACGTTGTCGACTTGCCTGCTCCGTTCGGCCCCAAAAGTCCGAAAATTTCCCCTTTGTACACTTCAAAAGAAGTATGGTCGACGGCGGTGAAGTCACCGAAACGCCGCACCAGTTCTTTTACCTTGATATGGGCGTGGGAAGAAATATTTTGTTTCTTCCGGTAATCCAAATCAAATCCGTCAAGAACGGGCTGTCTTTTTTCCGCCTGTCCCAGAGCCTGCATGAAACTGTCTTCCAGCCGGGCCGTCACTTTTTGGGGAGACGGACCGGGAAAAACGGAAAAGGCCCGTACATTTTCAAGAGACGCTCCTTTTTTCAAGGTAAACCGCACGCCGCCCCGTTCGGGTACGGCATCGCCGATGCAGGCGGTATCATCAAGAAGAGCGGCCTGCAGAAACCGCGGCGGAATTCCGTCGGGACAGTCCGTGTGGTAGACAAACCCCTCCGATTTTTTCCGCAACTCTTCCGGCGTTCCTTTGTCGAGGATATGACCTTTATGAAGGATATAAACGGTGTCGCAAAGTTCCGCCTCTTCCATGTAGGCTGTCGAAACGAGGAGTGAAATATCTTCGTCTTTGACGAGCGCTTTCAAAATTTCCCAAAGCTCCCGCCGTGAAAGAGGGTCGACACCGGCGGTCGGTTCATCGAGAAGAAGGAGAGCCGGCGTTCTTATGAGCGTGCAGGCAAGACCGAGCTTCTGTTTCATACCGCCCGAAAGCTGTCCTGCCCGGCGGTCCGTAAAAGGAGCAAGTCCTGTCATGGTGAGCAGACGGTCATACCGTTTTTCTCTTTCTTCTTTCGAAATACCGTGAAGGTCGGCATAAAGATTCATATTTTCCATACAGGAAAGATCTTCATAAAGTCCGAATTTTTGAGGCATGTAGCCGAGAAGGGACTGCACTTCGTCCCGCTTTTCCTCCACGTTTCTTCCCAGCACTTCGACACGGCCCTCGGTGGGTGACAAAAGACCGCAAATCAGACGGAGACAGGTCGTTTTTCCCGCACCGTCGGGACCTGTGAGAGCCGTCATTTTTCCGGCGGGAATGGAAAGATGCAGATTTTCCAAAGCGGTCACAGGGACTTTTGTGACTTCATCACGAAAAATTTTTGTCAGATGTTCCGCGCGGACCGCAAATTTTTCTTGTTCCATGGCTCTCCTTTCTGTCCGTTTTATTTCTTTTTGCTCAGAATTTCACCGTTACCGGCATACCCATGCGAAGACGGTTGTCCTCATCGTCTACATAAATACGCACTTCATAGACAAGAGACGTGCGAAGTTCTTCCGTTTGCACCGATTTCGGCGTAAATTCGGCGGTGTCGGAAATATAGCCGACCTGTCCCGTAAGCGGTGTATTTTTATCACTGTCGGTATAAATATTTGCTTTCATGCCCTCGGAAATATAGCCGAGACGGCTTTCGGGGACATAGACGCGAATCCATTTTGGACTTTCCAGTCCCATGAGATAGACAGGACGCTGCGGCGATGCCATATCACCCGGTTCGGCAAGGCGTGAACGGATGACACCGTCCTGCGGCGCCGTCAGCGTAGACTCACTGAGGCGGTATTCGTAATCTTTAAGTTCCGCTTTGAGGGCGGATAATTTTGCCTCGGCGGCACGGATATCTTCCTCCCGCGGGCCTGTTTCCGCTAGAGAAAGTGCGGCCTCTGCATTTCTCAGCTTTGCCTCCGCCGATTTCCACTGTGCTTTTGCGGTATCCGCACTCTGGCGGCTCACGGCGCCTTCCGAAAGAAGCGCGGACATACGTTCATAATAGGTACGGGCATTTTCCTCTTCCGCCGCAATCGCATTTACCTGCGACTCTGCCTGAATGACTTGCTCCGGCCGTGAACCGTTGTGAAGCTTGGCGACGATAGCCTCTTGTCCTGCAATTCCCGCTTTGGCACGGGCGATTCCGAGCTCGATAGGACGCGTGGCAAGACGGGCCAGGACTTCGCCTTTTTTCACCCGGTCGCCTTCCCGTTTCGTCATTTCTTCAATCCGCTCGCTTCCGTTAAAAGCGACGGACACCTGGCGGATATCCACATTGCCGTACAAGACGAGCGGTCCCGTTTCTTTGTGATGATCCCTGTACCAAAAATAAAAACCTGCCGCCGCTAAAATAACGACTGCCGCAAGAGCTATGATTTTTTTGTGTTTCGCTAAAAATTCCATGACAGACTCCTTTTCTGTGAAAGAGGAAATAAGGAAGTTGCATATGATTTTACTTTTATAAAGGGCAGAGCGGTTTTTACCGTTTGCGCCGTCTGTTTTTACTGCGCATTCCGGAAATTTCCGTTTTGCCCCGCGCTTTTTGATTTCATATTTTATTTCTGCTCCATTATATCAAATTCAAATTTGAATTACAAATAAAAACGGCTTCTGTTTTTTATTTTGCAGGAAAAAATATCCCGCTCTGTCAGGTGTTACGGGTTATGAATTTTTTATGTATCCAATGAAAAACGCATAAAAAAACAGCCCCTTCCGGGACTGTCTTTCGTTTTTTATTTGCCGACGCAGAAATTTTTGAAAATGGAATGAATGAGTTCGTCGTCGACGGTTTCGCCGGTGATTTCTCCCAGTGTATGCCAGGCATCGGTGAGGTCGACGGCGATGAAGTCTGCCATGAGACCGTCGCGGACGGACGCTCTGGCACGGAGTACATCGTCCAAAGCTTTCCGCACTAAATCCACATGGCGCAGGTTGGTGAGAAAGAGTTCCCGCCCTGCTTCCATATCCTGATGAGCCGTCATTTCCGCCAGTTTTTCTTCCAGTTCGTCCATACCGCTTCCGTATCTCGCGGAGAGAGGAACAACGGGTGAGGCGGCAAGTTTTCCGATTTCCTCTGCATTGACGGCGGAAGGCAGATCGTATTTATTCAGAATGATAACGGCTTTTCGTCCTGCCAGTGCGGGAAGCCATATCCTGTCCGCATCGTCAAGAGGAACGGAGCTGTCAATGACGGCAAGAACGAGGTCCGCTTTTTCTACGGAGGCTTTTGTCCGTTCTATGCCTATTTTTTCTACTTTGTTGTCCGTTTCCCGGAGGCCTGCCGTATCCATGAGAACGAGAGGGACGCCACCGATGCGTATCGTTTCTTCAATGGTATCTCTTGTCGTACCGGGGACGTCGGTGACTATGGCCCGTTCTTCTTGTAAAAGGGCATTCAAAAGGCTTGATTTCCCTGCATTCGGTTTGCCTGCAATGACGGTGCGGAGACCGTCTTTGATTATCCGTCCTTGCTCGGAGCGGCGTAAAAGGGCGGACAGGGAATTGTCTATTTTTTCAAGAGCGGCGCCGATTTCTTCTCTTGTCAGGTCTTCCAAATCTTCTTCGGGATAGTCGATGGTGACTTCCAGTTTGGTGATGAGGTCTTTCAGTTCGTCCATACATTCACGGACGAAACGGGAGAGCGCGCCTGCCAGATGACTTTCCGCTTGCGAAAGAGCCGCCCGTCCTTTGGCGGAAATGATGTCCATTACCGCTTCCGCTTGGGCGAGATCGATGCGGCCGTTCAAAAAGGCGCGTTTTGTAAATTCTCCCCGTGCCGCCGGAACGGCTCCTCTTTTGAGGGCAAGTTCCAATGTTTCCCGCAAGGCTTCTGTTGAGCCGTGAATTTGTATTTCCACGACGTCTTCACCGGTATAGGAGTGAGGCGCTTTCATAAAGACGGCGAGTCCTTCGTCGACGGGGCGGTCCTCTTTCATGACGTGGCCGAAATACATGCGGTACGGTTCGGCGTCTTTGAAATCTTTGATTTTTTTTGCGCGGAAAAGGGTATTTCCTATGTCTGCCGCACGAATGCCGCTGATTCTTACAATTCCTATGCCCCCTTCGCCGGGGCTTGTCGCAATGGCTGCGATTGTTGTTTCTTCGTACATACGGTCCTCCCGTTTTACGGACAATTTTCTTTTTATTGTATCATAATTTATTTTTTCTTATATAACGGATACGGGGAAAGGGGAGTTCCGTTTTTGTACCGCACCGGTGCTATAATAAAACCGATCAGACAGAACGGATTTTTTTGAAGGAGGTTCTCATGAAAAATTACGCCCGCCCCGATGAAGTGATGTATCATATAGGCATTTCGGGAAATCAGATTGACGGTGCTTCTTATGCTCTTGTTCCCGGCGATCCCGGCCGTGTGGAAGGACTTGCAAAGGCACTGGATGAAAATGCGTATTTCCTGGCTTCCCACAGAGATTACACAAGCTGGCTTGCTCATGTGAACGGTGAGGCGGTGGTCGTCATGTCGACAGGCATGGGCGGACCGTGCGTATCTTTTGCGGTGGAAGAGCTGGCGCGCCTCGGGGTAACGACGTTTATCCGTGTCGGTACGACCGGGTCGATACAGGAAGATTTGGATTTGGGAGATCTTGTCATCAATAAGGGAGCGGTCAGAAAAGACGGAGCGTCTCTTTCGTATGCGCCTCTCGCGTATCCTGCCGTTGCCGATTTGGAAACGACACTGGCTTTGGAAACGGCGGCGGAAGAACTGGGTGTTCCTTTCAAAACGGGGATTTCCATAAGCACCGACAGTTTCTGGCCGGGACAGGAGCGGTACGACAGTTTCGGCGGATATGTCCTTCACAGATTGCGCGGTGCACTTGAGGATTACCGTCATATCGGCTGTACCAATTATGAAATGGAAAATGCTACGCTTTTTACCTTGACGTCGGTGCTGGGACTGAAAGGCGGCTCGGTCTGCGGTGTCGTTGCCAAACGGACGGACAGTGAATCGGTAGCGCCCCGTGAAGTCTATGAGCTGGCGGAAAAACGGTTCAGACAGGTGGCACGGCGGGCTATTGAAATATTGATTTCCCAAAAGAAAAAAGATTGATTCCGCAGTACCGTTTTTTACGTTTTTTACGTGCATTTTTCAAAGTGGAAGTTGACTTCATACAAAGAAATGCTATAATTATTTGCGAATAAGTTGCAATTTGGGAAGGGCGGGGATTTTATGTACATGACGGAGCAGAGAAAAAAATTGTTTGCTTTTTTCCGCGCCCGGCCCGATGTGAATCTGTCGGCCAAGGACATCGTCCGTGCCGTGCAGGAAAGCGGCGGAACGCCTGTGAGCGTGAGTGCCGTTTACAGAAATCTGGATAAAATGGAAAAAGAGGGACTTCTCATCCGCAGTGCAGGCAGGACGAGCAGGGAAAGTTTGTATCGCTATGTTTCGGACAATCACTGCGACAACAAGCTGCATCTGACTTGTCTGAAGTGCGGTAAGACGATACATATGAATTCCCGTGTTTCTGATATTTTATACAAAGAAGTTCTTTCTTCAGATGATTTTTCGATTGACGCTTCCCGCACAACCCTCTACGGATGGTGTAAAAAGTGCAGGTAACAGATTCTTCAAGCGCTTTCCGTCGGGAAAAGTGCTTTTTATTTCTTTATTTTGCGGATACAAAAGGAGGCAGCTATGGGATATAAAAAATGGACAGCTCTTTTTATCAGTCTTGCTTTGGCTGCCACGATTTTTATTTCTTATCGTTGTATCGCCGAAAAAGCAAGTCATGACTGCGAAGGTGATCAATGTCCCGTTTGCGGGGAAATAGAAATGTGCATCGAAACGATTGCCCATTACCATTCTCTCCTTGACGGTACGGGTGCGGCTCCCGTTCTTTCCGGAGCGGTACCGTCCTATCCGGTTATGATACTTCCTTTTATTGTTTTTTTTGCCCCTGTATCTACACTCGTATCCCTCCGGGTCAAGCTTTCCATTTAAATAAAACAGGAAATGTCTTGACAGAATTTATATTTCCAGGAGGTATGTAATGAAAAAAATAATAGCTTGTCTGATGGCATGTTTTCTTGCCATTTACGGTCTTACGGCTTGCTCGACGGAAAAGAAGCAGGCCGCTTCCCAAAAGGAAGGACTTCATATCGTATGTACGAATTTCCCCGCTTATGATTTCGTCCGTCAAATCGTAGGCGACAAAGCAACGGTCACCATGCTTCTCAAGCCGGGTGCGGAGGCACACAGTTATGAGCCGTCCCCGAAGGATATACAGATGATTCAGAAGAGCGATCTCTTCATTTACGTCGGCGGCGACTCCGATGAATGGGTCGACGGTATTCTCGATTCCATGGATAAAAGTCATCTGAAAACGTTCAAGATGATGGACGCTGTCACACTTCATGAAGAAGAACTGGCAGAAGGTATGCAGGAAGAAGACCATGATCACGACCATCATGACGGAAAAGAAGAGGATAAAGACCATCATGAGGACAAAGACCATGATCACCATGATGAGGAAGAAGAGCCTGAAATGGACGAACATGTATGGACGTCCCCGGCCAATGCCGTTCTCATCGTAAAAGCACTGAATACGGCGATTTCCTCTCTCGATGAAAGCCATAAGGATGTATTCCAAAAGAATACCGATGCCTATGTGGCAAAGCTTGAAGCCCTTGATAAAGAATTCCGCGATGTCATCGACAATGCAAAGAGAAAAGAAATCATCGTCGGCGATCGTTTCCCCTTCCTTTATTTCGTGAAGGAATTCGGCCTGAAATACTACGCCGCTTTCCCGGGTTGTGCCAAAGAAACGGAAGCCAATCCCGCTACCGTATCATTCCTTATTGATAAAGTGAAAGAAGACGGTATTCCCGTGGTATTCCATATCGAAATGTCAAATGAACAGATGAGCCGGTCCATTGCGGAAGCAACAGGCGCCAAAAACGAACTGCTTAACGCGGTCCACAATGTAACGGCGGAACAGTTTAAAAACGGTACTACCTACATTGACCTGATGAAACATAACGTCAGTGTATTAAAGGAGGCCCTCAATTAATGAGCCTTTTTACATGCCGTCAGGTTTCCATGGCCTATGAAGGGCGCACCGTTTTGTCGGGTATCGATTTTTCCGTCAACACCGGCGATTATCTGGGAATTATCGGAGAAAACGGCGCAGGGAAAAGTACACTCATCAAAGGACTCTTGGGTATGAAAAAAATTTCCGGCGGCGAAATGATAACGGATGCCAGTCTTTCCCCCCGGGATATAGGGTATCTTCCCCAACAGACACCGGTGCAGAAAGATTTTCCCGCCTGTGTATGGGAAGTCGTACTTTCCGGCCGGCTGAACCGGTGCGGCATGTATCCTTTTTACAGGAAACGGGACAAAGAGGACGCCCTTGAAAAAATGGAACTCCTCGGTATCACCCCTTTGAAAAACAGGTGCTACCGCGACCTGTCGGGAGGGCAGCAGCAACGCGTACTTCTCGCCAGAGCCTTATGTGCCGCAGGGAAATTGCTTTTCTTGGATGAGCCTGTCACAGGCCTTGACCCTGCCGTTACCCGCGACCTGTATCAAATATTCAGAGACTGCATTGAAAAATACGGCCTCACGATTGTCATGGTGTCCCACGATGTGGAAGGGACACTCAGAGAAGCGAACCGGATTCTCCATCTGGCCGACGGCGGACAGCTTTTTTACGGGAGCAAAGAAGACTACCTGAAAAGTCCGCTCCGCCAGCGCTTTACGGGAGGCGGTGCGATATGAATCTTTTGACTGAAATGCTGGGATATCCCTTTATGGTCCGTGCCATTATCGTGGGCTGTCTTGTTTCCCTTTGTGCCTCTCTTTTAGGCACGAGCCTCGTTCTGAAACGGTACTCCATGATCGGAAACGGTCTTTCCCATGTAGGCTTTGCCGCGCTTGCCGTTGCTTACGCCTTTCATGCACAGCCTCTTTCCGTTGCGATTCCCGCCTGCATTGCCGCCGCTTTTCTCCTGCTCCAGATTAAAGACAGCGCCCGCATCAAAGGCGACTCCGCCGTAGCACTTCTCTGCAGCGGCGCACTCGCCACGGGTGTCATGACGATTTCCCTTACCACCGGCATGAATACCGACGTATGTAACTACATGTTCGGAAGCATTCTTGCCATGAGCAAAGGAGATGTATGGCTTTCCGTCATACTCGGCATCGCTGTCGTTATACTCTTCGTTCTCTTTTATAACCGCATCTTTGCCGTCACCTTTGACGAAGCATTTGCCACCGCCACAGGGACAAGAACAAGGCTCTACCATATGATTATTGCACTCCTTACCGCCGTCACCATCGTGCTCGGCATGCGTATGATGGGAGCGCTCCTCATTTCGAGCCTGATTATATTTCCGTCCCTTACGGCTATGCAGCTCTGCTCCCGTTTCAAAACGACAGTGCTGCTCTCTGCCGTACTCTCCGTTCTTTCCTTCATGGCAGGCATTACGATTTCCTACGTGGGATCCGTCCCGACCGGTGCATGTATCGTCGTCTGCGATATATTCCTCCTTGCCGGGGCCGTCCTTTTACGTAAATGGAAAGAAGGCTTTTAAATGAAAAAGGAAATATGTTTACTTCTTCTTCCGCTCCTTCTGATTTCAGGCTGCGGATTTGGAACAGGCGATACTAAATCACCGCAGGAAGGGCAAATCATCACCCGGAAAACCGTGCAGGACGCTGCAAAAAAAGATAAGGCGCCCGAAAAACCGGAAACGCCTGCAACGCCGCAACAAAATGCCATACCCCAGCCGCGACCCGCTTCGCAAGGAAATGCGGCAGCAGCAACGGGGCAAAGACATTATCCCTATTTTGAATATCCGTATAACATAGAAGAAGACAGACAAAACTTCGACTACAACAACGTAGACATCGTTGTCGGCGACAAAAAGTACATGACCCAAATCAATGACTGGTTCATGAACTTCCTCGACTACAAAGACAAAACCGTCATGATTGAAGGCTACTATCTATCCATCAACGGCCACTACTTTGTGGGAAGAAACGGCCCGACCTGTCCTTACTGTACCGGCGGATACGTAGACTTTGAATTTACCTCCGACCAGGACTTCACGGGCTACGAACCGGCCTCCACATGGATTCGTGTCTACGGGATACTGAGAGAAGCCAAAGTCCACCTGAACGACCACATCACCGCACCCTTCTATCATCTGGAAGCCGTGAAAGTGGAAAAAATGGATCAGGAAGGTATCGGCACGATTACGGACTGACAAAAAAGCGTTTTCAAGGAAATTTCCAAGAAAACGCTTTTTTATTTAGCGATTAGGTATAGGTATATAGTTTGATACTTTAACTTATTTAAAAGTGTGCTGTTGCGGATAAGATATATGTTCTTCCCGGATTTAACATTACCATTCCATCTGCCCATACCGTAGTAGCACTAGACCAATAATGTTTATTGAAAATGTTATAAGCATTAATTGAGAAGCTCATTGGAGTATTTGCAAGTGTAGTGTCATAAGTTGCACCTAAATCAAATCTTGTCCATGAAGGAACGCTGACTTTATTGTTTGTATCTGCGTAGGACTTACCAAAGTGCAACATTCTTCCATTGATCGTGAGTCCGTCGATAGGGGTTTCCCAATCTAAAGCAAGAGTAGCATTGATGTTTGGTGTGCCATGAACGCGGTTTCCGTCGTTGGTTCCGTTTTGAGTTTTCTTATATTGAGCATCAAGTAGCATCATGCCGCCTGTTAATGTCAATTTTGGCATGATTTTACCGCTTATATTCCACTCAATACCTTTATTTAGGATTTCACCGTCTAAAACATAATAATTTGAAGAATTTGTGATACCGGTAGGTTGTTTAATTTGGAACAAAGATATAGTTGAAATCCAATTCTTGAAATCTTTTTTTACACCTATTTCATATTGTTTTGTTTGAACCGGTGGAAGAACCTCTTTTTCATTTTTTACACCACGGGGAATAGAGAGTGTAGTAAGACCTTCCGAATAGTTTCCATAGATTGAGAGGGTAGGATTAATTTTATATAAAATTCCGAAAGTAGGCGATATCTTAGATTTATCGTATTTTTTGGTCATCTTCCCGGAAGCATTATAGGATTTTGATTGGATATTTTGTTGACGAGCACCAATAATCAGTTTTAAATTATCGTCTAAAGCAGAAATGGTATCTGTAAGGACAATGCTTCGGTTAATTTTTCGTGTGCTGACATACCACGGTCCCGAATTTGGCTTTGGAGCACCTTCATTAATAGACCAAATCCCCGTATAAATATTTCCTGCCGGCTTCGATCTGTTTGCAGAGGCATTCATATAGTACCAGCTGTTGGAAAGCATTTCGTATCCGAGATTGATTTTATGTTTGATTGTTGGTGTATCTATATTAAATAAGAAACCTGTTGTTAACGAACGTCTCGACCACTTACTGTCTTGCGCGCTGCCAAATGCGTATTTACCAAAATTATAGTCCCCGGCATCATTTAACAATACGGGCTTTGAATCATAATATCCCGGCCAGGTCAATTTTTCATAACCGCCCTTAAAATATACAGTAGTGTGGTCTCCTAATTGTTGTTCATGAGATATTGTATAGACATGTCTTTGGTGAGATAATTCAGACCAAGTGGGCATAAAGTTTTCGATGACTTTATTGGGATCAGGAAGTTTTGTAACTTGACCACCCCAATTGGCAGCTACATTCAATACTTCCGGCATACCATGGTTTACTACATGATCCCATCCATACATGATAGAAGTATTGCTTGCTTTTGTTCGCTGATCAAAATGAATATACAAGTCCTTTCCTTTTAAAGTTTCATGATCAAAACTGGTTGTTCCGTTATACTGAAGTGCATTAATTCTGAGACCATATCGGTTATTATTCCCAAAACGTTGTCCCCAGTCAACAGCATGATTAAAAAGCCTATGTGTAGAATAAGTTTCGGTCAAATCAAAAATAGGTTTGTCTTTTGCAATTTTCGGGACAAAGTTTATATATCCGGAAACACTTTGATTAATTCCTGTACCGCTAATAACAACATTTGGGCCTGTAACTACATCAATTTTTTCAACCCAGTTCATCGGAATAATACCCATAGCCATCATGCCGGGAAGTCCATCCATAGTCATGTCATGAGTATTAAACGCCGATCCGCGAATTTGAAGCTCGACATTGTTATTTGTGGAGGCTCCACCGACCATGATAGAGGGGTTGTTAGTGACCGTATTCATAAAGGTTCTGGCAGGGATATAATTCTGTTTGATTGTTTTTTCGGTATAAGATGCAACGTTGGAGGGAACATCCATAAGGTCCATATTCCCATATAAGCCAAAATGAATTCTCCGATCCGTTTTTCCGCCCGGCATGATAGTATCGCTGGTATATTTATCCCCATTAACGATAACTTCATTTAGCTCATAGGTAACGGCATTGGCATTTAAGATGCCTGCGGTTGTGAAAAGCGTTGTTATCACAGCAGCTTTTAAAAGTGATTTATTCATACAATTCTCCTTTCAAAAATATATAAATTATATAAACAAACTCAAATGAGTTGCTTACTCCGGATTAGAAGAACGATTCTTATGAAAATCAAACTCTTTTTCAAAAGAGAAATGGCCCGGATATATTCGTTCAGCCATGTATCCGGCAGCATCAATCGTTCGTGTCATGGGACCGTAGGCATATTTTAAAGGAATGCCATAAAGTTGTTTATTTTTAATGAACTTCAGATTCTGAAAAGCGGGCTTGTCTATCATAAGTGATTACAAATACAACATCAGGGTTTTCTGACATTATAAACTCATCATTAACAACGGCTGTTGTCGGTGAAACATTTGCACCTAAATGATAGGCTATATTTCCAGCTATTTTATTTTTGCCATAAGACGTAGTAAGAGAAAATATATCTAAAATCATAACTTTTGGAGAAGGTAAGTGGTTTGTTTTTTCTTTAATATTTTTAAATCTCTTCATCGTTTCAGTAACAATCTTTTGAGCCTGGTCCTCTTTTTTATAAATCCGGCCTAATTCAAGAATATACTCCATTTCGTTTTCTATTGTTTCGGGACGATTGATTTTACGAGGAGCTGTTGTGCTCAAACTGACCATGGTATGTATTCCTTTATCATTCCAGTATTGAGTACTGCAAAGCTTCCCTTTTGTAAACCATGATTCTTCCGAAATAATCATATCGGGTTGCAGTAATAAAATATTTTCTCGATTTATTTCTTTTCGGGAGATAAAGTTAAGATTTTGGAAAGCATTCTGATTAACAGCTCGGATTGGATATTCCATATTATCTTCATACTTAACGGCAGCTAATATGGAATCTCCGACTTCAAGATCTAAAAGGGTTTCTGTTTGTGCAGCACCTATTACAAGAACGCGAGATGGTATTTTATCAAAATATTGGAAATTAGGGCCTAAATTAAAGTAATTGGATACAGAAATATTTTCCACTTTAACACCTGATGCAGTAGGGGCTTTTTTATACTCGAAACCGCAGCCGGTGAAAAGAAAGAAAGAAACCCAAGTTAAATAGAGAAATATTTTCATAGTGAGGATCTCCCGGGCTTTAGTAATAGAAGCCAAAGGAATAAAGGTGCACCAAAAATCGCGGTAGAAATACCAATGGGAAATTCTATACCGGGGATTATGCTCCGACCTATTACATCAGCCCAAACCAAGAAAATACCACCTGTTAATGCGGACAGCGGAATCAATTTTTTATGTCCGCTTCCACTGATTTTTCTTACTATATGGGGAATTATCAGGCCTATAAATCCTATAATTCCTGTCATATATACTATCCCGCCGACCAGAATAGAGATTATGCCTATATACCACTTTCTGTAAGCTGATAAATGATATCCCATAGTGAGAGATAAGTCATCCCCAACCAGCATCAGATCAAGAATTCGATGTTGTTTTATAAAAAAAATGGTGATAAAAGAAGTGAGTACAGCAAGAATAAAAACAGTAGACATATTATCTATGGACATGTTTCCCATCAGCCAAAATTGTACAGATTGAGTTTTTCTTGAGTCGGCAGCCATGATAATCATAAGACTTACCATGGCAGAACAAAACGAATTGACTATAAATCCTGAAAGAATAAGTGATAGATTTCCTCTTTTTCCGATGATTGAGTTTAATAATAATATGACAGCAGATGCACTTAATGCACCCAAGAAGGAAAATATACTGACACCATGTATTCCTAAAAAAGTGGGAATACCGATAATAATAGAAGAAACAGCACCAAAACTGGCCCCGGAAGAAATTCCAAGCAGATAAGGGTCTGCTAATGGGTTTTTAACTACAGCTTGAATAATTGTTCCTGATAATGCAAGTCCTGCGCCTACAAAAAAAGCAAGTATTATATGCGGGATACGTAAATACTGAATCATATCTTTATGGATGTTTTCCGGGCCTGTTTGATAAATGATTTGATTTAAATAAGTAAAGCTATCCATGATGGAAATATAAGTGGATCCAAAACTTAATGAAAGAATACCAAGAAGCATCAGGCAAAGAATAAAGAATAGGATATAAATATTTTTCATGATACAGCACTTTCATATATAATGGCCAATTTACCATCCTTCCTGTGGATGATTTCAGCCTTTACATGGTATAGTTTATCAATTAAAGAGGGAGTAAGGACTTCCTTGGGAGAACCGCTGGCAATAATTTTTCCGTTCTTGAGTGCTACGATTTTATCACAGTATAAAGCAGCGATATTTAAATCATGTATAGCAGCAATTACAGTCATTTCTTTTTTCTTGATCAAATCCATGATTTGTAATTGGTAAGTAATATCTAAATGATTAGTCGGTTCATCTAAAATAAGACAGGGCGTATTTTGGGTAAGTGATCTTGCCAACATAACTCGTTGTTGCTCACCACCTGATAAGGTAGTAAAAGGTTGTTTTGCCATATCAAGAACTCCTGTTTCTTCCATGGCTTTTCTTGCTAATTTAAAATCTTCTTCATTATCACTTTCGGTAATCTTTTTATAAGGAGTTCTTCCCATAAGGACTACATCTTCAACAGATAAATCAAAACCTGAAATATGATGTTGTGTGAGTACAGCAATTAATTTTGCACTTTCTCGGTAAGAAAAACTGGAGAGTTCTTTATCCCCTATATTAATTATTCCGTTAGTGGGAGTGAGTACACGATATATGCATTTTAACAAAGTACTTTTTCCACTCCCGTTTGGACCAATTAATCCTGTGAACTGATTGCAGTCAAAGGAAAGCGAAATAGAATCCAGTACCTTTTTGGTTCCATAATTTGCAGATAAATTTTTGATGGCAATATTCATAAATAGCCTCTTTAAAAATAATAAGCTTTTTTGCAAAGCAGAAAAGCAAAACATGGTGTTCCGATAACAGCCATAGTGACACCTAATGGAATATCAATGTTAGAAATGAGAGTTCGTCCGATAATATCTGACCATACTGCAAATATCCCACCTGCCAATACTGCAGAAGGAATTAGTTTTCTATGGTCAGCACCAATAAGTGCACGCATAAAATGAGGAATAATTAACCCTATAAAACCGATAATTCCGGCATTCATAACAATAGAAGCGACAAGAATAGCATTTATAAGAAGGTACTTTTTTATAAATGTGGGTAAATATACACCTAATGTTAGAGCGGTATGATTTCCCTCTATCATTAAATTGAGAATCCGACCTTGCGTCATAAAATAAAATATAGAGAAAAGAACAATCAATAAAAGAAATAAAGAATCTACAAGTTTCGCTCCGGCTACATTTCCGGTTAACCAATAAATTGTAATATCCGTACCGGTAGAATCGGCACCCATAAACACCAATACACTTGTAAAACCTGTGCAAACGGCAGCCAGGGCAATGCCGATAATAAGAAGGTAGGTCATATCCCCATGACTTCTTCTTACGGCACAAACCACGATAAAAGATAATAGAATTGAACCAATAAATGCACCTATACCAATGATTTCACTTCCTAGAAAAGTTCCGGCTCCCAGACAAATAGCACAAACAGCACCCAAGGACGCTCCAGAAGAGATACCTAAAATATAAGGACTGGACAAAGGATTGCGAAATATGGCTTGCATAATAATTCCCGAGAGAGTGAGGCCCATTCCAAGAGTTGCAGATAAAATAATTCTGGGAAGACGAAGTTCCCAAAGTAATTGGGTTTCAACGGGCCATGAGGCAAAAGAATTAACAAAAGGATAAATAAGACTTTTAAAAATTTCAGCTATTGGCAGTTGGACAGAACCGAGAAGTAGGCCGAGAAAGCAGGAAAAAACAAGAAAAATTATCAAGATTGCATTTAAAACAGATGAATAAGTTTTAAAAAAAGAACTCATTGTTATCACCATTGTGTAAGCATTAGCGTCTAAATTATTTATTGTATCTATCTCTAAAAGATTAAAGATAAAAGAAGCATAATGTCTTAATAATTTATAATAT
>OAVB01000947.1_pt1 | contig 20308 bp, 14 predicted proteins | sample 1516871 | NCBI WGS metagenome assembly OAVB01 (sample SAMEA2580069, study PRJEB22360) | human gut metagenome | biome: human gut; feature: human-associated habitat; material: faeces | place: Denmark | collected 2008/2010 | reverse complement strand
TTCCACTCATGTTCTGTATCAGCCTCTTTCTTATCTTTTTCGTAATTCAAGTATAGATAAGAGTCTTTCAATGAAAAAAGAAACTCCTGATTCTCTTTATTCTCACGCAACCAGGCAACCAACTGGCGTGTTTCATCATCAGTAAGTTCATTCTTCAAGTATTTCATAAAATAATCTTTATTGATATTGTTCATCATAGCATTATTTTAAAAAGTTCTTTACTAACAAGAGGAGTAATACTGGAAGATAATCCCGCATAGACTTCTTGATTTGTTTTAATCCTCTATATAACTGATTTTCAACAGTACGAACAGACAAGTTCAAAGCTATGGCAATTTCTTCACTTCTCATACCTTCATTACGGTTCATTCTGAAAATATTCTGACATTGTCTAGGCAATTTATCAAGTGCTTCTTGATACTTTTCACTTAGATCTTTGAAATACAGGTCATTCAAGATGTTACATTCCGGCGTATAATGAGAGAGTTCCAGTTCTCTCAATGCCACCTCATTCATATTAGAAAAATTATTGAGTAGTGAATCCCGTCGAATTTGTTTTAAACAGAGGTGTTTCATAATACGGAATAGATAAACACTTATTGCTTCCGGAGCGTTAATTTGAGTACGATGCTCCCAAAAAGCGATAAAGCATTCCTGAACAAGATCCTTCGCCTTATCCTCATCATGCAAAATTCCTTTGCAGAACATATACATTCTAGGGTGATACCTTTTGTACAACCATTCAAAAGAAGCCGTGTCTCCTTGTTGTATCTTAGAGAAAAACATGCGTTCTTCCATACTTTCCTCCTTCCTGAAATAGCTGCCTTATAATAGACATAGTGAGTTGTTTAAATTTAATAACAGGGATATAGAATCGGAGCATTAGAAAAAGAAGTTTTCAAATATAGATAATTCTACATTATCTACCAAGCAAAAAAGCCTTTTTATCTCCTAATCTATACCTTTTTGGATTCTCTTAAACAACGAATATAAACCAAATTGTTAATTATTACTTTATTTTCATATATATGTGAGTATTCCAACAGCCAACAGGTTCTTTTAAAAAAGAACCTTAGAGCATATTAAAGAAGAAAAAACAAAATTTATTAACCATTAATCCTCAAATTCTATTATCATGAAAAAAAACATTCCGCTAATTATATTAGCTATCGCTTGTATAGTGGCAGGTCTGTTCCTCGCAATGGATACGCATAATGAGGACACATATACACAATGTGTCACTGTATCTACTCCCGAACGTCCTGCAGGCCAACGAGATGTTATCGGGTTGAGTTGTCCACCTATTGAAACTGTACGTATTGGGTTTATCGGATTAGGTTCACGAGGTAGTGAAGCCATTCGACGCTTCACCTATCAAAAAGGGATTGAAGTAAAAGCATTATGTGATTTACACCAAGCGAACGTAGACACCTGCCAGCAAATGTTACTACGCGCTAATATGCCCAAAGCGACAGAATATTATGGAAGCGAAGACGCTTGGAAACAAGTATGTGAACAACCGGATATCGACCTTATTTATATAGCTACAGATTGGCTGCACCATACCCCCATGATGGTCTATGCCATGGAACACGGAAAACATGTAGCATGCGAAGTACCTGCAGCCATGAACATGGAAGAGATATGGAAAACGATAGACACAGCTGAACGTACTCGCAAACATTGTATGATGCTTGAGAACTGTGTATACGACTTTTTCGAGATCACAACTTTAAATATGGCACAACAAGGCTTATTTGGAGAAATCACTCACGTAAAAGGAGCTTATAATCACTGTCTACAAGAATATTGGGATGATTACAATGCAGATTGGCGTATACAATACAACATCAACAATAGAGGAGATGTATACCCTACCCACGGCATGGGACCAGCTTGTCAGTTATTAAATATTCACCGTGGTGACCGGATGAAATACTTAGTGGCAATGGACAGTGATCCTATTTCGCTACCCGAATATCTAAAAGAACATGGAAAAGGAACAGAAGCTCAAAAACTACAAAATGGAGAAATCACCCTGACATTAATACGTACAGAGAAAGGAAAAACAATCCAAATAGAACATAATGTAGCCTCTCCACGCCCTTATAGCCGTCTATATCAACTTACAGGAACCAAAGGATTTGCCGACAAATATCCGGTAGAGGGTTATGCGCTGAACAGTAAAGATCTTCCTCAAGAAATTACAAAAGAACAAGTTTTTACAGCCCATGAATATATGCCTGAAGAAATAAAAAGCCAGTTAATGAATCAATATAAAGATCCTATTATTAAAACAATGGAAGAACAGGCTAAAGAAGTAGGTGGACACGGCGGTATGGACTTCATTATGGACTCAAGATTAATTTATTGCCTACATCACGGATTACCGTTAGACATGGACGTTTATGACCTTGCCGAATGGTGTTCACTTATCCCTTTAACCAAACTTTCTATAGAAAATGGTTCAGTTCCTGTAGAAATCCCCGATTTTACACGAGGTAACTGGAATAAGGTGCAGGGTTATCGGCATGCATTTATCAAGGCTGAAAGAAATTAAAAACAGACTCTCTTTACAAATTCCTCTAACCTTTTATAAATCTATTTAGTTGCACAGTTTGTACCATCAAAATAGTACAAACTGTGCTTGTTTTATAGCTCTATCCGTTTTACAAAAACACCTTATTTGATCCTCTCAAAATATGGCAAACGTTCCAATGGTACTTCTATTTCAATAGTTTTCGGGCCTCTAAACTTTTTACCCATATCATCCCGCCATTCACCTTTGGGTAATTTCACCTTTCGATAAGTTCCTTTTGTTACCATCGGGGCCACCAAATATTTATCTCCTACCATAAACTGGTCATGACAATCTGTAAATCCCTGATGAGGAAATGCATATTCCAAATGTCTTACAATAGGTTCACCCGTTTGAGAGGCATGAACAGCCATTTGCAAAAGATAATTTCCCATTTGCTCGTGAAACCGGGCAAACTTGCAACAAATATCTAAATGCTCTCTGTCCAGTATGCGCCAAGGAGCAACAGAAAATTGCATCATAGGCATAAAAGCATGAATCTGACACGAGCGAACTATTAACTCTTGATCGAAATTGTCAGTATCAATATCTAAGAATGAACCAAACTCACCGCCGCCAATCATGTCGGGACAAGTGTACGCATGTCCTAATAGACCCGCTGCCACCATATCAGGTATTAATAATGCAGAAGCACTCCACGAATAAGATTTATCTCCCAAACGTTGTACAAGAGGTTGCCCACCAAGTTTATATGACGTTCTAAATTCATTATATGAGAATTTCAATCCTAATTCCGCCCATTTTTGAGAAAATGTACACGCATTAGCATTCGAATCATAAAAAGTATATTCATCTGTAAAATGAGCGACATCACCTGCATCAAATTTATAGCCATCAATCCCATATTTCTTTTGAGCATTGCATAACTGTGTTTCCAAATAAGCCGATGCTTCCGGATTTGTCATATCATAACAGGCGCTTACACCATTCCACCAATATATCATAGCCGGAGTAACTCCATCTTTTTCTTTCACCAGATACCCTTTTTGAGCCAAAAATCTGTATTCAGGACTATCAGCAGAAACAAAAGGAGAAATCCATACCATAACTTTAAAACCTTGCTTATGCAGACGTTCAATCATACCAGCCGGATCTGGAAACTTTTCCTGCTTAAAATCAAAATTTCCATAATATTTTTGCCAATTATCATCTATCATAAAGATACCTGTCGGAAAATTATTTGCTAATATATCCTGAGCATATCTCTCTATATCAACTTGATTTTGATTGTACATCAGTTCAATCCATGTGTTATACTGTGGTTTAGAAAAAAATATTTCTTCAGGTAGCTTCCCCGAAGGTGGAAAATAATTGGCAGAAGCATTGAGATAAGCATCCTTTAATGTTTTTCCTGCTGAAATGACATTCAATTTTTCATAATCAGAATGAAGAAGCAATGTATCATTCTGCAATCGAAAACGAAAAGGTTGTTCGCTCCAGATATAACGTCCTTCAGAAGATAATAGCAACGGGACAACCTGATTATTCAAGTTCTTCCTTCCCAAATCGTACCACTCTGTTGTTGAACTAAAAGGCATTTGGCTACCCAACGCAACCAAACCACCCCACCATTTTTCACCTTTCAAAGGTGATACAGCTGTGTCATACTGTTGCGCTACGACAGAAAAAGTCGAGCATAAGACTAAAATAATTAAAAAAACTTTCTTCATAATATTAAAATTTATTTGAGTTTAGAAAAAGATAAGTACAATAAGCAGAAAATATATTCTCATAGTAACAGAACATTAAGCAGCAATAGAAACCTAAGAGCCACATTTTATAACATCTCTTATTGTAAAAAGAGATGAATAATAAATAAGATACTCACCATGCTATTAAAAATAAAATAATAATTAACAATAGAAAGTGACCAATTTTATTTCCTATCTTTGCTTACTGCAACCACTAAAACTATAAATAATATGGAACATCCTCTTTCTCAATTCAGATATTGTCCGAAATGCGGTTCGGAACATTTCGAAATTCATAATGAAAAATCAAAATTCTGCAAGGATTGCGGCTTTGTCTATTATTTCAATTCCTCTTCCGCTACCGTTGCCCTGATACTGAATGAGCGGAACGAACTATTAGTGTGCCGCCGCGCTAAAGAACCGGCCAAAGGAACACTGGACTTGCCGGGCGGTTTCATTGACATGGCGGAAACCGGCGAGGAAGGAGTAGCGCGTGAGGTGAAAGAAGAGACGGGTATGACAGTGACACAAGCCGAGTATCTGTTTTCACTGCCGAACATCTATATTTATTCAGGATTTCCCGTACATACGCTGGATATGTTTTTCCGCTGTACGGTAACCGATACTCTGCATTTTGAAGCAATGGACGATGCGGAGGAAGTTTTCTTTCTTCCTTTACAAGACGTGCATCCGGATGATTTCGGACTGGCTTCCATTCGTAAAGGTCTGCAAATGTTCCTGTCCGGCATATCCTAAAAAAGCCAAATAACCGGAACATTTTCAAACCAAAACCCGTATTTTTGTAAAAGCATCCATTCTATAACCGAAGATGAAACATAAAATTTACCGCATAGTATACACTGCGCTTTGCTGCGCACCATTGCTCGCGACAGCACAGACGAGCGAGAAAATCACTTCTCCGCAACGACTGTATGAAGAAGGACGGAATCTGTTCCAACAAAAGGCATTTGCCGCAGCCATGTCTCCTTTACATACTTTTGTAAAACAACTCAATGCGGAAGGCAACCCGTTGTCTGCCGCCGGAGACAAAGAAGAAGCCGAATATATGCTGGTATGTGCCGAATACGAACTGAGAAGTCCCAATAGTATAGAACTGTTGCGGAGTTACCTCGATGTGTATCCCGACACTCCCCATGCCAATCGTATTTACGCCCTTATAGCATCTGCCTATTTTTTCGAGGGGAAATATGATGAAGCACTCGCCATGTTCAACTCCGCCCGGCTCGACCTCCTAAGTAATGAAGAGCGGGATGACATGACCTATCGTTTGGCAACCTGTTTTCTGAAAACGGGCAATGTGAAAGAAGCCGCTATCTGGTTTGAGACATTACGCAGTACCGGCTCCAAATATGCAGCGGATTGTACGTATTACCTTTCGTATATCCGCTACTCACAACAACGGTATGAAGACGCTCTCAGCGGTTTTCTCAGTCTGCAGGACAATACGAAATACAAGACACTCGTCCCCTATTACATTGCGGAAATATATCTGATTAAAAAGAATTATGACAAAGCGGAAATAGTCGCGCAAAACTATCTCTCTGCCTATCCCAACCAAAAATATACGGGAGAGATGTACCGCATACAAGGTACGGCCGACTATCATTCCGGCAAATACCACGAAGCCGCAGAAGCTTTCAACCAATACTTGAAAGACAATGTGGAATCCACCCGAAGAAGAGACGCGCTCTATATGTTGGGAATGTCCTATTATCAGACGGGAGTCTATTCGCAGGTTCCTGTCATTCTGGGTGAAGTAACTACCGATAAAGACGCGCTTACGCAAAACGCTTACCTGCATATGGGATTAGCCTACCTGCAGCTTGCCGACAGGAATAAAGCCCGTATGGCATTTGAACAGGCCGCCGCATCCGACGCTGACCAGAAAATAAAGGAACAGGCATCCTACAACTATGCTCTCTGCATTCACGAAACGTCTTATTCCGCATTCGGCGAGTCAGTGACAGTCTTTGAGCATTTCCTGAATGAGTTTCCCAACTCCGTATATGCCGATAAAGTAAGTAACTATCTGGTAGAGGTCTATATGAACACCCGCAGTTATGATGCCGCCCTCAAATCCATTGAACGCATTGCACGTCCCGGAAAGGCTATCTTGGAAGCCAAGCAGAAAATCCTGTTCCAATTGGGAACCCAATCCTTTGCCAATACGCAGTTCGAACAGGCAATCAATTACTTCAACCAAAGCATTGCCTTAGGCCAATATAATCTGCAGACAAAAGCCGACGCCCTTTACTGGCGGGGCGAATCGTATTATCGGTTGAACCGTATGCAGGAAGCTGCCCGTAACTTCAACGAGTATCTGTCACTTGCCCCGCAGAAAAATACGGAAATGTATGCCCTTGCCTACTACAACTTGGCATACATAGCTTTCCACAAAAAAGATTATGCAACGGCACAAGACCGTTTCTTGAAATTCATCCAACTGCAAAAAAACGGAAACGCCACTGTCCTTGCCGATGCGTATAACCGTATCGGCGACTGCTACATGCATGTCCGCCGTTTCGACGAAGCCAGACAATACTACACCCGGGCGGAAAACCTGGGTACGCCTGCCGGTGATTACTCCTACTACCAACTGGCTTTGGTGTCGGGCCTGCAAAAGAACTATGACGGAAAAATTACGTTACTCAACCAATTGGCCAGCAAGTACCCGAATTCACCCTATGCCGTCAATGCGCTTTATGAGAAAGGCCGTTCGTACGTGCAAAGCCGTAACAGTAACCAAGCCATCGCTACTTTCCGGGAGCTGCTGAACAAATATCCCGAAAGCCCCGTCAGTCGTAAGGCTGCCACGGAAATCGGACTGTTATATTATCAGAACGATGATTACAACCACGCTATCGAAGCTTACAAATACGTCATCTCCAAATATCCGGGCAGCGAAGAAGCACGGCTTGCCATGCGCGATTTGAAATCCATCTATGTGGAAGCCAACCGTGTGGATGAATTCGCTGCGCTTGCCGCTCAAATGCCGGGCGTCATCCGCTTTGAACCCAGCGAGCAAGATTCGCTGACTTATATCGCCGCAGAAAAAGTGTATATGAAAGGGGAAATCTCCCCTGCAAGAGAAAGTTTCATCCGCTATCTGCAAAGCTATCCAAACGGAGCGTTCAGCTTGAATGCACACTATTATCTGAGTCTTATCGGAAAAGAGCAGAAAGACGAAACCGCCGTACTGGAGCATACAAGCAAACTGCTGGAGTATCCGGACAGTCCGTATTCGGAAGAAGCCTTGTTGATGCGAGGGGAAATCCTCTTCAACCACAAAGAGTACGAACGGGCCCTGGCAGACTACAAACAGCTGCAAGCCCGTACCACAACCGCCGAGCGCCGACAACTAGGCCTCACAGGCGTACTGCGCTGTGGTGTATTATTGAAGGATGATATTGAAGTGATACAGGCTGCGACCGCCTTACTGGCCGAAGCCAAGCTGTCTCCCGAATTGCAGCATGAGGCTTTATACTATCGAGCCAAAGCCTATCTGAACCAAAAAGCCGTGAAGAAAGCGGCGGATGACTTGAAAATTCTGGCACAAGATACCCGTACATTAGACGGTGCGGAAGCCAAGTATCTGGCAGCACAACTGATGTACAACGCCGGCGACTACGTTGCCGCCGAAAAGGAAATATTGAACTTCATCGACCAAAGCACACCGCACGCCTACTGGCTGGCACGCAGCTTCATCCTCCTGTCCGATGTATATGTTGCCATGGACAAGAAACTGGATGCACGCCAATATCTGCTGAGCCTGCAACAGAATTATCATGCTGACGATGATATTGAAGGAATGATTCAAGAAAGACTGGAAAAGCTGAAATAAAAGAACACAATGAATATGAGAAAGATACAATATATTCTCAGCGGAATAACGCTGATGACGCTACCTTTGGGTACCCATGCCCAACAACAGCCCCAAGACTCCACTGTGAACCGGACAGTTGTTGTGGAACAGGAGTATAATCCCGATATCCTGGACGCGTCCAAAATAAACGTGCTTCCTAAAGTAGAGCCGCCGACCGCCAATAAGAGGACAGTGGAGTATGATGTAACCCTTATGCCCGCCAATACAATTCCTGCAACTGTCATACAGGCATATACCGGAAAAGAGACGCAAGCCAAGACACAGCCCGGATATATCAGACTGGGCTATGGTAATTACGGGAATCTGGACGCACGTGCCAGCTATCTGTTCACGCTATCCAACAGTGATCGTATCAACCTGAATTTCCATATGAACGGTATGGATGGCAAACTCGAATTACCTGACAATGACGGCAAATGGAATTCTTATTACTATCGTACTCATGCCAACATCGGTTATTTACACCGCTTCAAGAAAGTAGACTTGGATGTTGCCGGTAACTTTGGATTAAGCAATTTTAATTTCCTGCCTGATGCAGCCGTCAGAAAACAGAAATTCACTTCAGGCGACATTCATTTCGGAGTGAAATCTACGGATGAGGAACTGCCTCTCCAATTCAGCGCAGAGACCAACCTGATGCTCTATGAACGCCAATACGATTTCGGTTCACTGAATAATCAAGAGAATATTATCCGTACCAAAGCACTGGTTGCAGGCGGCATATCCGAGGAACAGATTGTCGGTATCGGTTTGGCAATGGACAATGTACTGTACAATAATAATAATTTTGAGAACTACACCTCACTCAACCTGAACCCGCATTACCGTTTGGAAAACGATGATTGGAAAATACGTATCGGCGCACAGGTTGACATTGCTTTCGGTTTCGGAAAGAAATTCCGGGCAGCTCCTGATGTGGCGATAGAGTACAACTTCGCGGATAGCTACATCCTATATGCGCAGGCCAAAGGAGGAAGACTGCAAAATGATTTCCGCCGTTTGGCGGCATTCTGCCCATACGGGTTGGTAACTTCGCAACCGGATGCCACATACGAGCAAGTGAACGCCGCCCTCGGCTTCAAGGCCAGCCCGGCAACCGGTTTATGGTTGAACCTGTATGCCGGATACCAGAACTTGAAAGATGATTTGTTTTTCCATCCGGCAGGTTTCGATGAAACTACAGAGGGACACTACCGGACGCTCGCCATCAGCCAATGGAACACCAGCAACATCTATGCCGGTGCAGAGGTACGCTACGACTATAAAAACATATTCTCATTCGTCGCTGCCGGAACTTACCGCAGTTGGGATGCAAAGGATGACAGTCAATTCGGTGTCAAAGACTATGTGCTCACTTACAAGCCGGCCTTTGAAGCCAATCTGCATATAGACGTACATCCTATATCCGCTTTACTCCTTAATCTTGGCTATCGGCATATTTCGCGCGAGAAGGTAGAGGAAGGCAAGGTTAATGCAGTCAATAACCTTTATTTAGGCGGTAGTTACGAGTTTCTTAAAGGAATATCCGTTTATGCCCGCATAAACAATTTATTAAACCGGAATTATCAATATTACTGGGGATACCCGACCGAAGGCACCAACTTTATCGGAGGTGTAAGTCTCAAATTCTAATCTCCGGATTAAAAACATTACGAGCAAAAAAGGACATTTTTGCTAAATTCTCCTTATATTATAAGGTGGAAAGTTTGTTTTTTCCTACTTTTGCGGGTAAATTAGTGGTTGGAACCACTATAAAACAGAAATTTATGCAGAAAAACCTTGTCATTGTCGAGTCTCCGGCAAAAGCAAAAACCATTGAAAAGTTCCTAGGAAAAGACTATAAAGTCCTTTCCAGCTATGGTCATATACGCGATTTGAAGAAAAAAGAGTTCAGTATTGATATTGATAAAGATTTCAAACCGCATTATGAAATTCCGGAAGATAAGAAAAAGGTTGTGGAAGAATTGAAAGCCGAAGCCAAAGAAGCGGAAACCGTATGGTTGGCATCCGATGAGGACCGTGAGGGAGAAGCGATTGCATGGCATTTATACGAAGTGCTGAAACTGCAACCGGAACATACCAAGCGCATCGTCTTCCATGAAATCACAAAAAGCGCTATCTTAAAGGCCATCGAGCAACCACGTAATATTGACATCAATCTCGTAGATGCACAACAAGCACGCCGTATTTTAGACCGTATCGTAGGGTTTGAACTTTCGCCCGTGCTATGGAAAAAAGTGAAACCGGCACTTTCCGCCGGTCGTGTACAATCAGTATCCGTTCGCCTCATCGTAGAACGTGAGCGGGAGATACAAGCTTTTCAATCGGAAGCATCTTATCGGGTTACCGCCATATTCCTCGTACCCGATGCCGATGGCAAGCTGGTTGAAATGAAAGCCGAATTGGCACGCCGTATCAAAACAAAAGCCGAAGCTCAAAAACTCCTGGAAAGTTGCCGATCAGCCACTTTCACCATCAATGATATTTCCACCCGCCCGCTGAAGAAAAGCCCTGCGGCTCCTTTTACGACATCTACTTTGCAACAAGAGGCCGCCCGTAAATTAGGATTTACAGTTGCACAAACCATGATGGTTGCCCAACGGTTGTACGAGTCGGGAAAGATTACCTATATGCGTACCGACTCCGTCAATCTGTCCGAGCTGGCTGTAAACAGCAGCAAATCAGTCATTGCCAGCATGATGGGAGAACGTTACGTATATCCGCGTCATTTCGCCACGAAGACCAAAGGCGCTCAAGAGGCTCACGAAGCCATTCGTCCTACCGACATGGAAAATGCTAAAATAGAAGGTAGTCCACAGGAACGAAAACTGTATGACTTGATATGGAAACGTACCATAGCCTCCCAAATGGCGGATGCGGAAGTTGAGAAGACTACCGTAAATATCAGCATCAGTAACGAGTCGGATACGTTCAATGCCACAGGAGAAGTTGTGAAATTTGACGGTTTTCTCCATGTATATCGCGAATCCATTGACGACGATGCGGAACAAGAAGATGAAACACACTTGTTGCCGCCTTTGAAGAAAGGACAGATTTTACAGAGCCAAAGCATTACTGCTACGGAACGCTTCACGCAGCATCCTCCCCGCTACACAGAAGCCAGTCTTGTACGCAAATTAGAGGAGTTGGGCATCGGCCGTCCTTCCACATACGCTCCTACCATTTCTACCATACAGCAACGCGGCTATGTGGAGAAAGGCGAAAAAACCGGAGAAGAACGTTCTTATAATATACTTTCATTACAAGACAGCAAGATTACAGACGTTACCCAAACAGAAATAACAGGAGCCGAGAAAGCTAAATTGATGCCTACCGATACGGGTACCGTAGTCAATGACTTCCTGATGGAATATTTTCCCAATATCCTTGACTATAACTTTACCGCCAGTGTTGAAAAACAATTTGACGAGATAGCCGAGGGAGAAAAGAAGTGGACAACTATTTTGGGCGACTTCTATAAGGGCTTCCACCCGTCCGTAGAAAATACGCTCGCCACCAAGAATGCCCATAAAGCCGGTGAACGCATCTTAGGCGAAGAACCGGGCAGCGGTAAGCAGGTATCTGTAAAAATCGGCCGCTTCGGTCCTGTTGTACAGATTGGCACTGCCGGTGACAATGAGAAGCCGCGTTTCGCACAACTCAAGAAAGAAATGTCCATTGAAACAATCACGCTGGAAGAAGCGCTAGACCTGTTTAAACTGCCTCGTACTTTAGGTGAGTATGAAGGTAAGGCGGTTACCATAGGAACCGGTCGCTTCGGACCTTATGTGTACAATAACGGAATGTACACTTCACTTCCGAAGACCATAGACCCTATGGAAATTACACTGGACGAAGCAATCCAACTTATCCAGAACAAAAAAGACGCCGAAGCTCAAAAACATCTCAAGAAATTTGATGAAGAACCGGAGTTGGAGATTCTAAATGGCCGCTATGGACCCTATATATCCTATAAAGGAAACAATTATAAAATTCCGAAAGATATTATTCCGCAGGATTTAAGCCTGGACGCATGCAGAGAAATCATCAAACTGCAAAGTGACCCGGACGCGCCGAAAGCCAAACGAGGTAAATATGCCAAGAAGAAAAAATAATGAGGTTATATTAAAAAAAGAAAAGCCCTCTCTACGGATTCGTAGAGAGGGCTTTTCATATAGAGTACTTTCAACTACATTCTGTCGGGTACTTCAATGCCAAGCAATCCCATTCCCAAACGTACCACCTTGGCTACGTTCTCGGATAAGGCAAGACGGAATATCTTCACCGCTTCATTCTCCTCACGCAAGATACTGAAATCATGATAGAACTGATTATATTCTTTCACAAGATCATAAGTATAGTTCGCAATCAGAGATGGACTGTAATCCTCGCCTGCTTGTTTCACAACAGTTGCAAAATCTGCAACCATCTGTATCAGACCTTCCTCTTTCTCACTCAATTCAATACCCGCGGGAAGTTGTGCAGGAACGGTGATGCCTGCCTCTTTCGCCTTGCGAAGAACGGATTGTATACGTGCATATGTATACTGGATGAACGGTCCTGTATTACCGTTGAAGTCAATGGATTCCTTAGGATTGAACGTCATGTTCTTGCGGGCGTCCACTTTCAATATAAAATATTTCAAAGCGCCCAAACCGACAATACGGGCAATATTATCAGCCTCTTCCTTGGTCAGGCCGTCCAGCTTACCCAATTCTCCGGAAGTCTCCTTAGCGGTATTAATCATTTCAGCCATTAAATCGTCAGCATCCACAACCGTACCCTCACGGCTCTTCATCTTACCTTCAGGCAGCTCCACCATACCGTAGGAGAAGTGAACCAGCCCCTTACCCCACTCAAAGCCCAACTTATCGAGCAAAATAGAGAGTACCTGAAAATGATAATTTTGTTCATTACCTACCACGTAAACCATCTTGTCAATGGGAAAATCGGCAAAACGCAATTTGGCCGTACCAATATCCTGTGTCATATAAACAGAAGTTCCGTCGGCACGGAGAAGCAATTTATGGTCAAGTCCTTCTCCGGTCAGGTCGGCCCATACGGAACCGTCCTCTTTGCGATAGAAGAAACCTTTCTCCAAGCCCTCCATAACTTTCTCCTTACCTTCCAGGTAGGTTTCCGACTCATAGTAAATCTTGTCGAAAGTAACTCCCATCATGCGGTAAGTCTCATCAAATCCTGCGTATACCCAGTCATTCATCTTTTTCCACAAAGCACGTACTTCAGGATCATTGGCTTCCCACTTCACCAGCATTTCACGCGCCTCTTTCATCAAAGGTGATTCAGCTTCCGCTCTGGTCTTGGCCTCTTCTTCGCTCAGACCTTCACTTTGGAACTTCGCCATCAACTCTTTGACTTCAGCCTTGTAATGCTTATCAAAAGCCACATAATAATCACCAATCAGATGATCACCTTTCTTTCCGGAAGACTCGGGAGTTTCACCGTTGCCATACTTCTGCCACGCCAACATCGACTTACAGATATGAATACCACGGTCATTCACAATATTTGTCTTTACCACTCTGTTGCCATTGGCCAAAATGATATTTGCCAATGCATTACCCAACAGGTTATTGCGGACATGGCCTAAATGGAGCGGCTTATTCGTATTGGGCGAAGAATATTCAATCATCACCAACGGGGACTTGTCGGTAACAGCGGCAATGCCATACTGTACATCCGCATGGATGCCATTCAGCAATTCAATCCATGCCGAAGAAGCGATAGTCAGGTTCAGGAACCCTTTGATAACATTGAATGCCGAAACCGAAGGCTCGTTTGCCTGCAGATATTCGCCAATCTCTTGTGCCGTCTGCTCCGGTCCTTTCTTAGACATGCGGAGAAAAGGGAAAACAACCAACGTAAGGTGTCCCTCAAATTCTTTCTTGGTTTTCTGCAACTGCACCTGTGCAGCAGGAACATCCTGTCCGTACAACGCTTTCAATCCGCTAATTACGGACGTTACCAATTTCTGTTCTATATTCATGATTCAAATGTATTTTCTGTGTGCAAAGATACGAACTATTTTTAATTCCATAAAAAAGGAGACGTTGTATGCGTCTCCTTTTCTCAAGTTTTATTTATGATCTATTTACTCGATAGTCAATTCCGAACCTGCTTTAAATTTAGCAACTTTCTTCGCCGCAATCTGAATAGGCTTCTTTGTTGCCGGATTGATACCAACGCGTCCGGCTCTCTCCATTACAGAAAAAGTACCAAAGCCAACCAATGCTACTTTATCACCTGCCTTTAATGCTTTTGTTACTGATGCGATGAATGCATCCAATGCTCTTTTTGAATCGGCCTTTGACAAACCGGCTTCAGCTGCCATTGCGCTAATAAGTTCTGACTTATTCATAATACAAATGATTAATTAATTGTTACACAAAAGAAAAATTCCAATGCTACTTCCTACAAAAATAGAGCAAAAATTCTGAATATCAAATAAAAACATTAAAAAAGGCCGGAAAAATAGAGAAAAAAAAGGAATAGGAGTTCCTTTTTCTGTTATAGAACAGAATTAATTCGTATTTTTGCCAAATAAAGCGAAAAAAACAGATTATGAATACTATACCGACAGTAACCAAAAACCTTTTAATTATCAATGTGCTGATGTTTCTCGGCACGCTTGTAGCCCAAAGTTACGGCATCGATTTAAATAAGTACTTAGGCCTGCATTTCTTCCTTGCCGGAGATTTTAACGCAGCGCAACTGATTACTTACATGTTCATGCACGGCGGATTTACCCATTTGTTCTTCAATATGTTTGCAGTATGGATGTTCGGCCGTATACTCGAACAGGTATGGGGACCGAAGCGTTTCCTGTTCTATTACCTCGCATGCGGTATCGGCGCAGGAATTATTCAAGAGCTCGTACAGTACATTCATTACGAAACGGTACTTTCCGCATACGACAGTGTCAACACCGGATATTCCGTCATTCCCATGGAAGAATATCTCAATATGATGACTACCGTCGGAGCTTCCGGAGCCGTCTATGCCATCTTGCTGGGATTCGGTATGCTGTTCCCCAACCAGCCCTTATTCATCTTTCCGTTACCGTTCCCCATCAAAGCCAAATATTTCGTTATCGGATACGCCTTGATAGAACTGTTCTCGGGACTTGCCAACAATCCGGGCGATAATGTGGCGCACTTTGCACACTTGGGCGGTATGATATTCGGCTTCATACTAATAATGTATTGGAGAAAAAAGAACAGAGGAAATGGCTAATATTATAACTGATTTAAAAGAATCATTCCGTAGAGGAACCATCTACATACAGCTGATTTATATCAATGTGGGAGTATTCATCCTTACTACATTGACAGAAGTTATATTGCAACTTTTCAACCGGAGCCTCGGCGGAGCGTTTGAATGGCTGGAACTGCCTGCTTCACTACCCCGCTTCATAACCCAGCCTTGGTCTATCCTGACGTATATGTTTATGCACGCGGGAGTAATGCATATCCTTTTCAATATGCTTTGGCTGTACTGGTTCGGTGCTTTGTTCCTAAGTTTCTTCTCCGCGAAACATTTACGGGGTGTATATATCTTGGGCGGAATCTGTGGCGGACTGCTTTATATGGCAGCCTACAATATCTTCCCCTACTTCCGTCCGATGACGGAATACTCCTTCATGCTGGGAGCATCGGCATCCGTACTCGCTGTCGTGGCAGGTTACCCCCACCGGGGACCTCAGTTCCATATCCGATACGTCTTTTCCTTTTTGGAACAATACGCTTGAAATATCTGGCTTTGATTGTTATCGGAACGGACTTATTATTCATCACATCCAGTAACGCCGGCGGACACATCGCTCATTTAGGCGGAGCGTTGGCGGGGCTGTGGTTTGCAGCCAGCCTTAGCAAAGGCGCAGATATCACCGTATGGATTAACAAGTCTCTGGATGCCGTCAGTTTTTTGTTCAGCTCCAAACCCCGCAAACCTAAGATGAAAGTTCACTATGGAACTGACAAACAGAAAGATTATAACTATAATGCCCGAAAAAAAGCTCAATCCGATGAAATAGACCGTATCCTCGACAAACTGAAAAAGTCCGGATATGAAAGTCTGACAACAGAAGAAAAGAAGAGCTTGTTCGATGCAAGTAAACGATAATGTACGTATGAAGCATTTCGGTAATTTTATCGCTCTCCTGATTTTAGCGATCAATGCTTTATTCACGGGCCTTTTGCTATTAGTAGCATACAGTCCTTACATCCAACCGGTAACTCATCCGGTACAATCTTGTTTTGGGCTGACTTTTCCCATTTTTGCACTTATCAACGGCGCTTTCCTGATTTTTTGGTTGGTTATACAACGATACAAAACGGCTTTATTGCCGTTAATCGGTTTTTTATTGTGTTATTCGCAACTACGGACATATCTTCCCCTCAATTTTCATACCGCCAATCCACCCGAAGAAAGTATAAAATTCCTCTCTTACAACATCATGGGGTTCAACGGCGCCGTTAAAAAAGACGGAAAGAATCCGATACTGACATATCTGAAAGAGAGCAACGCCGACATCCTCTGCCTGCAGGAATATGCATCCGATGGATCTCTCCGTCGCCTCACACAGAAGGATATAGAACGAGAATTAAAAGATTACCCTTACCATCGCATCAGTGTTGTAGGCAGCGGCAGCGGTTATACCAACAAGATAGCCTGCTATTCCAAATTCCCTATTCTATCCGCACGTGTTTTAAACTATCCGAGCGGTTATAATGGTTCCGTACTGTACGAACTCAAACTGAATGAAGACACGATTACCCTTATCAACAATCACTTGGAGTCCAACAAACTGACAAAAGCCGACAAAGACATTTATGAAGACATATTGAAAGCTCCCGAAAAGGAGAAAGTGAAAAGCGGCGCGCGATTGTTGGTGCATAAACTGGCAGAAGCCTCTGCTATCCGCGCTCCACAGGCAGATACCATCGCACGGGAAATTGCATCTTCCCGGTATCCGTCCGTCATCGTCTGCGGAGATTTCAATGATACCCCCATTTCGTACGCTCACCGTGTCATAGCGCAAAATCTGGATGATGCTTTCACCCAATCAGGGCGCGGACTGGGAATTTCCTACAACCAGAATAAGTTCTATTTTCGGATAGACAATATATTAATCAGCAAAAACCTACAGTCCTATAACTGTACCGTAGACCGTTCCATAAAGGAATCCGATCACTATCCGATATGGTGTTATATAGCCAAACGGCAATGAGTTTCTTTACAAAATGAAATTATTAATAAACTACTCAATATCTAATACTCTGACTTTATGTTTAAAAGAAGTATTCTAATTTTAGCTGCAAGTTGTATGATGTACTCCTGTGCTACCCAAACGGAAAGTAATCCGTTCCTCACCGAGTTTCAAACCCCGAACGGTGTTCCACCCTTTGATAAAATCAAACTGGAGCACTACGAGCCTGCATTCCTTAAAGGAATAGAAGAACAAAATACCAATATCCAGGCTATTATCGACAATGCCGAAGTACCGAACTTTGAAAATGTAATCGTTGCTTTGGACAACAGTTCTCCCATACTCAACCGGGTAAGCGCCATTTTCTTCAACATGACGGATGCCGAAACCAGTGATGCCCTGAACGAACTTTCTATAAAGCTCGCTCCGGTACTGTCCGAGCATGGAGACAATATTTCGCTTAACCAAGAGTTATTCAATAAAGTAAAAGCTGTTTATCAGAAGAAAGATTCTTTAGGCCTGACAACCGAACAACAAAGACTTTTGGACAAAACGTATAAAGGCTTTGTACGCTCCGGTGCCAATCTTTCTGCCGAAAAGCAAGCCCGCCTACGCGAAGTAAATAAACTACTTTCTACACTGGGTATCACTTTCAGCAACAATATTCTGAATGAAAACAACGAGTTTATGCTCTTTGTAGACAAGCAAGAAGACCTTGCCGGACTTCCCGAATGGTTCTGCCAAAGCGCCGCCGAAGAAGCAAAAGCTGCCGGTCAGGAGGGTAAATGGTTGTTCACATTGCATAACGCCAGCCGTATCCCGTTCCTGCAATATTCCGCTAACCGCCCGTTACGCGAGAAGATATATAAAGCTTACATCAACCGAGGCAATAATAACGACAAGAACGACAATAAAAAAATCATTACCGACATCGTCAGCCTGCGTTTGGAAAAAGCCCGTCTGTTAGGTTTCGACTGTTACTCCAACTTCGTATTGGACAATACCATGGCTAAAAACTCGACCACAGTAATGGAATTCCTGAATAACCTGTGGGGGTATGCCCTGCCTAAAGCCAAAGCCGAAGCTGCCGAACTCCAGAAATTAATGGATAAAGAGGGTAAGGGCGACAAACTGGAAGCCTGGGACTGGTGGTATTACACCGAAAAACTACGTAAAGAAAAATACGACCTTGAAGAAGACCAAATCAAGCCTTACTTTAAATTAGAGAACGTACGCGAGGGAGCCTTTGCCGTTGCCAACAAACTATACGGAATCACACTGACGAAACTCAACGATATCCCTGTCTATCACCCCGATGTAGAAGTATTTGAAGTAAAAGATGCAGACGGATCGCAGCTGGGTATCTTCTATGTAGACTACTTCCCGCGTCCCGGCAAAAGTGGCGGAGCATGGATGAGCAACTATCGTGAGCAAAAAGGCGGCATCCGTCCGTTAGTATGCAACGTAGCCAGTTTCACCAAACCCGTTGGTGACACCCCTTCCCTGCTCACAATGGATGAAGTGGAAACCCTTTTTCATGAATTCGGCCATGGGCTGCACGGACTGTTGACCAAATGTAACTATCTGGGCGTTTCCGGTACAAATGTAGTGCGCGACTTTGTAGAACTTCCGTCACAAATCAACGAACACTGGGCTACCGAACCCGAAGTTCTGAAAATGTACGCCAAACATTACCAAACCGGTGAAGTCATTCCCGACAATCTCATCGAAAAGATTCTGAAACAAAAAACTTTCAACCAAGGTTTCATGACTACCGAGTTGCTGGCTGCCGCCATTCTCGATATGAATCTGCATAACCTGACAGACACGAAAGACATAGATGTTGTGGCCTATGAAAAAGAAGCCATGGATAAACTCGGATTAATCTCCGAAATAGCTCCCCGCTACCGTACCACCTACTTCAATCATATCATAGGCGGTTATGCAGCAGGTTATTACAGCTATCTGTGGGCGAACGTACTGGATAATGACGCTTTTGAAGCATTCAAAGAACATGGCATTTTTGACAAGACGACCGCCAACCTTTTCCGCCATAATGTTTTGGAAAAAGGAGACAGCGAAGATCCGATGACGCTCTACAAGAATTTCAGAGGGGCAGAGCCTCAATTAGAGCCGATGTTAAAAAATCGCGGTATGAAGTAAGAATTGTGAAAAAAAAGCTATATTTGCAGCCTTATATACGATAGAAATCAATTAAAAAGTAATCATAATAAACTAAAAGTAACATGCAAAACAAAGGATTTGTAAGGGTTTTTGCGATATTGCTCACATTGGTATGTGTGTTCTATCTCTCCTTCTCTTTTGTGACTCGCCACTATACAAATAAGGCAAAAGAGTTCGCAAAAGGCGATGTGAAAGTGGAACAAGACTACCTTGATTCTCTGTCAAACGAGAAGGTGTGGTTCGGCAATTGGACGCTGAAACAATGTCGTGAAATGGAGATCAGTTTAGGTTTGGACTTGAAGGGCGGTATGAACGTCATTCTTGAAGTGTCAGTACCCGATGTTATCAAAGCATTGGCGGACAACAAGTCTGACGAAGCATTCAACCAAGCGTTGGCAACTGCCGCCAAACAGGCTACTACCAGCCAGGACGACGTTATCACGTTGTTCATCAGAGAGTATCACAAAATAGCTCCGGGCGCTTCACTCTCACAACTGTTCGCTACCCAGCAATTAAAGGACAAGGTAAACCAGAAGTCTTCCGACGCAGAAGTTGAGAAAGTATTGCGCGAAGAAGTAAAGGCAGCCGTTGACAACTCATTCAACGTACTCCGTACCCGTATCGACCGTTTCGGTGTGGTTCAGCCCAACATCCAGAGTCTGGAAGACAAAATGGGACGTATCATGGTGGAACTTCCGGGT
>OAVB01000933.1_pt1 | contig 20583 bp, 9 predicted proteins | sample 1516871 | NCBI WGS metagenome assembly OAVB01 (sample SAMEA2580069, study PRJEB22360) | human gut metagenome | biome: human gut; feature: human-associated habitat; material: faeces | place: Denmark | collected 2008/2010 | reverse complement strand
AAATTACTGTTATGTTAAATGCAATAGCTAATGTATCTGTAAAAAATACTCAATATAAAAATGCAGTATCAGATGCAATACTATTAGGTATAGGTGGTAAATTAGTAGAAAGTATTTTAGACATAAGAAAAACTTCTAATAATTTTAGTCAAACAATATCTAAAATGGAAGAAGATATTGATGGTAAAACTGGTTTAAAAGTTTTAGTTCAAAAAAATGCTACTGCAATTAAACAAACTGCTGATAATTTAATTTTGAATTATGTTAAGTATAATCAAACCACTTCTCAATTAACTATTGGAGATAATGTAATTAAATTAGATGCTGGAAAAGTATTAATGACAGGAACATTAACTTGGGATAGCTTAGACGATTCAGCTAAAAAGAACTTAAAAGGTGAAGCAGGTTCTGCTCAATATGTAATGTTAGTTGGTGACCAAATATTTAAATATGATAAAGATGGAAATCCTAATGTTTCATCAATAACTTTAAATGTTCAAGTATCCAATATACAAAATCCTGTATTCGACTGGTATTATAGAGATGCTAAAGTAACTAATGAATGGACAAATATACCTAGCAATTCTAACTTAAGTTCATTTATATTAAAACATGATGACCCAATATGGGGAAATAATTCAAATTCTATCACTATAAAAGTAGTATGTGGTGAATATACTGATGAAATGACTATTGTAAAATTGCATGATGGTGTAGTTGGTCAAGATGCTAAATCAGTATCAATTAATGGTAATCAATTATTTAGATATAAAGGTGGTTTTACAGAAACTCCAAATCCAACTTCAATTACATTGACAGCTACTAGAAATAATATATCTGCTGATAGAACTTCAAGATGGTATTATAGAGTTTCTGAAAACGATGATTGGACTGAAATAACTTCATCAAAAAATGCAAATACTTTAATAGTAAATCATGATAGTTATTTTGGTGATTCAAAAATATTAATGATAAGATATGAAGTAGACACTTATTATGATATTATGACATTAGCAAAAATTACTGATGGTTCAGATGGATATGCAGTGTTATTAACTAATGAAAATCATAGTGTTCCTTGTGATGAAAATGGTAATTATACATTTGAAGCTATAAGTACTGCTTATACTTATGTAAAAGTTTATAAAGGATTATCTGAAATTACTTCATTTAACCTAGAAAGAATAGATGATGGTTGTACTTCTGTTTATAGTAATGCAACAAGAAGATTAGATGTAACTTCATTATCTAAAAATATAGCCACTGTTACATTAAATATAACAGTAGATAAAAATACTTTCCAAAAAGTAATGACTATAACTAAATCAATAAAAGGGGAAAAAGGTGAAGAGGGTACAGGTGTTAATATAATTGGTAAATTAGAAAATAAAGACCAATTGCCTACAACTGGTAAACCTGGAGATGCTTATGTTATAGATGGTTTATTATATGTTTGGTTAGAAGAAAATAATGGTTGGTCAGATGGAGTACCTTTTAGAGGAGAACAAGGTATACCAGGTAAGAATGGTACTGACGGAAGAACTACTTATTTACATATAAAATACAGTAATGATGGCAAAACATTTACAAATAACAATGGAGAAGACACTGGAGATTGGATAGGACAATATACAGATTATGTTGAAGCTGATTCAACTAATTTCGCTGATTATAAATGGAAAAAAATAAAAGGTGAAGATGGAGAAAAGGGTATAGTTGCAAATTTAACTAATGATACTCATATAGTACCTATTGAACCTGATGGTACTTTTGGAAATGACTCTTTTAAAGATTGTTCTGCTAAGATAACTTTATCTTATGTTGGGCAAGAATTAATTAATGGAGTTTCATATAGTGCTAAACCTAATACTGATATAGAAGGTACTTTAGATACAAAAACAGGGACTTATACAGTTACAAATTGGACAGGTGAAGCAAAAGGCACTTATGTTGATTTAATAGCTACTTATGATGGGGTATCATATACAAAAAGATTTTCAATCAATAGAGCAAAAAATCCTTTAGATGCATATACTGTTGTATTAACAAATGAAGCACATGTTTTTCCTGGTGATATTTCTAATGCTTTAGCAAGTTTTACTACTTGTAATGTCTTAGTATATAGAGGAGACCAATTAGTTAAAGCTACTATTGGAACAATAGAAAATATACCTAAAGGAATGACAATCACTATTGATAATAACAATACAATTACTCCTACTTTAAATATAAATGTTAACACTAATTTAACTGAAAATGGTGAATTAAGTATACCTATTACAGTTGGATTATTGAAATTTACTAAAACATTTACTTATTCAATATCCTTTAAGGGTATGCAAGGAATTCCAGGTACTCCTGGTAAAGATGGTAAAGATGGGAATTCAGTAAGAGTATTGGGAAGATATGATAGTAAAGAACAATTAGATTCTGCTCATCCTACTGGAAATGAAAATGGTGACGGATATATAATTAATAAAGATTTATGGGTATGGACAGAAGATAAATTTATAAATGTTGGTCAGTTCCAAGGTGAAGATGGTACTTCTGCTTATGTACATATTAGATATTCTAATGACGGAGTAACCTTTACTGGTAGTGATGGTGAAGAAGTTGGTACTTGGATGGGTATGTATGTAGATAATATTGAAACAGATTCAACAGTGTTTTCAAAATATAAATGGAAAAAAATAGAAGGTTCAGATGCTAGATTATTATCACTATCTGCAAGTAGACAAACAATAGCTTTTAATAGTGATAATACATTAAAAGATAATTCTGAAATAGTATTAACAGTTAATCAACAAAATTTTAATGATACTATAACATGGTCTACTTCACCAAATGTAGAATTAGGTAGTAGTGGTAATAATAGAACATTAAATCCAACAATCTTTACAGATAATAACCAAATAAAAATAACAGTAACTGGTGGAGGTTTAACCGATAGTATTACAATAGTGAAAGTATTAGATGGACAAAAGGGTTCAGATGGTACTTCAGTTAAAATATTAGATTCTTATAATAGTAAAGAAGAATTAGACCAAGCTCACCCAAATGGAAATGAAAATGGTGATGGATATATAATTGATAAAGATTTATGGGTATGGAATGGTAATGAATTCATAAATGCTGGTCAAATAAAAGGAAACGATGGGCAAAACGGTCAAGATGGTCTAAATGGTACTTCTGCTTATGTGCATATAAAATATTCTAATGATGGTGGTACAACATTCACTAATAACAATGGTGAAGACCCTGGAGATTATATGGGTGTATATACAGATGAGATTAAAGCAGATAGTACAAATCCTTCTGATTACACTTGGAGTTTAACTAAAGGTAATGATGGTTGGGATGCTTACACTGTAGTGCTAACAAATGAATCTCATACATTTGCAGGTAATTCATCAACTGCTTTAGTTGGTTCTGCAAATTGTGGTATTATAGGGTATAAAGGTGGTACTCAAGTAGCTACAACAATAGGTAATATTACAGGAATGCCAAAAGGTATGAGTGTATCAATAACAAATAATGGTACAACAAATACTTATTTTATAGTTACAGTATCTAATAGCATGTCAACAAGAAATGGTACTTTAACAATTCCTATTACAATTGATGGAATAACATTTACAAAAAAATTTACTTATGCTTTATCATTAAAAGGTGAAGATGGTACAGATGGTACTAATGGTTCAGATGCTAGATTGCTATCATTATCTGCAAATAGACAAGCAATAGCATTTGATAAAAATAATTCTCCTAAAGATTCAACAGTTATAACTCTAACTGCTAATCAACAAAATTTTAATGATACTATAACATGGTCTACAAGTCCAAATGTTACTTTAAATGGTGAAGGAAACACAAGAACCTTATCAGTTAATGATTTTACTAATAATTTAAAAATATCTATTACTATTAAAGCAGGTGACTTAAGTGATACTATAACATTAGTTAAAGTAATTGATGGTGTAGATGGGATAGATGGTTCTGATGGAACAGATGGTGTAGATGGATGTACTATTAATTTAACTAATGATAATCATAGTTTCGTAGCTAATGCAGAAGGACAAATTGAAATGCAACAAGCTGTTACTACAACGGTTGTATCTTATAAAGGTAGTGAGATTGTAACACCTAATTTTGGCACAATGCCAACTGTTAATGGTTTAAAAATCACAAGAGATGGATTAACTATAACAATAGTTGCTTTGGTTGGAAGTACACTTGCTTCAAATGGCTCATTTAATATTCCTGTAATAATTGATGGAATAACTTTTAATAAAGCATTTAGTTATAGTAAAGTAAAATGTGGTGATGATGGAGCAGATGGATATACTATAATATTAACCAATGAAAACCATACTTTCCCTTGTGAAAATAATGGAACTATAGAAACAGCTATTACTACAACAACACAAGTAAAAGTTTACCAAGGTACTAAAGAAATAACACCTACTATTGGTACTTTACCTACTGTAGATGGATTAACATTGACTAAAAATGGAACAACTATAACTATTACGGCTATAACAGGTGACAAATTGGCTTCATCAGGTAATTTTAGTGTTCCGATTGTAATTAATGATGTTACTTATTATAAGGTATTTAGTTGGGCAAAAGCATTTAAAGGTAATGCAGGTCAAGATGGTAAAGCAGATTTACCAACTTGGATTACTGAATGGGATACTGGTAAGACAACAATTAATGGTTCAACTGTATTAACTCCTAAAATATTTGCAGGTACAGTTAGTAATGGATTACCAACTGGTGTTGCTATGGGTAAAAATGTATTCGGAACTAGTGGTAGTTATAGTGGTGTTAATGGTATAGTTGGATATAAGAGTGGTACTAAAACTTATGAATTTAATACTAATGGAGAAGTATTAATAGGTAATAAAAATGCTTCACATATTAGTTGGGATGGTAGTAATTTAGAAATAGTAAGTGGTAGTAGTCCAGTTGCTAGTAAATCTGATATTGATAAAGTAAATCAAAAGATTAATGAAATAAAAGAAAATGTAGATGATTATACAATAGTTATAACTAAAGATACAATAGTAACTAAATGTGATATAAATGGAAATATAATAGATTAAGGAAGGTGATATGATGGCAAATCTTTCAATTATTGGTAGTCCTTCGACTACCAATAATAACCTTATAGTTAATTATAGTACGGATATTTCAGATATTACTAATATAGAAATTAGTAATAATGGAAGTAATTACATAAGTGCAACAACTTTTTCAAATAGTTCTGCAATTTTCGATGTATCTAGTTGGAAAAATGGTACTTATAATTCATGTACTTTGAGAGTTACATATGGTAAAAATGGCGAAGAAACACAATTACTTATTAATAATATAGGAAATATAACACAAACAGTAGGAAATTCATTTTATATTCAATATTCTACAAACAAAGCAGTAACAAAACATGAAGTTTCATGGGATGGAGGAAGTACATTTTATGATAAAACAAGTGATGTAACATCTAGTGGCAACAATTATTCTTTTCATCATGATGATAAGAGTAGTGTTGGAACTTATAGAATGGCAATAAGAGTTACAACTTCAAGTGGAGAAACTGTAACAAGTAATATATTTACATTAACTATAACTTCAGGAGTATCAACAGATACTTATTATACTGTTAAATATAACTTAAATAATGCTACTAGTTCTAATTCAAACACAACTGTTAAAAAGGGTTCTAGTTACTCTACAACTATCACTCCTACAAGTGGTTATAGAATAACTAAAATATATTGCGTAATGAATGGTGATGACATAAGTAATTCAACTGTTAATGGTAATAATATCAATATACCTAATGTTACAGGAGAAATTAATATTACCGTATCTACAGAAACAACTGGTGGAAGTACAGATACTTATTATACTATAGCTTATAATTTAAATAATTCAGTAAGTAGCAATACTAGTACATCTATTAAAAAAGGCTCTAGTTATCATACTATTATTACTGCTAATGCAGGTCATAAAATAACTAGAATTTTATGTACAATGGGTGGTGTAAATATAATTGATAGAGATGGTACGAGTGGCGATATTAGTATAGCTAATGTTTCAGGTGATATTACTATTTCTATTACAACAGAAGCAATTGGTGGAAGTACAGATACTTATTATACAATAAGATATTCTTTACATGATGCCACTAGTTCTAATTCGAGCACTTCTGTTAAAAAAGGTTCTTCTTATTCCACTACAATTTCCCCTGAGAATGGTTATAGAATAACTCAAATATATTGTGTAATGGGTGGTACTGATATAAGTAGTTCAGCTGTTAATGGTAATAATGTCTACATAGGCAATGTTACAGGTGATGTGAGTATTTTAGTAAATACAGAAGCGACTGGTGGAAGTACAGATACTTATCCTGTAACTTATACTCTATTTGAATCAACAAGTACTAATTCAGCTACAACTGTTAAAAAAGGTTCTAGTTATTCTACTACTGTTGCTCCAAAAAGTGGTTATAGAATAACTAAAATTTATTGTGTAATGGGTGGTACTGATGTAAGTAGTTCAACAGTTAGTGGAAACAATATCAATATACCTAATGTTACTGGTGAAATTTATATTACAGTATATACAGAAGCGATTTCAGGCACTAAGGTTTATACAGTAACTAGAAATGTAACTAATTGTATATCAACAGGAAGTGATACTTTAGATACTTCAATAACTACAACATTCCAAAGTATAGTTGTACCTAATGACGGATATACATTAAAAACTTTAACTGTAAGTATGGGTGGAGTTGATTATACTGATGGACTTGGTGTTATAACAGATGTGGAATGGGAAGGAAAATCTGCTAAACAAATAACTATTGAAAATGTACATGGAAATATAGTTATCAATGCAGTTGCTGAAAGAGAAACTAGTAAACCTGATATACCTGATACACCAATTGTAGATGATATCTTAGAAATATTACCTTCTTGTACATATGTAGATATTGCTGAAGGTGGAAATAAAACTATATACTTTAAGTTATCAAATAAACCTACATCAAGTACAACTATAAATATTTCTTCATCATCTTCTTATTTAACACTTTCTACAAGTCAATTAACTTTTACTGCTGATAATTATCATATTGCTCAATCTGTAAATGTAACTTCTATTAGTGATAACAATAAAACTGATGATATATATAATATAACTGTATCAGCAAATGGTTTAACAAGTAAAACAATAACAGTAGATGTTATAGATAGTGCTAATAGTAATTTTGAAGTAATTTATGACAATGGTACTTTAGTGGAAGGTGCTTCATTTACATTAAATAATGCAGTTAATTATGGAAGTTATATAAGTACAAATCAAAGTCAAGATGTTAGTGTTGCTATAAGTAATCATCCACTAAATCTTAACAAAAATGATAAAGTACACGTAGTTTTAGGATTAGGAACAAGTGACCCATCATCAATTTATTCTTTACGTAGTTTAGTTCTAGGTGATGGTTCAGCTAATAATATAAGTAATTCTAATATGATTAATGAGGTGCAAATAAATGAAGCGTTATCTAGTGATGGTAAAGTAGATACTTATTGGACTATTGCTGGTAATTTATCAAACATAACATTGACATTCACATGTTATTTTGCACGAGTTAATATTTATAAAATTTATATAGAAAGAGGGAAATAATTATGGCAAATACAATAAATTCTACTAATAATCTCACATCCACAAAAATACCTGAATTATATATTAGATATTTCAATCCTAAACAAAAAATGAAACGATAAGTATTAAATATTATGTATCTGATAGTACTCAAGCTGAGTATTTAAATAAAGATGATAGTAAAAGTTTTACAACTATTGTTAAAATAGATGATAAGTCATATTCTAAAACCACTAAAGCAGGAGAATATTCAATAGATATAGGTTCAATTGCTACTACTGGAGAAACTTATTTTAGTATTCAAACCATAGACAATAATGGGGTAGCAAGTATTGAACAATTTTTTGATATACTAATAGTTAATGATACATATAATCAAGTAAATAATTATAATATGACAACTGCTGATTTATCTACATATAATATTACTGTTGGTGAAACTGCTAGTATATCACAAGCTAAAACAAATAATACAGGATTGAACAACTTGTTTAAAGCAGTTAAAAATAATGGTCATAATAAGATTACTATGTTAAGCAAAGTTTATATGTTAGATTATCATTCTGATAAAGTAGTTTTACCTGACCATTTCACAGTAGATATGAATGGTGCTACATTCAAAGCAACACAATGTAATGATATCAATGTATCAAATTTAGTAGATTTAAAAGATTGCTTTGATGCTCATGTTAAAAATGGTAAGTTAATTGGTAACTATGATGGATTTGATTTTGAAGCAACGAAGACTAATACTAATTATAATATCCCTGGTGAAGGATTAGCAGTTGCCGAAATCAATGGGGCAAGATATTCATCTTTTGAAGATATGGAAATGGGATATTCAGTTGGATATAACTTAGGTGTATTTGGAGGTAAATTAGCAGGATATGTAGGAACTCCTGGTCAATTAGCTTTCCCAAATGCATATTATATAAATGAACAAGGTAATACAGTTAGTAGTACTACTATGAGTACAACAGAATTAATTGATATTTCAACATTATTGGATAGAGGCGAAATACAATGTAACGTGTACCTAGGATATGGAGGATTGGCTTTAAATAAAGCTGAATTGTTTTTCCATTTTTATGATAATAATTCTGCATATAAAACAACAATAAAAACAAGACAATATCAAGTAGTTAAAATACCAAATGGTTCAAAATCTATGAGAATTACTGGTTTCACTCCAACTACAACATCATCAGGTATGACAATATGCCATACAGGTGGGGCTACAAATTGTGAATTAATTAATATAAAATCACATAATACAAGAACGTGTGCAATGCATCCGGGAATTTATAATCATTTACTTATAAAGAATTGTTCATTCAACTATGTTGCTGATGAAAATGAATATAAAGTAACAAAATTAGCTTTGGATTTTGAAGATGGATATGAGAACGGTAAAAATTTATTTTTCATAAATAATGAAGTTTATAATGGAACATCTGCTTTAACAATTCAAAGAGGTTTCAATTGCAATGTTATTAATTGTAGAAATTTTGGATTAGACTTAAGAGGACATATAAAAGGAGCAAACATTAAAAATAATTTCTTCAATGATGGAAGTATTTATACAACTAGTTTTGATTCACAATCACATTTAAAATTGGACAATAATACATTCTTTAAAATATTGAAATTCTTAAAATGGGATAATACTGGAAATTATTCTACTGTTGGATTAACTAAATTAGATTGTAAACAAAGTTATCAAAATAACTCTAATATCAATGTAATAATTGATAAAGCGGTTGAAAGTGGTGGTAGTGGAGGAGGAACTACTCCTGAAACATTAACTATAAGTAATATATCTAACATAACACAATCAGAAAAAACAGAATTCTATATTGAATATTCCACAAATATAGCAGTAGTAAAACATGAAGTTTCATGGGATGGAGGAAGTACATTTTATGATAAAACAAGTGATGTTGTAGTAAACGGAACATCATATAAATTTAAACATGATAATAAAGGTAATGCTGGAACTTATCAAATGGCTATAAGGGTAACAACAGCTAAAGGTACTACTAAGACAAGTAATATATTTACTGTCACTTTAGTAAATAATAGTGGATTAACTTTTACTCAATATAAAAGACTTAATGATGGTGTAATTACAGATACCACAGATGGAACATATTATAGTACATTGAATTATATAAGTGTGACTGCTGGTAAATCTTATACTATCAATCTTAATAAAGCTAATTATGTATGTATTTGTTATTATAATTCATCAAATTCTTATGTATCATTTGCCGAAGGTAATACAGATGATTGGTCAAATAAAGCTTTATCATATACATTCACTGTACCAGCAAATATAACTAAAATATTAATATGTGCTACTGGTGATGCAAGTACTGCAATCACAGGTACATTAAAAGAAAATGGGTCAAGTTCAAGCTCATTATTAGATTCTACTGGTGCCTATGTAATAGATGACTTCTCAGGCAGTAGTGTAGACTCAAATAAATGGGGATATGAATTAGGTTATGTTAGAAATAATGAAACTCAAAGATATACAAATACTAACGCTGAAATCAATGATGGCATATTAGCACTAAGAGGTAAAAAAGCAAGTGATGGTTCTTGGACATCTGCATCAATTATTTCTAAAGGTCATTTTGCTTTCATGTATGGTAAGATAGTTGCTAGAGTTAGAGCATGTAATTGGAATGGTTCTTTCGGTGCATTTTGGACTTTAGGTGACAGTTTTGAATTTGGATATAAAGAAAATGGTAGTCCTGATACATTAGGCGAATGGTGGGCTTATTGTGGTGAATTTGACGTAATGGAATTCTATAGTGGCAAACTAACTTGTGGTACGTTCTTCAATGAAAAAGAAGAAAGTGGTCGTGTATGGTATAATAATTATCCTACTGGAGATTGGCACGATTTTGCAATGGAATGGAATACAGATGGTAGTTTAGTTTTCTCTATTGATGGACATGAATTAAGTAGAACAAGTGCTACTGATAACAGAGCATTCCATATACCACACTTTATTTTACTTAATCAGGCAATTGGTGCTAGTGGTGGCACACCTGACAGTAACACAACAGAAATTACACAATATGTTGACTGGGTTAAATATTACCCATTAAGTACCGAAAATGTAGTATTAAATTCTAGTGACTTCTCTCTAAGTGCTATGGATTTTAATGATAATTCACATAACTGCATGGTAAGACCTACTTTTAATGATAACTGTATTAATAAATCTATTACATGGCAATCTAACAATCCAAGTCTAGTAACTTGTCATAGTGGATTGTGTTCTAGTTATGCAGGAGCTAATGGTGAAGTAGTAATTACAGGTACTTCATATTCCGGTGTATCAAAACAAATTACATTAACTGTAACAAATGGAGTATTAAGAGCTAAGGATTCCGGTGGTACAACTCCTTCTCAAACTATAGGAAATATGACATATGGAAAAGGCATAAACCAAAGTACACATGTTATAACTGATAATGCAGAATGTTGGGCAACAGTTAATGCAGTAACAGTTGAAAAGGGTGCAACTTATACATTACAAATGGATGGTACTTGGGTATGGGGTTACGCCTTTGACGATAGTGATAATTATGTTAGTGAATTATTCACAAGTAATGGCAATAATAACTATAAATATACATTCACTGCACCTACAAATAAAATAAGATATGGATGTTATGACCCAGGTAAATATTTAACTTATTGTAATTTAACTAAAACTTCAAGTGGTACAACTACATTAACTATAAGCAATATAGCTAATATAACAAAACCTGAGAAAACAGAGTTCTATATTGAATATTCCACAAATAGAGCAGTAACAAAACATGAAGTTTCATGGGATGGTGGAAATATGTTCTATGACAAAACAAGTGATGTAACCTCTAGTGGAACAAATTATAAATTTAAGCATGATAATTCAGCAACTGTTGGAACTTATAGAATGGCTATAAGAGTTACAGATTCAGATGGTAATACTAAGACAAGTAATGTATTTACTGTTACTCTTACAAGCACATCTACTCCTGAACCTACTACTCCTACACCAGTATACGAATTAGCTGATACAGTATTTGACGGTTCTTCTAAATATATAGACACTGGAGTAAAACCATTCAAGACTGCAAGTGATTACACTATATTCATTGACTTTGATGATTATGGAGCTAGTCAAGGGCAACAGCCATATTTATTCCACTGTGCATATGAGAATGCCGACGGTGACGGATTAAAAGTATATTATAATAACGAAGATAATCACTACTATATAATAGGAAATAGACAAAACGCTAGCGATGGTACTTATGAATCTAGTTGGACATTAGTTGGTGGTAAAAATAATAAAATTGCCATAGCAATCTCTAAAGGTGTGGTTAGCCAAATAGTAATAAATGGCTCAGCTGTTGCAGTTACTAAGAATGCATACGACATGAACGACTATTCATTAATACTAGGAGCTTATCAAGATGCGGAATGCAATAAGAGTAAATATTGGAAAGGTACAATACATACTTTCAAAGTATGGAATTCAGCTTTCACAGTAGCTCAATTAAAAGAACTATGTAACTCATCTAGTGGCGGTGGTAGTAACCCAGGAGGTGGCGATAGTGGTTCAAGCGATGCTTATAGACCAGGTAGAACCCTAATATGGGAGGATGACTTCACTGGTACAACTTTAAATACTGCTAACTGGGATTATGAAAACAACTATAGTAGACCGAATGAAGTTCAAAATTATGTGGCAGGAACAAATAACGTATGGGTAGAAAATAGTAATCTTGTTATAAAAGCTAAGAAGGAATGGTCAAATGGTAAAGAATGGTCAAGTGGTTGTATCCATACAGACAACAAACGAGAATTTATGTATGGTAGATTTGAAGCTAAAATTAAGATACCACAAACAATAGGTTCATTCCCAGCATTTTGGACATTAGGAGGTAACTACGAAGAAGGTGGAGGTATAACATGGCCATACTGTGGTGAAATCGACATCATGGAACACAAATATGGTTATGCTTGGACTACAGCAGGCGCATTGTACAGAACAGACCTAGTATGGGATAACTGGGATGCCAAAGATTTAGGTAGGGTTGATTCAGGAAATATAGGTTCATTCGATGATTACCACATCTATGCAATGGAATGGACTCATGATAGATTAGATTACTACGTAGATGATAGACTTATAGGACATTCTGACATATCCGATGATAATACATGGTTCATGTTCCACCAACCACATTATATCCTACTAAATCAAGCTTTAGGTGCCGCAGGTGGTAGTGTTCCTAGTAATATGACTGAATACACTATGTATGTTGATTGGGTTAGAGTTTACGCTCCTCAAGAAGCACCGAGTGGTGGAGGTACTTCAAATCAAATTTGGTTTGAGGACACAAGTGCTAGACATATGAATAAATGGTCTAAACTTGGATTAATACTTAAATTCAACGAAAGTTGGAATAATAAAGTAGTTACATGGAAATCTAGTAATACAAACATAGCTACTGTATGTGGTGGTAGAGTAGACTCTAAAGGAGTTGACGGAACTTGTATTATAACTGCGACAACATTAGAAGGTAATTCAGCTAGCATAACTGTTAATGTAGGTTCAGGAGGAAGTAGTTCTGATAGTACTGAATATGAAACATCTATAGCATCTGCTTACATCCTAGATAAAATGTATCCAATGCCACAAAACCACGAAGCACTGCCGAGTGGTGTAAAAGATACATGGGCAACTCAATCACGTTGGGAAAACCAACAAAGACCTACTGCATTAGCACATAATTGTGGTCAAGCAGGTTGTCCTGGAGCAGTACCATTTAGAGCGTTAGGTGCTTGGGCAAATGTTTATAGAGTAAAGGATTCAGGTTTTAGTGCAAATACTGGAGTTGAAATGAGAAATATAAAAGTTTACGGATGGTATAATGGACAATGGGAAAAAGTACAAGATTTACCTGTACCTAATGGAAACTTCTATGCTGAAAGTTTCTCAGGTGATAGTAATCAATATTTTAGTGATAGTATAAAAACTACAAGCACTAGCAAAACTATAATTCTACGAGAAGCAAATAAAGTTAATGGTGAAAACTGTATGTATCACCCATTCTCTGATATTAAAAACTTTGATACAAAATATGAATATGTATATACTTGTATAGATTTGCGTAAGGTTAAATGGAATGAAAGTGGTACAGATGATAGAGATAGTTCACATTATTGTGCAAGTTGTGGTGGTGACTGGTGGTTAGCTGAAGGATTAATGTTTGATAGTAGTTGGCAACATAACAAAGGTATAGCTCAGCCTAAGATAATCGAAATAACAAAAGAGTGGAGAAGATTCTCAATGACTACTGTTCCACAAAATTGGACTAACGGATTCCCAAAATAGGAGAGTGATTAAATAATGAGTAGTTATATAAGTAATTCGTTTTCAGTATCGGTCAATAGACCGACTACTGGAACAATTGAGCCAGTATCAACAGTTAATATATATAAAAATGAAAAAATGTTACAAGCAGTAAATCATACACCAGGAGATGGAGAATACAAAGTTATCATAACAAATACAACAAATTGTAGTGCTAGTATAAAATCTGATAATAAAACTATATTATTAAATTCTGTATCAGGAAATAATGGTACAATAGAAATATCAGTAAATATTGAAAATAAAAAAACATATAGCAAAACTATTTCTGTTGCTAATGTTAACGATACATCTGTTTTAAGTAGTAATTTTAGTAGGATTGAACAAACTGCTAATAAAATAAGTTGGCTAGTAAAAAGTGGTACTAGTTCAAGTAATATGACATTAACAGATGAAGCACTGGATATTATTTCAAAAAATATTAATATTACAGGGACAGTTACTTTTTCTAGTTTAGATAGTTATACTCAAAATAGAATAAATAATTCATATGATTTAACTTCATCTTGGCAATATGGAGGAACAACTACAATCAATGGTGCTAAAATACAAACAGGTACAATAACAGCCGACCAAATAAGTGCTAATGCAATTAAAGGTAAAAATATTACAGGTGGTACAATAAATATAGGTAGTGGTACATTTATAGTCAATAAAAATGGTCAAATTGTTGCAAGTACAGAGCCTAACGAAAAAGGTCAATATTTGGAAATGAATAGTTCAAGTTATAAAATTTTTAATGGTTCTAAAACTGTTGCTATGACAATAGGGTTTAGAGATTTAGACTTTGAAAATGGTAATATATCAACTTCATCACCATCAATATTTTTAGGTGCAAATGGTATAAATATTGACGGTGGCACTAGTTACTCAGCTGGAACAGGTAGATATTATGGTAGAATATTTGCAACAGATAATAAAACATCTATGACAAATACTCATGTTGGTGTTCCTATGATGGAAATAAACTTTAATACAAAATATACTGATTATGATACCAATCATCCAATAGCAAGTCAATTTAGACTTTTTGGAGATGGAGATATAGTACTAGCTCCAGTTTGTGACTTCCAAATAAGAACCCATCAAAAAGATAATCAAGTAACAAAAGGAGGTTCAGAGTACGAAATAGCTTACTTTGCTTCAAGTTCATCTGAATGGTATCCATCATTTATGAGAGCTTATGCAATAACAAATAATTATAATAAAAAAGGTTTGTTTTTAGGAGATTATTACATGAGTGCTGATGGTAACGGTTATGATTCTAGTTTAGGTAGTTTTGTTAGTGCAGTTCTTGTAAAAGCTGGTGTAGCAAGTTCAGGAGCTAAAATGAGAACATTTAGACCTCATGCAGATAATGTTGCTATATTAGGCTCAGGTGGATATAGATGGTCAAAACTTTATTGTGGTAGTAGTTCAATAAATACTTCAGATAGAAGATGTAAAACAAACATAAATTACCTTACTGCTGATAATGTAAAAGTTGCAAGTAAACCATTGTTTAATGAAAATGAAATATGGAATTTTGTAAAAGATATTGATTTTGCAACATATAATTTTATAGATAACGAAACAGGAGGAGCTAAAGAAGATAATCAAATAGGATTTATTTTACAAGATTTAATTCAAGCTTATCCTGATTTAACTAATTCTTTATTGTTAGATAAAGGTAGTTATGATTTAGAAGAAGGCGAAGATGATACAATAGTTCCTATGTTAGGATATAATAGCGCAAACTATGTTAATTTATTAGGTTGTGCTTTAAAACAAGCATTACAAAGAATAGAAAAATTAGAAGAACAAATAAATAAATAGATTAAAGTCTTATAAATATAATGTAAAATAAAAATAAAGGAGAGATATTAATGGATATAAAACTTGAAATTGCTTTTCAACAAGCAATGGAAGAAATAGCAAATTTAAATCAAAGAGTGATTCTTGAAAAAAGTTTAAGAATACAAGTAGAAGAAGAAAATAAAGAATTAAAGGAAAAAATAGCAAAATTAGAAAAAGATAATCCTCAATAAATATAAATAAAAGAAGGTGATAGAATGAGTGATAACTTAATAAAAAAACCTTTAACTATTACTATTAATGGAAACACTGCTAGTTTAAATGAGACTATGTATTTTTATCAAGAGGATAGATGGATAGATTTTGAATTCACTATAGCAGATGTAAAATATAAATTTAATGAATATAGTGGTAACATATTAGTTGAATCCAATGCTTCTTATGCAGTAATTAAAGTATTAAAACCAAATGGTGATAGATTTATGACTGATAAATTACCAATACAAAATAATACAGTTATACTTTCTATAACAGATGAATTCGCTGATGAATGTGAAGAATGTGGAACTCACACAATGCAGATACATTTATATGATGATGAAAGAAATGATGCAACAGGAAAAAAAATACAAGGTAAAGTTACTATTCCACCTGTAAATTTTGAAGTATATGAACCTATATTTCATGATGATAAAAGTATGGCAACTGTTTCTTGTGTAAGAGCAGATGATGAATAATGGCTGAAAATTATATTACAAAAAATATTGTTGTTACTATAAATGGAACTACTGTGCAATTAGATGAGCCACTGTATTTATATCAACGTGATAAAAATATAGATGTATATTTTTTAATAAGAAATTTTAAATATGATTTTGCAAAAGGTACTCAAGAAGAAGTTAATGTTGTTGAAAAAACAAATGCTAGTTATGCAACAATAAGAGTATTAAAACCTGAAATCTATGCAACAAAAATTGGTGAAGATGGCAAACCACTTGGAGAAGATGGTAGAAAATTTGTTAGTGATGAACCAATACCAGTTGTAGATGGAAAGGTTTTATTTACTGTTACAGAAACTTTTATAGATGAAGTAGAAGAAATAGGTAATTATCAACTTCAAATTTCTTTATGGGATGAAAATCAAGGTGGTAAAATTACAATACCACCTATTCCTTTTGAAGTTTTAAAACCTATATTTCCTGATGAATATGTTGGAGATTTTACACCAGGACAAATAGATATAACTAAAATAGGAATGTCAAGAATAGTTAATGATGATTATATTATTACTGGTAATAATAATGAAGTTAGTGTTATGGCTTTACGAGAAGATAGTGGTTTAGAGGAATGGAAATATGGACAAATAATTTCAGCTACAAGAATGAATGCTATAACATCTAATTTAAATGATATATGGACTGAATTAAAAGAATTAGGAAAATCTATTGATATAAATGCTTCTAATGTAAAATATGACAATGCTCTATATCCAACAGTATCAAAAGCTTTAGATAAATTGTTATATATAAAATTAGCAATATCTAATTTTTCAGTAAAATTAGATGAAACTTATTCCAATAATATTATTTGGGAATTAGGAAAAACTTTTAATTCACCAATAACTATTAATTGGAGTTATAATAAAACAATGGAAGAAATAACAAATCAAACTCTAACCCTTCCAAAAAGTGGAGTAATTAGTAATCTTGAAAAATCTTTAACATATACTTGCAATGATACAATAAATGGAAATGATAATTATTCTTTTAAAATAACGGCTACTGATGGTAAGGAGACTATAAGTAGAACAATAGCACTTATTCATTATAATAAGGTTTATTGGGGTACTTCAAGTAGTACAACTTTTAATAATACTTTTATTGCTACTTTAAAAAATAGTATGTTAAGTAATAATATAAAAAGAATTATAAATGTTACTGCCACATCTAATGAATATATTTACTATGCATTTCCCACAAGATTAGGTACACCTGTATTTAAAGTTGGAGGATTTGAAGGTGGATTTAATAAAGTTAGTACAATCTACTTTACTAATTCTTATAACTATGTTGAAAAATATGATATTTATAAAAGTACAAATGCAGGATTGGGAAATACAACTGTAGATATATCTTAGTAAAGGTGGTGATTTTATGGCTATAGAAATTATAGATACCTTAAAACAAAAGAATAATGGTACTTTTGGTTTAGTAGATAGTAACGATATTATTGGTGGATTTTATCAAACTGATAATATAACTGAAAGAAATTCCATACCTTTAAATAGAAGAAAAGAAGGTATGTTCTGTTGGGTTAAAGAAGAAAAAAAGGTTTTTCAATTAGTAAATGGATTAACTAATGAATGTTGGATTGAATTTAAATCAGGTAGCTCGGATAGTGGAGGTACTATAATAGATGGATATGCACATATATGGATAGGTGATAAACCACCAAAAGATAAAAATATGTTATGGTTAGATACTAATTCAGATGGAATATTAGAAGATGAAACCGATATAGAAACAGTAAAAAAATTGCTTAATAAAATATCTGATTTAGAAATAAAAATATCACAATTAACTAAAAGGGTTGCTTATTTAGAAGAACATGGAGTTGTTAATCCTGATAAACCTGATAAGCCTGGTGTATTAACAAGCGTTGGTTTATTACTTGAAGATGGAACTCCTTTATTACTTGAAGATGGAACTCCATTATTGTTAGAGGGAGAAAAAAGCGAAAGTAGTGGCAATGTAATAAATGGAATATTATTAGAAGATAAAACAAATATATTATTAGAAGATAACACTCCATTGTTATTAGAATAAATATAGGAGATGATAAATAAATGGCAACAGAAGGTAAAAAAATAAGTCAATTAACAGAAGTGTTAAGTGTTGACAAAGAAAATGACTATATAATCGTACAACGTGGGACAGATAATAAAAAGTTAAAATTAGCCAATGTGATGACTACGGATAATATGGGCGACAATTATGTTGATTTAAAATCATATGAAGATAAAAGTGAATTCAGATTAATTATAAATGATGATGGAAAAGTTCAAGTATTTCCAAAAGAATGTGTTGAAGGTCATGTTTATGCTGAAAATGATAATTTACAAATGCCTTTAAAATTAGCTAGTTATATAGGTAATTCTCAAACTGCATTATCTACTGCTAATAATGGAGGTATTGTTATAAATCAAATTTATGGTGGTGGAGATTTAATTCCTAGTTCAACTTTACAAGCACCTAGCGTTAGTCATAGTTTTGTTGAACTATATAATCGTAATGTTGTAGATATTAATTTAAAGGGATTGTATTTACATTATAAAGGTAATGATGAAACTGTTTGGAAAACATTAGCATTAAGAGGACTTTTACCAGCTCATACTGCTTTTTTAATTAGAGGTAAACAACACGGAGATTTAATGAGTGACTTAGTAAGATGTAAAATATATGACTATGACCAAGAATGGATAGATGCTGATAAAAATGAACCAATAGCATTTAGTAGAAATGGTATGTCAATGTATTTATCAACTAACTCAGTACCTCCTGAAGTAAATGAAAATCCAAATAGATATCTTATAACTACTGATAGTACTGGTGTATCAACATTGTCATATGTTAATGGATATTATGTAGATTTATTAGGTGTAGGTAGTGCTGATGGAGCTAAAAACCCAGTTGCATATGAAAAATTCTATTGGACTTGTATGGATAAAGATACTGCAATAAGAAGAATAGATTTTTACAATAATAAGAATAACAAATATGATTCAAAAGCTATAAATTATAAAACTTGCAATATAGAACATTATAGACCAAGAAGTTTAAGAGATGGAATTTGGGACAACTATTGTGATAAAGCAAGTATAAATGAAAATATACCTAACCTTATAGATATAACTTTTGGTGAACAACCTACAACAAGACTTTTCACATGGCAATCTGTTTTAACAGATAATGGTTGTGTGAGACTTAGAAGAATAAAAGATAAAAGTGGAGTAGCAGTAACTGAAAATTGGAAAGAATATGAAAGTGAACGTGAAATAGTTAATAACCATGGTACATTTATGACAATACATAGAACTAAGATAACTAATATAACCCCTGGTTTATATGAATATCAATGTGGTGAAGAAGGTTACTGGTCAGATATACAAATGATAGAAATGAGAGAATATACAGATACTAGTACTATTAAAATGCTATGGACTACTGACCAACAGGGCTTTACACAACCTGAATATGAGGCTTGGAGAACTTGTGTTAAAGCTATGCAAACTAGAACTGATTTTTATAATAGTTATGGTTTACCTGTATTTGATTTTCATTTGAACACTGGAGTAACAAATTAAGCTCCCTATGTAAGTAAATTGCATAGCAAACCCTTTGAATTGCTTGTAATCCCTAAAGTCAACTAAACTACAACGTGGTCGGAAACGACGAGCGTGAATGTGGCGAAAGCAGAAAAAATTAGTTGAATGGTATATGGTTAAACCCTAAGTACTATAACAATGGGTGTCTAGCAGGTAAGATTCTAAATTGCTATAAGCAATATGAATAAACTTCAACGACTATATATACTAGTAGTCTAGTTAGTGGAGGGCATCCCTTCATGGGATGATGATATAGTCTACTCTCATATGAAAGTATGAGCAGTTCATA
>OAVB01000930.1_pt1 | contig 20657 bp, 18 predicted proteins | sample 1516871 | NCBI WGS metagenome assembly OAVB01 (sample SAMEA2580069, study PRJEB22360) | human gut metagenome | biome: human gut; feature: human-associated habitat; material: faeces | place: Denmark | collected 2008/2010 | reverse complement strand
TTGGATTTGCTGATATGGTGGAAGTCGGACTCGGTGGTGATATGACAGCGGCGGCTGAAGCGGCAGAGTGGCTCGAAGCACACGAGCAGGGCAAAAAGATGACAACCTCCTGCTGTCCGGCATTTGTCAACATGATCCGCAAGCACTATCCGGAACTGGCAGACAACATTTCAACAACGGTTTCGCCGATGTGTGCGGTATCCCGTATGTTAAAGGCAAAGGATCCGGGTACGGTAACGGTATTTGTAGGACCTTGTATTGCCAAAAAGAGCGAAGTCAAGGATAATGACATCGAGGGCAATGCAGATTATGTATTAACAATCGGTGAATTCCGTGCAATGATGCGTGCAAAAGACGTGCAGTTTGAGCCGGAAGAAAATGATTCACAGCAGGCAAGTGTATATGGTAAGCGTTTCGGAAACGGCGGCGGCGTAACAGCGGCAGTGTTAAAGAGCATGGAAGAAACAGGCACAGATACATCGGGACTGACAGTTGAAAAATGTGCCGGTGCGGCAGAAGTAAAGAAAGCGCTGACATTGATGAAGGTCGGACGCCTTCAGGCAGATTTTGTAGAAGGCATGATGTGCGAAGGCGGATGTGTAGGCGGACCGAGCCAGCACAGAAGCGAGATGCAGTTTAAGAAAGACCGCGACACACTGATTGCAGAAGCAGATGACAGAGGTGTTCATGAAAATCTGGAATCTGTAGATATGGAAGCATTTGCGATGCACCGCTAGACTTGCATTTTTGCAGAAAACGCCTCAACGTTGTCACTTAACTTCGGCTTTTTTTTGCAAAAAATGCGGGAGAGGGTGGCAACGGGAGTGCGCGGCGCATTGTTTATTAATAAAACAGGTGGATGACCTGATTAAAAGAGGATTTGGACAGGTATGAGATTTGATAAGATTGAAAAGGTGCATGAAGGTGCATTTATTGACCGGTATAATGTAAGTTATACAACCCAGGATCAACGGAAAAAGGTCTATGAGATTATCAGCAGAAATAAGGATTTAAAGACACTGGAGGATTTGCATAATCCGCATACAGACGGCGTTGTAATTATTATGACAGATGCCGGTGGTGAAAAAATTCTCTTAAATAAGGAGTTCCGCATGGCTGTCGGGGAGTGTGTATACAACTTCCCGGCAGGGCTGATTGACAGTGGTGAAACACCGAAGGAAGCGGCGGCAAGGGAATTAAGGGAAGAAACAGGACTTGAGATTGTTGAGATTGCCGACCAGCTTTATGACAGCTACAGCGCCATCGGATTTTCCAATGAAACCAATGCTGTTGTGATCGGTACAGCAGCAGGCACATTTGCGCCGAGTACGTCTACGATGGAAGAAATTCAGGCAGGCTGGTATACCAAAGAAGAAGTAAAGAATTTATTGAAAAATAAGCATTTTGCGGCAAGAACGCAGGCATACTGTTACTTGTGGGCAATGAATTAAGAAAGAGTGGGAAAAACGTGAGAAAAAAGACAATTTTGACAATGGTATTGCTGCTGGCAACAGTTATGCTGATGCCGCTTTCAGGCTGCAAAAATAAGAAAGTAATACCGGTATTTACGTATGAAAAAAACGAAGATGATACCATTACGATAACGGGGCTGACCGATAAAGGCAGAGCGGATTCTAAGCTTACGATACCGGCACAGCTTGACGGCAGTACGGTAACAGCAGTTGCGGGAGAAGCATTTCGTGATGACTACAATGTAACCGAAGTGGTATTTGAAGAAGGCGTAAAAAGTATCGGTGACAATGTATTTTTAAACTGTACCATGTTACAGACCATTGCATTTCCACAGTCACTGGAAAATGTGGGTACACATGTTGTAACCAATACACGCTGGGAGAAGAGCCGTCTGGAAAGCAGCAATGAAATTATTGTCAATAATATTTTACTTGCGGTGAAAGAAAACCTTACAGAGTATACAGTGCCGGAAAATGTTGTGAGCATCGGCTCGGGTGTCTTTTATGATAACACGGTATTGGAAAAAATCACGCTGAACAGCCGGGTAGAAGCAATCGGTAATTATGCATTTTCAGGATGTAGCAGCCTGACAAAGCTGGAGCTGCCGTCTTCTGTTAAAAAAATCGGTTATGCGGCATTTAACGGCTGTACAAAGCTGGAATTATCTGTTAATTCCGGTGTGGAAGAAATCGGACAGGACGCATTTTTAGATGTGGAGCAGCTTGCATATGACGGAAAACTGACGGGTAGTCCGTGGGGCGCAAAAAGCATCAAAGAATAAAGCAAAGAATAAATGAGAACGGAGGCGGCATATGAAGGTTACAGACAGACATTTTTTATCGGCAGACCATAAGAATCACATCCACGTGAAAATCTGGGAGCCGGAAGGAAACGTGCAGGGTGTCATTCAGATTGCACACGGCATGATTGATTATATTGAACGTTATACGGCGATGGCAGAATATTTTGCAAAAAAAGGTTATGTCGTTGCAGGAAATGACCATCTGGGACATGGCGATTCTGTTTTGACAAAGGAAGATTATGGATATTTTACGGAAAAAAATGCAAGCCGTTGTGTCGTTGAAGATATGCATAAGCTGACGGCGATTATGAAAAAGAAATATCCCGATGTTCCGTATTTTCTGCTTGGGCACAGCATGGGATCATTTTTGTCACGAAGATATATTACGGAATATGGCTATGAATTAAACGGTGTATTGCTGCTTGGTACAGGCAATCAGCCCGATATTGTTGTAAAATCGGGAATTTTGCTGGCAAAACTGGTAAGACTGATTAAGGGTGAGCGTTACCGCAGTCCGTTTTTAAATCATCTGATGTTTGGCAGTTACAATGCAAGAGTTGTCAATCCGGTAACGGATAAAGACTGGGTGTGTGGCAATGCTGAGGTGATTAAAGAATACGTGGCAGATGAAAAATGCAGCTATCTGTTTACGGTAAACGGATATCTTGGACTGTTGGATACGATTGCCTATGTAAAGAAAGTATCCAATATCCGTAAAGTACCAAGAGATCTTCCGGTGATACTGGCAGCAGGGACAAAAGACCCGGTGGGCGGTTATGGCAGAGATGTCAAAAAGCTGTTTGTGACTTACAGCAGGCATTTTTACGATGTGGAATTGCGGCTGTATGAGGATTGCAGACATGAGCTGCACAATGAACTGATACAGGAAGATGTATTTGAGGATTTATACCAGTGGATTTGTAAGCATAGATAAGGAAGGAAAAGGATGAAGGTATATACATTTTTAACAGATGGGTTTGAAACAGTGGAAGCACTGGCGGTTATTGATATTTTAAGGAGAGCGGGTATTGAAGTGGAAACGGTATCCATTACCGGAAATGAACAAGTATGTTCGGCTCAGAATATTACAGTAAAGGCGGATACATTATTTAAGGCTCAGCCGGTTTGTAAAGAAGACGTTTTATTCTTGCCGGGAGGTCCCGGACATAAGCAGTATAATGAATGTAAGCCGCTTTTGAAACTGCTTGAAAAGCACCACGCGGAAGGCGGACGGATTGCTGCAATCTGTGCAGCACCGAGTATTTTAGGACACCTTGGCATATTAAACGGAAAGAAGGCAACGGCATTTCCGGGCTTTGAAAAGGATTTAACAGGGGCAGAAGTGCTTACCGCACCAGTCAAAGTGGTGACAGATGGCAATATTACAACGGCAAGAGGCATGGGGGCTTCTATTGAACTCGGACTTGAACTTGTCAGACTGCTGATAAGTGAAGAAAAAGCACAGGAAATCGGACGATCTGTGCAGTATCTGGAAAAGCAGGCATAAGAATCATGGAAAATGAATACTTAGACAGTTACGAAAGAGCCAAAAGAGCGGATAGAGAGAGAAGAAGTCATGCCAGGCAGATGAAGCGCAGAAGGCAGAAGCGTTTAAAAATGATAAAGGGAGCGATAACGGCTGCTGTTGCCGTCGTAATTACAGTATGCTGTATTTTGTATACAACCCGCGGCGAAGGCGGTGGCCAGGCAGATGGCATTAATTCACAGCAGATGGCGCAGGATGCCATGCAGGCACTGGCACAGATTTCAGAACCGGAACAGAAATTCAAATATCCGTCCGTCAGTGAAAATTATAAAGAAATCGTTTCGGAAGAAGTCAAAAGTCCGTATGTTGCATTACTCGACGTAGAAAACAGTCAGGTAATTGCAGGAAGGGGATACAACGAAAAGATTTATCCGGCTTCCATGACAAAGGTCATGACGCTGATTGTTGCGGTAGAGCAGCTTCAGGATTTAAACCAAACCTATGCGCTGTCGTATGAGCTGCTGGACCCGCTGGTGCGTGAGCAGGCATCCCGGGCGGGATTTGATCCGGGTGAAATGGTTACGGCAAAGGATTATCTGTATGGACTTGTACTGCCGTCAGGTGCAGATGCGGCGGTAGCCCTTTCAATTATGACAGCCGGTTCAGAAGAAGCATTTGCGGATTTAATGAATCAGAAATGCAGTGAAATCGGCTTGAAAAATACACATTTTATGAATGCATCGGGGCTGTATGACGAACAGCAGTATACAACACCGGTTGAAATGGCAATGATTATGCAGTATGCAATGCAGAATCCGACATGCGCAGAGGTGCTTTCAACGTACCAGTATACCACGACACCGACGGCTCAGCACCCGGAGGGAATTAAGCTTTCCAGTACGATGTTTAGCAGAATGTATGGTAATGAAGTCGAGAATGTGACCATCATGGCAGGAAAGACAGGATATACGCAGGAGGCGGGAAACTGCCTTGTAAGCTATGCACAAAAGAACGGGCATCACTATGTTGCATTGACAGCCGGGGCATCTTACAAATGGCACGTCATTTTTGATGATTTTGAAATTTATAAAACCTATCTGCCGTAGTTTTTACAAAAATTGTCATAATAATTGATTTACGGCTGCACATACTAATACCAAGATAAGCAACGAAAAAAGTTCTTATCTAAAACAAATATCATGGAGGTGCAGTATTATGACAAACTCTAATTCTAATTCAAAAACAAAGAAGGAAGCACAGGACGCACTTGACAGATTCAAGATGGAAGTTGCCTCAGAAATCGGTGTAAACTTAAAAGAAGGTTACAACGGTGATTTAACATCAGCAGAAGCAGGTTCTGTTGGCGGTAACATGGTTAAGAAGATGATTAAAAGACAGGAAGAGCAGATGTCACAGGGCAAGTAATCTGTCGGTAAAAAGAAGATTGTGCCGGTGACACAAAAAAGAAAAGCCACAGTTTCCACGGAAATTCAAACCTTGAATCACCGTGAAATGCTGTGGCATTTCTTTATGTTGTATAAGAGTTTAAAAGCCTTCTTCGCGCCGGGTTTTGCGCAGTGCAACGCGGCGTTCGGCAGCCTCCCATTTTGCCTGCTCCTCAATGGAAGAAACTGACAGTCGCGGAACGCGGACAGGATGGTCGTTTTCATCAAGGGCAACCATAATAAAGAAGGCGCGGTTGACAGGATAACGTTTGCCGTTTTTCTTTTCCACGTAGGTGTCAATGCGTACTTCCATGGAAGAATTGCCAACATGGGTCAGATAGCCGATTAAAACGATGACATCACCCAGATAACATGCTTCCTTAAATTGTAAGTTGTCAATGCTTGCCGTGGTAACGTTACATTCGCAGTGGCGTTTGGCAACAATGCCTGCAACTTCGTCAATCCACATTAAAAGCTGTCCGCCAAAAAGTCTTCCAGCACCGTTCATATCACGGTTACATAGTAAATGTGAAACCTCTGTGCGGGAAACTTCAACTGATTTTTCTTTTATCTCATTCATATAAATCCCCATTCCCATTTTTTTTATCTGTCATCCGGACAGATTTGATAGTATTCTTACTATAACATAAACACAGGCGGTTCGTGAAATAAAAAATAAATAAATTGAAGAAAAATTTTACTGGTAAAGTAAAAAAAGTTATGTTATAATGCCTAATATGTACGTTGTACGCTAGAAAAATTTACATATATCTTTAAGGAGGAAATAGTAACAATGAGTTTTAAAGTAGAACAGATGGAAGAAAAGAACATGGTCAAACTCGTAATCGAGTCAACAGCAGAGGAGTTTGAAGCAGGTTTAAATAAGGCTTATAATAAAGATAAGAACAAGATTTCTATCCCGGGTTTCAGAAAAGGTAAGGCACCTCGTAAGATGATTGAGCAGATGTATGGTGCAGAAGTATTCTACGAAGATGCAGCAAACGCTATCATTCCTGAAGCATATGCCACAGCAGCTGAAGAAAGCAAGTTAGAAATCGTTTCACAGCCTAAGATTTCTGTTGTACAGTTAGAAAAAGGCAAGCCATTCATCTTCGCAGCAGAAGTAGCTGTAAAGCCGGAAGTAGAACTTGGCACATACAAGGGTGTTGAAGTAGAAAAGGCTGATACAGAAGTAACAGATGCAGACGTAGAAGAAGAATTAAAGAAGGTTCAGGAACAGAACTCAAGAACAGTAACAGTAGAAGACAGAGCTGTTAAAGACGGCGATATGACTGTTATTGACTTTGAAGGTTTTGTTGACGGTGTTGCATTTGAAGGCGGAAAGGGTGAAAACTATCCTTTAACAATCGGTTCTCATTCATTCATCGACAACTTTGAAGAACAGTTAATCGGCATGAACATTGGCGAAGAAAAAGAAATCAACGTAACATTCCCGGAAGAATATCATGCAGAAGAATTAAAGGGCAAGCCGGCTACATTCAAGGTATCCGTAAAGGAAATCAAGGAAAAGCAGCTTCCTGAATTAGATGATGATTTTGCACAGGATGTATCAGATTTCGATACACTTGCTGAATACAAGGAAGACTTAAAGAAGACAATTTCCGTTCGCAAGGAAAATGAAGCAAAGGCTAAGAAGGAAGACGAAGCAATCGCTAAGATTGTAGAAACATCTAAGATGGACATTCCGGAAGCTATGATTAATACACAGGTAAACAGAATGGTAGAAGACTTTGCACAGAGATTACAGCAGCAGGGCTTATCTATCGACCAGTACTTCCAGTACACAGGTATGACAGCAGATAAGATTGTAGAAGAAATGAAGCCGGAAGCTGTTAAGAGAATCCAGACAAGACTGGTACTTGAAGCAGTTGCAAAGGCAGAAGATATTCAGGTATCCGATGAAGAATTCGATGCAGAGCTTCAGAAGATGGCTGATATGTATAAGATGGAACTTTCACAGATTAAAGAATTTATGGGAGAATTTGAAGGAAAGCAGATCAGAAGTGATATTGCTATCCAGAAGGCAGTAGATCTTATCGTAAATTCAACTGTAGAAAAGTAATTTTCGCGTAAGAAAGGACAGAAATTATGAGTTTAGTGCCTTATGTCGTTGAACAGACCAGCCGTGGAGAACGGTCATATGATATTTATTCAAGACTTTTAAAAGACAGAATTATCTTCTTAGGAGAAGAAGTGACAGATGTATCTGCAAATATTGTTATTGCACAGATGTTATTTTTAGAGGCAGAAGATCCAAGCAAGGATATTCACCTTTACATTAACAGTCCGGGTGGTTCTGTATCTGCCGGATTTGCAATTTATGATACAATGCAGTATATTAAGTGTGATGTATCTACGATGTGCATGGGACTTGCAGCAAGCATGGGTGCATTTTTGCTTGCGGGCGGTGCAAAGGGCAAAAGACTTGCTCTCCCGAATTCTGAAATTATGATTCATCAGCCTTCAGGCGGTGCCAAAGGACAGGAAACAGAAATCAGAATCGTTGCAGAAAATATTTTAAAGACTAGAAATCGGTTGAAAGAAATTCGTGCAGCCAATACTGGCAAGTCAGTAGAAGAAATATCTCGTGATACAGAGCGTGATAACTATATGACAGCACAGGAAGCTGTAGCTTATGGTCTTATTGACAGCGTAGTTGAAAAGAGATAGTTTTAAATGACGGGACTGTTGCTTTTCGCAACAGTCCTTTTATAAATTACATTATTATTGTTGGAGGATTTCATGGCAGGCAGAGGTATAGATGAAAAGTTGAGATGTTCATTTTGCAATAAGACACAGGATCAGGTAAAAAAGCTGATATCCGGTCCGAACGGAATTTACATTTGTGACCAGTGTGTAAGTATTTGCAGTGATATTCTTGATGAAGAATTTGAAGAAGAAGAAGATGACGGCAATCCGGCAGAAGATATGGAAATTAATCTGTTAAAGCCAAAAGAAATAAAAGAATTTTTAGATGACTATGTTATCGGACAGGACGAGGCAAAGAAAGTACTGGCTGTAGCGGTTTATAATCATTACAAGAGAATTTTATCAGGGAAAGACGTTGATGTAGAATTACAGAAAAGTAATATTTTAATGCTGGGTCCGACAGGTTCCGGTAAGACATTTCTTGCTCAGAATCTGGCAAGACTTTTAAATGTGCCGTTTGCAATTGCAGATGCAACCACACTGACAGAGGCGGGGTATGTCGGTGAAGATGTAGAAAATATTTTATTAAAGCTGATTCAGGCAGCAGATTATGATATCGAAAAAGCACAATATGGTATTATTTATATTGATGAAATAGATAAGATTACAAAGAAATCAGAAAATGTATCCATTACAAGAGATGTATCGGGCGAAGGTGTACAGCAGGCACTTCTTAAAATTTTAGAGGGTACGGTGGCTTCCGTTCCGCCACAGGGAGGAAGAAAACACCCACAGCAGGAACTGATTCCAATTGATACAACCAATATTTTATTTATCTGCGGTGGTGCATTTGACGGTCTTGAAAAGATTATTGAATCCCGTATGGATAAGAGTTCTATCGGATTTAATGCAGATGTCCATGAAAAGATTGAAGCAGAAGTCGGTGAGATGTTCCATAAGGTACTTCCGCAGGATCTGATTAAATTCGGACTGATTCCTGAATTTGTAGGCCGTGTGCCGGTGGTTGTTGCATTGGATTCCTTAGATGAAGCTGCACTGGTAAGAATTTTAAAGGAACCGAAAAATGCGATTTTAAAGCAGTATCAGGCATTGTTCTCTTTAGATGAGGTAGAACTGGAATTTACAGACGAAGCGGTTGAAGAAGTCGCTAAAAAGAGTTTTGAAAGAAAGACGGGTGCCCGTGGCCTTCGTTCTATCTTAGAGGCAGTTATGAATGAAGTGATGTACGAAATTCCGTCAGATGATACGATTGCAAAATGTGTAATTACAAAGGATGCCGTAGATGGAACAGCAAAGCCTTTGATTGAGTACCGCTCAGAAAATGTTGCAATGTAAAAAACTAAAAGGTTAGGTTTATATGGAAATGAAAAATATAAATTTGCCATTGATTGCATTAAGAGGTATGACCGTGTTGCCGGACATGGTCATACATTTTGATATAAGCAGAAAAAAATCAATTCATGCAGTAGAAAAGGCAATGGAAAAAGACCAGAAAATCTTTCTGGCAACACAGGTTGACCCGGAAGTTTCTGACCCGGAATACGAAGATTTATATCATGTAGGTACACTGGTAAAGATTAAACAGCTCATAAAGCTGCCAAACAGCGTAGTGCGTGTTCTGGTAGAAGGTGTGAAGAAGGGTACGCTTGAAGGTGTTACGCAGGCGGATGGAATGCTTGTGGCAGAGGTTGCAGTAAATGAGCAGCCGCCGCAGGAATTAGACCCGACACTCAATAAAGCCATGCTTACGGGGTTAAGAGAACTGATTCGTCAGTACGCACTTGCCAATCCAAGGATGAGCCGTGACATTTTAAAGCAATGGCTGGGTATGAACAGTGCCAGAAAGCTGCTGGAACGGTTTACAATCGACTATCCGATGGAGTACAGGGAACGCCAGCATATGCTGGAACTGGATTCTTTGGAAGAAATGTATGAATATGCGGGCAAACTCTTGATCGAAGATACGAATGTCAGCAGAATTAAAGAAGAGCTTTCTGAAAAAGTCAAAGAAAAAGTAGATAAACACCAGAAAGAGTATATTTTAAGAGAGCAGTTAAAAGTCTTAAATGAAGAATTAGACGGCGAAGATGACGGTTCTGAAATTGAAGAATTTTGTGCTGCAGTAAAAGAACTGGAAGCAGCTGCGGAAATTAAAGAAAAAATCCGCAAGGAAATCAAGCGTTATAAAATATTAAGCCAGGGGTCAGCAGAAGCGAACGTGGAGCGCGGTTATATCGAAACGCTGCTTGAAATGCCGTGGGATAAGATGTCAGAGGATAACCGTGATTTAGATGCTGCAGCACAGGTGTTGGATGAAGATCATTATGGCATGAAAAAAATCAAAGAGCGTATTTTAGAATCGCTCGCAGTCCGTAATATTACAAGCAAGGGTGATGCACCGATTCTTTGTCTTGTAGGACCTCCGGGAACGGGAAAAACTTCAATTGCGCGTTCTGTGGCAAAAGCACTGAATAAAAAATATGTGCGTATCTGTCTGGGTGGTGTACGTGATGAAGCAGAAATCCGCGGACACAGAAAGACTTATGTCGGTGCAATGCCGGGCAGAATTATTACGGCATTTAAAGCGGCAGGCGTGAAAAATCCGCTTATGCTGTTAGATGAAATTGATAAAATCAGCAGTGATTATAAGGGCGATACGGCTTCAGCGCTGTTGGAGGTATTAGACAGCGAGCAGAACAGCCATTTTGTCGATCACTATATTGAACTGCCGACAGACCTTTCACAGGTGCTTTTTATTGCAACGGCAAATGATTTATCAACTGTCAGTAGACCGCTGTTAGACCGAATGGAGATTATCGAGGTCAGCTCATATACCAAAAATGAAAAGCTGCACATTGCAAAAGAACATTTAGTGCCAAAGCAGCTTGAGAAAAACGGACTGATGGCAAAACAGCTGAAATTTTCCGATAAGGCGCTTGAAAGCATGATTGACGGATATACAAGGGAAGCCGGTGTGCGAAGCTTAGAGCGTGAAATCGCAAAGGTATGCCGCAAGGCAGTGCGCCAGCTCTATCACGGCAACGGAGAATTGAATGAAGAAGTAAAGAGTATCCGCATTACAGATAAGAATTTAAAGGATTTCTTAGGAAAAGTAAAATTTAAGCCGGAGAATATCCATAAAAAGAATGAAGTCGGTATTGTGCGTGGACTGGCATGGACAAGTGTCGGCGGGGATACGTTAGAAATTGAAGTCAATACAATGCCGGGTAAGGGTGAACTGATTCTCACCGGACAAATGGGTGATGTCATGCAGGAATCCGCACGGATTGCACTGACTTATGTGCGCTCTATTACATCAGGCAGGAAGTATAAGGTCGAACAGGAATATTTTGATACACACAGTATTCATTTACATATTCCGGAAGGCGCAGTGCCAAAGGATGGTCCGTCAGCTGGTGTAACAATGACAACGGCGATGCTTTCTGCAGTGACAGGAATTCCGGTTCATGCCGATGTTGCAATGACCGGGGAAGTGACACTCCGCGGCAGAGTGCTTCCGATTGGCGGATTAAAGGAAAAACTGCTCGCGGCAAAGACGGCAGGAATGAAAAAAGTCCTTGTTCCGTCCGAAAACAGAAGTGACGTGGAAGAATTTGATGAAGAAATTACAGGCGGCATGGAGATTGTTTTTGTTTCGGAAATGAAACAGGTACTTGAGCATGCACTGGTTCCCGGGAATCAGGATAAATAGTGAAAATGTATGGCATGAGATGTCAGCAGAATGGAGAGTTGTATGATTATCAAAAAAGTAAATCTGGATATTGTCATTGGTGTTACAAGCGCAATTCCACAAACTGAACTGCCGGAGGTGGCATTTGCAGGAAAATCCAACGTGGGAAAATCTTCACTCATCAATGCGTTGATGAACCGTAAGTCTTATGCCAGAACATCTTCACAGCCGGGTAAGACACAGACAATCAATTATTATAATATCAATGATGCAATGTTTCTGGTGGATTTACCGGGCTACGGCTATGCCAATGCCAATCAGCAGGTAAAAGCAAAATGGGGTAAAATGGTAGAAAAGTATCTGAAAGTGTCCAAACAGCTTCGTCAGGTCTTTCTGCTGATTGATATCCGTCATGACCCGTCAGCCAACGATAAAATGATGTATGACTGGATTGTTGCAAATGGATACCACCCGGTTATTATTGCAACAAAGCTGGATAAATTAAAGCGCAGCCAGATTCCAAAGCATGTTAAAGCTGTCCGCACAGGACTTGGACTTGAAAAAGATGATATATTAATTCCTGTTTCCTCACAGACGAAGCAGGGAATCCCGGAGCTGTGGGAAACGATTGAGCAGTATTTATAGATTGGGTTTTCTATATGCCCCTGCTTCAACGTTAGCACTTGACTTCAGTATGGGCATATAAAAACCCCGAGAGGGAAGCGGAAGCCCGGCAGAATAAGTATTTTTTCATTCACTTATTCTGCCGGGCTTTTATTATAAATATAGTTTTTATTTACATCAGCTTCCGCATAATGAAATCGTAGATTTCCTGACTGCCTTCGCGCCATTTGGAACACATGGCATCGGCCTGTTCTTCTAACGGGACGGCAATGTTTAACTCAATGAGGTTGGTTTTGCCTTCTTTTACGATGCAGTGTACGATGTAGTCGCCGTTTGTGGAACGGTAGTAGTCGGACAGGGTTCCGGTTTCACAGCGCAGTTCGTATTTATTTTCAATCAGATAGACATCGATTTCTTCACGGATTGCATTGGATATTTTGTTGCTGAAAAAGGAAATGGTGTCTTTTCCGGAAGATGTCAGCCGGTACTGGGTGCTGCTTCGGTATGTCAGGACATTAACAAAGCCATCATCTGCAAGGGAGCTTAAAACTTCCTGCAGTGTAAAATAGGTTGTATATTGTTTGTCCAGCATAAAATCAGCAATCTGGCTGTTGGAAAGTGGGAAATTCACTTTACTTAACATATATAAAACCATCAATTTGTATAAAGTAGTTGCTTCTGTATTCATTGATATAACCGTCCTTGACAAATGTTATTCTCTTTAAAATACCGGTTCATCCGGTTCATTACCTGTTTTTTGTTGGCACTCCATAAAGGAGCTTTCAGCAGTTTTTTTGCACCGTCACCCGTCAGCCGGTGAATTACCATATCCGGCGGAAGAATCTCTAAAATTTTCCCAAGGCAATCAAGATATTCGTCTTCCGTCATGACGGTAAAAAGCTTTTCTTCATAATCGCGTGCAAGGTCTGTGCCGGAAAGAACATGTAACAGCTGGAGTTTAATGCCGGAGGCTCCGCTGTGTCCGATATAATCTGCGGTCTGTAACATCATTTCCTGCGATTCAGAGGGCAGTCCGAGAATCATATGCACAATTGTTTCAATTCCGGCATCAGACAGCATTTTCATGGCATCATCAAATACAGAAAGACTGTAGCCGCGGCGGATATAGCGGGCGCTGCTTTCATGGATTGTCTGAAGTCCCAGTTCAACCCAGACCGGTTTTATGGCATTTAATTCAGAAAGCAGTGTAACAATCGCTGGTGTAATGCAGTCCGGTCTTGTTGCAATAGAAAGAATCCGGACGTCATCGTGCCGGATTGCTTCGGTAAAAATCTGTCTTAAATAATCGGCCGGTGCATACGTATTGGTGTATGACTGAAAATAAGCGATATACTGACCGCCGTTATATTTACGGCTGATAAGTGCTTTTTCGGCTTCAATCTGTGCAGCAATGCCTGGAATTTTAGTATGCTGCGGTGTCACAATGCCTCCGGCAAGTAAAGAGGCACTGTTTCCAATCAGTGCCTCTCCTGAAAAATCACCGGAACCGCCTGCACTGCAAAAAATACAGCCACGTGTGTCAATCCGTCCGTCACGGTTGGGACAGGTCATGCCGCCGCTTAAAGAAAGCTTGTACATTTTACAGCCATACGTTTCCTTTAAATATTCGCTTAGTGAATAGTAGTAAGGTTTCATGGACTATCTGGTAATATGGTCTTTTACAGCCTGACTTACGACATCAGCAACGCGTTCATCAAAAGCTTCCGGTAAAATGTTGACATCGCTGACTTCATCCTCAGGAACTAAATTAGCAATGGCAAGTGCAGCAGCCAGCTTCATTTCCTCGGTAATCTGTGTTGCACGGCCTTCGAGTGCGCCTTTAAAGATACCCGGAAATGCGATAACGTTGTTGACCTGGTTCGGAAAGTCAGAACGGCCTGTACCGACCACTTTTGCACCTGCAGCCTTTGCAACGTCCGGCATAATTTCAGGAACCGGATTTGCCATGGCAAAGATAATCGCATCTTTGTTCATGGACTGAACCATTTCAGGAGTTACAATATTCGGAGCGGAAACACCGACAAAAATATCAGCACCCTTTAAAGCATCCGCCAGTGAACCGGTCTTATGTTCAAGATTCGTAACATCCATCATGGATTCCTGCATCCAGTTTAAACCTTCGCTTCCTTTAGAAAGGATACCGGACTTGTCGCACATGGTAACATGCTTAAATCCATATGTAAGGAGCAGCTTTGTAATGGCAACGCCGGCAGAACCGGCACCGTTTACAACAACCTGACAGTCTTCTTTTGTCTTTCCTGTAACCTTTAAACCATTGATAATACCGGCAAGTACAACAATTGCGGTACCGTGCTGGTCATCGTGGAAAACAGGAATGTCTAAGAGTTCCTTTAAACGGGACTCGATTTCAAAGCATCGCGGCGCGGAAATATCTTCAAGATTAATTCCGCCAAAGGCAGGTGCAATATTGACAACAGTCTTGATAATTTCCTCTGTATGTTGTTGTAACAGACAAATCGGCACAGCATTGACACCGCCGAAGGATTTGAAAAGAACAGCCTTTCCTTCCATAACAGGCATGGCTGCGTGAGCGCCGATGTTGCCCAGTCCTAAAACAGCACTGCCGTCTGATACAACGGCAACAGTGTTTGCCTTAATGGTGTACTTGTAAGCTGCTTCCTTATCCTTTGCGATGACCTTACATGGTTCAGCAACACCCGGAGTATAAGCTAACGCAAGGTCTTCCCTTGTTGCAATATCCATCTTTGGTGTTGTTTCAAATTTTCCGTTCCATTCCTCATGAAGCTGTAAAGCCTTTTCTGCATTTGTCATTATAAATAATACCTGCCTTTCTTAAAAATCCAAAGATACTTTAAATCATACCATATACAAAATCTGACGGCAATATATTTTTAGAAAAAGAAAGGTTTGAAATTATGACAAAAAGGTGTATAATAGAGGAACAGTAATGAGATTTTCATAAGTGGTGCTGATTCAGTAACCGGATTCCCTGTTTATATTTGTTATATTTATTTATAGGAATGGAATTTATTTTAGGAGAGTATTAAGATATGAGAGAAAAACTTCAGACATTATCTTTAGTTGTATTACGCGAGTTTGCAAAGGATAAAAAAATCAAAGGAATTACAGCGATGCGCAAGGCAGAGCTGATTGATGCAATTATTGAAGCTTCAGGTGGAGAAGAAGCACAGGCAGAAGCATCGGAAAAACAGAATACCGAAGCACAGAGTACACAAAGACAGGAAGAACACCAGGAGGTTCAAAGTACGGCAGCACCGGCAGCACGTACCGGAAGAAGTGAAGAAACACCGCGTTCCACAAGAAACGATAATGCACAGAGAAGCAATGAGCGTCCGCATTATGAAGAACGCCGTGAATACCGCCACTATGAAGGCAGACAGGATTATAAAAACGACAGAACGGAATACAGGAATGACCGTCAGGACTACAGAAGTGATATGAAATCCGATGAACCCGATGCAAACGGAATCCTTGAAGTCCTCGCAGAGGGATATGGATTTATCCGCTGTGAGAATTTCCTGCCGGGTGAAAATGATGTGTATGTATCGCCGACACAGATCCGCCGCTTTAATTTAAAGACAGGTGATATTATCAAAGGACCGAAGCGTATCCGTACACAGAATGAAAAATTTTCAGCGCTTTTATATCTTGAGTCTGTCAACGGATTAGATCCGATGCTTGCAACCAAAAGACCGGCATTTGAAAAACTGACACCGATTTTCCCGAATGAGAGAATTCATTTAGAGAAAAATACAAATACCGTGGCAATGCGCATGGTAGATCTGATTTCTCCGATTGGCAAGGGACAGCGAGGCATGATTGTATCACAGCCAAAGTCCGGTAAGACAACCCTGTTAAAGCAGATTGCGACAGCCGTAACCAAGAACAACCCGGAAATGCACCTGATGATTCTGTTAATTGATGAACGTCCGGAAGAAGTTACGGATATTAAAGAGTCCATTACAGGGGATAATGTGGAAGTTATTTATTCTACATTTGATGAACTGCCGGAACGTCACAGACGTGTATCTGAAATGGTTATCGAGCGTGCAAAGCGTCTGGTGGAGCAGAAACAGGATGTTATTATTTTATTAGACAGTATTACAAGACTGGCAAGAGCCTATAATCTTACTGTACAGGCAAGCGGACGAACCTTATCCGGTGGTCTGGACCCGGCGGCACTGCATATGCCAAAGCGTTTCTTTGGTGCGGCAAGAAATATGAGAGAAGGCGGAAGCCTTACCATTCTGGCAACGGCATTGGTTGAAACGGGCAGTAAGATGGATGATGTTGTATTTGAAGAATTTAAGGGAACGGGTAACATGGAACTGGTACTTGACAGAAAGCTGTCTGAAAAGAGAGTGTTCCCGGCGATTGATATTGCAAAGTCCAGTACACGACGTGAAGATTTGCTGTTAAGCCGCGAAGAACAGGAAGCGGTAGATATTATGCGGAAGGCGTTAAACGGACTAAAGACAGATGAAGCAGCAGAACGCATATTAGACTTATTTGCAAAGACAAGAAATAATGCAGAATTTGTACAGACCGTCCGCAAGAACCGTTATATATAGAAACCGGAGGTTTATGAAAGGACGGACCGGTCTGTTAAAATCAGAAAAAAATTTTAAAAATAATGCTTGCATTCATAATATCCTTATGATACAATAAGAAAGCTGTTTATCACAGATAAAGAGATCACTTTGTGAGATTCGTCTCACAATGACAATACTTATTTAAATATTAAAGAGGTGAAAATCATGAGAGAAGGAATCCATCCAGAGTACCATCAGGCAAAGGTTGTTTGCAACTGTGGTAATGAATTTGTTACAGGTTCAACAAAGGAAGAAATCCATGTTGAAATTTGCTCAAAGTGCCATCCTTTCTATACAGGACAGCAGAAGGCATCATCTGTTCGCGGACGTATTGATAAGTTCAACAAGAAGTACGGCGTACAGAACAATTAATCAGAACATAAGGTTGAGGTTGACCAGACCTCAACTTTTTTGTTATTATGGTAAAAAATATGCTTAGAGGTGTGCGATGAAACCATCAGGAATCGGCGGACAGGCTGTTATTGAAGGAATTATGATGCGCAATAAGGATCAGTATTCCATTGCAGTCCGTAAGCCAGATAATGAAATAGAAGTAACAGTCAGAGATTGTAATCAGCTGCAAAAGAAACATCCGTGGCTGAATTATCCGATAATCCGGGGAGTATACAGCTTTGTGGATTCTTTAGTAACGGGAATTTCCACAATCAATTATTCGGCTTCGTTTTATGATGATCCGGCAGAGCAGAAGGGTACAAAAGCCGATGAAATCGGAAGGGCTGTTTTTAAAGATAAATTAGAAGCGGTTTTAATGGCGTTTACGGTTATTTTATCTGTTGTATTTGCAGTAGGACTGTTTATGCTCATTCCGTATTTTGTATCCAGACTGCTGACACCTTATGTTTCTTCTCAATTTTTGTTGAATTTTATAGAAGGTCTTGTGAGAGTTGTCTTATTTATTTTATACATACTGGCAATTTCACAGATGAAGGATATTAAAAGAACATTTATGTACCACGGTGCAGAGCATAAGTGTATCAACTGCATTGAGCATGGCGCAAGACTGACACCGGAAAATGTAAAAAACAGCTCGCGTTATCACAAGCGCTGCGGAACAAGCTTTTTGTTTCTGGTGATGTTTGTCAGTGTGATATTTTTTATATTTATCAGAATCGAAAATACGGCGGTGCAGCTCGTTTTAAGAATCCTGCTGATTCCGGTCATTGCGGGAGTTTCATATGAATTAATCCGCTGGGCGGGCAGAAGCGAAAATGTATTTATCACAGCACTCAGCAAGCCGGGGCTGTGGCTTCAGAAGCTCACGACCAAAGAACCGGATATGGATATGATTGAAGTGGCGATTAAAGCAGTAGAAGAAGTCTTTGACTGGGAAGCATTTTTACTGGATTATTATAAGGATACTGAACAGCCGGTAGCGGAAATGGCAGCCAACGAAGCTTCTCTTGCGATTACATCGACCATTACGACAGGTGCGGATCGGAATACACGTTCCTTAAATCCGGATGAAGTTGTACAGGAAAATACACAGCAGACGACACAGCCTGAAAAAGAATATATTGCACCGGATGATACGGATATATTAGAAGGCGGTCAGATTACGGATGCAGAGGGTGCAAAAGAGCAGGAAAAGAATCCGGACAGCACTGAAAATTCAGAACAGCAGTCCGAAACCGGCAGTCCGGCAGAAAATAAAGAAAAGTCTGAGCCGGAAAGTGAAAATGCAGATATAAAACAGCAGTCAGAATCACAGGAATCAGAAGCCGGAGAAGATGATGAGGACGATGATGAACTGCCGGAGGGCTTTGAAATTATAGAAGACCCGCAGGAATCTGTGGACACGGCAGCACAGCAGGCATCCGAAAGTAATCTGTCAGTAGCAAGCGATAAGGGGCTTGAAGAAGGCGACGGCTTTGAATTTATCGAGGATGAAGAAGACGAAGATTACGCAGAGGAACTTCCTCTTTTCAAAGAGAGAGTGGATAAAAAGTGATGTGCAGGGATACGATGATACAGGAAAATCTGACCATATCCGGCGCGGTGCGTGAGGGTGCAAAAAGACTGAAACAGTGCGGCATTGAAAATGCAGACTACGACAGCTATGCCCTGTTGTCTGAAATCAACGGCATGGACAGGACATATTATCTGATGAATGGATCAAAGCTGCTTACCCGTGTAGAACAGGAACGTTTTTTTGACTATATTGAACGTAGAAGCGGTCATGAGCCGTTGCAGCACATTTTAGGCAGGACATTTTTTTACGGACATGAATTTAAGGTCAGTCCCGATGTACTGATTCCAAGACCGGATACGGAAGTGCTTGTGGAGCAGGTGTTAAAGGTCTGTACGGACGGTATGACAGTTGTAGATATGTGTACCGGTTCAGGCTGCATTCTGCTGTCTGTTGCACTGGAACGAAAGCTTTCAAAGGGTATCGGTGTGGATATTTCCGGGAAGGCACTTGCGGTTGCAAAGGCTAATCAAGAAGCCCTTGCACCGGAAAATGTGACACTGATTCAGAGCGATTTATTTGAAAACGCAGGAAAGTATCTTATGGAACAGTCCGTGGATATTGTGGTTTCCAATCCGCCGTATATCTGTACAGAGGTGATTGACAGTTTATCGGAGGAAGTGCGCCTGCATGACCCGGTGCTGGCATTGGACGGACATGAGGACGGATTATATTTTTACAGAAAGATTACAAAGCAGGCGAAAAGCTTTTTAAAGCCCGGCGGCCGGCTGTTTTATGAAATCGGTTATGACCAGTCTGCGGCAGTCGAAGCACTGCTTTGTAAAGAAGGCTATACACAGGTGTCAACCGTAAAAGATTTGGCGGGACTTGACAGAGTCGTTATGGGCAGATTATAAATAAAGAAAGACAGAGAACCGGAAAGAAAGGATAAAATAGATTATGGATATGTTTGACAGATTGGAAGATACCGTAAACCGTTATGAGGATATTACGGCAGAACTGGGAAATCCGGATGTGGTTAATGACCAGAACCGTTTTAGAAAGCTGATGAAAGAGCAGAGCAGTCTGGCTCCGTTAATTGCTACGTATACAGAATACAAAAACTGTAAGCAGACAATTGAAGACAGTTTACAGCTTTTAGATGAAGAATCCGATGAAGAATTAAAGGAACTGGCAAAAGAAGAATTAAATGAAGCGAAAAAACGCGTAGAAGAACTGGAAAATGAAATTAAAATTTTACTTCTGCCAAAGGATCCGAATGATGACAAGGATATTATCGTTGAAATCCGTGCGGGTGCGGGCGGTGATGAAGCGGCACTTTTTGCGGCAGAGCTGTTCCGTATGTATACCCATTATGTAGAATCAAAGGGCTGGAAAGTCGAAGTTGTCAACGCGGATGAAACAGGCATTGGTGGTATGAAGGAAATCGAATTCATGGTAAAGGGACAGGGTGCATACTCTGTTTTAAAATATGAAAGCGGTGTACACCGTGTACAGCGTGTGCCGGAAACAGAATCCGGCGGACGTATCCATACTTCTACGGCTTCGGTTGCAGTTATGCCGGAAGCAGAAGAAGTAGATATCCAGATTGATGAAAAAGATATCCGTATCGATGTTATGCGTGCTTCCGGAAACGGCGGACAGTGTGTCAATACAACGGATTCCGCTGTACGACTGACCCACTATCCGACAGGCATTGTTATTTATTCACAGACAGAAAAGTCACAGATTCAGAATAAAGAAAAGGCATTCGCTCTCCTGCGTGCAAAACTCTATGATTTAGAGATTCAGAAGGCACATGATGCGGAAGCAGATGCGAGAAGAAGCCAGATTGGTACAGGTGACCGTTCTGAAAAGATTCGTACTTACAACTTCCCACAG
>OAVB01000923.1_pt1 | contig 20764 bp, 19 predicted proteins | sample 1516871 | NCBI WGS metagenome assembly OAVB01 (sample SAMEA2580069, study PRJEB22360) | human gut metagenome | biome: human gut; feature: human-associated habitat; material: faeces | place: Denmark | collected 2008/2010 | reverse complement strand
GACTGGTCTTATTTCATCTGTCGGCTTTGCCTATAGAACGATTAAAGATTAGTATCAAACAGCACTTTTGAAAAATCCTTTTTTATCATATTGGCGGACGGCATGAGAAAATTCAGCCGTCCGTCTTTTTCTGCGTCGGCAAGGGTGAACAGGCAAAGGTCGCAGTCACGGTATTGGGGGCAGTCCTTTCGTGGGTCACGCTCGGTAAATATGCCGCTGCCGCCTGTGCAGGTGAAGTTTTCGTATGTAAATGTGTTGTACAGCGGTTCGTCGGCGTCATTGGGAATATCGTACGTGCTTTGGGCTGATTTGGGGCACATTTTGTATGCCTTGGCAAATTCAAGCACTGTATCATCAAAGCGGTAGTCGGAGGAGCAAATTATGGTCGGTGTGGGGGATTTGGCAATAAGCAGCTTTTCCGTGAAAGGAAAAGTATTATCAAATGCAGGCATTTCCTCTGCACTTTTCAGCAGACTTTCCCGCCTGAGGATATCTTCAAAATATATTACCCTGAAATTATCCTGCTCAGATGTGGTCTGACGATCTGCCATATCAAGCTTGCCGTCATCGTACAGATATATCTGCAAAATGCCCTTTTCGGGAAATGGCTTCATGGGCGGCAGCTTTTCAAAATTCAGCTGGCACAGCAGCCTGAGAGGCTTGTTGCCGCTGTTTGCGGGATAATCAAAATCCTTTGGCATATAGGGCGTTCCGCCCAGCTTGGAGCTGTAAAGAGTGCATGGCTCATCTGCGGGAGTGAGCTGCAAATGATAATTTCCAAGCCTCTTTTCAATGGCAAAGGCGATGAATTTTTTTATCATGTCGTCCCTTGATGTAATGGTGGCTGCGTCGTGCTTTGCTTTCAGCTGCTTTATGGTATTTATAATTGATCTTGCAGAATAAATATTCATAGCGTTCCTCCCAAGATGTGATGATATCATTATAGCACAATATTTGATAATATGGGGAGATTTATAACAAAAATTTATTTTGCTATTGACATTTGATGCGAAAAATGTTTTAATTATCTGAAAAAGGGGGAATCGCTATGACGATACGTGAGATACATTCTGATGAACTGAACGGACTTTTGGAGCTTTATACCCATCTTCACGGAAATCCAATACCCGAAAGCTCGGAAAAGCTGACAATGCTGTGGGGAAAAATATGCGCTGACGACGATCATCACATCATAATCGCAGAGGCGGACGGGAAAATAGTTTCGTCATGCGTTTGCGTTATAATCCCGAATCTTACTCACGGGCAGAACCCGTATGCACTTATCGAAAATGTAGTAACGATGCCCGAGTACAGAAAGCAAGGCTATGCTTCCGCCTGCCTTGAGTATGCGGCGGATATTGCCAAAAGCAGCGGCTGCTACAAGATAATGCTGCTTACAGGCTCCAAGGAGGAAAGCACCCTCAGATTTTACGAGCGTGCAGGCTTTAACAGAAATGACAAGACAGCTTTTATAAGGTGGCTTTGATAAAAGCGCTTTTAAAAAGAAAATTCCATTTGCTTTTGATAATGATACACTAACGCTTTTACTAAAGTATGGTAAGATAATTGCGGAGGAGACAGCCGTCTGATAACTGTTATCAGGGTGTTCAGGAACGGCATAATCATAATATCGCTTTTGAACTGATCTGATATTAAAATGAACATGAGCATAAGAGGCACCGGATAATGGAGAACACTTGCGGCGGTATCTGCACCTGCGGATACCGCCGATTTTTATAAATGTTATGATTGACAAAAAAAGAGGTTTATGGTATAATAAATATTATTTCTCAGAAAATAAAAGCAGCTTTGCCCATAGGCGGCATGGCTTTATAAATGAAAGGCTGGTAAAAATAATGAACGTAATTGAAGCTGCAAGAGAACTGGGAAAGGCTCTCCAGGCTGACCCCAGATATATTCAGTACACTGCTGCTAAGCTCGCAAACGACAAGGACGAGGAGCTTCAGAAGCAGATAATGGAATTCCACGCAAAGAGAATGGACCTTAACACCGAGATGGGCAAGGCTGAGAAGGACACCAATGCCATCACTGCTCTCAACAATGAGCTGAACGCACTTTATTCTCAGGTGGTAAGCAATCCCAAGATGATCGCATTCGAGGCTGCAAAGGCTGAGATGGACGGCATTCTGGAAAGCATCAACTTCATCGTCACAAGCGCTGCCAACGGCGATGACCCCATGACCTGCCCCGAATCCGCACCCCAGTCCTGTTCCTGCGGCGGAAGCTGCCCTACCTGCGGCGGCTGCCACTGATAATGAAATTCCAAGAAGCAAGGTGACTTTTCCGCCTTGCTTCTTTTGCAATAATTAGGAAGGAGCTTTATTATCCATGAACGTTGACCGCAGCAGTCTTTCACCCATGATGATGCAGTATTTCGAGGTAAAGGACAAGTACCCCGACCATATCGTGTTCTTCCGGCTGGGAGACTTTTATGAAATGTTTTTCGATGATGCCGTTACCGTTTCCAGAGCGCTGGAGCTTACCCTTACGGGCAGGGACTGCGGTCAGGCGGAGCGTGCGCCTATGTGCGGCATTCCCTATCACAGCGCCGAGATATACATAAAAAAGCTTATCGACTTAGGCTTCAGGGTGGCTATCTGCGAGCAGATGGAGGACCCAAAGCTTGCAAAGGGCATCGTCAAGCGTGACGTTATACGAATCGTCACTCCCGGTACCCTTACCGAAAGCAATCTTCTTGACGATTCAAAAAACAATTTCATAGGTGCGCTTTATGTTCATGAGGGCAATGCGGCTATATGCTTTGCGGACATCTCCACAGGCACGGCGGAGCTTTTTACCCATAAGGACAAGACTGCTCCCGAGCTTACCGAAGCGCTTATCAACGAGATATCACGCTTTTCCCCTGCGGAGCTGCTCTTTAACGCCGAGGCTGCGGACATGACCGAGGTAAGGGAGTTTATCCGCACAAGAATGAATCTGGGCGTTACCGTAATGAAAGAGGAGGATTTCTCTCCCGTTCATTCGGACGTGCTTTTAAAGCAGTTCTCGGCGGACAGCTTCACCGATATCGGCATCGACGAAAAGGATGCCTGCGCCGTGGCTGTACTGTGCGGACTTTTCTACTACATCAGCGACACCCAGAGGGCGGCTGTGGGCAGATTTACCGAGATACAGACCTATTCCGACAAGCGCTTCATGGAGCTTGACCTTACCGCAAGGCGCAACCTTGAGCTGTGCGAGACTATGCGCAACAAAGAAAAGCGCGGAAGTCTGCTTTGGGTGCTTGACCGCACAAAGACATCTATGGGCAAGCGCCTGCTGAAATCATACATCGAGCAGCCCCTCATAAAGCCTGCGGCTATCATCGACAGGCTGGACGCTGTTGAGGAGCTTACATCGGACATGATAAGGCTCTCCCAGCTGGGCGATGCTCTGGACGGCGTGTATGACCTGGAACGCCTTATGACAAGGGTCATGTACAAGACCGCAAATCCCCGTGACCTTAAAGCTCTGGCTCAGACTGCCCTTAAAATGCCCGACATCAAGCATCTGCTGGCTGACTGCAGGACTTCTCTTATAAAGGGTCTTTGCGGAAAGATCCATGAATTGAGCGAGATATCCGCCCTTGTGGGCAATGCGATAAATGACGATCCCCCTCCGCTGCTCAAAGACGGCGGAGTTATCAAGGACGGCTTCAATCCCGAGCTTGACAGGCTGAGGAACATCATCAAGAACGGAAAGAGCATTATTGACGATATCGAGAACAAGGAAAAGGAACGCACCGGCATAAAGAACCTGAAAATAGGCTACAACAGGGTGTTCGGATATTATATCGAGGTAACAAAGTCCTACTATGACCTGGTGCCTGCGGAGTACATAAGAAAGCAGACCCTTGCGAACGCCGAGCGCTTTATCACCGACGAGCTGAAAAAGGCTGAGGAAGAGATATCAGGTGCCAGCGAGCACGTACTTGTGCTGGAGGCGGAGATTTTTGCGGAGGTTCGTGACTTTATCGCATCAAAGCTTGCAGAGGTGCAGGAGACCGCTCAGGCAGTGGCTGCCCTTGATGTGCTCTGCTCCTTTGCGGACGTTTCCATGCGCAACAGATACGTAAAGCCCGACATTGCCATTGACGGCGTTATTGACATAAAGGGCGGCCGTCACCCTGTGGTGGAGCTTATGACGGACGAGCTTTATGTGCCGAATGACACTTATCTTGACACATCGTCCCGCCGAATGGCTGTTATCACAGGCCCCAATATGTCGGGTAAATCCACATATATGCGCCAGACTGCACTTATCGTGCTGATGGCTCAGATAGGCTGCTTTGTGCCTGCGGATTATGCAAAGATATCCATAGTTGACCGCATATTCACCCGTGTGGGTGCATCTGATGACCTTACGGCAGGTCAGTCCACGTTTATGGTGGAGATGAGCGAGGTGGCGGACATCTTAAAGCATGCAACCAAGCAGAGCCTTGTTATCCTTGACGAGGTGGGCAGAGGTACCTCCACATTTGACGGAATAAGCATTGCAACGGCTGTGGCAGAGCATATTGCCAACACCAGAAAGATAGGCTGCAAGACCATGTTTGCCACACATTACCATGAGCTTATCGGGCTGGAGGGACGTGTGGACGGCGTGAAGAACTACAGCGTTGCGGTCAAGAAATACGGCGACAGCATCAAGTTTTTGCGCAAGATAGTTGAGGGCGGCGTTGACGACAGCTACGGCATTGAGGTGGCAAAGCTTGCGGGACTGCCCAAGAACGTCATCAACCGTGCAAAGGAGATACTTTCCGAGATGGAAAAGGAAAAGGCGGAGGGCAGGAAAGCTTCTGCCGACGGACAGATATCCTTCGGTGCGCTGAATGATGAAGAGGTGCTGTCAAGGCTCAGAAAAACCAATCCCGATGAATTTTCCCCTGCGGACGCAAAGCTGTTTTTGCAGGAGATAGGCGATATGCTGAAATAATGCGGCGTGTTGCCGCAGCCGCCTTGTTGAGGTGTTCAGAGATAAACTTCCCGTTTGCGGCTCGGTAACGTTAATTTGTGTAGATGATAGATCAAGGAGGAATTTTTAATGCAGTACAGAATGAAAACACATCAATTATCGGAGAAACAGATCGAAGAAATCTTAAAAAGGGAACAGGTCGGTACTCTTGCTACCATAAATGAAGACGGCAGCCCTTATGCCACACCGATACATTTCGTGTACGATAACGGAAAAATATATATGCACGGACTGCCTGCCGGACAGAAGGTCGAAAATATCAGACGCAATGGAAGTGTAAGCTTTATGGTATATCATATGAATGGCTTGCTTCTTGATGAAAATGAGCTTCCCTGCGATACCAACACGGCTTATCAAAGCGTGATCATTAGCGGCAGAGCTTCGTTTTTAACTGAACTTAATGATAAAAAATCTGCGCTTGAGCTGATTGTTAAAAAATACACACCCCAGCTGTCGGATAAGCCTTTGCCTGAAAAAATGGTCAAAGGAACAGCAGTGATAATGGTCGATATCACATCTGTGTCGGGAAAATATTGGGAATGACATGCAAGCTTGATATGTGGTATAATGATGCTGACTTTCGATTTATCTATCACCTAAACTAAAAACACAGAGCCGCACATGATATAATAACCCCCAAACAGGCGAATGGAGCTGAAAGTAAAATGCCAAAGGTACACGTACTTGATAAGGAGCTGGCGGAGCTTATTGCCGCAGGCGAGGTAATTGAGCGCCCAAGCTCTGTTATCAAGGAGCTGGTGGAAAATTCAATAGACAGCGGAGCTTCCGCCATAACCGTTGAGATAAAGCAGGGCGGAATATCATATATCCGCATCACGGACAACGGCTGCGGCATGAGCTTTGAGGACGTTCCAACGGCGTTTCTGCGCCATGCCACAAGCAAGCTGAACGTTAAGGACGACCTTAACAGGATAATGACGCTGGGTTTCAGAGGTGAGGCGCTGGCTTCGGTGTGCGCCGTGGCAAAGTGCGAGGTGCTCACACGCCAGGAGGGCGAGGAGTACGGCACACATTATGTGATAAACGGCACTGAGGAACAGGTTCACGAGAGAACAGGCTGCCAGCAGGGAACTACCATAATCGTCCGTGACATTTTCTACAACGTTCCCGCACGCCTTAAATTCCTGAAAAAGGACAAGTACGAGGGTAATGCCATTGCGGCGATAGTCAGCAAGATAGCCGTTTCCCACTCGGAGATATCATTCAGGTTTATCCGTGACAACAAGCAGGAGCTTTTTACTCCCGGCGACAGCAGGCTGTTTTCGGCGGTGTATTCCGTTTTCGGCAAGGAGTTTGCGGCGTCTCTCATTCCCGTTGACTATACCCTTGGGGGAATCCATGTTTACGGCTACACCGTAAAGCCCATATGGGGACGGAAAAACCGCACCATGCAGCACTTTTTCATCAACGGCAGATATGTAAAGAGCCTTACGGGCATGAGCGCTCTTGAAGAGGCTTACCGCAACAACATTATGGAGGGCAAGTTCCCTGCCTGCGTGCTGTTTCTGGACGTTCCGCCCCAGACTGTCGATGTTAACGTTCACCCCGCAAAGGTTGAAGTGCGTTTTTCGGACGAAAAGCTGATCTACGAGGCTGTTTATTTTGCGGTAAAGAACGCCATCATGCTTGACACTAAGCCTGTGGAAATGAAAATTCCCACCCGTGAAAAGACGGAAGCGGACTATGCAATGCCCATGTTCAAGGATCCTCCCAAGCCTGTTCAGACGGTGCTGGAGGACACTTCAAAGTCAAAATTCACGCAGGATATAAAGCCTGCCCGGGTCATAAGCAAGGATCAGTCCGCAAGGCGAGAAAATATCCTTGCCGTAAAGCAGGGCGAGGAGTATCATCACGAGACGAGGATAGACGATATCCCCAGAGATTTTGCGGGAAAGAGCGACAAGACTGCGGAGCAGCGAATGGCGGAGGCTGTGGAAAAGGCAGAGGCAAGCTGGGGAGTTCGCCCGATGACCGAACAGAGCGTTTCGGAGCAGCCACAAGCTCCTGCGGAAGCTGTGCCTGAGCCTGAAAATATACCCGAGCCTGCTGCAGAAGTTCCCGAGACTGCACAGAGCAGTGAAAATGAAAAGACGGATATATCCGAGCATCTCCAGAGCGGATACGGAACGGAAAGCGAGGGCGTTCTTGACAGCCTTACTTCCGAAGAGCCTAAAAAGGATTTCAAGTACATAAATGCCCGGGCGTTTGAAAACAAGCCTCAGACCGAGGAAAAGGAAGAAAAGCCCGAGCCCAAGGAAACATATTTCCGCATTATCGGTGAGGCGTTCAAGAACTATGCTATTGCGGAGACAGAGGACGGCATACTTATCGTTGACAAGCATGCTGCTCATGAGCGTATCCGTTTCGAGCGCCTGAGAACGGGCAGGGAAGACCTGACGGCTCAGATGCTCCTTGTTCCCGAAGAGCTGCTGCTGGACTACGGCGAGTATGATGCACTGGTGAAAAATCTCCGTGTATGCGCCGACTGCGGCTTTGAGATAGAGCCGCTTGAAGCTCCCAAGGTGCTTATAAAGGGCATACCTTCCATGCTGGACAAGAACGACGCATCGGACATAGTTTCCGAGCTTGCCCAGAATTTTGCCGCCCACAGGCATGATCCGCTGCCTGAGATACTGGACGATATGTATCACACCATGGCGTGCAGGGGAGCTATCAAGGCAAACGACATCACGGGGCTTGATGAGCTTAAATCCCTTATCGGTCAGATATTGGAGGACGAGCGCATAAGATACTGCCCCCACGGCAGACCTGTTATGTTCAAGCTCACCAAGAGAGAGCTTGAAAAGCAGTTCAAACGAATAGTATAAGAGGTACACCATGAACGGCAGGCATTTTGCGGTATGCGGAATTGTGGAAATAGGCGGGAAAATACTCCTTGTGCGCCACACTTACGGCACGGCAAAGGGCAGGATACTTGTTCCCGGCGGATATGTCAGGGAGGGCGAAATGCCTGACAGGGCTGTTGAGCGTGAGATATACGAGGAAACGGGCGTAGTGTGCAAAGCACGCTCTCTTGCGGCGCTGGAAATGCGTCCCGAGCGGTGGTGCGCCGTGTTTATAATGGAGCATATTTCGGGCGAGCCAAGGTCTGACGGATATGAAAACAGCGAGGTTTTGCTCCTGACGGCGGCAGAGGCTGCGGCAAGGCCCGATATAACGAATATGAGCAGAGCGATGCTCTCGGCTTATGCTGAGGGACGCTTTTCCTGTCTTGAAAAAAACAGCTTTGTATCTCCCACGGCTGAAGAGGGAAAATACTGGCTTTACGGATTCTGAGGTGGCTATGGAAGAAAAAATACCTTTGATAGTGGTCTGCGGCCCTACGGCTTCGGGCAAGACTGCCGTGGCTGTGCGGCTGGCGCAGATGTATGACGGAGAGGTGGTCTCCGCCGACTCCATGCAGATATACAAGGGGCTTGCCATCTCCACTGCCAAGCCCACGGCGGAGGAGATGATGGGCATTCCCCATCATATGATAGATTTCCTTGAACCCGATCAGCCCTTTTCCGTGGCGGACTATGTCCGCATGGCAAGGGACTGCATAGCAGATATCCGCAGCAAGGGTAAAATGCCCATAGTTGCGGGCGGCACGGGGCTTTATATCAACTCTCTTATCGACAACATTTCCTTTGACCATATCGTTTCGGACGACAGCCTGAGAAAAAAGCTGGAGGCGGAAGCGGAGAAAATGGGCAAGGAGCATATGCACGCAAAGCTTGCGGAGCTTGACCCCGAGGCTGCGGAGAAGATACACCCCAACAACGTCATTCGTGTGATAAGAGCCATAGAGATGTGTATGCTCTCGGGCCGCACGGGGGAGGAAAACAGGGAGAAGAGCCGTGAAAAGGCTTCACCCTATGAGTTGTGTATGATAGGTCTCACCTGCTTTGACAGGGAAATATTATACGACAGGATAAACAGGCGTGTGGATAAGATGCTTGAAGAAGGCCTTGTGGAGGAAGCAAGGGGTGTGTATGAAAATTACCACCTGAAAACAGCCTTCAACGCCATCGGCTACAAGGAGCTGATACCCTATTTCAATGGGGAATGTTCCCTTGAAGAAGCGGCTGACAGGATAAAGCAGGAAACCAGAAGATACGCCAAACGGCAGCTTACATGGTTTCGTCGAGATGTACGAATTACGTGGGTCGATACCGCAAATAGTCAACAATTTGACGGAATTATTGCAAATTGCGGGAATATAGTAGCCAAATCGAAAATAATGTGATATAATTAAAAAGAGTGTAAAAATGCACTTACAGAACGGCTTTACAATACATAGAAAATAAGCCCGTCCGTAAACGGACGACCGCTGCGGACGATAAAACTGAAAGGATGATCTTAATGAACAAGGCGCTTAATTTACAGGATGTTTTCCTTAATCAGGCGAGAAAAGACCGTATTCCCATAACCTGTATCCTTACAAACGGATTCCAGTTCAAGGGGATCGTCAAGGGATTTGACAGCTACACGGTCATTATTGACGCTGACGGCAAGCAGGAGCTTGTTTTCAAGCACGCCATCTCTACAATAGTTCCCGCAAAGCCCATTTCTATCCTCGACGCAGAGCAGGATAACAAGTGATCCCTTAGCGGAAGGAGCAGGTGCCAATGGGAAACGGTGTTTTGCGTGTTCTTGGGGTGATACTTGCGCTGTTCGTTCTGGCTACGGTGGGTTATCAGATCTATGCCGGAGTCAAGGAGGACTACAGGACCGAGACGGCTGTTATATATTCCTCTGCGGACAAGGTGTCCTTCCGAGGGGTGTATATCAGAAACGAGTCGGTCATACGCAGCAGCTATACAGGCGTGCTGAGCTACCCCGTGACTGACGGCGGCAAGGTGGCAAACGGCTCTATTGTGGCATATGTTTATGCCAATGAGTCCGATATAGAGACCAACAGGCGGATACAGGAGATCTCCGACGAGATCGACCTGCTGAAAGCCGCCCAGAATCCCGGAACGGTTCTTACTGCCCAGCCTGATTTTATTTCGTCGCTTATCAGCGAGAAGTACCAGACTTTGGCAACGCAGCTGGCGAAAAAGGACGTTTCGGATATAAAAAGCAGCCGTGATGACCTGCTGACGCTCATGAGCATCTATCAGATATCCGTAAAGCAGGAGGACGGTTATGATGACCGTATCGCCTCGCTGGAGCTTCAGACAGACGAGCTGATGAAGAACAGAAAAACATACAAAAAGGCTATCACCTCCGATGACTCGGGATATTTTGTAAGCTACACCGACGGCTATGAGAAAAAGCTGAACCTTGACGATACGTCCGACATCACTGCCGACGTTATCAAGGACGTTATAGCAAACGAAAAGTCCATGAGGGCAGGCAGGAGCAAAAACGAGATAGGAAAGCTCATAAAGGGCTATAACTGGAAGATCGCAGGCATTATCGACAACTCCGACAGCGTTTATAACCCCGGAGATTCGGTAAAGCTCAGCTTTGCTTCTACCCCCGATACGGTCACTGCGGTGATAGAATCCCTTGAACCTACGGACGATCCGTCGGAATGGGTGCTCATACTCCGCTGCGACGAGATGACCTATGACCTTGTTCAGAAGCGTGTTGAAAGGGTCGAGATGACTCTTAACGACTTTGAGGGAATAAGAGTTCCCAGAGAAGCTCTGCGCTTTAACAAGAACAACGAAAAGGGCTGCTATGTCCTTTGGGGACAGAGAGTGCTTTTCAAAAAGGTCGATACTATTTTTGAAGACAACGATTATATATTGTCACGCATCACCTCCGATGAGAGCTATGTCTGCGTTTACGATGACATTATCATTGAGGGTGTTGATACAGCGGCCTATATGGCCAATTCGGACGAAGTTGTAACTGTTGCGGAGAATGATGAGGAGGAGCTTTATCCCCCTGCAAGCGTCACGGAGCAGACTGAGGCAACGTCCGAGACTGCTGCGGAGGTATCTGAGACGCAGGCGGGGGCGGGAACAACTGCCGGGGGGGCCCCCGCGAAATTCACGAAACGTCAGCCGCCGCAGAGACTGCTGCTTCGGAAGGAGATGTTCATTTTGAGTAACGAACTGAACAATTTTGCCGATGTTGCCGAAAATATCAAGCAGATACGCTTCAATATGGAGGAAGCAAAGGTAAAATACGGCAGAGAAAATGATGATATCAAGGTGATGGCAGTCACCAAAACAGTGCCTGCCGAAAAGGTGAATTTCGCCGTTTCCCGGGGCTTTGAGCTTCTGGGTGAAAACAGGGTGCAGGAATTTTTGCAGAAAAAAGAACTGTATGTAAAAAATGCCGAAATAAACTTTATCGGGCACTTGCAAAGCAACAAAATAAAGTATATTATAGATAGTGTGACTATGATCCAGTCGGCGGACAGCATTGCCCTTGCCGGTGAGATCTCGAAGCAGGCCGAAAAGCACGGGAAGGTAATGGATATCCTGTGCGAGGTGAATATTGGCGGTGAGGAGTCCAAAAGCGGATTTTCTCCCGAGGAGATATACGAGGCTGTTCCGCAGATCGCCGAGATGAAGGGTGTAAGGCTGTGCGGTCTTATGACCATTCCCCCTCCGGGTCAGAGCTGCGTATATTTCGAGAAAATGCAGCGTATTTTCGAGGACCTTAAAGCGAAAAATGCTGATATAAAGCTTCTGTCCATGGGTATGTCTGCGGATTATACCGATGCCGTAAGATTCGGCACGGGAATGGTTCGTCTGGGCACTGCTCTTTTCGGCGCAAGAAGCTATCCTGCGAGAACATCTCTTTAAATAAAAAGATAAATATATGAAAGGAAGAAAAGAAGAAAATGGGACTTTTCGATACTATTAAAAATGCGCTGGGTATGGGACCTGATGAGGATTATGATTACGACGAGCCTGAGAACGAGCAGAACCAGGTGCAGCCTCAGAATCAGGGCGGCTTCCCCCAGAACGACAATTATCAGCCCAGAAACGATATGGGTGACAACAACGGAAACAAGAGAATGAATATCAGTGTGACCGCACAGCTCCAGGTCATTCTTGTAAAGCCCGAAAAGTTCTCCGACACAAAGGAGATCGCAAACCACCTCTGCAACAAAAAGACTGTTGTGCTGAACCTTGAGGCTACCACTCCCGACGTTACCAGAAGAATTATCGACTTTCTGGGCGGCGTTGCATATGCAAACGGCGGAAGCATCAAGCCCGTTGCAAACAACACCTTTATCATTACCCCCTATAACGTTGGGTTTCAGGGAGATGAGCTTTCGGCAGAACTCGAAAGCAACGGAGTATTACTCTGATCTGACTGAGGATATCCCAACGCTTTATGGCTAACGACAAAAATTCTTTCATCTCGGGCGAGGGACTGGGCGGTGAGGACAAGCTCTTTGTTTCCCACGTTGCCGATATGGTGAGCATCTGCGAAAGGACCTGCTCATCAAGGTTTTCGGCGTTCCTTACCGAAGGCGAGGCTGCTCTGGCGGAGAGGTTTCTCCGATACGAGGGCTTTTCGCATTTTATGATGTGGGGCGGCTTTGAGGGCGCTCAGAGGGTAATGCTGGGCGTTTTCGGCGAATATGAGGAGCCGATGGCGGAGGAATTCCCTCTGGCAGCGGTGAAATTCCGTTTCAGGGAGTGCGACAGCCTTTCCCACAGGGATTTTCTCGGAAGCCTTATGTCACTGGGGATAACCAGGAACCAGATAGGGGATATCATCTGCTCGGAGGGCAGGGCATATGCGCTGCTCACAAGAGCTGCGGCGGAGCAGGCTGTGTTTATCGAAAAAATAGGCAGGGTAGGGGTAAAATGCGCCTATGCCGACAGTGACGAGAAAATCGTCAGGAACGATAAATTCAGCGAGATAAGCGGAACTGTGGCATCGCTCAGGCTTGACTGCGTGGTGGGGACAGCGACCCGTCTCAGCCGTGAAAAATCATGCGCTCTTATCCGCTCGGGTTCGGTTTCGGTAAACCATGGGGTTACGGAAAGCGTATCCGACACACTTAAGGAAGGGGACGTGCTGTCCGTAAGGGGCTTCGGAAGATATATTCTCAGCTCCGTCGGAGACAGGACTAAAAAAGACCGTATCCATATAGTGATAAAAAAGTATATATGACCATTGCCGCACGGCGACCGCAGCGCTGTTCGGAAATATGAGATCTGCGGAGAAGGAGGATCGGCTATGATAACTGCCAAGGACATTAACACCAGAAGATTTGAACAGGCCAAGCCGGGCTACAAGCCTGAGGAGGTCGATGAATTCTTAAAGGAGATCGCCGACCAGATCAACGCAATGCTCAAGGACAAGGAGGACACCGAGAAGAAGATCGAGGTACTGGTCGAGAGCATTCGCAGATACAAGGCTGACGAGGAAGCCCTCAAGGACGCTATGATAGGCGCTCAGAAGCAGGGCAGAGCCGTTATCGAGGAAGCCAAGGGCAAGGCCGAGACCATTGTTGCCGAGGCACAGCAGAAGGCTGAGCAGATCATCTCCGCCGCAAATGTCAAGGCTGATGAGATCGTGGGCACCACAGCTATCCGTGCTCAGAGAGAAAAGGCTGAGCTTGAAAAGATGCAGAACGCTGTTATCGACTTCAAGTCCCGTCTGCTCACAATGTACAAGTCTCACCTGGAGCTTATCACAGCACTTCCCGAAAACGATGAGCCTGTCGAGGAAGAGGCTCCCGCACCTGCGCCCCAGCCTGCCGAGGCAGAGGACATGGAAGCTACAAGAGTTATCGACACCTCTTCCGTTCAATAAGTAAAAAACGCTGTTTATCAGCATAAATATTCCATTTAAGGAGAGTTAGGAAAATGGCACAGGATTACAATACCACTCTTAATCTTCCTCAGACCGACTTTTCCATGAGAGGAAACCTCCCTCAGAAAGAGCCCGGCATGATCGAGGATTGGGATAACAGCAGAATGTACTACAAGATGATCGAGAAGAACCAGGGCAAGCCCCGCTATGTTCTTCACGACGGACCTCCGTATGCCAACGGCGACATTCACCTTGGAACAGCACTCAACAAGGTGCTCAAGGACATTATTGTAAAGCAGAAAAATATGAGCGGCTACTGCTCTCCTTATATTCCCGGCTGGGATACCCATGGTCTCCCCATTGAACTTAAGGTTCTTAAGCAGATGGGCGTTGAAAACGGTGCTGTTCCTGCTCCCGAGCTGAGAAAGCACTGCGCTGAGTATGCTCACACACAGGTAAAGAACCAGATGAATCAGTTCAAGCGTCTTGGCGTTCAGGGCGATTTTGACGACCCCTACCTTACCCTTAAGCCCGAGTTTGAGGCAAGAGAGGTGGAGATCTTCGGCGAGATGTACAAGAAGGGCTACATCTACAAGGGACTGAAGCCTGTTTACTGGTGTCCCGACTGCCAGACTGCTCTTGCAGAGGCTGAGATCGAGTACGCAAACGACCCCTGCCATTCCATCTACGTTAAGTTCAAGGTAACTGACGACAAGGGCAAGTTCACCGCTATGGGACTTGATCTTGACAAGACCTACTTCGTTATCTGGACAACCACCACATGGACTCTCCCCGGAAACCTTGCTATCTGCGTAGGCCCCGAGTATGAGTACACCGTTGTCAAGGCTGACGGCGAGAACTACATCATGGCAGCAGAGCTTGTTCCCGCTGCTATGAAGGCAAGAGGAGTTGAGAACTACACAACTGAAGGCTCCTTCAAGGGAAGCGAGCTTGAATATATGAAGACCGCACACCCCTTCATGAACCGTGAGTCACTTGTTATCGTCGGCGACCACGTAACTCTTGAAAGCGGTACAGGCTGCGTTCACACAGCTCCCGGCTTCGGCGTTGACGACTTCGAGGTATGCAAGAAGTATCCCGAGGTAGGCATCACCGTTCCCGTTGACTCCAAGGGTATCCTTACAGAGGCAGCAGGCAAGTATCAGGGCCTCAAGACCGATGCCGCAAACAAGGTCATCGCAAAGGACCTGGAAGAATCCGGCGCACTGTTCGCACTGGAAAAGATCGTCCACCAGTATCCTCACTGCTGGAGATGCAAGAACCCCGTTCTGTTCAGAGCTACCGAGCAGTGGTTCTGCTCCGTAAAGGACTTCAAGGCTGAGACTGTTAAGGCTATCAGCGATGTTCAGTGGATCCCTGAGTGGGGCGAGGACAGAATAAAGGGTATGGTAAACGACCGCAGCGACTGGTGCATCTCCCGTCAGAGAACATGGGGCGTTCCCATTCCCGTTGTTTACTGCAAGGACTGCGGCAAGCCCGTTGTTACCGACGAGACTGTCAAGGCAGTTTCCGATATGTTCCGCAAGGAAGGCTCCGACTCCTGGTTCATCAAGGACGTTAAGGATATTATCCCCGCAGGCACAAAGTGCGAATGCGGCTGCACCGAATTTGTCAAGGAAAAGGACATCTTCGATGTATGGTTCGACAGCGGCGTAAGCCACAGAGCCGTTATGAAGGAAAGAGGATTTGACGTTCCCGTTGACCTCTATCTTGAGGGCGCTGACCAGTACAGAGGCTGGTTCCAGTCCTCACTGCTCACCTCCGTTGCAACAACAGGCAAGGCTCCCTACAAGGCAGTCTGCACCCACGGCTGGGTAGTTGACGGCGAGGGCAGAGCAATGCACAAGTCCCTCGGCAACGGTATCGACCCTCAGGACGTTATCAAGCAGAACGGCGCAGATATTCTCCGTCTGTGGGTAGCTTCCTCCGATTACCACTCCGATATCAGAATTTCCAAGGATATCCTCAAGCAGCTTGCGGATACCTATAAGAAGATCAGAAACACTGCAAGATATATTCTCGGCAACATCTGCAACGGCGACGGCTTCGATCCCGACAAGGATATGGTAGCTCCCGCAGATATGAAGGAGATCGACAAGTGGGCGATTATCCGTCTCAATGCCCTTATCGACAAGGTAAAGGCAGCTTATGACGCATTCGATTTCCACGTTGCCGTTCACGCTATCCACAATTTCTGCGTAACGGAAATGTCCAACTTCTACCTTGATATCATCAAGGACAGACTTTACTGCACAGGCGAGAAGTCTCCCGAAAGAAGAAGCGCACAGAGCGCAATGTATATTATCCTCAGCGCTGTTGCAAGAATGATCGCTCCTATCCTTTCCTTCACAGCGGAAGAGATCTGGAAGCATATGCCACACGGCGCAGCTGACGACAAGGAGAGCATCTTCTTCAACCAGATGTCCGAAAAGCTCGATGTAAGCGCTGACGATGCATTCACAGCAAAGTGGGATATGATCTACAGCGTTCGTTCCTCCGTTACAAAGGCTCTTGAAATGAAGAGAGCTGAAAAGTTCATCGGCGCTTCCCTTGAAGCAAAGGTAACTCTCCATGCTGACAGCGAGGCTCTTTACAGCAAGCTTTCCGCAGTTGAGGACACCCTTGCGGCAGTATTCATCGTATCCGCAGCAAGCGTTGTAAACAACGGCGACGGCGAGTTCAAGTGCGAGGATCCCGCATTTGAGGGCAAGCTCTCATTCAGCGTTGAAAAGGCTGACGGCGCAAAGTGCGAGCGCTGCTGGTGCTACAGCGAGACCGTGGGCGAGGATCACGATCACCCCACACTCTGCAAGCGCTGCGTTGAGCAGGTAACAAAGGCGTGATAATACTTTTCTGGATGATCACGGTGCTGTCGGTAGTTATCGACAGGATAACAAAATATATTGCGGAATCGGGTATTTCCGAGGGGCAGCTCATAAGGGCGATAACCCTCGGGGATACTGATATCCTTGCATTTTCCCTGCACAAGAACACGGGTGCGGCATTCAGCAGCTTTACGGGAAAAACAATGGCGCTGGCGATAGTCACCGCCATTGCAATGGTGCTCATCACTGTTTATTTCCATAAGCAGAAGCACAAGCACCCGCTTATGACCGTTTCCTTCGGGCTTATCGTAGGAGGCGGCATAGGCAATTTCATCGACCGTGTTTTTCAGGGCTATGTTACGGATTTCATCAGGCTGTTTCCCTTTAACTTCATCTTCAACTTTGCCGATATATGTGTGGTTTTCGGCGCTATACTGCTTATCGTGTTTTACCTTTTCATCGAAGGAAAATATATGAAGCAATTTGAAGAGGAGAAGAGCAATGAGCAGTGACGTTCTTTTCATTACCGCTGACGAAAGCCAGAACGGTATGCGGATAGACAAGCTCATCTCCCTGTGCGGCAATGACATCAGCCGCAGCATGGCGGTGAAGCTTATCGAAAAGGGACAGGTCACTGTCAACGGCAAGCCTGTTAACAAAAGCTGCGTCATCACTGAGGGGGACGAGATAACGGCTGTTATCCCCGAGCCTGAGGTGCTGGAGGTCAAGGCGGAGAATATCCCCCTTGAAATAGTCTATGAGGACGATTATCTGCTGGTGGTAAACAAGCCCAAGGGCATGGTAGTCCACCCTGCTGCAGGAAATTATACGGGAACGCTGGTAAATGCACTCATGTATCACTGCGGCGACAGGCTTTCTTCCATAAACGGAGTTATCCGTCCGGGAATAGTCCACCGCATAGACAAGAACACCAGCGGTCTGCTCATAGTCGCAAAGACTGACGCCGCCCACAGGGGTCTGGCGGAGCAGATAAAGGAGCACAGCTTTACAAGAGAATACCGTGCTGTGGTCTGCGGCAGGTTCAAGGAGCCTGAGGGAACGGTGAACGCTCCCATAGGCCGCCACCCCGTTGACCGCAAGAAAATGACCGTTACCGACAGAAATTCCAAGCCCGCAGTTACCCATTACACGGTGCTGGAGGAATTTAACGGCTACTCGTTCATAAAGCTTAGGCTGGAAACGGGCAGAACTCACCAGATAAGGGTGCATATGGCATACATCGGTCACCCTGTTCTGGGCGATGATGTTTACGGTAAGCCTTTCAAGGGCATTGACGGTCAGTGCCTCCACGCAGGCAAAATCGGCTTCGTTCACCCTATCACCTACGAATATATGGAGTTCGAGAGCGAGCTTCCCCAGTATTTTCATCAGGTGCTGGAAAAGGTGCGCAGGCTTTGATGCGAGGTCATATGTTTAAGGATAAATCAAAGATCATATTTTTCAGCGACATGGACGGAACTCTTCTCAGCAAGGACAAGACCCTTTCAAAGAGAAATTCCGACGCCATCGTCAGGCTGAGACAGGCAGGCGGAATGTTCGTTGTGGCAACGGGACGTGTGCTTCAGGCAACGGCTCATTACTTCACGCCTATCGGACTTGACTGCCCCGTTATCCTCTGCAACGGCGGAATGATATACGACTGCGGAACAAATTCCGTGAAGTGGTCGGAATATTTGCCCGAGGAAAAGGCAAGGGCAATGGTGGCACAGCTGCTTGATAAATTTCCCGAGGCGTGTGCTGAGATATGCCGCCCCGAGGGCATATACGATGTGAATATCAACGATTATGAGAGGCATCACTGGAAGATAGGCGGCTTTACCGCAAATATTGTAAAGTCCCTTGACGATGTTCCCCACGGCGACTGGTGCAAGATACTTTTTGCCATGCCGGAGGCATCTATCGTTCCCTTTGCGGAATACGCAAAGACGCTGGAGTTTGCGGGGGATGTTGAATTTGTCACATCGAGCACAATATTTCATGAAATGCTCCCCAAGGACTGCTCCAAAGGCTATGCCGTGAAGAAATTCAAGGAGCTGTACGGCTTCGACGGCTGTGTAACAGTCGCCATGGGTGACTATAATAACGACATGGCAATGCTGGAATATGCGGATTTTGCCGCTTGTCCCTCAAATGCTATAGACGAGGTAAAGGCTGTGTGCGATATGGTCTGCAGGGCGGACTGTACCGAGGGCGCCGTTGCCGAGACTATAGACTACATACTAAGCAAATAATTCTTTGCGAATTATTATACACAAGAAAGGATGATTAAGAGTCATGGACGCATCACTCAAAAAGCAGCTTGAAATAACAGCCTGCAAGGTAAGAATGGGAGTTATCGAGGGCGTATATAACGCTAAATCGGGACATCCCGGCGGATCTCTCTCAGTTGCAGATCTGCTCACCTATCTTTATTTCCACAAAATGTATGTTGACCCCAAGAATCCTAAAATGCCCGACAGAGACAGACTGGTTCTCTCCAAGGGTCACACTGCTCCCGCGCTTTACTCCGTTCTGGCACAGAGAGGCTTCTTCGATGTTGAGGAGCTGAAAACTCTCAGAAAGATCGGTTCAAGACTTCAGGGTCACCCCGATATGAAGCACATTCCCGGTGTTGATATGTCCACAGGTTCTCTGGGTCAGGGCATCTCCGCTGCCTGCGGCATGGCTCTTTCCGGCAAGATCTCCTGCGATAACTACAAGGTATATGCTGTTCTCGGCGACGGTGAGATCGAAGAGGGTCAGGTTTGGGAGGCTGCTATGTTTGCGGCTCACAACAAGCTTGATAACCTTGTTGCCATCATCGACAACAACGGCCTCCAGATCGACGGCAAGATCACAGAGGTATGTTCTCCCATGCCTATCACCGACAAGTTTGAAGCTTTCGGCTGGCACGTTATCACCATGAACGCTCACGATTTCGACGATATCGAGAGAGCTTTCAACGAGGCTGAGAAGATCAACGGTCAGCCTGTTGCCATTGTTCAGAAGAGCGTAAAGGGCAAGGGCGTTTCCTTTATGGAAAATCAGGTTGGCTGGCACGGTACAGCTCCCAATGCAGAGCAGTACAAGCAGGCTATGGACGAGCTTAACGCTCAGTTAAAGACACTGGAGGGCTGAAACAATGGCAGATGTAATTAAAAAGGCTACAAGAGAAAGCTACGGCGAGGCTCTTGCTGAGCTGAGCAGCGTATATCCCGATCTTATCGTTCTCGATGCCGACCTTGCTGCGGCTACAAAGACAGGCATTTTCAAGAAAGCCTGCCCCGAAAGATTTTTCGACTGCGGTATTGCCGAGGCTAACATGATGGGCGTTGCAGCAGGTATCGCTTCCACAGGCAAGAAAGTATTTGCAAGCTCCTTCGCAATGTTTGCGGCAGGACGTGCTTTTGAGATCGTAAGAAACTCTATCGGATATCCCCACCTTAATGTCAAGATCGGTGCTACCCACGCAGGTATCTCCGTAGGCGAGGACGGCGCTACCCACCAGTGCAACGAGGATATCGCACTTATGAGAACTATCCCCGGAATGACTATCATCAACCCTGCCGATGATGTTGAGGCAAAGGCAGCCGTAAGAGCAGCTCTCGAGTTCGAGGGACCTGTTTATATGCGCTTCGGCAGACTTGCCGTTCCCGTTTTCAACGATAAGGACACCTACAAGTTTGAGCTTGGCAAGGGCGTTCAGCTCCGTGACGGCGACGATGTTACCATTATCGCAACAGGCCTTATGGTAAACGAGGCTCTTCAGGCTTCCGACAGGCTGGCTGAAGAGGGCATCAAGGCAAGAGTTATCAATATCCACACGATCAAGCCCCTTGACCGTGACATTGTTGTCAAGGCTGCAAAGGAAACAGGCGTTATCGTTACCGCTGAGGAGCACAGCGTTATCGGCGGTCTCGGCTCTGCTGTTGCGGATGTTGTTACAGAAGAGTGCCCCATTCCCGTTATCAGGGTTGGCGTAAACGATGTGTTCGGTCACTCAGGTCCTGCTGTTGAGCTTCTCAAGGAGTTCGGTCTCACAGCTGATAATATCATTGCCAATGTTAAAAAGGCAATGGCTCTCAAGAAGTAATTCCGAATACATTTACAAAAGTTCATATTTTAAAGGCGGCACGGTTTTCGTGCCGCCTTTCTTTATA
>OAVB01000885.1_pt1 | contig 21397 bp, 10 predicted proteins | sample 1516871 | NCBI WGS metagenome assembly OAVB01 (sample SAMEA2580069, study PRJEB22360) | human gut metagenome | biome: human gut; feature: human-associated habitat; material: faeces | place: Denmark | collected 2008/2010 | reverse complement strand
TTCTAACTCCCCATATATACTGGGGAATACATATCACAATTTGCGTAAACTACAACCAGCACATGGTGGAAGTGATCCCGGTAAGATTTCCACCTCCGGCGTCATGGAAAAGGATGTCAACCTCAGTATTGCAATGGCTCTTAAACAGCTGTTTGAAAACAGAGGCTTTACTGTTGTCATGACCAGAACCACCGACTGCGACCTCGCCCCGGATAATTCCAAGCATCCAAAGACAGATGATCTCACAAAGAGAACTGCCCTGATGTCTAAAAGCAATGTGGCAGTCAGCATCAGTATCCATCAAAACAGCTTTGAGGACAGTTCAAGCTGCGGTCCACAGGTATTCTATTATGAAGCCTCTGATGCAGGAAAAGAGCTCGCATCCTCTGTTCTTGGAGCTTTAAACACTTCTCTTTGTGTCGCAAAGCCACGAAGCATTAAGCCCAATAAAGAATACTTTATACTTAAAAAATCCACATCCCCGACCGTAATCGTAGAATGTGGATTCTTGAGTAATCCTGCTGAGACACTTCTTCTTACTGACAAAAACTATCAGGATGACCTGGCACATGCAATATATATCGGTGTTACAGACTATCTTGCGCAATCACCCTCTGGACATTTACAATAAACTGCTCTGCGATGTGATATAGTCTGGTTGTCTGGACACTTTCACCGCCATCAAGCTGCTTTTTTGTCTCATTATCTGACTCAGTATTCGATTTCATATCTGACATCTTAGACTCTTTTGCAGATATATCATGCTCCAGTGCCACATCTATGCGCACACGCTGTTCACCATCACTTATTCCTGCCTCAAACATAGTGATATTGTCTTCAAACAGCTTTTTAGTCTGCTCATCGTCTGTGACTATCATAGCAGATACTGAGTTTTCCTTTGCCTCAAAATATGCAGCTACCCTGCCGCATTTTTTATCCTCAAGGAATATGTCAACCAGTCCCTTTTTATCCTCGCCTCTTACTATGCGAAGCTTCATACCTGTGACCCCGTCTGCAGTCTCTATTGGTACAATATAGTTTTCCTGTCTCGACATATTTGAAGCTATCCTTAGCTGACTGCATAATAGCTTCATCTGTCTGAGGTCTATTGAACCTGTGTGCCTATCCTCTATAATCATCGAATCCATAACATGCTCTGCTGTATCAGCTAGCGTTTCCTGCGCCTGCGCAAGCTCCTTTGGATTTTTGACCGACTCAGAAAACCGTCTGAGAGTCTCATCCAAAAGAGCCCTTGCCGTAGCACTGTCTCCACGCTCCCAGAGATTTCTTACTGCCTCTGACGGATTTTTCATTAGCCGTGACGCAGCCATGAGGTTTACCGCGGTTGTTTTTACATCATATTTCTCTAGAAAAGCATATACGTTCTCAGGCACCGAAACTGCCTGATTGAACTGTCTTAGCTGTTCTGTGGCATATTGCTCTGACAGTGCGTCATCCTCGTTGGCCTCATATACAGCCTGCCTTAACTGCTCCGGAGTCGTATCAAGCCAGCTGTCATACTGCACAAACTCCATTTTCTCAGGTGAAAGTGTATCAAGCACATCCCTTAGGCAGTTTGTATGATATGCGCTTTCTATCTGTGAGTCAATTTTAATGCCCCTGCTTACACTGTCCACTCCGGCAAAGGTATCGTCCACCTTATAGTCCATGGCACTCTTTCCTCGTACCCGGACCGCTGTAAGCAGATTTTTCATTGTAATATCTGCTCCCTGATTAACAAGTGAGCCTATCACAGCACCATCTGACTGCTCCACCTGTGAAATAAGCCTGTATATGCCTATATATGAGTCTCTTTCCTCCTCTGAGATTTCATTTTTCTTTTCAAGCTTCCAGAGAAACTCGCTGAATTTCTCATCCTTTTCGTCAGGATTTTCTGATTTTATCCGTCTGGCAGTTTCACTTATGTCACTCATGCTCATATCAAGCGGTGATATACCTCTTTTTATCATCTCAATCGTCACCGCCGGTGTCATATCGCTGAATGCTCTCTGCACTTGCTCATCTACAAACTTTATCTGCTTTATATTGTCCTCTGTGATGTCGGTACTGTTGTACGCAAGTATCCGCACAGCCCTGCGATTGCTTTCAGATGTATCTATCTGAAGCTCTTTAAGTATATCATCCACATTCTGAAATGCTTTTGATATACTGTCTCCCATATCTGCCCGCGGTGATGTCATAAGAGTCTCATATCCTGAGGCTGCTGCTTCTAATGACTGCTTCATTGCTTTGCCTGCTGTATACAGCTCATACACAGTGTCATCAGCAGATTCCAAGGTCAGTACATACGCTGGCTGCTGCTTCATCTGATTGAAAATATCACAGACATTATTGTACATACGTACCCTATCATCAGATGCCTCTACACTGCTATCACCAAACAGCGCTCCGTAGTATTTATTTTCCTGCTGCTTAAGCAGCTCCACTACACGTTCAATAGGCTCTGTGTCTATTGAAACTCCTTTTTTTATGAGTGAAAGGTTGGCTTCTGCTGTCATGGAAAGTCTCGCTTCCTCAAGCTTTCTTTGAGCTGTCACAAGCCTTGCTTCCCGGCTGTCTGTAATCTGATTATCCGCAGCTTTATTCGCTGAGACTTGCGATGCTGCACTATCCTTGCCCCTTGCAGCTATAAGCTTTGACAGATTCTCTATCGTGACAGGTATGTTATCTGACTCTAATGTGACAATGTCATCTGCGGTCGCCTCACCTAATACATCACAGGCTTTCTTTGCCATGTCAAATGTCAGACCATCTTGTGACATAGTGGCATCTGTAGCCTTTTTTCCCATTGCCAGTGCTTCTGTCACTGCCCTTGCATAAAAATCACTGCTCACATTTTCTTCTGCTGCGTTAATGCAGTCTACCTGATTCGCAAGCAGCACATTGTCAGGTGTAACGGCTATATCTTCATCTATCAGCCATCTGCACTGATTCAGATTCTCATCACTACTGTCTATATGAGCTTCCTCTAATATCTGTTTAAGCTGTGGCTTAAGCTCCTCAAACAGCTCATCCGATATCTCCGTCATTTTGGTTTTCTGCCTGTAATCTTGTACCTGACTGCTGCTGTACGTAGCCTTGTATACATTGGAAACCGTCGGATTCATGTTATTTCTGACCAGATATGCCTTTGTCTCATTGGATATATTTGTAAGGCTCTTTGCCCGGTCTATGGCATCTGTACCTGCCTTTATATTATCATCTGTAGCAGGAATATCATATGCTTTCATCTGATTGACAAGCATGGCCGCTTCAGTCTGGCTTCCAGTGATGTCTGTAAGCTGCTGCCTGCTCAGATCATCTCCATATATGGATATATCTACACCTGCCTTTGCCAGCACTGCTTTTATCTTGTCGGTCTCAGTGACAATGACATCATATCCGTCATCCTTTGCAGCTTTGTAATCATCACTCGTGGTGGTGCTTGCAGTGACAATCATATCATTTCGCCTGTTTTCTGAGGTCTGATTCATGTCATTTAGCAGATTTTCTGCCATATCTGTGCCATCGTTGTTCCCGGCTTCGTTTTTAGCCTGTGGTCTTGCATATATCGTATCCGACATATCAACAGAATTTGACGAACCGACAACAGCCGCCTTTTTTGACATATTGTCACTGCTGTCTGTCTTTATGTAGTCTGACACCCGCATACCCGCTGTCATGTCATTTATGGTTTTTGTGTCCGTATTTTTCGTATCTGTGCTTTTATTAATCAAATTCTCTATCTGCATATTTCCTGCTCCGTGCCCTGCATATGTACCATCTCTGCAGCCTTTATTTATGGATATTTTTTTCTCATATGTGAGGGGGTGGTTCTGAATAGTTATCTTTTTATTATATATCGACATATAATACTCAAAAATAAAGACCGCGCCCTAAATTGGCGCGGTCCTTTACCCTGCTATTTACCGGTATATTAGTATTTAAATACAGCAACTCCGTAAGGCGCAAGTGGATAAGCAAATGAAAATGGTCTGCCGTCACACTCTGATTTGACTGCCTTATAGTCCAGCTTCTTATATGACTGTTTTGCTGCCTTGCCTCTGCCCTTTGCAGCCTTCTTTACAGGCTCTTGTACCGTTTTGCCTGTAAACTTAGGATCCTCACTATCTAAAACAAGCTGATATGTCTTGCGCTTTGGCACTCCGACTCTGTAATCAGGTCTCTCTACCGGTGTGAAATTGATGACAAAGAGCATATTATTCTTGCCATCCTTGCTCTTTCTGATAAAGCTGAAGATGCTTCTGTCTGCATCGTTTGCATTTATCCATTCAAAGCCTTCCCAGCTTGAATCCAGCTCATACAGACAGCGGTTTCTCCTATAGAGGTGAAGCAGCTCCTTTACCCAGTTCTGGATCTTTTTATGCTCCGGATTCTCAAGCAGATACCAGTCGAGTTCTCTTTCCTCACTCCACTCCTGCTTCTGTGCAAACTCCTGTCCCATGAAAAGAAGCTTCTTTCCACAGTGTCCCATCATAAATGCATATCCTGCCATGAGGTTCTTGAATTTATCCCCTTCTAAGCCCGGCATTTTGTTGAGCATAGAACACTTCAGATGTACCACCTCATCATGTGACAGTACCAGAATATATTTCTCACTCTCATTATAGCTCATCGCAAATGTCATCTTGTTGTGGTTATTTTTACGGAAATATGGATCCAGCTTCATATAATCAAGGAAGTCATGCATCCATCCCATGTTCCACTTGTAGCTGAAGTTCAGTCCGTCTTCCTCTACCTTGCCTGTTACCTTTGGCCATGCGGTAGACTCTTCGGCTATCATTACAGTTCCGTGATTTCTTCCAAGTATGAGTGTATTGATATGCTTGAAAAACTCTACTGCCTCGAGGTTCTTATTTCCTCCAAACTTGTTTGGCACCCACTGTCCGTCGTTCTTTCCATAGTCAAGATAAAGCATTGACGCAACTGCATCCACACGGAGTCCGTCTACGTGGTAATTTTCTATCCACATCAATGCACTTCCGATAAGGAAGTTCTTTACTTCATTCTTACCGTAGTCAAATATCTTTGTGCCCCAGTCGGGATGCTCTCCCTTTCTTGGGTCTGCATACTCATATGTGGCTGTTCCATCGAAATTGGCAAGTCCATGCGCATCCTTTGGGAAATGTGCAGGTACCCAGTCGAGGATTACTCCGATATTATTTTTATGGCACTGATCAACAAAGTATGCAAAATCCTCAGGCTCTCCATACCTCGATGTAGGTGCATAGTAGCCTGTCACCTGATATCCCCATGAGCCATCAAACGGATACTCTGAAATACCCATAAGCTCAATATGTGTATATCCCATAGTTTTCACATAGGATATGAGTGATTTTGCAAGCTCCCTGTATGTATAAAAGCCCTCATCATCTCTGCCCGGATGTCTCATCCATGAGCCCGGATGGCACTCATATATAGCCATAGGTGAAGAATATACATCAGCATCTGACTTTGCTGCTCTCTTATCCATCCACTCTTTGTCAGTCCATGTGAAGTGCTCGATATCTGTGATGATTGACGCTGTTCCCGGACGAAGCTCTGCGTAGTTTGCGTATGGATCCGCCTTGTACAGCTTATCACCCTGTTCAGTGACTATAATAAACTTATACATCTGACCCTTTTGCGCTCCCGGTACAAAAAGCTCATACACTCCCATGGTTTCCGGCTCTACACGCTTCATCTCATGACTGGTCTCATTCCAGTCATTAAACTCACCAAACACGTATACTTCCCTCGCATGTGGCGCCCAGACGTCAAAGCACACTCCTTTTTTTCCTTTGCGCACAGCTAAGTGAGCACCCATCTTCTTGTAGATATCATAGTGTGTTGCCTGACCAAACAGGTAACAATCCATTGCTGTAAAATTACACATATATATACCCCCATAAGTATTTATTTTTCCCTGAAATGATCCTCTTTGAGTACAATTCGGTCATCATCTGTATATCGCCTGGCTGTCAGAATACTTATAGCCTTCTTCAGTCCGCTGTGAGCCTCCCTGTCTATAGCCTCGTCAATTATATCCTTGACCTCTGTCAGAGTGGTAGCCTGGTCTATCCTCTCAATATTGCTGATTCTGTTATGCAATGCCAGAATAGCCATCTCATCTATCTTGTACCCAAGCTCTGCAGAGTACGATTTGGCAAACAATACGAGTTCATCATTTGTAAAAATAGGGACCGATATCTTTTCCGTGAACTTGGATGCAAAGCCCTCATCCATTGAGAGAGCCTTCTTTATACCCTTTGATGTATCCTCAAGTATATAGAGTGTTCCTGTAATATCATGCTCCATCAAAAATGATAGCTGGGCAGCTATGCTGCGGTCGATATCACCGGCTCTTTCTATGATGAGACAGCCTCCTGTTATCTTTCTGACTACCTGCTGCACATCCTTTTTATTGAGTGCGGCAGCATCAATCTTGCCCATCTTTCCTGTAAGCTGTTCACCATCTTTTTGTAATACCTTTATAAAGCTTGTAGCAAGCATTGTCTTTCCGCAACCCTGCTCTCCCTGTATAATGAGGTTGCCTGTGGATGCATTTTCTTTCCTGTTGAAATGATCAAGCACTGCATTATATGCCTTGCAGATCTGATCCTCCATACCCTTTACCGGTATGAAATATGAAAATATAGCTTTCTGTTCGCTTGTAAGCTCTTTTATATGTTTTGTTTCTTTCAATTTCGAGTCATCTTCTTCGCTGTCTAAATCCTCCGGCAATGAAATATCCGGCATTTTTCTTGTCTTAGCCATATCCAGCTTCTTCTCCAGTCCCGGATTCTTTGCTGTCATCTTGGCTATTTCCTGCTCGATAAATGATGTCACATGATCAAAATCTCTCTTCTCAGAAACGTTTTCTTTCTCCTGTGAAGTCTCATCATCTGATGTATCATCATCGACATTTAACATATCATCTGTTATTTCAGGCATCATGGTAGTCGGCTGCATGAGTATCTCGTCTTTCTCAGACTCCTCTGCCATAATTATATCCTCCGGCTCTCCAACCGGTTCCTTTGCTTCATCTGCAGCCTCTTCCGGTACTTCCCGTGACTCCTGCACTTCTTCTATAGCTTCTTCCGGTGCTTCCTGTGACTCCTGTACTTCGTCTATAGTATCCTCCGGTGCTTCCTGCGGCTCCTGTACTTCATCCACAGTCTCCTCTGCATAAAGCTCCTGCATATCCGGTTTCTGCTCTTCTTCAGGCTCCTTCACGGCAGCTTTCTGCTCTATAATATCAACCGGGACCTTCAAATACTCCTCCTCAAGAAGTTCCTTCGGAGTGACACCTGCATCCAGCTTTGGAATGACATCATTTAGTCTCTCCATGATGTCTCCTGCCTCCTGAAGTGCTCTTGCCTTAGCTGACTCAAGTTTCTGCTGCTCAGCCTCTTTAAGTGCAATTTCAGCCGCATGTCTGGTCTTTTCCCATTCTTCAAGCACATCCTGTATAGACATCTGTCCTGTAATCTGATGCTCAAGCTGAGTCTTTTCACTCATGACCATAGACATCTGTCCGTCAGCGTCTTCACCCAAAAGCTCCTTGAAATTCAACTTAAGTGAACCATCTATCTCTTCATCTGTAGCGATATGCTCTGTCTCTTCCGGCTGCTGTACATACTCTTCCTGCTCCTTTTCGAGCTTGAGATAAGGAATATCCTCAACTATCTTTTTGATGGTATCCATCGTATCAGCAACTTCATTCTTGCCCTTGGCCTCCATGATATGCTGCATACCCTTGGCAATCTCCTGCTGTAAATTTACAGTATTGAACTTCTCCTGATTTACAGTAATCTGCGGAATAGTTACGTCATCATGCACTATCTCTCCGCCCTTTACCATCTCCATGGCACCTATCTCAGTGACCTCAGCCTCATCATTTATCTTAGCCGGCTTTTCCTTCTCTGCCTTGAATCGTCTGTACTTTTCCTCCTGAGCCTTGGTAAGTGGCTGATAAAGCATCTTAAGCTCCAGCGCACGCTCCACATATGGTCCGTCTCCGAACCACAGAATGAGCTCATCGCAGGCATCTATACACTTATCGGCTTTTCCGGCCTTGTGGTATAGATATGCAAGCTCGTATGCCCACTCCTCAGTGTATTCTTCATCCTTGTACTCTTCAAGAATAGTGATAAGCTCATCAAATGAAGCTCCCTGCCCTTTTTTGATGGCATATCTTAATACATACTTCATATCATCATGAGGCGCTATCTCAACAAACTCATCATAATACTCTGTAGCAGCATCATAATCACCCATCTTGATGGCGACCTCAGCCAGTCTGTATATAATCATCCTGCCGATTGGTGAACGGTCATAGGCCATTAAAAGTATGTCCCTTGCATCCTGGTATCTTTCGGCCTTCTCGTAGATTTCGCCGATTTTAACGAGTGTATTTACATTTTTAATTTTGTTCCAATTTATGCTATCCGCAATCTCTGCTGCGCTCATATAGCCCTCCTCGGCGCTTAGGGCTTTTATCTGATCCAGCTTGAGATTGTATTCGTATTTATCCACTTATTTCACCTACTCGTATTTAAGCTTATTATTTTTGGTATCTACGCCTGTTGTCTTTGTATAATCCCTTGTGTCCTCAGGAAGCTTCTTTTTCCTGAGAGCATAATTAACAACTCTTTTCACAATATAGTATATCACAGCAAAGGTTGGAACACCAAGTAACATTCCAAGAAAACCAAACATTCCTCCGCCGATTAGTATGGCAAACATAACCCAGAAGGTCGAAAGACCGGTAGATGAGCCAAGTATCTTAGGCCCTATTATATTACCATCCACCTGCTGCAGCACGACAATAAATATCAGAAGATAAAGCGCATGCCACGGACTCTGAATTACTACTATGAGTAACGATGGAATTGCACCGATAAACGGTCCGAATACCGGAATCACATTTGTGACGCCGATAATCACTGCAACGAGCACCGATGATGGAATCCTTAAAATCAGACATCCGAAATATGCAATCACACCTATAATCAGTGAATCTATAATCTTACCGCTTATGAAGCCTCCAAAAATCTCATTTGTCTTTCTGATCGTCTCAATGATGATATTGCCTGTCTTTGGCTTGCAGACAGCATATATTATCTTTTTGCTCTGTCCTGCAAGAGTCTCCTGAATACTCATCACATAGACCATCACGATTATTCCGATAATAAAATTAAATAAGCCTCTGACTACCGAAATCACACCGGTTGTAATCTGTGCAACATACTTCTGTGCCTCAGGAATCAGCTTTTCTGTGGCATAATCCTCAATGTAGTCGGTTGCATTCTGTAAACCTGTGCTCGCGAGCTCAGCAATTTTGCTGTCCCCGAAATTGCCGTTCTTTATCATGTTAATGAATGCCGCAACATCATTTGGCAGTGTCTTCATAAGTCCCGATATACTTGCTATGACAGAAGGCACAATAGCCGCAATGAGGAGCGAAATAATTGCTACAAGAATAATAACCGAGCCTGTGATTGCAAGAGCTCTTGAAACCTTTCGCAGCTTGCTTTCGCTTTTCATCTTTTTGGAAAGAAGCTTTTTAAAGCATCTTTCCAGCCACAGCATGACAGGATTCATCAGGTATGCAAGCACAAGTCCCATTATAATAGGCATTGCTGCCGCAAGCAGCTTGCTCCATATGCCTGCAAAGCCCTCAAATCTGTACAGTGCAAAGAAAAACAGTATACTGACTGCAAACGTGACAAATACCATGACACCTATTCTGATCAGATGTGGCCATTCCTCACGCCCCGGGTGCGAATTCTGCTTCGCACCCTTATCTGCATTTATCTCAATGTTTGATTTTTTACCAGCTTTTCCGGTTTCTTCCATCGGATTAAACTCTCCTTATTTACGATTATAGTTGATGAGACATCCCTTTAATATTATCTCTCTTTCATCATCTGTGAGCTCACCCATCTTCAGTGTAAATGGCTTTAATTCACCATCCTTGACAACATATGCCTCAAACTCCGTCTTTGCATCCTCGATTTCCTTCTTGATTCCCGGAAGGAAGATATAGTCGAGGTTGTGGAACGGAAGCTCTCCCTCATCGATGATGAATGGAAGCATTCCCCAGTTGATAAGGTTTGAACGGTATCTCTTTGTGGCATACTCGTTTGCGATATTTGCCCAGCCTCCGAGTACCTTCTGGCAGCTGGCAGCCTGCTCTCTTGCTGAGCCGTCACCCGGCTTAACAGCAAAAATTGTGCTTCCGAAGCCCATATTCTCATGGCTTGCCTCAGGGAATTTTTTCTTTACTACTCCCATGATTTCAGCAACCTCAGGAACAGCCTTTCCTGCGCACTCACCACTCTCTATAGCCTTCTGGGCCTTCTGGATTTCCTTTGCTCTGCCTACATACTCAGGATCCTTTCTTGAAAGTGCGAACTCTGCAAGTCCAAGAGGGTTTGAACGATATGAAGATGTCTCTCCTGAAGGAATGAGCTCATCTGTTGTAGTAACAGGATCATGAATCTCTGAAACCACCTTAAGGAGCATATTCTCAGGAAGCGCGCTCATTGCCGGCCAGTCCTTGATGTTTGGTCCGAACTGGATTTCAACTGAAGGATCTGCCACTCCATGGCTGTCAAATACACGGTTCTCATATATAGTCTTGTCAAAGAAATATTTTGGCTTTGTAAAGTTGACATCAATATCCGCTGCTGATGTAAGGAAGCCCTTGTTTGCTGCTGTTGCAGCGATTGAACGTGCATCCATGAGTGCCACTGAGCTGATCTGTCCGTTCTGTACCTTAGAACCCTCTCTGTTAGGGAAGTTTCTTGTTGAATGACGGATAGAGAATGCGTTGTTGGCAGGTGTATCTCCTGCACCAAAGCAAGGTCCGCAGAAAGCAGTCTTTACGATTGCACCTGTCTCAAGAAGCTTTGCTACAGCTCCGTTTTTCACAAGCTCCATGTATATTGGAGTAGATGCCGGGTAAACACTCAGTGTAAACTCGTCTGCTCCGATTGAATGTCCGTTTAATATGTCAGCCGCATCGCAGATATTCTCAAATCCACCGCCTGCACAGCCTGCGATGATTCCCTGGTCTACATACAGTTTTCCGTCTCTTACCTTACTCTTTAAATCAAGCTTCACCTTGCCGTCAAAGCTTACCTCAGCTCTCTTCTCACAGTCATCGAGAATATCCATGAGGTTTGCATTGAGCTCATCGATAGTGTAGGTATTGCTTGGGTGGAATGGCATAGCTATCATTGGGCGGATCTGGCTTAAATCAATCTCAATAAATCTGTCGTAGTAAGCCACCTCACCCGGATTAAGCTCCTTGTGGTCCTCAGCCCTACCGTGAATCTCAAAGAATTCCTTAACCTGGTCATCTGTTCTCCAGATAGAAGAAAGACATGTAGTCTCTGTTGTCATAACATCGACACCTATACGGAAGTCAACGCTCAGATTAGACACACCCGGTCCTACAAACTCCATAACTTTGTTCTTTACAAATCCGTTTCCGAATACCTCTCCGATAATTGCAAGTGCGACATCCTGTGGTCCAACGCCCTTGATTGGCTCTCCTGTCAGGTAAATGCCTACTACCTCAGGCATATCAATATCATATGTCTGTTCAAGAAGCTGCTTAACAAGCTCAGGTCCACCCTCGCCGACTGCCATAGTACCAAGTGCACCATAACGTGTATGTGAATCAGAACCAAGTATCATTTTTCCGCCGCCGGCAAGCATCTCTCGTGCAAACTGATGGATAACTGCCTGATGAGGTGGTACATAGATTCCACCGTACTTCTTTGCACATGTGAGACCAAACATGTGGTCATCCTCATTGATTGTTCCACCAACTGCACAAAGGCTGTTGTGACAGTTTGTAAGTACATACGGGATAGGGAATTTCTCAAGTCCTGAAGCTCGTGCTGTCTGGATGATACCTACAAATGTGATATCATGCGATGTAAGCTTATCAAACTTAATCTGAAGCTTGTCCATATTGCCGGATGTATTGTGCTCCTTTAAAATACCGTAAGCAATTGTCTCCTGCTTAGCTGTCTGTTTATCGATGTCCATGCCGGTCTTGCTTTTGACAGCTGCCTGAGCATCCGGTCCATCAATTATTACTTCCTTACCGTTTAAAAGGTAAGCACCATTTTCATATAATTTCACTTATTCTACCTCCGTATGTGTATTTCAAAATTCTTTTATTTACTATTATATAATATTATAGGTAATTGTGGCAATAAATAAATCACCATCTACCTTAATTTCGAATTTTCCTCCCATCAAATGGGTCAGATTCTTTGCAATCGAAAGTCCAAGTCCACTTCCTTCAGTGGTTCTCGACCTCTCTCCCCTCACAAAACGCTCTGTCAAGTCTACATTTCCGTTGCTTACTATGTCAAGCTCGTTCTTAGACACATTCTTTATTGTAAAAACTGCCTTTTTATCTGCCTTTTCAAGTTCTACATACACTCTGGTATTTTCCAGTGCATATTTTGCGGCATTAGTATACAGATTTTCAATAGAGCGGTAAAGCTGACGCCCATCCGCATAGATAAATATCTGTTCTGATGGAATTTTTGTAACTATTGTCAGATTTCTCGACTCAAATCGCTCATTGAATTCACCTCCGGTCTGGTATAAAAGCTCAACCAGATCAAGCTTTTGCATATTGAGCTTCACATTTCCCGAGGTAATCTTTGATGTCTCTACCAAATCCTCTGTAAGCTGCTTTAAGCGCTGTGACTTTTCCTCCAGCACATGTATATAGTATTTGGCATTTTCATTTTCCAGATTTTCCCTCTTAAGCAGGTCAACATAGTTGACTATTGAAGTCAGAGGTGTCTTTATATCATGTGATACGTTTGTTATTAGGTCTGCCTTTAATTTTTCATTCTTAAGACTCTCATTCACCGAGCTCATAAGACCCTGGCGTATATGGTTGACAGCCTCCGCCACCTTTTTCTGCTGCCCATGAAACTCATTGACATTGAGTGTAGTGTCAAGCGCTCCTTCCGAGATAGCTTCAAGTGCCTCCTGTATGCGCATTATCTCTTTGTTTTTTTGTGTGTGGATATCCTTTTTCTCAATAACTCTTTTCAAAAGCTCATAGCCCTTGTACATCAGGCTGTGTGTGTAAAGTATATTGCCTTTTATCTTCCTTACAATGCTCTGGTATAAAATAATAAAAGCCAGATCAAACAAAAAAGTAAATGTGCCGGCCGTCATAATGAGTGATGCATAGTCAAAATGCTGGTTTTTTACGCCTGAAATCACTTTTCCCATAAATACCATGAGCAGTGTAAATATCACCAGCATCACATCAGAGTATACCTTGTCAATCGGTAAATAGTATATTGTGTAATCATCCTCTGATTTTCTGCCGGCCACGTTTGCCATATATGCCAGGCTCACAAAGCTGCCTACCAGGCCCGCAAGCGATATTAGTGTATATATATCAATATTTCCATGCGCATCGTGCCTGAATGCATAGCCTGTGGCAAACACTCCTGTCACCATAAGTATCATGCATAGCTGATGTAAGACTATGACCGCTGCTTTTTTTCCTATCGTATACTGCTTCATTTGTTGTCCTCTATCTTATAGCCTACTCCCCAGACCACCTTCAGATAGCGTGGCTCCTTAGGATTTATCTCTATTTTTTCCCTGATATGTCTGATGTGCACAGCAACTGTATTGTCGGCGCCTATCGCCTCCTCGTTCCATATGCTCTCATATATTTCGTTTATTGAGTAGACCTTTCCCTTATTTTTAAGGAGTAAAAGCAGTATATTGTATTCAATCGGTGTGAGCTTTACCTCCTCACCATCCACAGTCACCTTTTTTAAATCATCATTTACCAAAAGACCTCCGGCCTCATAAACCTTGTCTCCGGCTGCATCATTGCTTGACAGAGTGGTATATCTGCGAAGCTGTGACTTTACCCTTGCCACAAGCTCAAGCGGATTAAAAGGCTTTGTGACATAATCATCAGCTCCCACATTGAGGCCTAAAATCTTGTCAGCATCCTCTGTCTTTGCCGATAGAATGATTATCGGCACCCTGCTTTCCTTTCGTATCTGCAAAGTGGCTCTTATTCCGTCGAGCTTTGGCATCATGACATCTATTATCATGAGGTCTATTTTTTTATTCTTCATAATTTCAACCGCCTGTATGCCATCGTAAGCCTTCTCCACGTTATAGCCCTCCTGCATCAGGTAAATCTCAATTGCCTCAACTATTTCCTTGTCGTCATCACAAACTAATATTGTCATATTATCCTCCTTCTATGAATTTTGATTAGAAACCTTCTCCTGCCGTTAGTCAGCTATATTTTATCAGATTATCCACTTTGTTTTTCTTAAAATCTGCTTAATATTACCCACTTTTAAATATAAGCCAAAAAGCAGCCGTTCTGTTTTGAACTGCTGCTTTATATTACATATGCGTGTTTCATTTCCCTTTATTTCCGGTGATGCTCTGCCACATTCTGTGGATGCCGGCTGTGAGCTCCTTCCCTTCCATTGTGTTGATAACAGGTGGATTGCCGGCTTTTCTGCTTATTGCCTTATAATCCTCATCAACAGACGATTTTGAGCCGGCATCCTTGGCTTCATCCTTATCATTGCCATGATTTGATCCGGCATCAGGTGTATCGTCTGCAAGCTTCACTTCACCCACTACACCATCTCCCAGGTCCTCGCCCTCCGCAAGTCCCAGTTTTCTGATATAATCCATATTTACCTTGATTTCAGTCTGTCTGTTTGCATAGATAGACTTCTCTTCCTTGTCAATAGTACGCTCCTCTACTGGCTTACCTGCATTTTTCTGACGTTCTATCTCCTTATTTCTGTCATCGATAATCTTAAGATACTTCTCCGTATCGGACAAATCCTGAAGCTGTCCCTTGAGCTCATACTGGTTGGTTTTAACTATCTTCTCCTGTTCTGCAATCCTATCCTTCATATTCTTGCACAGCTTTTCAAGTGACTCGTTGGTATCATTGATGATATCACGCACTCTTGAAAGCGCCTCATCCGTATAGATAACCGATGCTGCATACACATCCTCAGCCTTTCTGCTTGCATCCCAGACTATCTGATCACCCTTCTTTCTGAACTCTCTCTCTGCGTGATTGCGACTCTGCTCAGTAAGCTCATACTCATCCTGCATTGCATATATACACTTATTCAGCTCAGCAAGTAAATCTATCATTTGCTGCTTGTTTATGATCACCCTGCTCGGCTCCGGCTTATACGGCTCCGCCTTTGAGAGCATGATATGAATTTCTCTTAGTACCTTTTCTGTTTTATCGTTCGCATTCATTTTCTATTTCCTCGGATTTAAATTAACATTATAACTATTCAGGGTGTTTCTGAATACTCACCACTTACCCATATTTTATATGAAAATCCGCTTCTCGTAAATAGCCAAATGAATAATAATAGTTACTATAATTAAATCAATCCCGCTGCCGCATTTCTCAGTTCATCTGCCGCATGCTTTATCTCGGCAGCCTGCTCTTCACTCACATTTCCGGGCTTTGTCCTCGAAATAAGCTTCTTCACATATGAAAGTGACGATTTCACACTCTTTTTCTGTGCACTGTCCATAGCCTTTCTTTTTTCCTTGTCAGCCATAACGTTTTCCACCTGTCGCACAAGCGTATCAGCCTCACTTCTTGCATCAATATAAGCCTTTCTCTGTCCGTCTGTTGCCTCATACTCCTGTGCCTCGCGGATTGCCTGCTCAATCTCAGAATCAGACAAATTTGAGCTTGCGGTAATCGTAATCTCCTGATGCTTTCCTGTGCCCAGGTCCTTTGCAGAAACCTGCACAATGCCGTTTGCATCTATATCAAACGTCACCTCTATCTGCGGCACACCTGCCGGAGCCGGCTTGATGCCCTTTAGCCTGAAGTTTCCAATCAGCTTATTGTCCCTTGCAAACTGCCTCTCACCTTGCAGTACCTTTATATCCACAGAGGTCTGGAAGCTTCCTGCAGTTGTAAAAATCTGGCTGTATCTCGTAGGAATAGTCGTATTTCTGTCAATAATTTTGGTTGAGACACCACCAACTGTCTCAATTCCGAGTGAAAGCGGTGTGACATCCATCAGTATAATCTCTGCCGCACTGCTGCCTGCGACAATTGCTCCACCGAGCTTGCCACCCTGTACTGCTGCACCGAGTGCCACGCACTCGTCAGGATTCAGGTTGTGTGAAGGCTCTTTTCCTGTAATTCTTCTGACCTCCTCAACAACAGCCGGCACACGTGTAGAGCCTCCTACCAACAGCACCATTCCAAGCTCCGCTGCACAAATCCCCGCATCTGAAAGTGCCTGATTTACCGGAATGGCCGTTCTCTCCACCAGATCCTTTGTTATCTCATTAAACTCAGCCCTTGTGAGGTTCATCTCCATGTGGACCGGCTGTCCCTTTACAGTGGTGATAAACGGCAGGTTGATAGTGGTTGAGGATGAGGATGAAAGCACCTTTTTTGCCTTCTCAGCCTCCTCCCTGACACGCTGCATAGCAGTATTATCCTTTCTCAGATCCACATTCTGCTGTCTGTAAAACTCTGTGACAAGATAATTCGTGATTCTCTCATCAAAATCATCTCCACCCAGATGATTATCACCGGCTGTGGCAAGCACTTCTATCAGATTGTCCCCTATTTCGATAACAGACACATCGAAGGTTCCTCCTCCGAGGTCGTAGACAAGAATTTTCTGCTGCTGTCCGTGGTCCAGTCCATATGCGAGTGCCGCAGAGGTTGGCTCATTTATGATTCGAAGCACATTAAGCCCAGCAATCCTTCCTGCATCCTTAGTTGCCTGCCTCTGCGCATCCGAAAAATATGCAGGAACTGTGATTACAGCATCTGTCACTGCCTCACCAATATAGTCCTGGGCATCCTTTTTCAGCTTTCTGAGAATCATAGAAGAAATCTCAGGAGCTGAATACAGCTTTCCATCCACCTTTGCCCTGAAATCGCTTCCCATCTGTCTCTTTATTGAGAAAAATGTTCTATCCACATTGACTGCTGCCTGCCTCTTTGCAGCCTCTCCAACCAGTCGCTCTCCATTTTTTGTAAAAGCCACTACAGACGGAGTTGTTCTCTGACCCTCGCTGTTAGTTATGACTACCGGCTGATTGTTCTCCAATACTGCCACACAGCTGTTTGTTGTTCCTAAATCTATACCTATAACCTTGCCCATTTTATGCCTCACTGTTTACTAATGTTTATTTTCTGAATAGTTACATCTTAATAATACTTTATGCTTCGAAAATTCACTCGTCAAGGCATGAGGCTGTTATTTCAGAGAATGTTTATACTTTTAATTTTTAATACACAACATAACAACAAAGGCACCGCCGAAGCAGTGCCTTTGTTGATTAGTTTATAGGTTGGATTAAAAAATGATAATTGAGGATTGCTTATTCACTTACTTTCTTTTTGAGTAATCCGAGTAATCCACATGCAATGAAAGATCCGATTACTAATGCAACAAGATACATTAACGGATTTCCGATTGTAGGTACTACGAAGATTCCTCCGTGAGGTGCCATGAGTGTACATCCAAATGCCATTGAAAGCCCCCCTGCCACTGCTGAACCAACTGCACATGCCGGAAGGACATGAAGCGGATCAGATGCTGCGAATGGGATTGCACCCTCTGTGATAAATGATAATCCCATGATAAAGTTCGTAGGTCCTGCCTTTCTCTCCTCTGCTGTGAACTTGTTCTTGAAGAAGATTGTTGCAAGAGCGATTGCGAGTGGTGGAACCATACCACCAATCATAACTGCTGCCATGATATTGTAGTTTCCGGCAGCGATTGAAGCTGTACCAAATACATAAGCGGCTTTGTTTACAGGGCCACCCATATCTATTGCCATCATTCCTCCGAGAAGTACTCCGAGAACTACTGCGCTTGCACCGTTAAGTCCATTAAGACCGTTGTTGATAGCTGTATTTAAAGCTCCGATTGGAGGCTCAACTACAAACTGCATTATAACGCCTATGAGGAATATACCAAGCAGCGGATAAAGAAGAACCGGCTTCACACCATCAAGACTCTCAGGAAGCTTAGAGAATATCTTCTTTAAGAGATTTACAATATATCCTGCAACGAAACCTGCAACCAGTGCTCCAAGGAAGCCTGATGTACCGTTTGCTGCGATTGAACCGCCTACGAAACCAACTGCAAGACCCGGACGGTCAGCAATACTCATAGCGATAAAGCCTGCAAGGATAGGAAGCATAAATCCAAATGCTGTTCCACCGATTCCCTTAAACAATGCTGCGCCCTGTGTAATAGTACCGAAATTTGCTCTCTGGTCAGCCGGCAGTGAATTAAGGTCAACACTGAATCCATCGATAAGGAACGCGATTGCGATAAGGATACCACCACCAACTACGAACGGAAGCATATGTGAAACACCGTTCATCAGATGCTTGTAAATCTGATGTCCAATGCTCTCCTTTCCACCAATAGATGAATGTGAAGCCTCTTTTTTACCTGATGCCTTAAATACAGGAGCATCACCGGCAGCAATTCTCTTTACGAGCTCCTCTGTCTTATTTATTCCGTCAGAAACCTGACACTCAATAACCTTCTTTCCGTCAAAACGGTCTGTAGGCACATTTGTATCACATGCAACGATAACACCGGTAGCCTTTGCAATCTCATCATCTGTGAGTACATTTTTAGCTCCGGCTGAGCCTCTTGTCTCAACCTTTACCTGATATCCCAGCTCCTTGGCTTTTTTCTCGATAGCCTCAGCAGCCATATAAGTATGGGCAATTCCTGTAGGACAGGCTGTAACTGCAACGATAAATACATCGTCCTTCTTCACCTCAACAGGCTCTTTCTCCTTTGCCTCTTTGGCAGCCTCTTTCTCATCCTTTGCTTTTTCAGCGCTATCGATGATATTTAAAAACTCATCAACTGAACCGGCATTGATAAGAGAATTTGTAAACTGCTCGTCCATCAGCATAACAGAGAGCTTGCTAAGCACCTGAAGATGCACATTATCCTCTGTGTTTGGTGCAGCGATAAGGAAAATAATCTTTGCAGGTGTACCATCGAGTGATTCAAAGTCAACCCCATCTTTTACAACCATTGCCGCAAGACCTGCTTTAGTAACAGCATCAGACTTGCAATGAGGAATTGCTATACCCATTCCAATTCCTGTTGTGCCTTCCTCCTCTCTTGCAAAAACACCCTTTCGATACTTCTCCACATCGGCTATTTTGCCACTTTTTGCCATCAAATCAATACACTGATTCAATGCTTCGGTTTTTCCGGCAGGCGTACCATTCAAATTGATACTCTCAGCTGCCAACAAATCCCTGATTGTCATACATCATTCCTCCTAATAGAATATATTAATTATTTATATCAACCTTTTTGATACCGTTTGTTTAATTGGAAGCACTGTCCCATTTATCAATAAGTGCTTCAACCTCAGGCTTTGTAGCAAGCTCCTCAGAAAATGCACTTGCACTTCCTGTACATACTCCATAAATAAATGCCTGCTTATAATCATTTGATTTGAGGTATCCGTAAACAAATCCGGCTACCATCGAATCACCTGCGCCTACAGAGTTTTTGAGCTTTCCCTTAGGAGCCTGTGCCTTAAATTCCTGTCCATCCTCGGTCACAAGCACTGCTCCGTCACCTGCCATAGAAACAAGCACGTTTCTTGCGCCCTGCTCCTGAAGCTTCTTTGCATATTTTATCACATCGTCCTTGTCTGTAATCTCAACCCCGAATATCTCACCGAGCTCATGATTGTTTGGCTTTATGAGGAATGGCTTATATGCAAGTACATTTGTGAGCAGATTTCTTGTCGCATCAACCACTATATTTATTCCGCGGCCCTCAAGATGCTTCATGATATCCATATACATTGATGAAGGCATTACATCAGGAATACTTCCTGCGAGCACAAGCACATCAGACTCCTTTAAGCAGTCAAGCTTCTCATAGAGTTTTTTAATGTTGTCCTCAGTGATTACCGGTCCCTGACCATTAATCTCGGATTCCTCATTTGAGCGAAGCTTCACATTGATACGTGAAATACCATCCTCCACCTCTATAAAATCAGTATCAACGCCTTTTTTTCCTAGAAGTCTTTTAATTTCATTTCCTGTAAAACCCGCTGTAAAACCAAGTGAAGTATTGCTCATTCCAAGATTCTTAAGAACCATGGAAACATTGATGCCCTTACCACCTGCAAAAATCTTCTCTCCAGTCGTTCTATTGACCACTCCTGTCTTAAAATCTGTTACATCAACTATATAATCTAGTGATGGATTAAAAGTAACTGTATAAATCATGTTAGACCTCCTTAATATTTTTGTATTTCTTATAGTTGTCATTACTTAGTGCATTTGTAATAATTACAGCATCTTTAAAATCAGCAAACTTGATACTTGATACCTGTGAAAACTTACTGTCATCCGCAAGAATGTATTTCTCCTTGCTATTCTCCATGGATTTCTTTTTAATCATGGCCTCCTTTATCTCCGGAGTCGTAAATCCATTCTTCACAGTAATTCCGTTGGTTCCCCAGAAGCCCTTCGTAAAATTGTATTTATCGAGCGTCACAACGGCCTCATCTCCGACAATAGCCTCAGTAGTAGACTTGAACTCGCCACCCAGAATATATACTGTATATCCCCTATCGGAAATTCTCTTGGCATTAGTCAGGGAGTTTGTAACAAAAACCACATTCTTTGCAGTAATATAATCAATCATGACTGCCGTTGTAGTACCGGCATCTATATAAACAAAATCATTATCCACAATAAGTGATGCCGCATATCTGGCAATCTGTTCCTTTTCGCTGCGATTCTGCTTAAGCCTGTTGATAACCTTCTCATCCTGAGTATGGATATTCGTATTATTTGCAATCGCACCACCATGTACCTTGGTGAGATAACCCTTCTTGTCCATTGCAACCAGATCACGCCTGATTGTTGACTCAGATATATCAAGTTCATCCATAAGCTGCTGAACAGTCACACTTCCCATCGAATCTAATATATCGAGTATTTTTTTGCATCTATCTTCCGCCAGCATCTAATCACCCCTGTTTATCAAATTATTCAAAGACTTAATTTTATAAGCCATTTATTTAATGCTCATTTTCAAATTACTGTATTAAACATTTCAACATTCATTTAACTTGTAGTATAATTATATTTTCATAATCCGTCATTGTCAATCATAATCAGTCATTTATATTCACAAATAATCACACTAAAAATTGTTAAAAATATATAAAGCAAGTTTTAAAATTGTGCAATATATGCAAATACAACATTCATTTTAGTGTAGAATATAACATATATATCATTAATACTTGCCTAATTACTATCTTTAGTATCTTT
>OAVB01000793.1_pt1 | contig 23112 bp, 19 predicted proteins | sample 1516871 | NCBI WGS metagenome assembly OAVB01 (sample SAMEA2580069, study PRJEB22360) | human gut metagenome | biome: human gut; feature: human-associated habitat; material: faeces | place: Denmark | collected 2008/2010 | reverse complement strand
GGAGAGTCTTTCTCTAAATCTACTGTTTCTGAAATTTGTAAGGAACTTGATGTTCAAATTGTCGTATTACAAATACTTTATTACATTTTTTACATGTGACCTCTATATCTCTCATTATTTCTTCTTTCTTAAATTTTCTCTCCGTTTTGTATCAACGTCATCTTTATTATCAATTGCATTAATAACAATAAGTGCCTGCTGTTGTCATAGTCTGTACTTTGAAATTAGAATCTTTTAATGCGCTCGTAATAAGTGATTTATTATTGGGTATATGAAGTGTTGCAACCTTAGACATACTATCTCTAAAAATCGGCAACTTGTCCCACATGTTAACGACCTGTTCTTTGATTCCATTGATTCCACATATATCTGATTTTTCTTTAAACTCAGGATATATAACAATCACTGGAAGTCCTTTAGTGTTAATTCCATAATCAATCTCTTCACGCAAAGCTTCACTATTCTTTGTATTAGAACTTAAAAATAGTAAGATATTCTTTGAAAGATCAAGTCGTTCGTGGAGTCGCCTTTTTAAAGTATCCCACGAACTATCATCTCTGACATTATATGTTTTTGCATGTGCATCAACAAATGGGAAAGAACTATCCGCTCCTTTCCATGCACGTAACTGGTTATAATAAACAAAATCGGGAGTTGCATTAGCTCCCAAATTTGACTCATTAAAGGGAGTTTTTACATAAAATGCTGAATAATTAGCTGTTCTATTAATCATTTTTCTACCTCCTTGAAATCACATTAAATATATCTTTATATTCATACAATGAAATATCATCTGAATTTCCATATAATACAATCTTAACTTTTGAATTAAGGCTAACACCACTGCTATTAAAAGTACAAAGCATACATCTTAACAAATTCTCTTTATCCTTTAGTCCATCATCAAATCGTAAAATACCAGTTCCTAAAATTGGTATAACTACATCATTACTTGCATATACACGATCAATTTCTTTCCACATTCTCATAAGCATGAGTTCATACTCAGCCATATTAGTATGTGCCTTATAATTATTATCTAATTCTGCCGATGCAAGCATCAAATATGTTTGATTATCAACACAGCTATCATATCTTATAATTGTTCCTAAAGGAAAATCATACAAACCATCCGCATTGTGAATCAAACCAGCCTTCTTAGCAGACTCTTCAACCACTTGTTTAATATCATCTCTATTCGCATGCTCTAAAAATAGTTTCCCATGTAATGATTTTTTGGTTATTACTATATCATCAACTCTTGTATCAAAATGTGTGTCACAACCAATCACTTTCAACCCAGGAGTCTTAAAAATATCCCCACAAGATATTTCAACTGGTGTTTGCGAAATAGTAAGCATAACCGAATCTCTATATAATTTACCAATAACAATATAATATACAATTGCTAATACAACAGTAATAATAAGTACAATGCTAATCCGTGCCCATATATTAACTTTAAAATCCTTAAGGGAAACTCCAAGTACTGTAAAAATTGTAGATAAGAATCCCACAACGCCAATAGAAAAATAAAAGCTATCTTTATACCTTTTGGGCAATCTCCGAAACCAACGATATATCTTTTTCATATTTTTTATTAATTATCTCCTCATCCTAAATTGTAACCGCAGCACATCTTTTTCTTTATCTTTAGCCTATTTTTATAACCTTCCAAAAATCTCCAATAAATTCCCCTGTATTAGGAATATCAATTGTAGCAGAATAAAAATGTTTTTCCCCACTCATATCTTCACATGAAAATTTCCACTCGAACTTAACATTGCTCCAATATCTACCATTTTTATCACTCATATTACTTGTATTAACAGTAAGATTTTTAATCTCTCCACCTTTTAATGATTTAAATTTTATTTCCCATTCTTGTATTGATTCAACCAATATATTATCTTTGTATACTTTAAAGTCAAGTATCGTAAATGAACAAACCATTGAATCTGAAACATTTCGTATTTCAAGCTCCAATTTAGAATAGTTGCCATTATAACCAATAATTTTAACTTCAAATTTAGGAGGAAAAATATTTTCCCTATGTTGAGCTTCACTATACTGCTTTTTCAGCTACAGCCAATTCTCTTCGAGCAATGCTCAATTGAAGTTCGTTTATTTCATCGGACTTCTTCTGACTGCTATATGTCTGCACAACTGCGATAACACCCAAAATAATTGTAGCAATTAATGATAATAACTGTGCATAATAATTTAAAATATCGCCCTTTTCAATATCTGTATTAAAAAAAGCATTTGGTGGATTTAGATTATAGATTTTATTAATAATAAACGGAATCAATAATAGAAAAGATAATAAACCTATACTGATTAATACAATTACAATAATTCTAAGCCACTTTTTTCTTCTATATTTTTTCAAACTGCTTTTTCCCTTTCAAAAATATTTGATATGTTGCTTTTTGCTAATAAATCATTCTATATTCAACTTTTCATAATATAAACTATTCACTACTTGTAAATAACACGCCAAGAGAGGCCTCATCAACCTCTCTCACATCAAATCTCCCAGTCCCCAAATGAACTTCGTTTTACGACTTGAATTAATCCAACTCTATCCATAGCATATTGCTCCTTACCCTATGTAATCTTGAATTAATCCATACAATTATTTTCACATTCCGACTTAACTAGATAATAACATATTATAATCTTCTTATCAAACAGTATTACAGGGTAAACACCCCAACCCATGTACCTTGACTCTCAAAAGACAGCTAACCACGGTCTTTTAGAAGGCAAGGTACATGGGTTGGAGCGTTTACAGTCTTATTAGTACAACTTCTATATATTATGCTGCTTTATTAGCTTGTATTTTAAATATCTTGGATATATTCTTCCTTTATTTTTGATTCATAATTTTATAAAATCACTGATTGTTCCTATCAATTATATAATCAATTGCCTATCGTTACTACTTTACATTACTTTTCATTCTTACTTTCATCGCAAGAAAATTGTAAATAATTTACGCCACGTGTCGCATCTGCATAATACTCTTCATTATTTTTAGATTTTGATTCTCGTGTCCCACGAACCAGTTTTTCATCCATTGGTCCAGTTTTCCTACATGCTTCAAGTATATTTTTCATATCTTCTTTATCTAACATAACACTTTTCTCCTTATATTCCTAAAAAAATACTAATAATTGCTAAAACTATCAATGTTACAACACTCACACAGAATAGATTTACGCATTTATTAAACACCGTATATCCTTTTTCTAATACCGCGTTATTCCTCTCTGTATGCTGAACATAAAGTCTTCCTATAAACCTTACCACAGTTGTTTCCTTTTCATCTGGAAGTCCTGTCGTTAATATTAATCCAGCATCTAATCTCTCAAACATTACACTTTTCAATAAATTTACTGCCATAACAACCATTCCAACATTGCTTACAATAGAAGCAATAAGTAAGATTACATATGTAATCACTAACAAAAATTCAACATTACTTTGCGGTATCTTTATTTTTCCTGCCTTTTCAATTTGTGTGGTTAACAAAACAAACTCAAAAGCACATGCGGCCAATAAAATATAAATTTTGTTTTCCAATTTTTCTGCTCTTGTCACACAATAATCATATTCTACCTTTATTGCATCAAAGCAAATATCTGCACTTGATTCTGTACTTTCATTATTCTGTGATTTCATTCGATCTTTTTCCAACTCAATCTCGTATATTTGTTCATTAATCTTTACTTTATATTTATTCATTTTTCTAATCTATCCATAATTATCTCTTTAAATACCAACAAATTTATTCTATGTTACCTAACACACCTTGAATCCTCTGCTATATATCATTCATTAATGCAAGCCATAATTTATATTTGTAGCAATGCATAATGCATTGCTACAAATAATATTATTTAGCGTTCAGTATATAGTATGTTTATTTTGTTTTATGATAGTATTCTTCAGAATATAACTCCCGTATATCTTTCATATTCAAATGATATAAATTTATAAGTTTTTGAAGTTTCTCATCAGTAATATCATTTAAACTGTATGGTTCTAACTCTTTAATAAATCTTTTTATAGATTCTTTAAATTTCTTCAATTTTCCTTTTCTAATAATTCTAACTTCGTGTGTAAAATCTCCATAATATGACAATTCTTTTGTCGCAATTAATAAATATCTATTTACCAAAGTATTGTCACCATATTCTTTTTCAAACCATGCTGAATGATTATTCATTTGACCTGCTTCATTTTTACTTATCTCTTGTCTAGTCTCTTCCACTTGACTTTTACATTCAAAAAATGCATATTCATTATTAGTTCCACACCATAAATTATCTGGTCCTTTACGTATTTCTGTATCAGGACGCTGACTCACAAAACCTAATAATTCACCCACATCTTTGAGTGCAGATTCAAATTTATCTGCCTCTATACCAAATGATAAATTATCTAATGTTTCATTAATAGCCAGCACTAATTCATTATAGTTCTTATAGCGACATAAATATTTTGAAATCCTATTCATTCTATTTTCGTTAATAAATGATGCTTTTGTATATTCGATTCCAACTTTCGGCTTTAATAATTGAGGATTGGCTTGAAATGCTGCTTTCTGAATTTTAATAGATTCCTCCTTTCTAATAGGATAATAATATCGAGCAAGTTGTTGTAAATACCAACCTTTTTCCAATGAATCCATGACAAATTTGTCAATAAATTTTTGCATTGCAGACGCAGCCCTTTGATATTCCTCTACACTATACATTTTTTCAATATTAGATTCTTCTAACAGTTGCTCGTATATACTAGATTCTTTTTCCTCCTCTTCAATTGACTGCATTTCATCATAATAGTATTCTTTCCATCCTTCATCTCTAGACAGCATCTGATTTATCAATGAAATAACAGGCTTAATACCAGAATCCTTTTGATTTGAATCTTCATTAGCCATTTTAACAATTTCCAACCCAATATCTATTTGCTTTTGTGTTTGTAATGAGAAATATTTCCTAGTTGTTACACTTCTCATAAATTTTATAAGATCTGATCCAATTATTAAAATTGCACAATAATCTTTTTCGCCTCTAACTCCTCTGCCTAATCCTTGCTCAATTTTTTGAGCTATTTTTTTATTAATAATTTCACTATTTGGTCGACATTTCTTTTCATATTTATCTGATAGTCTATTAAAATAAGGCATAGAATCTATAATTAATACTCTGCAACTTTCATCTGGTAAGTCTATCCCATCATATCTGTTATTAATGACAACCAGCCTTGTAAATTCTTTCTTTTTAAGTGATTCTATGATATCAAAAATATTACTTCTGTCTGTACAAATAGCTCCCAAATCACTATACACTTGTACTTTTTTTGTATTAGGAACTAATGATACCATACCAAACTTATCATTTTTCATTCTTGCAAAATTTGTCACCACTAAATCTCTGTCACAATTTTCGTCTATCAAAGATGGAATTATTACCATTTTCTCTCCCGACCACTTTTGTTTCTTAAACATTAATGGTTTCTTTACTGCGTCTGTATTAAATGACAGTCCCTTAACAAAGAAAGAATCATCTTGTGTAGTTGCTGACATTAAGATTCTATGTTTTGCCTTTGAAAATGAACCAAATACATCAACATTTGCATTATAAGGAACTATTTCAATTTCATTACCGGAAACATAACAACTATAATTCATAATTCTATCTCTCAGTAAAGGCCATACAAATTGAACTGAAGACATTTCTGTTGTTTCTGACAAGATTTTGAGCATCTCTGTTTTTTTATCATACCAACTCCAATATGGAACAGGCATAAAGGTATCATAATCACCATTTTTTATATCTAAAAAGCTACCTTCTCCTTGATCTATCAAATCATCAGAAAATAATGATACAATTTTCCAATATATATCTTCTGAATCGCATTTTTTTATACTAATAGTTTGAGAATCTTTTATTACATCTATACACGCATGCGAGTCATCTAATATAACTGTATCAACATTAATAAAATTATTGTCTATCCCAAAAATTGATTTACCATTAAAGACCTTATGTGCATGAGTTATAAGAATCTTTTCACCACACACAAATTCATCTGGGACTTGATTATCACTTCCTATTTCACAATATGGGATACCAAATTTTTCTGCTTCAGCACATACCTGAGCATTTAAATATATATTGGGACAAATATACATACATGGTCCATTTTTAGAATTAATCATCGACTGTAATAATAATAAGCCTATTAATGTCTTTCCTTCTCCAGTATGCAATTTTATAACCAAATCTCTATCATCACGATGATTTGTGTACCATTCTCTTAAAATATATTCTTGAGCTGGTCGTAATGGACCAGCAACACTTTTTCTATCCAGTGTAGAATATAACTCACAAGGTTCTATTTTCCTTTCTGTTTTGTTAATATTAAGTTTTTTCTTAAAATCGATCATATTTTCTCGTCTCCTTATCTTCTAAATTCTAGTTAATTATTTGCATTATTTTAAATATCATTTAAATCAATTTAAATATTAATATCAAATCCTATTAATTTCTTGAATTATCTAATCGCAACAAATCATTTTTACACCCAACACTTCAAGAGAGGCCTCATCAACCTCTCTACCCTCAAATATCCCAGTCCCCAAGGGGACTTCGTTTTACAACTTGAATTAACCCAACCTTACCCATAGTACCTTACTCCTTACCCTATGTATCCTTGAATTAATCCAAACAATTATTTTCACAATCCGACTTGTCTAAATATTAACATATTATAATCCGTTTATCAATCAATATTGCAATTCTCTACCCGAATTTTCTGCTCCAATCACATATCACAATCAGAATATCAAAAAAACTCCGCCAGCAAAGCAAATGCTTCACCAACGGAGGTCATCTTCACATATATCAAATTAAAAATTCATGCAATATTTTGTGTTCTCAATAATACTAAAACCCTGCAGTTATATAGAAACTATCACCCACTTTATATGCCTTAACATCTTCGTCTACGCGGATAGTTCCACATCCTTCCGTGAATATCTCAGAACGGAAAGAAGCTGTATCAACATTAATTGATATTGAATCGGATATATCATATTTATAACATTCAAAATATTTGCAGCTTACTAATAACTGACCTTCTGATGAGTCCTCTTCAATAGTTGCTGCGGCTTCATTCGTAGCTTCATCATATGCATTAATGCTGCTTTCATATGGCACATATCTTTTAGTATCCACAACATCAAGAGCCTTATCTACATGCAGCTCGCGCTTATTTCCGAACTTGTCCCTGCGGTCATAATCATACATTCTGTAAGTACAATTTGAATTCTGCTGGATTTCGCATATCAGGATGCCAGCTCCGATAGCATGAATCGTACCGGCTTTTACCATGACGCAATTGCCTTTGCTGACTTCAATCTTATTAAAAATTTATGTTATATATTTCATCCCATTCATTATCATTAATCCACTCATTCCCAATCCTATCCGTACACCCAGCAATCATCTCATCATCCGAAATATAATTTACAATATTACACATAGGAATATTCATGGTTACAAGTATATCTTGCAAAGGCAGTTTATTTTCTAAAAACATAAACCTGAATAGACATTTTCTGAAATTAGCGGGAGAAAAATTATTATAAAACCTGACCCTTTTATATCCAACTGCAAAGATTCTGATTACTATCAACACATTTTTATATTGTACTTTTAAAATTCAACATGCTCTCCTGTCAAATTTATTTTTCGTTGTCAACATTGTCAACCTCTTGCTGACCTTTTTCTTCCATATTTTGCATATATTTTTTGGCATCCTTCATAAAGCTAACCGCAATCATCACAATTACCGCTCCAATCGGGAATGCCGCCACAATACTCACCGACTGAAGATTGTTCATAGAACTTTCTGCAAACAGCAAAGCAATTGGAAGCAAAATCAGCAAAATACACCACATAAACTGAATGCCCTTATTCGGTTGCTCACCATCTCTCAATGTGTGATAGCTGTAGCTGGATGCTGTCAATGCAATTGAGTCAAAAGACGTCGCATAAAAAGCAATCATTGTCAACAAAACAACTACCATAATAACAGGCGCACCAGGCATCGTCTTAATGATAGATACAATCATCCCGTACAGGTCACCGCTCTCCAGATACTGTGCAATAAAATCAGCTTTTCCGGTCACCTGCATTCCCATAGAGTAGTTACCCAGTACAATAAAGCTCGTCAATGTGGAACCAACACCAAATATATAGCCACCAAGAATTGTCTGACGCACTGTTCTACCACGAGAAATGCTTCCGATAAAGAACGGAGCAGCCACACACCAAACCATCCAATAAGCCCAATAGTAAATCGTCCAATTCTGCGGAAAGTTCGATGTACGGAGCGGGTCAGTAAATGTAGACAGATCAACAAAGTTCTGTATCATTCGACCAAGTGAAGAAAAACCAGTTTCAATAATGTACCGTGTTTCTCCACCAAACAGCAGCACAAAGACAATCAGACCAAAGAACATATAAATACAAATGTTTGCCAACTTGCTGATCCCCCTAAATCCATGCAGTAAGGAATATGTATATACAGCGCAGGTAATCAGAAGAATAATAATGTTAATTACAGTACGACTAACGGCAACATGGAACAGTTCGCCAATAATAGTTGCCATAAGCGGTGTTGCCACGCTAAATGTGGTAGCAGTACCAGCAAGGAGTGCAAATACAGCTAACAGGTCAATAATGCGACCTACCCAGCCATCAGTATGCTTTCCAAGAATCGGGCGGCATGCCTCTGAATACTTCTGACGGTTTCTTTTTCTTACATGGAGCATAAAGCCAAAGGCAACAGCCAGTACCAGATAGAATCCCCACGGAATGAAGCTCCAATGGAACAGTGGATATACGCCTGCCCAATCCTGAATACTTCCCATCTCTGTCAGATGCGGATCAGTTGCATACAACACCCATTCCGAAAACGAATAGAACAGAATATCTGCTGCAAGACCACAGGTGAACATCATTGAACCCCACACAAAAAAAGAATACTTCGGCTTCTCATTTTGCTCGCCAAAAACTATGTTACCGTACTTAGAACCAGCAATATACAGAGAAAGAATGAAAATTCCCAATCCAATTACTAAGTAATATGTTCCAAAAGTATCACCTAAAAAAAAACGAATCTGGCTCAGTACTGCATTCGATTGTTCTGGTGCCAAAAAGAATAGAACACATAATGCAATTACGATTGCCAAGGGCACCAGTGTTATCATCCAGTCTATTTTTCCATGTTCTTTTTTAGTATTCATTTACTTTTCCTCCACATATTTTTTATAGCTGGCATCTAAAGCAATTAGCTCACTCAAATTATCCACCTCTGTAATATCGTCTCTATTCATAGGACGGATACCCAATTGATACTCCTTTGGGTAGCAGAACATCGCCACATCATCCCAGTAGATTTGTTGATTCTTCTTTTGTTCAAACTCAATTTCAAGATGACGTTTTAGTTTTTTCCCATCCTCTGCAGTCCAGCGAGAAATACTGTACAGCTGCCATCCGCCTTTTCCACCTGTCCGACTGCATGCCGTAACAATGCCATTCTCAACATTCTGAAGCCACTCATCCGTTTCACCATCTGTCCAAACACTGTTATAACCAGAGCGTTCAAATTCTGGTGCAAGAATTTCAGGATTATAAATAATCTGATCACCATCCAGAATAATCGCATTTTCAATATGCTCTCGTGCTACATAAAGGGAAGATATATTGTTGCAAGTATCATAGTATGGATTTTCAATCAACCTGACACCAGAATACTCCTTTTCAAGTGTCACAAACTGTTCTTTAAGATAACCGACAACAACATAAATTTCATAAATTTCATTTTCATGCAGACCATCAATGACTGTGTCGATCATTCGCACCCCATTCACTTTAACCATAGGTTTCGGTGTTGACAGTGTCACTGGGTGCATTCGATTTCCTAAACCAGCTGCCATAATAATAGCTCTTTCTACTTTTGGCATTTACTCTTCCTCCCCTTGCTTTTTCAATTCTTCTTGAACGATTCGATAGTAATCCTTTGCATATCGGTACTGTCGAAGCGAATACTCACCAAACTCCACACCGAGATTTCTCTTATACTCACACCAGTTGCTCCATAAAAGTCCGCAAGCTGCAATATAACAATAAATCTTGATTCTAATCTCATCACTACAGCCTTCAGTAAAGTAGGCTGCAATTAATCGATCAACCTGACGTTTATTATAAAGAGAATAAATACAGAACATTGCAACGTCCACATGAGGATCCTGCATTCCTGCATACTCCCAGTCAATCAGTCTGATTTCTTCTTTTCCGTCCTTCTCCACAAAAAGGAAATTATCCGGTACTGCATCAATATGAGTCAGAACTTTTTCTCCCACATGTACATCAATATAAGGCTTTAGTGACAAAACATTTGCTTTTGTTTTCTCATAATCCTTATAAATAGAAGGCGTTCCATCCCACAGTGTTTCGTAGAACTCCGTCTGCCAAAAAATATCAAACTCATGATTTACTTTTAATTTCAAGTCATGGAACGCATGTAGCCGCATCATACATTTCTTAACGTCTTCGTAGTTCAATGGATTGCATACTCTTGCGCCTTCCAAGAATTCCGTGATTTTATAGCCATTTTGTGGGTTGATATACGCAATATCATCGCAGATGTGCTTTCCGTCAATAACTTGATAAACTGCTGCCTCCTGACGACGATTGATAAGCTGGTCAGTTCCCTCTCCCGGAATACGCATGATATATTTTTTCCCTTTGCAAGTAAACAGAAAAGACCGATTTGTCATACCTTTTTTCAAAACAGTAATATCCATAACCGCTTCCGGCTTTGCTTTTAGAGCATTGCAAATCGCCTGAATTGCATCTGTTTTCAACTGATTAGAATCGCTGTCGATTTCCCGTAGTTGCTCATAAGTATTGATTTCAACTACATCTGCTGAATGAACCACGCGAGCTAGTACTATCATCCGATCCTTGTTATAAAGAGCTTCCTCCCAGAATGCTCCATCATACCGCTGATTTTTACATAACTCCTCTATACATTTCGCAACTGTATCGGCATCCTCTTTTACCAGATAGCAGATACCAATCATTGCATTGCCACCAGAACTTTCTGGCACAGTTACCAGTTCCATTTTACGATTAACGCGAACATTGCTTTCATTGACCACCATGTCACTAACCATATACCAGGAATACAATTCATGGCGATGAAACGGATTTCGATCACACCAGATATCACAAGGAATAATGTAAGCATTCTCCAAATGTTCTTTTACAAGTTTGATCGAATGTAAATTGTTCTTTACCGCATAATCATCATTAACTACGAGTTCTACACAATATTCATCAATCAAGTACTCATATTTTTCTTTCATGAAACCTACAACCACATAGATTTCTTTAATCCCCACTTCATGAAGCTGCTTGATAATACGTTCAATTAATGGCTCACCATTGACTTCCAAAAGACCTTTTGGCATTTCCGTATTAATGGGAACCATCCGCATACCGAATCCCGCTGCCAGGATAACAGCACGCTGTGGAGTTTTCTGTTTGAATTCTGTAATTGCTTTCACTGTTGGACGTATAGATTCATCTAAGTAATCAGCTTTGATAAGTTCCTTTAGTGAACGGTTTACTACTCCTAATGAATGACCTGATACTTCTGCTAGAATCCTTTGATTGATATATGGTTTCAATAAAAGCGTGTTCAAGATATCGCTTTCTTGTTTGTTCATTATTTTTCATTTCCTTTCTTTCATGATTTTTCTTATCATTCTTTTCGTGAACACATTGTTAAACATAAACCTCCATTTCTGGAGGTTGTGTTCATTTCTGTTTATATTTGTACTAAATTTCTCTATAATATTTTTTATAAAATCCGGTGTGGCAGTATTGGTGATTTCAAATGTAACTCCATTGGTTTTTATTACAGCTACTATCGTATTATCTTTAAAATAACTGTCATCATTTTTATTTTTACATGGATTGTATTCTTTTTTACATTCGTCTGTAATACCATCTTCCAACGTAATTCATCATCTCCAAGCTGAACCGTTGTTTCAAATGTGATTCTTGAATTATTTGAATTTCCTACCCTTGATTTTATATTATTAACAGACCAGTTTCGACGTTCTAATATTATTCTAAAATCATCTACTGTACAGTTAGCCAAAAATGATACTGCCCTCATTTCCAAACAATTATTCTGTCAAAACTCATTCTCCCCAAAGAACTTCCGCTTTCTCTCAATCATCTCATCAATTCTCTCGACATAGCTTCTGACATCTTTGACATTCTCGATTCGCTCAATACGCACAGAATGGTTTTCATCTCCTTCATTATGGAACACAACCTTAGTTGAAGCACCTGCGCCGCACGCAATTATCGTCTGCTTCTCCTCCATAATAAGAATATTATATATACATTCAAGTCCCGGGACTGCATAGCCAACATTCTCAAAATTACCTGCCATATTCTTCTGGCGGTACATATAATAAGGCTGCATGTTGAGATCTCTTGCCGTCTGCTCAGTCATTGCGATAATGCTGTCTGTGTTCTTAATTGAAAGCTCTGTGTACTGCTGACGCAATATGTTAAGTCTTGAAGCTCTCTTGATTGCAAGTGAATGAACGGTAAGACTCTCCGGCCGCATCTCCTTAATTTCATTAAGTGTATGGTAAACCTCGTCTACACCCTCTCCCGGAAGTCCAAGAATCATATCCATGTTGATATTATCAAGTCCTGCTTCTCTTGCCATTGCATAAGCATTCTTAATATCTCCAACTGTATGCTTTCTTCCAATCAGGTCAAGTGTTTTCTGGTTCATTGTCTGTGGATTAATAGATATTCTTCCCACATTATGAGCTTTAAGAACCTTGAATTTATCCGGTGTCACGCTGTCCGGTCTTCCAGCTTCTACAGTAAGCTCACGGCATCTGCTCAAGTCAAATGCTTCTTCAACCACTGTCAGTACTTTATCTAACTGTGCTACACTTAAAGTTGTAGGTGTTCCGCCACCCATATACACTGTATCAAGTCTTCTTCCTTTCATTGATTCAGCGACGAATCTTATCTCCTTAATAAGCGCATCCACATAATTATCTACATAATCTTTGTATGCACCAAGTGCATATGATGAAAAGGAACAGTACAGGCAGATACTTGGGCAGAACGGAATTCCAATATACAGGCTGTAGCCTGTCTTATAATCCATATCTGTAAGTATATCCAGTTCTTTCCTCGCTACTGTAAGCGCAAGTTCAGCCTTTTCTTCACTTGCATAATGCTTGTCCATAAAATGTTTCTTAATCTGTTCCTTGGTTGCACCCTCTTCAAGCATTGTATACGCAATCTTACTTGGTCTTACTCCTGTAAGATATCCCCACGGAAGCTTCTTGCCTGTCTTTTCTGAAAGCTTCTTATATAAGCTGTCCTTAAACACTTCGTGGGCATTCTTCTTATCAAGCCCTGTGACATCAGGAACTTCTATTGAAAGAATCTCATCTTTCTCTTCCGGTTTGGAATCTGCCTTTAGTGCCATAACCTCAGTTCTTGGATAAAATGAACGGACAAGCACAACCGCATCATCATAAAATACATCATTATCAATCTTAATATATATCATCGTTGCTTCCTTTTCGCGTCAGTTTCTTTTCGCCTGCTGATTCCATACTCGCAAACCCGCACTATCGTGCTTCTCCGCCTGCTTTGCAGGCTGTTTGCTCGTTGATGCCCCGCGAAAAGTAAATAACGCTTCGCGTTGCTTCCTTTTCTCTTGCGGGCATCACATAAACGGATTGTTCTGCTTTTCATATCCAATCGTTGTGAACTCTCCATGTCCGGGATATACATCTGTATCATCAGGAAGCTTGCAGAGCTTGTCATGAAGAGATTCCATCATTGCAGCAGAGCTTGCTGTAGGGTAATCTGTTCTTCCGACTGAACCGGCAAAAAGTGTATCACCTGACATAAGTGTCTTGTCTGATTCGATATAATAGCATGTTCCACCTGCTGTATGTCCCGGTGTATGGATTGCTTTTATCTTAAGTCCTGCAAGTTCAAGAATATCTCCATCATTATGAAGTACATCTGCTGTAACCCTAAGACTCATGCCGTATGCATTCGACAGGTTTCTTGCAGGTGAAGCAAGAAGCTTTTCCTCGTCACATGATGCATATATCTTAATTCCATAATGCTCACGCACCTCATTAGCCGCACCTATATGGTCAAAATGTCCATGTGTAAGAAGTATTGCCTGTGGCCTGCTTGCTGAACGCACAACCATATCATATATAGACTCTGGTGAATCTGCCGGGTCAACAATAATGCTCTCGTTGTTATCTAAGTTAATTATAAGATAGCAGTTAGTAGCTACCGGTCCCAATACTCTTGATTCTATCTTAATCATAATCTGCAAACCTTTCTTAGCCGGCAGTTCTTGTTATATCAGTAACTCCGTCTATCTTTCTCAATTTATCTATAATTCTGTTAAGCTCTTCCTTGCCATGAATATCAAAACCAACACTTATGGTAGCGAATTCTTTCTTATTAAGACGGCAGTTCATAGACTTTACATCAATCTCTGCTTCTGTGAACATCCTTGATATATCAACAATAAGACCTGTTCTGTTGTTGGCAAATATATTGATTTCAACCTCATAGGTATCGCCTGCTGTCTGTCCCTGCTCCCATTCAGCCTCTATAAGACGAGCACGTTCATTAGCCGGGAAGTTGATTATATTAACACAGTCTGTTCTGTGAATTGATATACCTCTTCCTCTTGTAACGAATCCGACAATCTCATCACCAGGTACCGGATTACAGCACTTTGAAAATCTGACAGCAACATCATGGATTCCCTTAACGACAATTCCACCTTTGCCTTCCTTCTTCTTTGCCTTTTCCTTAGACTCAGCGGCAACGATTTCCTCAAGCACATCTTTGTCTGTAACTTCTGCCTTCTTGGTCTTTAAATGCTCCTCATTAAGCCTGTTTACTATCTGACTCTCTTTAAGTGCACCATGTCCAACGGCTGCAAGAATAGAATCCCAGTCTTTAAAGCCATATTTGTTAAGACATTTTTCAACATATTCAGGCTTGGTAATATCAGAAAGAACAATTCCTTTAGTCTTACAGTAGTTAGCAACCATTTCCTTGCCCTTAATGATATTATCTTCCTTTAACTCCTGCTTAAACCACTGGTTAATCTTATTCTTTGCCTGTGTGCTCTTTACAATTGAAAGCCAGTCACGGCTTGGTCCTTTTGAATTCTGCGATGTTATAATCTCGATTCTGTCACCATTCTTAATAACATAATCAATAGTAACAAGCTTTCCATTAACTCTCGCTCCTACCATCTTATTACCTACAGCACTGTGAATGCTGTACGCAAAATCTATCGGGCATGAGCCTGCAGGAAGGTTCTTGACATCACCCGAAGGTGTAAAGCAGTATACGCTGTCTGAGAAAAGGTTAAGGTCATTCTTGATTGATGATAAGAATTCCTTGTTATCAGACATTTCCTTCTGCCATTCAAGAATCTGTCTTAACCAGCTAAGCTTTGCTTCCTCACTCTGATTGTCCTTCTCGCCAGTTTTTCCCTCTTTATATTTCCAGTGGGCTGCAATACCATACTCAGCAATCTTATGCATTTCGTAAGTTCTTATCTGTATCTCAAACGGCTGTCCGTTAGATGCAATAAGTGTTGTATGGAGCGACTGGTAATTATTAGGCTTAGGCATGGCGATATAATCCTTGAAACGTCCCGGAATAGGCTTATACATTTCGTGTATTACACCAAGTGCCGCATAACAGTCTTTTACTGTGTCAACCTTGATTCTTACTGCAAATATGTCATATATCTGGTCAAGCGTCTTATTCTGGTTGACCATTTTTCTGTAGATTGAGAAGAAATGCTTAACTCTTCCGTCTATCTCAGCCTCAATACCGGCATTGCTTATATGCATGCCGACTTCTTTAATTATGCTCTTTATAAATGCTTCCCTGCCTGGTCTGTTTAAGTTGACCTGTTCAACAAGATCATTATATACATCAGGCATAAGATATTTCATTGATAAATCATCAAGCTCTACCTTAATCTTGGAAATACCTAACCTGTGGGCTATTGGAGCATATATTTCCATTGTCTCTCTTGATTTCTCAATCTGCTTTGCCGGCGACTGATACTGCATTGTACGCATATTATGCAGTCTGTCGGCAAGCTTTATAAGGATAACTCTTATATCCTTTGCCATTGCAAGGAACATTTTTCTAAGGTTTTCTGCCTGGACCTCAATCTTATCATGCTGGTAATTGAGCTGTGTCAGCTTTGTTACACCATCTACTAACAGTGCTACCTCATCACCAAATTCTTTTGCAACATCTTCAGTTGTCATAACTGTATCTTCAACAACATCATGAAGAAGACCTGCAATAATTGACTCCTTATCAAGCTCTAATTCAGCCAGAATAATAGCAACACATAAAGGGTGGATTATATATGGCTCACCCGATTTTCTGAACTGTCCCTCATGTGCCTTTCTTGCGGTCTCGTATGCCTTCTCGATATCAGACAGATCTGTAGATGGGTGGTATTTCTTTATAGCTGCAATAAGATCCTTATATAATTCCTCAGGACTTGTAAAATCTGCTGGTGTATCCACCGCTCTTTCAACCTGATTAGTTTTGTTATGGCTTGCGCCTGGTAACTCTATATTCTCTGGCATACGTGCCTCCATTCTCTGGTAATTGTCCAGCGTTATAGTTTTCTTAAGCCCATTATTTATACACTGGCATATGTTCTTTCCATAAATTCTCTTGTAGCCACTGCATTCTCAGGAACAGTATTTTCCAATGTACAGTGTACATATGGCTTATGCTCCTTAATCTTCTTTAACAGAAGTGGATAATTAAGACCTCCTCCGGTCACCGGATTACCCTTTCCTGTACCTGCTGCCACTGACTTAAGCTCACTGCCTTCAACAATATAATCCTTGCAGTGAACAACAGCAATATCCTTTAATAACAGTTCAAATGCTTTCTCAATAATCTCATCCTGCTGTGCAAGATTATCAACACATAACAGGTTAACCGGGTCGAATATAATCTGAAGATTAGGTGAATCAATAGCGTCAAGCACCTTTCTTGCACGTTCGACAGTGTATACAATGTGCTTCCATACAGGCTCAATTGCTACAATGACACCAAACTGTTCAGCATATTTAACTATTGGTCTTAAATTATCAATAAAGCACTGAAGTGCCTCCTCACTGTGATTAGCCGGCTCATACTTATACTCCTCATTAACCGCACCAGTCTCAGTACCAACAACTCCACAGCCAAGAATACTTGCAAATCTTATATGTGCCTTATACTTCTCAACAATCTCCTTATGCTTCTCAGGATTAGGATTGCAAAGGTTAAGATAACAGCCAAGTACTGCAACATCAACCTTATTCTCTGTACATAATTCCTTAATATACATAGCGAGTCCCGGAGTCATAGTCTCCACGCCCGGCTTAAACTCCTTAATAGACTTACTGAGTGCAATATGCATACAGTGAAAACCCTGTGCATGTATATTAGGTATAAGCTCCTCTAATGGAGCGTATGCAACATCATGTGCTCTTATTCCGATTCTCATAAAAAACCACCTTTCCGTCAATTACAAACACTTTTGAAAGATTATACTATATATTACATAAAAAAACCAGTAAATATCTGCGACTTTTCCAAGCTGTGAGAGCGTTAATGCTGCTATATACAAAAGAACGGTGAGAGAAAGCCCGCCCAAGCGAAACGCGTTTGCTTTCTCTCACCGTATTAAACTCTGTATGCACCTTTATCTCAATTATGAATACAGCTTTACATTATTAATTAATCCTGTATCTCCAAGTGCCTTATAATATGTAACAAGTGGTATAAAACTCTGTGCAAATCCTTTCGTGCTGTCACCAGAAACAATAACAGCATCATCTATAACCTTTTTAGAGCCAATTCCTGCCCTGCCTGTGTTATTAATATTAGTTTCAAATGTTTTGAAACCATACTCAAGATACTTCTTATCACCTGTCAGTTCATAGGCAATTGCCAGTGATTCCAGAAGAAGTGTGTTATTTCCATTTCTTGAAAGTGAAGGAAGCTCCTTATAATAGAACAAACCATTGTCAAGAGTACAATTCTCTACAATATCATCAATTGCTCTTATAAGCATCTGCTTAATATCTTCTCTTGGGAATACCCTGTAATATCTCATTACGCTTCCTGCAGCTACTGATATCATAAATCCTACTCTTATAAGAGTATTGTCCGTATATGGAGCAAGCCAGTTGCCATACTCCTCTTCCCATATTTTAAAGCTGTCAATAATCCACTCACATTTTGCAAGCCATTTTTCATCTCTTGTCTCCACATATAATGCAACAAGTGCACGTAAAGCCCAGCCAGTTTCTCTCGCATTGGCTTCTCCCGGTTTTGCATACATTGGTGTATCCAGAAGTCTTAATATGTTATCACCTATACTTATAGCTGTCTCAAGACCTCTCTCATCACCTGTAAAATGATAGTAATCAATCACTCCTTCAACCCATTCATGTGAGCATACCATTATTCCATTCTTACAATGACCTGCTGTATGTTCCCACTGTCCACCTATTCTTAATGGATTCTTGCTGTAATGGCATACATCAACATCCATCTGATGCTTTGCTGAAACTATTAAATAGTCAAGGAATCTTCTGATTCCAGTTCTTGCATACATAAGAGCACATGAATGCGGATAATCATATTCATTATTACTCCATACAGGTTTTCCGCCGCCTCTTCCCTGTAAAGTATATCCCATATCAATAGAATCGCCCCAATTCAGCATGCCGTAGCATCTTGAATGATTATCAGCCCTTGCAATAAGTGCGATTTCAACTTCATCCACAAGATGTTCAGGGAATACATCCATACACACTTCTGCCTTCTTGAATTCCTCTGGTGCTATGCATGGTCTGTCAGGCATCTGGTATATTGTACTTCTGTTATCAAGCTCCCACATCTGCATATCCGGTTCATGGAAATGCATCAGGAATCGCTGTTCCTTTGCCATACCAGACTGCATAACAACATTTCCAATATCCTCTGGAACAAGCATAACAGCTACTCCGCCGTCATATGCCTTAACTGCCTTCGGATAATTCTGCTGTGCCTGATATACAGTTATACACAATCCATCATTTCCATCAGTATAATCTGCAAGAAATGTACCATAGAATACCTCTGCAAAATGTTCATTTGCTTCCTTTACAAGATATGCATCATCGATAATCTTATTAACCTGCACTCCATCTCTTCCAATATAGAAATCAGTCTTATAATTAGAGCTTCCAACAAGTGTTCTTACATTGGAAACAGGTGCTTTGCCAGATATCATCTCTAATTCCCCGGTTCCTCTTGTGTGATACACAGGTCCATTCTCTTTAGAATTATCCGTAAGTACATCTCCACATCCGGTAGAATCATTACCCATATTAATGTGCATATCAAACAAATCATCACTTGCAGTGACTGTATCATCAGGCTTTGCATAAAATACCAGTGATTTGATATGAAGTTCATCATAAGTCGTATTAATAATTCTGTATGAAACATCAATCCATGACTTAGCTGCATATGATGTAAGTGTTATCTCAAAATCAACTTTTTTATTATTAAGAATGTTACTTCCTTTAGCTCTGATTACACATTTTACAGGACCTGCATCTATAATCTTCCACTCACCAATATTAATGTCGTATAATCCCATATCATCTTTCAAGTATGGTCCTTCAAAATTCTGAGCGGTATAATGTTTTCTTCCATCATCAAGTGTTTCAAATATATTCTGGGAATTATTCTTTACTGTAAATGTAACACAGCCTGTGTCAACGCACAGTCCCTGTCCAGTCTGAGTAACAGATACTCCTTTTTCTTCGCACTTTCCATCAGACTCTTTTTCAAACTCAAGCACTGCGCCCTTATTAGCCGGAATATCAGCAAGAAAATCCACATACAGGTATCTTATGCTTCCATCTGCATGTTTCGATGTAACCTTCGGCTGAACCATGCATTTTCTGCCATTCTGTGTAATGGCTATCCTGTCAGCAGTCTTTAACTCTCCTTCCTTAAAAGGAAGTGCTATGCCTGCCGGTTCCTGTAATCTGTCATACCTGTAAAGCTTGTCAAAATAAATTTTCATTATATGTACCCTCCATTGTTTGTCACGAGCAAATCTGCTATAATTGTACAACAGATTTAAATCATTTGCTATAGTCTTAATATAGCATTCATAATTCTGTAATTCATGTGATAAGATGTCATTATTTACCAATAATACAGATTTATTGCAACTTTTAGAAAGAAGGTTTATATTATGCATTATGCCGAGATAAAAACCTGTGATATTGCTAACGGACCAGGGGTGCGTACATCTCTTTTTGTAAGTGGATGCACACACCGATGCAAAGGTTGTTTTAACGAAATTGCATGGGACTTTAATTATGGCAGGGACTTCACAGACGATACAATCAAAGAAATCATTGATTCCCTTGCCCCAGACTATGTTACAGGGCTCACACTTCTAGGAGGTGAACCATTTGAACACAGCAACCAGCAGGGACTCCTTCCATTGCTGAGGGAAGTACGCAGAATATATCCTAACCTGAGTATATGGTGCTTTACAGGATATCTGTTTGACAAGGATATTGTTGGAAGAATGTGCAATGAATGGAAAGAAACTAAAGAAATGCTTGAATACATTGACGTCATAGTTGACGGCAAATATGAAGAAGACAAGAAGGATATGATGCTTCAGTTCAAGGGTTCATCTAATCAGAGGACAATCCTTGTAAAAGAATCTCTCGAATCAGGTAATATCGTACTTCTGTACGATTAATAATAAAAAGGAGTTTACACAATGTCACAGAAAGTTAATATTAAAAAATTAAATCCTAACGCCTGTATCCCAACATACGGAACAGAATTCTCAGCCGGAGCAGACCTCTACTCAGGAATGTCCGAAGCCGTAACAGTTATGCCAGGCACAACTGAATTCATCAAAACAGGAATAGCAATGGAGATACCAACAGGACTCGTAGGCCTCATCTATGCAAGAAGCGGAATGGCATGCAAAAAAGGTCTTGCCCCAGCCAACAAAGTAGGTGTAATAGATTCTGACTACAGAGGTGAAATCATAGTAGCCCTCCACAACCATTCAGATAAACCTGTAACCATAGAACCAAAAGACAGAATCGCTCAGATAGTCTTAGCACCATACATCACAGCATCATTCAACGAAGTAGAAGAGCTTGACGACACAAAAAGAGGCGAAGGCGGCTTCGGCTCAACAGGCACAAAGTAAAAAAAATCCATCTTGCAACATGCCGCTCTATACAAAAGAGCGGTGAGAGAAAACTCGTTCAAGCGAAGCGCGTTTGTTTTCTCTCACCGTAATAAACTCTGTATAGAGCGGCATTTACTCCCACTAGGTGCAGCCGCCATGAGGACTCGCACAATAATATGCTGCCGGTTCCCACACACTACCTGAATTCCTTCTTACTTATACGCAATATTGGCATGCTCAATAACATAATCCTGTGCCTTCTGCACAAGCATAGCCTTAACTACACTATCTTTTCCGAATTTCTCAACAAATGCATTCTCATCAGAATATCCATTGTCTCCTGCGAATTCATCAAGATCGCCCTTGTAATCATATTCTCTCATAGAGAACTTCTGATCTTTCACGATTGCTTCCATAATAAGCTGCTGTGCTGCTGACTTCTTAATGAAATCATCATATGACATTCCATATAACTGCTGGCAATACTCTTCCTTTGACTGGTTAGTAAAATCAGCATAGAATCCGACAGACTGGTCATATCTGTCTCGTAATGTACTGAGCAGTGTATCTGGATAATCACTTACCTTACATGTATCCTGAAGTGTTGAAAGAACCTGTTTCTGAATCTCATCATCAACCTTAGAATCGATTGTAGATGCTAATGAATCTTTAACAGAAGCTCTATATTCTTCGATTGTATCATATCCAAATGTTTCCTTAACATATGCATTAGTAAGCATTGGCACATTAGGCTGTGAAACCGTCTGCACGGTAAGCTCAAACACTACTTTAGTTCCTGCATATACGGTATTGCTATATGTTTCCGGCAAGTCGATTACCATAACCTTAGTCTCTCCAGCCTTCATTCCATAGAGTGCTTCATCAAGCTCTTCTATATCAAGTCCAAGTTTATCTTTGCCAAGTATCATTGTAACACCATCTGTATTAGACAGCCCTGTTGACTGTGAACCCGAACTTGTAGCAACATAAGTAACCAGTATCTGATCTCCATCAACAGCACCTCTGCTGACTTCTGAATAAGTAGTATTATTCTCTATATCTTCAGCAATCTTATCATCAACAAGCTGATTCTCTATAGATGTTTTATCAACTGTTACAGCTATATCCTCATATTTCCCAAGCTGTACATAATCATTAACATTATAATCGTATTTTACTTCAATCTCTTTATTACATGCAGTTGCCATAAGCATTGTTGCTGATAATAAAACTATTGATGCTTTTCTTAAAAAACTTTTTCTCACAATAAACCTCCGCTCTTACTTCTTTATACAGAAGTAAAAAATTGACTTTCATACTATATCACATAAAAGAGATTTTATCCATATCTGTTCATATTAGTTCACAGAAATATCATACATTTTAAAAAGAAAAGACTGCCGCTTTCACGACAGCCTATTATCTCTATGATATATAATATATAATCAATTATGCAAGCTTAGACTTAGCAACCTCTGCGAGCTTAGCAAATCCTTCTGCATCGTTAACAGCCATCTCAGATAATACCTTTCTGTTAAGATCGATATTAGCTAACTTAAGACCATACATGAACTTGCTGTATGAAAGTCCGTTAATTCTTGCAGCAGCATTGATTCTGGCAATCCATAACTGTCTGAACTGTCTCTTCTTCTGCTTTCTGCCCTT
>OAVB01000767.1_pt1 | contig 23912 bp, 18 predicted proteins | sample 1516871 | NCBI WGS metagenome assembly OAVB01 (sample SAMEA2580069, study PRJEB22360) | human gut metagenome | biome: human gut; feature: human-associated habitat; material: faeces | place: Denmark | collected 2008/2010 | reverse complement strand
ATAATCATGAAAAGGAGAAAAAAGAAGAATGAATATATTACCAATAGGAACAGTTCAGGGTGACCTGTGATCGCATTTTTGATTGCTTCAGCATTGTATCCCTGTTTCTGTGCCGTGCCTACATAGGACATGATTTTTAGATAATCTTTGCCACCTTTCTCAGTTCGGAAGCATCCGGATACTTTGGTCTTGACCATTATAGTATGTATATCTATTGTGCTCTTGACACGGAAATGAATTATACATAGTGAAAATATGCGACAAGAGAAGAATGGCTTGCTACAAACAGATGACAATTAGATATGCAGTAATTGTTCTTATATATTACCTGCCATGTCATATGCAATTGATATTGCCATGGTTTTGCTCATTTTTTTCTTTATTTTAACGGCAGTCATAAATATATCGAATTATCGAATTGCTAAAAGAAGTCATTACATTGAGATATTTGTAGATAGAAAAATTCCGATTAAGGCAGAAAGCAGGGATGCAGGAGCATCGGATGATTCATGCATGATATATCATTATCCGGTGGAAGGAAGAGACAGTACATCGGGATATGCAAGTATTTTTTATATAGGAAAAGAAAAATATGAAAATGCTGAAGTTGGGGAAAAGATCAGGATTACCCAATGTTAATTTGATAGAGATAAAGGGACATTTTGGGACAGAGTTAACTCGAAATAGAACGTCTGTAATGTACAATGAAAATCGTGAAAAGGAAATGACAATATCATAGTTCACCTTGAAAAGAAAAACAGCAAATTGTATAATTGCAGAATAAACATTTGAAAGACACGGAAATAGACAATACAGAGGGAGCATGACACATGGGACGATTTCTTAATCCTGATTACAGTGCATTTGAGACAGCGTTAAATTCAGAAATTTATATTGATAAAACAGGTTTGCTTGCGTATACCAATAAAGTGATCAATACAAAGCAGGCGTTTATCTGCAACAGCAGACCGCGTCGTTTTGGAAAGTCTGTCACAGCGGATATGCTTACAGCTTATTACAGCAAAGGCTGCGATTCAGCAGATATATTTGCAGATTATGAAATTAGCCATGCAGGGGATTTTAGACAGCATCTGAACAAATATGATGTCATACATCTTGATATTCAGTGGTGCCTTGCTCCAGCGAAGGGAGCAGCAGGAGTTGTTTCTTATATTGAAAAAAGTGTCATAGCAGAATTGAAAGAAAAATATCCGGATATTATTTCGGAAGAAACGGTATCTTTGCCGGAAGCAATGTCAGAAATCTATACTGTGACCGGAAATAAATTCATTGTAATCATTGATGAATGGGATATTCTGATTCGTGACGAGGCAAATAACAGGGACGAGCAGGAAAATTACATTAATTTTCTGTGTGGAATGTTCAAGGGAACAGAACCTACCAGATTTATCAGTCTGGCGTATCTGACAGGAATTTTGCCAATCAAGAAAATGAAAACGCAATCTGCACTCAACAATTTTGATGAATTTACAATGTTAGATGCCGGGGCACTGGCTTCTTATATTGGGTTTACGGAGCTGGAAGTTGAAAAACTCTGCGATAAATATCATAAGGATTTTGCAGAGGTAAAAAGGTGGTATGATGGATACGTACTGGAAAATCAGCAGGTTTATAATCCGAAGGCAGTTGTCAGTGTCATGCTGCGCGGAAATTTCCAAAGCTACTGGTCGCAGACCGGAACATATGAGGTTGTGGTTCCACTGATCAACATGGATTTTGATGGGTTAAAACAGGCAATCATAGAGATGATTTCAGGTTCGACAGTAGAAGTAGATACCGGAACATTTCAAAACGATACGGTAAGCTTTTCTAGCAGGGATGATGTGATAACTTACCTGATCCACCTTGGATATCTGGCATATGACCAGAGAAAACAGTGCGCATTTATTCCAAATGAGGAGATACGGCAGGAACTTTTAGCGGCAACAAAGAAAACGAAATGGAATGAACTGCAGGAGTTTGAATATCAATCCGAGCAGTTGTTAGAGGCTACTCTTGATAGAGAGGAAACGCTGGTTGCAGATTATATCGAACAGATTCATATGGAGTATGCGTCAGCAATTCAATATCATAATGAAAATTCATTGAGCAGTGTTTTGACAATTGCGTACTTAAGCGCCATGAAATATTATTTTAAACCAATTCGGGAATTGCCGACAGGGAGAGGGTTTTCAGATTTTGTATTTATACCGAAAGAGGAATACAGAGTAGATTATCCTGCACTCGTAGTCGAATTAAAATGGAATAAAAGTGCACATACAGCGTTACAACAGATAAAGGACAAAAAGTATCCTGAATCATTGTTGCAGTACACTGGAAATATACTTTTAGTGGGCATTAATTATGATAAGAAAAGTAAAGCACATGAATGTGTGATAGAAGAATATAAGAGATAAAAGAGTTGTTATTTTAGAAAGGACACCATTTAGAGAATGGTGTCTTTTTTGTGTAGAAAAAATGTAAATATTTTACCCAAATTACATCAGATTATATGGTGTGAATTGTAGGTGAATAATATAATAAAAAGAATAATTGTAAAGAAAAACAGGGGGAAAAAGTTGAAGAAATTTTATATTGCATATGATACAGACGTTGGGATAAAAAAGAAGACCAATCAGGACAGTCTGTTATTAAAAGGATGTTCTGAGGAACATGGAGAGACACTTCTGATCGCAATTTGTGATGGCATGGGTGGCATGGAAAAAGGGGAGCTTGCCAGTGCAACGGTCGTCAGGGCTTTTTCAGACTGGTTTGAACAGGTTTACATAAAGAACGAAATGCATGTTGGAGATGAAGGAATAAGACAACAGTGGCAGAGTCTTTTGGAAGAAATAAATGGCAGACTGATCAGGTATGGAAAAGAAAACCAGATTCAGCTTGGAACAACAATAAGTGCGGTTTTATTAAACAGTGATGGACAATATATGCTTTGTCATGTTGGAGACACCAGAATTTATACATTATCGGATACGTTGCAGCAGCTGACCGAGGATCATACATTTATTGCGCGAGAAATAAAACGTGGGAATATGACAATAGAGGAAGCTAAAAAGGATAATCGCAGAAACGTGCTTCTTCAGTGTATCGGTGTGAATGAATTTTTTGAACCACAATATGAGAATGGAAGGCTGGCGCATGGCACAGCCCTTTTGTTATGCTCAGATGGATTCCGTCATATGTTATCAGAAGACGAAATTTCTGAGTCACTGAATCCGCATAAAAATCTTGATGAAGCGCAGATAAAAGAAAAATTGAGAGAAATGATCGAATGGAATAAACAACGGATGGAAACGGATAACATTTCTGCAATTTATATCAAACTCAAATAAGGCAAAAGAGGAAATGAAAGTTGGCTGAGAGAGGAACAATTATTGAGGGAAAATACGAGGTTTTAAAGCTGATCGGAAAAGGTGGAATGTCAAAAGTTTACCTGGCGATGGACAAAAACCTGAATAAGCAGTGGGCAATCAAAGAAATCGAGAGAAAAGCTTATGATAAGAACAATGAAGTTGTAGTTGCAAGTGCAATGGCGGAAGCAAACATGATGAAAAAACTGGATTATCCGTCACTGCCAAGAATTGTAGACATTATCGAAAAAGAAAATGTAATCTATGTTGTCATGGATTACATTGAGGGAGAAACCTTAAGCAGTGTATTGAGTAAAGAAGGTGCACAGCCACAGGAAGTTGTAATTGAGTGGGCAAAGGAACTATGCAGGGTATTGGATTATCTGCATACGCAGAATCCGCCAATTATCTACCGGGATATGAAACCGGCAAACATTATGCTGCAGCCGAATGGAAATATCAAGTTAATTGATTTTGGTATTGCGAGGGAATACAAAGAACAGAATCTGGCAGATACAGTCAGTCTTGGAACAAAAGGATATGCTGCGCCTGAGCAGTTTGGAGGAAAAGGTCAGACGGATGCCAGAACAGACGTATATTGTCTTGGCGTGACGCTATACCATTTACTCACAGGACAGAATCCATGTGAACCTCCTTATGAGATATATCCAATCCGATATTGGAATCCGCAGTTGTCCAGTGGATTAGAAGCGATCATTCAAAAATGTACCCAGTTAAACCCGGAAGATCGTTATCAGTCATGTGCAGAAATGTTATATGCGTTGGATCATTATGATGAGATGGACGAGGGCTACCGAAGAAAGCAGAAAAGAAAGCTGAATGTTTTCTTTGCAACATCCGGGGCAGCGGTTCTTTTCCTTATTATAGGATGTCTGTGTACTGGAATGAGAGTCCATGTGAACAACAGCGATTATGATAATAACATCAAGCAGGCAGAATTATCTGCGACAGATGAGGAAAAAATCGATTATTATGCCAAAGCAATAGATATTCTGCCGGGCAATTCGGAAGCGTATTTTGGAATAATCGAGGCATTTAAGGATGACGCGGTCTTTTCATTGGAAGAAGAGGAATTATTCAAAAAGAAAATAAACAGTAATTTGACTGTTTTACAGCAGAATAGCGATTATGGGGATCTTGCTTTTGAGATAGGAAAATTATACTGGTATTACTACGATTATGGAAAAACAGAAAATTCAGACAATCAGATAACCAGAATGAAAAGTGCGATTCAGTGGTTTGAGGCGGCATGTACTTATGGCGGTGAGGACAGCAGTTATTATACGATGGCTGAAATGTACCGTGATATAGGACAGTTTAACCGCGATATCACACTGAATGTGCAGGAAGCATCTGATAAAGGAACCTATCTTCCATATTGGGAGAATATAACAAAACTCGTAGCAACCGTATCTGAGAGTCAGGATGAGAATGAAATTGTAAATCTGGAAGTATACAAACTGGCAATGAATGCTGTGGAAACTTATGCAAGAAAATTTAAGGCAGATGACGTAGCACAGGAAGATATGAAAGCGTTGCTGGAACAGGTAAAAGCTGGTACGGAGCAGGTTGATACGACAACAGACAAAACAGAAGAAATGAAAAATGATATTCTAAAGCGTTTGCAGGATGCAGAGGCAGCAGTGGAAAATGCATATGCAAAAGATACGGAGGTGAAAGCATCATGAATGCAGGTACTTTACAACTCATATCCATCATTGCATTTTCATTAGCAGGAGTTTTAACACTGATATCCATTTATCTTTTTTTAAAAATGGATGTACGGGGAATCATAGATGATCTTAGCGGTAAATCGGCAGAACGTCAGATTATGGCAATGCGAGAGGAAAATAACAGACAGAAAAATCCATTGTCTAAAAGAAGTGCCAAATCATCTGAAACAAGGAAAAGCAGTCTGATGGAACGCACAACAGTGGAATTGAAAAATGAGGAAAAAACGGAGGTTCTTCCGAAAAAAGATGAGGAAAAGACAGCATTGCTGCGGGAAGAAGCCACTATGCCGCTTCAGATGGTTGAGGAGGAAACAACTGCTTTAGAAGAAACTACAACTGTATTACAGGAAGATGAAACAGTTGTGCTGACTGAAAATGCAGGAAACACAGATAAAAGGTATGAACTGGTCTTGAACGAAATCATCATACATACGCAGGAGATAATTTAGAAAATGGAAATGTTTTGGAGAACAAAAGGAAAAAGAATTGCAGCATGGTTAATGATTGCGTTAATTATGGCAACAACGATACCATTTGGAAGTATCAGAGCATCAGCAGATGATACTACAACAGATGAAAGTGATGCAGTCACAATCACAGGACAGGTGATGGTTCCAGGTAATGATGATGAAAACACAGATACGAATAATGGAACTCCATATGCAGGTGCAAAGGTGACGGTAACATACCCACAAAGCGGTTCGACTCCTGTAACGAATGAAGCGACTACAACAGACGATGGAAAATTTAATATTTCTATTGGTAATTGGACATTAAATACGGATAATAAGTATACGGTTAAAGTTGAGCCAGCAGATGTGGATAAAGGTACATATGACAGTTATTCCAGTGAAGAGAAAACTGTCACAGAAGATCAGGTAAAAACAAAAAAGATTGAGTTAGGTACAATTACACTTAAAGAAAAGTCTGTTCCATATTCAGTTACTGCAAATGTAGAAACTTCTGATAATTCAGCAACAAGTGATGCAGGAAATGTAGCAGTAAAAAATAATGTAGTAACAGCAACACCAAAGCAAGGTTATGAAATCACTGCTGTAACAGTGAAAAAAGAAACTGTAGATTGGAAACCGGATGGAGAAACCAACGATAATTGGTGGAAAAATTATAAAGATGAAAACAGTGCATTTAAATTTGAAGGTCTTAAGGATGTAGCATTAGATGCAAATTATGCATTTACAATCACATTCGCAAAGAAACAGTTCACAATCACCTATAAAATTAGTCAGAATGGAAAGCTAATTTTAAATAGTGATGCACAAAATGATAAAGTTGAAATCACAACCGAGAGTGGAGAAGACGGTAGCCGGAATGTTCCATATACAGATTCTGAGTACAAAATAAAAGCAGCTGTTACAGACAACAAGTATCATCTTACAAGTTTTAGAGTGGACAATGATGAAAGGCTTAATGAAAACGAAATAAATAACAGCTTAAAAGAGAAAGAATATATATTTTCAGAAGGAATAAAACAGGCACATAGTATAGAAGTGACAGCAGAAATTGATACGTACACAGTTTCTGTTACAACTGATGATGGAGGAATTGTTGAGGTTAATGGTTCCAGTGAAAAAAATATTATTGTAGATTCTGGAGCAGAAGTTGCAATCATTGTAAAACCAAATGAAGGTAAAACAGTAAAAATATTTTCGGTCAATGGTACGCCGATACAGGAAAATAATTTAACAGAGGATGAAGATGGAACAGCAGTCTATAAGATTGAAAACGTAAATGGTGACCAGAATGTAACTGCTGAATTTGAAGATATTCAAAATGAAAATAAAGATTCGTTGGCTCTTGCAGGTCTGAATCTGTTAGATAGTGGAAATAATCAAATAACAGCGGATGAGGATGGAAACTATTATTCATCATCAGCCATTTTAAAATTTGATGGTAAAACTAAAATCAGTCTTTCGCAATGGGGAGTGGGCAAAACGCAACTCAACTTAACAGAAACAACTATCATTTCATCAGTGTATAAAGGTGGAATTATTGGCAGAAAACAAATAAGTCTCAATCCGTCTGTGAAAATTGTGATTGATACAACAAAACCCAAAATTGAACTGAGTGACGATGAGAAAACAATTTGGAAAACTGAAGCAGACACAACAGTGGATATCACAGGTACAGCCGTGGATGAAAATTTGAAAAAGGTTGTCTGGTCAGAAACAGAACTTACACCGGATGATGTGTTGAATGGGGCACAGGAAGCAGCATTAAATGAAAATGGAAAGTTTGAAATAAGTGGCATTCAATTAGCAAAAAATCAGAACATTGATAAAATCTATATTTATGCCATTGACAAAGCAAAACAGTGTTCAGAAGCCGGAGTTATTACTGTATATCGGGACAGTGCAGCCCCTGAAATTAAGGAAGTGTCTCTGATTCCTGCTGATACAATAAAAAAATACGATTTTGGTAATTATTACAATACAAACATTAGAGTAAGCGTTACTGCGAAAGATGTGAATGTAAAAGACGGCAAAGCGGATTATCCGGCAGTTGGTGTGAAAGAAATTCGCGTATACAGTGATGATGATACAAAAGTGTATACCGGAACTGTAAGTACACAAGTAAGTGGAACAAGTGATGCAACGATAGAAGTTACGGTTCCATTGGAAGAAGCTGGTACATTTGCAAGCCTGAAAAAGGTTCATATCAAAGCAGTGGATGCATTAGGCAATGAGAGTAAGGCATATAAATTAACAGAAATTAAGAATCATAATGATATTTTATCGGATGATTTAATGCTGGAAAAAGATGCACCTGTAGTAAAGGTGACACCACAGGCAGATGGCAAATATGAAAATGCAAAAGATGGAAAGACAGAGTATTGGTACAAAGAGATCCCAGCGATTGCATGCGGGGTTACAGATCAAAAAGATCAGACTAACGGAAGTGGTCTTGCGGCGAGAACTTTGACCGTAAACGGAAATGAACTTACTTCGAAGAGAAAGAGCTTTGTGGAAAGAATTACAAGTAGTGATCAGATTGTGCAGGAGGATTCTCTTACACTTTCAGCAAACGATTTGAAGAATGTGCGGGAAGGCGAAAATACAGTTGTCACCACCTATACAGACATCGCAGGAAATAAAACAATTGACACAAAAACAATCTGTCTTGATACACATAAGCCGGATGTTACAAGATTTAACATTGAAAAGAAAGATGCATTAAAAATTTTAAATATTTTTACCTTTGGTAACTATGGAAATGGTGTGATCAAAGTTACTGTAACAGCAGATGATTTACACAGTGACGATGGTTCAGAAGTACCGTCAGCCGGACTGAACGAAATTACATTATATGTAGGTGAAGAAGCTTATCAGACAAAGGCAGTCGGAAGCGATAATACAGCGGTATTTGAACTCCCGGCAGAGACTGTTTTAAATGAACAGAAAGTATATTTAGATAAAAAAATTAGTGCAACAGTTACGGATAACGTTGGCAACCAGTCTGAAAAGACACTTGTGACGACAGCAAATTCGAATGTGAAAAACAGCAATTTAATGATTGAAACAGTGAAACCGACCATTACATCTGTTTTATCTGCAGAAGGATATGTTGGAAAAAATGGAATCATCTATAACAACAGTGATACTGGAGTCAGAATTAAAGTAGAAGATAAAGATTCTGGAATTTATAATGTGAAAGTCTCCGTTAATAACAAGGAGTTAGTGAACGTTTCTTATCCGGATCAGAAAACGGTTACGGAAAGCTATGAGATCAACACGAAGGATGCTGTCATTAATGCAGACACCAACAGCTATGATATGGTAATTACAGCCATTGACAATGCTGGAAATGAATATTCCAAAACACAGCGTGTCTACAAGGATATTACAGCTCCGGAAATTTTAAGCATTGATATGGAAGCAGCAGGAAATAAAGAAGCAGATGGAAGTGTTTCTTATACAGAGACGGATTATGGTTATTATTTTGTGGAAAATACAAAGGTGACTGTAACGGCTACGGACGGCTCCAAAGAAGGGGATTCCGGTGTAAAGGAGATCCACTATTATACGGTAGATGCCAATGGAACAAAAAGCAGTGAGCAGATTGTACAGGCAGATGCAGAAGGAAAAGTGACATTTGTGGTTCAGGCAGGATTTAAAGGACAGATTTATGCCTGCGCTTACGATATGTTGAATAATCACGAAGAAAGATATGTGACACCGAGCAGTCTGATCATTGAAACAGCCGAGCAGCATGCCCGTGAGAAACATATTGATTTTAACAAGGCGGCAGCTGCAAGCAAGGATGCAAAGGGAAATGAACTGTATGAAAAAGATGTAACGGTAGATGTTACAGTGACAGATACATTTTCGGGAATCCGTTCTGTGGAATGGACAGTGGAATCGCCTTATGATAAGGAAAACAATCAGTCAGGAAATGTGGAGATCAGTAATCAGGGTGCATTTTCCAGTGGAAATGCGGATGGCTGGAGTCAGACAAAGAAAGACAAAAACCTTGTTACAGAACTGAAAAAGTCATTCACTGTAAAAAATAACAGCAATGAGATAAAAATGCATATCAAAATGACAGACCGTGCAGGAAATACATCAGAAGACGAACAGATATTCAGTATTGATAAGACAAAACCGGAAATCAAAATTGCATTTGATAATGAGACACCGGATGCTGAAAATACAACCATGTTCAAAGAGAACAGAGTTGCTACCATTACAGTTACAGAACGCAACTTTGAGGCGGCAGATTTTAAGGCAGATATTACCAATACAGATGGTGTGATTCCTGAGTTGACAGCATGGCAGACAACCGAAAATACGGAAAACCCGGATCAGAGTGTAAGTACTGCAACCATTACATTTGCAGAAGATGGTGATTATACGCTTTCTGTCAGTGGAAAGGATAAGGCAGCAAATCAGGCAGAGACAGTAAAAGCAGATGATTTTACTATCGATAAAACCCGTCCGGTGATTACGGTTACTTATGACAACAATAATGCAGTAAATGGCAATTATTATGCAGCAGCGCGTACAGCGACGATTCAGATTGAAGAACATAATTTCTCTGAAAACAGGGTAAGGATAACAGGAACAGCAACTGATAACGGAGCAGGAATCTCATTCCCACAGTCTGGCGGATTTACCGGAAATGGAGATGTTCATACCGCAACCATTACATGTGGTACAGATGGTTTATACAATTTTAATGTGGAATACACGGACATGGCAGGAAACATAGCTGAAACCTATACAGGGGAAGAATACTATGTGGATCTCACTGAACCGGAAATTGAAATTGTTGGTGTCGAAGATTATTCGGCAAATAATGGAGATGTTATTCCACAGATCGTAATGTCAGATACAAACTTTGATACCAATGGTGTGAACATTGAACTGGTTGGTGCAAATCAGGGAAGTGTGGCACCGGAAGGCTCTTATACGAATCAGGGAAATGGAGAGACATTTACATTCCAGAACTTCCCGAAAGAGCAAAGCTATGACGACATCTATACGATAAATGCCACATTGACCGATATGGCTGGAAATGAGAGCAATGCAACAGTTACGTTCTCCGTAAATCGCTTTGGATCAGTTTACGTGTTTGATCAGACCTTAAAGGATATTGAAGGAACTTATATTCAGAACGAGATTGATGTCAAGTTACAAGAAGTCAACGTAGACAGTCTGGAACATGACAAAATCAAAGTAGTAGTAGATACAAATGGAACACCGAGGACATTAGAAGAAGGTATCGATTATCAGGTACAGGAATCTGGTGGAAACGGACAATGGTATCAGTATGATTACACCATCGACAAGTCTCTTTTTGCCGGGGATGGACGTTACATTGTAACACTGTATTCAGAGGATATTGCAGGAAATGTCAATGAGAACATTGATGAATCCAAAGAAGCAGAAATCTCATTTGGTGTTGACAAAACAGCTCCTGTCGTTATTCCGATTGATGTTGAGAGCAATGCCCAGTATCCTGTGGATACGAAAGCAGCGAATGTGACAGTCAACGACAACCTGGTATTAGATAGTGTTGAGATTTATATTGGTGATAAAAAATGTGATTATACAGTGGATGGTGAAAACTATCAGTTCAATATCCCAAACAATACGAAAAAACAGGATGTCACGATTATGGCTGTGGATGCAGCTGGCAATAAAACAAACTATGTCTTAAATGGAATTCTTGTAACAACCAACACATTCATCCGTTGGTATAACAATAAGCCATTGTTTGCAGGTTCTATTGCGGGTGCAGCAGTAGTAACAGGCGGTGGCGTCGGTGCAGCGATCGCACTGCGAAGCGGACGTATCAAAATAAGACGTAAGAGAAAATAATAGAAAAACAGGTGCAGTATCTGATTAAGATACTGCACCGGATAAGGAATGAGAGATTTGGCAAAGTATCGCGTAATATCAAAGGGAAGCTTGGTTACGATTAAAAGTAAGTTATCCAGAACAGATAAAATAAATGAACGAGAAATGGAATACTTGCTTAACAATTATACAGGCGGACTTTTCAAGGTGGCATATGATGGAAAAAAATATATTGAATATACAGCGCCTATGGCAACTGCACTAGATAAATATTTAAAAAACAGAGTGATTGATGAAAATACATTTTGGAAAATTATAGCTCAAATCGTCAAATGTACAAAGACAGTGGAATTATGTGGACTATATCAAGATAATCTATGGTTGGATACAAACGTTATTTTTATTAATGAAACGACATTAGAATTATATTTTATATATCAGCCATTAAAAGAGAATGGAAATATAGGGAATGCATTTGCTGTTATAAGCGATATTACATATTCTGAAATAAAGAAGCATATGGGAATGCAAGACGATTTCTTGGTAAATTTCCAGACATTCCTAAATCAAGGAAATAATTATCGTATTGAACAGATTCAAGAATATTTAATGAGAGTATGCCCAGCGATTAATGGAATAATCTATGATGCTGAACGAGGAAAAAGTGGATATTTAACAACGGATCCAATTGCTTATGGACAACATTATGAGAAAGATGAGAGGACAATGAATTCGGATGATACGGTCTGTCTGGAAGAACAGGGAACAGTGGTATTAGGCGCTTTGGAAGAAGAAGAATGTGGAGAAACAACGGTTCTTGAGAAGAAAAATAGAAAATGCTTATGTTTAGTAAGAAAAAGTGATGAATCAAGAGTTGTCATGACAGGAACAACTTTTTATATAGGAAAAAGTAGTACTAATGATTATTGTATTACTGGAAATAGTGCGGTAAGCAGAAAGCATGCAGTTATTTCATATAATGATGACGAATATTATCTTTCAGATTTGGGGTCAACAAATGGAACATTGGTAAATGGTGAAAGAATTGATAATGGAATAGAAAAAAAACTTATGGATGGAGATGAAATTGTATTAGCAGACGAAGAGTTTTGTATTGAAATAAAATAATTATAGGGGAGATATACCGATGATTGTAAATTTGATAAAAAAACAGCAGATGTTTTCGTCAAAATTGCCAACAAAAGTAAAGGGACAGTATTGGATAAAAGATATTGACGAGGATGGAAAAAGTCGGGAGTTAATAGGAATAGAAGCAATTGATGGTACATGGGTTATTAAAGGCAATCATTTGATTTCCATTATTGGTGAAAATAATGAAATACTGGAAAATGTATCGTTAAAAGAGAATATATTTTTAAATTTGAGATTTCATGGAAGTGATGAAAGGATTATTTTAGTCACTCATGCAGTGGAAGATAACAGACAGATTTTTGAAAAATATCTGGTAAAAGATGACAGTAGTTTAGAAATAGGAAGGTCTGAAAAAAATCAGATAATTCATTCTAATAAGTATATTTCTTCGCATCATGCAAAAATCGAATTTCATGACGGAAAATGGGGTCTTGAAGATTTAAATAGCACAAATGGAACTTATGTTAATGGAAAAAGAGCTCATAAAACGGAATTAAAAATTGGCGATCTCATATATTTTATGGGATTAGAGATAATTATTGGCAAACAGTTTATAGCCATAAATAATCCAGATGAAGGGTTAAAGCTAAATACATCTAATTTGGCACCGTTTAGAAATCAGAAATTGTCAAATTGTGAGATAGAAGATGAAAAGAAAGATTATTTTTATCGTTCACCACGATTTCGAAGAGAGATAGAACCACTTAATATAAAAATTGATGCACCACCACAGAGAGAAAAATTGGATACCGTTCCTTTGTCATTAATGCTTGGACCAGCTGTAACAATGGGAATGGCATCTATGGGTACAGGTGCTATTTCAGTTGTGAATACGTTAAATAATAATGGCTCAATGATGACAGCCATGCCGACTGTTATTATGTCTGGCAGTATGTTGTTAGGAACGGTATTATGGCCGATTTTAACAAAAAAACACGAGAAAAAAGAAAAAATAGCATATGAAAAAATGCGTCAGGAAAAATATTTCCAATATTTAAATGAGGTAAAAGATCAAATTAAACGTGCTTGTATTGAGCAGAAAAGTATTCTAGAGGAAAATTTTGTTTCCAGCCAGGATTGTGTTGACAGAATCATGCATCGGGAGCGAAATTTATGGGAACGGATGCCAATTCATGATGATTTTCTTAAACTTAGAATAGGAATAGGAGAACTTTCGCTACAGGCAGATATTAAATACCAAGAGCGCAAATTTGACTTGCAGGAAGATAATTTACAGGATGCAATGTTTATGCTTGGAAAAGAGAAAAAAATATTGGAAAATGTTCCGATTGTGATTTCCCTGAAACAGGATAATAAACTTGGCATAGTGGGTGAAAGAGAAGATGCAATTGCATTAATGAAAAGTCTGCTTTTACAGACGATTGCGCTTCATAGTTATGATGAGGTAAAAATAGTACTGCTAGTAAATGAAGCAGAACAGCAAGAATGGGAGGAATTTTTTTATACTTTTCATATATGGAATAAAGATAAAAGTATTCGTTTCCTTGCAACTACTACAGATGATATGAAAGCTTTATCTGCATATATGGAAAAGGAACTGTTACCAAGAATAGAAAGTGATACTCAAACAGAGGACATGCAGCTTCCATACTATCTGATTGTTGCAGCGGATAAACAGTTGGCAGATAAAAGTGAAATCCTGCAAAAACTAATGGAGAATAAAGAAAACGCAGGATATTCGATTGTAATGTTATATGATGAATTACGGAATTTACCAAAAGAAACGTCGAATGTAGTGGAAGTCCATAAATCAGATGGAAAAATATATGATAAAAATGACATATCTGGAAATATCCTGGAGTTTACACCGGAATTCTTAAAGGAAGAAGAACTTGAAAAGGCAACTGTTACATTAGCAAATATTGAACTAGACTTATCAGATGAAAATTATACAATGCCAAATGCACTTACATTTTTGGAGATGTTTGGTGTTGGAAGGGTCAGTTATTTAAATCCATTACAGCGATGGAAGGAGAATAATCCTGCAATTACGCTTCAGACACCGGTAGGTGTTGATGCGAATGGCGAACTTTCATATCTTGATTTACATGAAAAGTATCATGGACCACATGGTCTGGTAGCCGGTATGACGGGTTCTGGAAAATCAGAATTTATCATTACATATATTTTGTCATTGGCAGTGAATTATCATCCAGACGAAGTGGCGTTTATATTGATTGATTATAAAGGTGGGGGATTAGCAGGAGCGTTTGAAGATGAAGAACGAGGAATTAAGTTACCTCATCTTGCAGGAACGATTACAAACTTAGATGGTGCAGCAGTAAAACGTTCCTTAATTTCAATTCAAAGTGAACTTAGAAGAAGACAGGCAATATTTAATGAAGCAAGAAAGATAGCAAATGAAGGTACTATGGATATTTATAAATATCAGACTCTTTATCGCAATCATATTGTGAGTGAACCAATTCCTCATTTGTTTATTATTTCGGATGAGTTTGCAGAGTTGAAAACACAGCAGCCTGAATTTATGGAACAGTTAATCAGTGCTGCTCGAATAGGGCGAAGCCTTGGCGTTCATTTGATTCTTGCAACACAGAAACCAGCAGGAGTTGTTGATGATCAAATTTGGAGCAATAGTAAATTCAGAGTTTGTCTTAAAGTACAAGACAAAGCAGATAGCATGGATATGATAAAAAGACCAGATGCTGCTGAATTATCCCAGACAGGTAGGTTTTATTTACAAGTAGGTTTCAACGAGTACTTTGCGATGGGACAGTCTGCCTGGTGTGGAGCTGATTATATGCCTACAGATCAGGTTGAAAAGAAAGTAGATCGTTCTATTTGTATGGTAGATCATTTGGGACGTGTTGTGAAGGAGATAAAACCTCAGAAGCAAATAGCCAACAATGGAGAGAAAAAAATTAAACAGGTAGTGGCAATTGTAAAATATTTATCTGACCTTGCAGAGGAAGAACACATATCTGTACGACCATTATGGCTGCCGGCAATTCCAGCACAAATATTTATTGCAGATTTATATGAAAAGTATGGAATAAAAGAGAACGATGGAGAATTGAATCCTGTTATAGGAGAATATGATGATCCTTTTAATCAAAAGCAGTTTGTTTTACAGGTTGATTTCAGTGAGAAGGGGAATTGTCTTATATATGGAGCAGCTGGTGCAGGAAAAGCAACTTTTATTACATCTATGATATATTCCATGCTGTTGCACCAAAAAACAGAATATTTAAATTTATATTTACTGGATTTTGGGTCAGAAACATTAAAGATTTTCGAAAAGGCACCACAGGTTGGTGGAGTATTACTTTCACATGAAGAAGAAAAGATTAGAAACCTTATAAAAATGCTTTATGAAGAAATGGATAATAGAAAACGGTTATTTTCAGATTACGGAGGAGATATTCAATCATATTTGAAAAACACAAATGAGATAGTGCCGAATATTCTTGTGGTGATCAATAACTATACAGGATTAAATGAAGCTTATGAGGATTTGGAAGAAAAACTGATTTATCTGTTTCGTGATGGAACAAAGTATGGAATTTACTTCTGTGTGACAGTAAATGGCACTAATGGAATTCGATATCGTGCTTCACAGAATTTTGCGCAGATATTTACATTACAACAAAATGATCCGTCTGATTATCCAGTGATTGTTGGCAATACAGAAGGAGTGTTGCCAGCAAAGATAAAAGGACGTGGATTAGTGCGTTTTGATAAGGTGTATGAGTTCCAGACAGCGTATTGTTTTGCAGAGGAGCAGCAAGAATGCCTGAGAGAATTTTGTCTTGAATTAGCTGGTACAACAAAAGTAAAAGCAAGAGAAATACCAATTCTTCCTGAAATTGTAGATGCGGAAGTGATGCGGAAATATATAGAAAATCTAAATCAGGTACCGGTAGGTGTTGGAAAAGAAAGATTAGATGTGCAGAAAGTTTCTTTATTGAAAGAGTACATTTATATGATCACTTCTCAAGAGAGAGAACTTGCTGTTAAGACCGCGATCGGCATTGGTAAGGTATGCAGTTATATTACAGGTTTATCTGTGGAAATTTGGGATGTTGAAAAAACTATAGCTGAGAATGATTGGCAGAATGTAAAGATTTGGAATGATAAGTTCGAATCTGCTGTATCAAAGATTTTTAACGAACTTGTAATGAGAAATAATCTTTATAAAGAGGCGGATATGGATTTATCGGTCTTAGAATCTTATGAACAAAAAGTTATAGTCATTTGTGGATTAGATAAATTATTTTCCACATTGTCTGATGATGGAAAAGATAAATTAAGGGTATTTTTAGAAAAAGGACAGAGTGAATATAAGATACACTTTATTATTGCTGATGAGGTCAGACAGTTAAGTGCATATACAGCAGAAGGATGGTATAGACAAAACGTAAACGCTGGCAATGGAATCTGGATTGGTGATGGTTTTGCAGATCAGTATTTTATAAAAATATCTAAGCATAACAGTAGCTTATATCAAGAAATAGGAGACCAATTCGGATATCTTGTGAATCGTGGAAAACCGACATTAGTAAAGGTAATTACTATGAGTGACATGGAGGAATAGTTTTATGGATAAAGTTTTGATTAAAGTATATGTTCCTTCCCTGGAAGATTCATTTGAGATTTTTATCCCAAAGGATTTACAGTTGTACGAAATTATAGGGTTTATTAGTCAAGCGGTGGAACAGTACTCAGAGGGACAATATCGATCAAATCATAAAGAGATTTTATGTGAGAAAGACAGTGGAAATATTCTTGATATTAATTTTTCAGCTTATGAACTTGGAATTCATAACGGGTCTAAGCTGGTATTAATATAAAAAAACAAAGGAGGACAAAAAAATGGGAGCAAGAACCATTATGGTAACACCGGAGCAGTTAGAGTCAGCTGCAGCCAAAATCGAAGGATTAGCAACAGATTATCAGTCTCAGTATAATGCACTTTATTCTAAGACTGACGCATTGGCAAGTACCTGGCAGGGAGCAGACAACGCTGCGTTTGTACATCAGATTGCTGGATTTAAAGATGATTTTCAGAAAATGTACAATCTGATGAATCAGTATGCAGAGTTTTTGAGAAAAAGCGCCAAAGCATACCGTGATACGCAGGAACAGGTTGTGGCACAGGCAAAGACACTGGTAAATTAGGAGGAGAAAGATGGCAGATATAAAAATTAGCACTCAAGTACTGACAAGTACTGCACAGGAAGTCAGAACTCTGAATACAAAGTTAGATCAGGATCTTGCTGATTGTAATCAGTCAATGAATAATTTGGAAAGCACATGGCAGAGTGATGCGGCTTCTGACATCCGGGCAGCCATGAATGCATTAAAACCAAGATTTGAGGAATACAAAAAAGTAATCGAATCTTATGCAAAATTTTTGGATACAACAGCTTCAAGCTATGAATCAACAGAGCAGACAGTACAGACAAATGCGGGTCAGTTTAAGTAAAAATTAGTAAATTCAAGGACTGGTACCGCAAAATAAAAATTAAGGTACCAGTCCGAAATAAAATTGGAATGGAAAACAAATATTGCGATATTTAACATAAATTACAAAAGCACAGGGAGAATATAATTATGAAAAAACGATTTATATCAGTAGTAATGGCAATGATAATGCTTGTAAGTTTTATTACAAGTGCAGCTTGTGGCAAAGAAACATCATCCGAAAATGCAGAGGGAACAGAAATAGCAGATGAGATACTGACAAGAGAGCAGTGGATCATTGGGTTAGGCTCAGCATTTGGAATGAATGATTATGTGACAGAGCAGGCTTTTTTTACGGATGTAGATAGTACAGAGGAAGTGTATCCTTTTTTACAGTCCTGTGCTGAGTGGGGGATTTTTGAGGAAACAGGTGGAAAGTTTGATCCACAAGGGAAAACGACAAGAGAGTATGCTGTTCAGACAGCAGTTATTGCATCAGAAGTTTTAAAAAATATTACAGACGACAGCATTTATAAAGAGTGTATATCTTACGCTGAAAAGAAAGGTATATTAACTTCTGATAAAAAAGACTATTTGGCAGAGAGTATTACTTATGAAGAAGGTCAGAAAATCTTAGACTGGGCAGTCGACGAATATCAGAATAGAGAATTTGTAGAATATTCTGATGTCGAGATGAACGAAGAAATTATTGATATGACTTCCAGTAATATCCAAGTAGATGAGAATACAGTAGTTATTCCGGAAGGAAATCAGGAATTGCATGAGGGAGATGTGTTTATTACACCTGCAACTGTTGATGCTCCATATGGAGTGGCTGAGAAGGTTGCTTCAGTAAGCTATGATGAAAATGGAAACCAGATTGTTGAGACAGTAGATCCAGAGTTACAGGAAATATATAATAAATTAGATTTTGCTGTTCGTGCAGTGCCAGAAGCTTCAGACATCATCGTGTCGGATGGAGTAACGCTTGCAAGTGTAGATGATGGTAACAGCATGGCTTTTGCCAATGCAACAACATGTGATTTATCAGATGGATTACAAATAGAAACTGATAATTATAACAGTGCAAATAATAGACCGTTAAGCGCAGGATCAAGTTATGGATTTGAAGTTAATTTTACAAAGGGTTCCGTAAAATTAAATCCATCATGGGAGACGTCATTTGGAAAATTTAAATTAGATTTAGAAGAACAGGAGCCTGAGACACAGCCGGGGGATAAAAAGGCAGGAGAGTTATTTGAAAAATCAAGCTGTTTGTATGAAAATAAGGGCAATGGAATAAAAGAAATTGACAAGATTGAGAATAAATTTACTGGTGGATATGAAATTACTGGAAATTTAAAAATAAAAGATTTTTATATTGATATTGAAGCGCATCCTAAAAAGCTTGCTGGAGTTCCAATTGGTATCAATGATTTTTCGATGACAACCAACTATAAAACGGAATCGTCCTTAAAGTTAAAAGGTACATTAAAAGAAGAATTAAAACTTTCTACAATTTATATTCAAACACCAGTTCCAGGTCTGACAGTAAAAGTAGAAATTAGTATATTTGCAAATGCAGATGGAGAAATTGAAGTAAAATGTACAACAAGCAATGTTACGACATTAAGTTATTCAGATGGAAAGTTAAAAAAAGTAAATGAAAGTAAAGCGGAAGCGCCAGATATTAAAGCATTAATAACGATTGAATTTGGAGCCGCTGTAAAGGCTGCACCTTGCATGCTGGGCATAGAAATAATTGATGTTAAAATGAAGGGAAATGTAAAGTTTGAGTTTACATCAGAGGTGGCGTATGAAGATAGAGAAGAAGAAGTGCAGGATGAAGTGTTAACAATTCGAGGCAGCAAATGGCAAGTAACGGGAACGAGTACATTTCCGATTGTAACATTAGAAGTAGGAAATAGCAAAGATTGTCTGATAAAGATAAAAGCGAGTTGGGAATTAATGGGAGATAAGGGATTAGTAAAGGTTAATAAAAAGGAATTTTATAATGCAGAATATAACATTGGAGAAGAAGTTGTTGATCGAAAAAAGATAGAAGGCACAGAAGAAGACACTCAGGAGAAATTAAGCGAAGCTGGAGAAACAGAGCAGCTCGAAGGAACAGAGATTCTTAAAGATTCAAATATCTTGGACATTGATAGTTACATGATTTCTGTAAAAGTTGGTACTACAGAGAAGATTGCAGTTTCGAGTTTGCCAGAAGGATATACGGAAGCGAATCTGGTATGGGAGAGTGATAATTCTGAAATTGCTACTGTAAAGGGCGGAAAGGTGACAGGTATCTCTGCTGGAAGTGCGCAGATAAAAGTATCTACATCAGATGGAAAGTATAGTGTCAATTGTACAGTAATCGTGAGTGATGATGAGGAGGTTGAATTTCATTCATTATAAGAATGGGCGGTAGTTAACAATGAAAACTAATAAATATAAAAGAATAAAGAAAAAAGGAAGAATATATGTTACTGTTGATAGTATCAAGGGGCAAAATTTAAATTTGCGTGAGGTGGAAGATATTCAGAATGGGATTTTGAAGAATGTTATTCCGTTAGAAGTAGATATGAAAAGAGCAGGGTTTGTCCTAAAATACGATATCACAAATTATATGTCAATGGAACAATATTTGCACACGATTATCACGAAGCAAAAGTATGCACAAATTATGCTTCAGATACTTGAAATCATTAGAAGAATGTCAGAAGCTTATTATAATCCGCAAAATATCATTTTGAATCTTGATAATGTGTATATAAACCCAAGCACAGAAACCATATTTTTCATTTTTATACCAATTTTATATTTTGACAGTGGTTGTAGCGTGAAAGATTTTTTGACACAAATCACATATCAGACGACGTTTGATAGTTCGGAAGATACATCATATGTGGAAAAATGTCTGAATATATTGCAAAGGAATATGAATTTTTCTTCAGTAGAAATGGAGGAATATCTGAAAACAACACTTTCAGATAAAAAGGTGCCAGATAAGAGCGATAATCAAATTCGTTCAATTTATAGAGAGTATAATTTAGCGTTTGAAGAAAAAAAAGCTGAGCAGCCAGTAGAGGAAAGAAAAGAAGAAAGAGAAAATCTTGAAATCGGTAGAAGTGCAAGAATGACAGAATCTTTAAGTAACATTGGCAGTTCTGATACGGTTCTTTTAGGTACCGAGTCAAATGCTTATATTAAGCAATTGCGTACAGGTAAGAAATATTATTTGAATAGCAATGAGGTGACAATTGGAAAAAGACAGTGCGAGATTGAAATTGCAGATAATCCGGCTGTAAGCAAACATCATGCAATGATTCAAAAAAAGGAAGGAAAATATTTCTTAATGGATTTAAATTCCACTAATGGAACAAAAGTTAATGGAACAAAAATAAGTGCTAATGTACAGGAAGCATTGCAAGATGAAAGTCATATAGAGTTTGCAAATGAAAAATTTGTATTTTATGAGTAAAATGCAGTAAATTAAAAAAGAGTAAATGGTGGTTAACATGAAAAAAAAGATGAATTCAAAAAATATAATTGTTAGTTTAATTTTTTTGATAGGTGGAATAGCAATGCTTGTATTCATACTTTTGGTTGGTATACCTTCAATAAAGCGGAGTGCGGAGGTATGTACGTTAGAGGTCGGAGCAATTGTTATTGATAATAAATCAGATTTGAAATCTGACAGTGATTATGGTCAAAGTTATCGTTATAATCAAGTTGTTGAGTATGTTGTTGAAGATAAAAAAATACAAACAACTATACATAATCAAACGTCAGATCCTGTACCGGAAGGAACGAAAATAACATTATGGGTTGATCCAGAGAATCCGTATATTTATACAAATAACAGGGACATAAAACCTATTACGATTATTGTGCCCATTGCAATACCAATTTGTTTGGTTTTATTCGGAGTATTAGGTTTGTTTTTTAATTTGAAAAAAGAGAAGTAAAGGAAAAGGAAAAATGAGTGTATTTGAAATTTTATCATGTGTTGCAGTTGTTTTAGGAATTTTAAATCTTGTTTTCAATGTAGTAATATACAGAAAAGTTAAATTTAATGAATTTCGTATGTTAAATCAGTCTGTACAGGATTCAAAGGGAACTGGAATTGTGTTTTGCAGAAAATGTAACAGTAAATATTCAGCAGCTTTACAAAAATGTCCGGTGTGTGGTGAAACGCGGCATTGAGATAAAAAAGGAAGGAATGTTAGAAAATGATTGATGTGGGAAGTGCAAATGCGAGAGCCAATGAATTACGTTCGTATGCAAATCAATTGAGAAGTGCAAGAAGTAAGATATCTCAGTATAAAAGAATTTTTGGAACAAGTTGGCAGGGAATGGAAGTGACATATTATATCAATGCTGTGGGAAATGTGGAATCGAGATTAAATCAGGCGGCATTGGAATTGGAATCTATTGCAAATTCTATTACAGCAACAGCAAATCAGATTCGTGAGGAAGAAGAAGCTGCTGAACGTGCAAGACGGGAAGCAGAGGAACGTGCAAGACAGGAAGCAGAAGAACGCGCAAGGCAGGAAGCATCAGAAAGAAATGCAAAGAATAATAAATAATAGTTTAAGAAAAAGAACGGAGGGAGAATTAACATGCCAAGGATAAAGATAAATACATTTGATGTAATTAATTCTACGCCCCAGGCTAATTCAGCCCAAAGCATTGTAAGTGGGGTCGCATCAGGTATTACTTCAACACGTTGGAGAACAGATGGAAGAATTTTAGGGCGAAATGGTATAGATGCACGGTTGGGAAGTATACAAAATCAAGTTGCGCAGATTGAAAAGGATATCTGTAAAATATATCAAACAGCTGAAGGAGGGGCGACATACTACCAAGCTACAGAAGAATGGATTCTTGGATTAAGAAGAACATTTGAAAATGTAATTCTTCAATACGAACATACAAATAGAAATGAAAATAGCAGTAAATTTGAAGTATCAAAAAGAGCAAAAATAAAAGAAAATTTTATAGATACATTGACAGATGAACAGGTAAAGAAAATAAATAATGCAATTAATAAAAATGATATAGAAACTGTGTTAAAAACATTAGGAATAACAGATTTGACTAATGAAGGTAAGAAAGTTGTTGAAAATAGTTGGAATAATTTTATTTCAAGTTTACGAGGAAACTTAAAGGATGAAGTTCGTGATGAAATGCTCACTAATATATTTGAGGCAAGCGGTGCTTCATTAAATTCATTTGCCAGTTTTGTTAATACTGCAACGGCAATTGCCAAGGGACCAGAAAGTGCGTCTTCATTTGTTGTACTAAACCCTAATGTGGCGGATACAACTGGAGTACTCGCCCAATATGGTAGTACATTAGGAAAAGTCGCTACTGGATGCAAAATTGGATTACCAATTTTAGGCGGTATTCTTGATTTCGCTAGCATGAGAAAAGAAGGAACAAATTTACAGGATGCAACAGTAAAGGCTGTCGCACATGTCGGGATTGGAATAGTAGGAGGAGAGATAGGGGCAAAGATAGGAGCAGGAATAGGTTCTTTATTAGCTCCAGGAGTAGGAACAGTTATAGGGGCAGCAGCAGGATTTGTGCTTGGAGTTGTAATTACGACAGCGGGAAACGCTATATTTGATGCGGTTTATGATAATAAAGATGAGATTAAAGAATATTATTCTAATGTAAAAGAAAATGTAGAAGAGAAAATTCCACCAAATATATTACAAATTGGAAATCGAGGTGAGTGTGCAGTTGGGTTAGCGTTAGGATGTATTTGGTAAATTGATGCATAAAGTAATCGATTTATGTAAATGCAATTTAACAAGGAAATTCAAAGAAAAAATGATTAAAGTAATGGAGATATGATGAGAAAGTAT
>OAVB01000755.1_pt1 | contig 24222 bp, 16 predicted proteins | sample 1516871 | NCBI WGS metagenome assembly OAVB01 (sample SAMEA2580069, study PRJEB22360) | human gut metagenome | biome: human gut; feature: human-associated habitat; material: faeces | place: Denmark | collected 2008/2010 | reverse complement strand
AGGTGAAAAACATGGATAAAGGTAATTAATGTAACAGTGATTTTGATGCGGAATGCATGTATCTGAATGAAAATAACCAGTATTTTGTTAATGTTAAAAATGATACTAAATGAAAAAAAAATTAAAGTGTGAGATTAAAATCTTACTATTTTTCTTATTCCTATTTATTCCATTTTTTTTGAGTGCTACAGCACAAGAAGAGAAAAGAATCAGTTTGGATTTTGCAAATGTTCCACTAAGCCAAGTTTTGAATGAGATTGGCAAACAAACTTCGCTTCGTATTATTTACAATACGAAAGATGTTAATCCTGATAAGATTGTTTCTGTAAAAGTTAATCAAGAAAGATTAGCTTCTGTTATGGTTAATTTGTTGAAAAACACCAATGTGGCTTATACGCTGAAAGATGATTGTCTTGTTCTTTTTTCCTCTAAAGAAAAAAGAAATATAGAAAATGTACAGCAACGACAACAACAAGATAAGCGTATTATTAAAGGTGTAATATCTGATGAGTTTGGTGAACCTCTTATGGGCGTGAGTATCAAAATACAAGGAACCGGTATGGGGACTATTACGGATTTGGACGGTAATTATACAATTGAAGTAGCAGGTGATAAAGACGTATTGGTGTTTTCCTATATTGGATATAAAACGATTGTGTTGCCGGTGGTAGGAGCGACTTCTTTTAATATTATAATGAAAGAAGATTCACAGCAATTGGGAGAAGTTGTAATTACTGCAATGGGTATTGAAAGAAAAGCGGAATCTTTGACTTATGCTACTCAACAGATTGGTGGAAAGGAATTGACTCGTGCGAAAGATGTAAATTTTGTAAATTCATTGCAAGGAAAGAGTGCCGGTTTGACGATTACTCCTAACTCTTCAGGAGCTGGTGGCGGTTCTTCTAAAATAACGCTTCGTGGGCAAAGTTCTATTTTGGGTAATAATCAGCCGTTAATAGTCTTAGATGGTATTCCGATGTCAAATGGAATGTCGGGACAATCTCAAGAAATTCTGATGGCGGCTTCTCGTGACGGTGGTGATTTGTTGTCTACTATTAATCCAGATGATATCGCCAATATATCTATATTAAAAGGTCCTAATGCTGCTGCTTTATATGGTAGTGCGGCCAACAATGGTGTTATTATCATTACTACAAAGAGTGGACGTGAGGGGAAAGTCAAAATTGATTTTTCCAGTAATATAACTTTAGAAACACCTTTGGTTTATCCAGAACAGCAGAAAACTTTTGCTCCTGAAATCGTTGGTGGTGAGGTGCGTTATAATGCTTGGGGAAATAAGATCTCTGATATAACTGATGATCAATTAGCTATGTTTCCTTATTTAACAAAAAATCCCAGAAATAATGTAACAGATTTTTTTAAAACGGGGCAAACTTACAACAATTCCATTTCTTTGAATGGTGGAACAGAATATTCCAGTACTTATTTTTCTTATGGAAATACAACGCAGAAAGGGTTGATGGACAAAAATAAATTTGTGAGACATAATCTTCTTTTCAAACAAAGCTATAATCTGTTTAATGATAAGCTAAAGTTAGACTTATCATTGAATTATGTAACTCAGAAAACAATAAATCGTCCTGTTATTGGTAAAGCTAAAGGTTCACTTCCGGGATTATACCTTACTCCTTCTGCCGTAGATTTACGTTATTTTGATAAAAATAGAACTTATATTGCAGATAAAGATGATCCATTAGTATATAATCCGGCACTGGATCCGAATGTGGAAAATGATATTGTGAATCCTAATTTGGAAGGAGTGGCAGTACAAAATTTCCCGTGGGTAAATAACCCATATATCAATAATCCTTATTTTATGTTAGATGCGATCAATGATGAAGCTTTACGTGATCGTATTATGGCTTCTTTTACTGCTAAGTATCAGATTTTAAAAAGCTTGTCAGCTCAAGCCCGTGTGAGTTTGGATAAGACTCATGATGAAAATACAGTGCTTGAATTAGCTACTATTCGTGTGGCTAAAAATCAAACCTTAGGTGCTACGTACTGGGGATCAAGAGCTTCCCATCGTGAAATTTATTCGGATTATTTGTTGACATATACGGAGAAATTTAAAGAGAAAATTTCATTTAATGCTACAGTAGGTACCAGTTTTAAACGCATTAAAGATCATTCTATTTATATGACTAAGACGAATGATAATACATATGTTTCTCCAAATATACCTTATCCTATACCAGGAGCCTTGGGCTCTAACAAAGAGGGGTATAAAGGTACTTTATTAACTGGACAAGACCTGACCCCTACTACAAATTGGGAAACAGCTGTTTTTGCAACGGCACAAGTAGGATTTTGGGATAAAGGTTACATTGATGTCAGTTTCCGTAATGACTGGTCAAAGGCATTTCAGCAGTTCGCTACTCATGGTAAGTATAAAAGTTTTCCATACTATTCAGTAGGAGGTAATCTTTTATTAAAAGAATTGTTACCTTTTAATATGCCCAAACTTGACGCGATGAAGCTGAGGGCATCTTATAGTGTGGTTGGTAACTCTATCCCTGCGGAATTTTATGCTGCGCAGTTTGCAAATCCGTTAACAGGAACTATCGGAGCAAGAAATCCGACTTTTGATAATCCGAAACCTGAAACAACTCGGGCGTTCGAGGTTGGATTGGATGCGACATTATTTAATAATAAACTGAATTTAGACGTAACTATATATCAGAGTACTATGGAAAATCAGTTTATGAGAATAACTACAGCTACCGGCCAAACAAAGCCAATAAATTCAGGTAAAATTAGAAATCGCGGTATTGAGTTTACTACCAACTATAATGTCATTTCTACAAAAGATTTTAGATGGAGCACTGGTTTGAATTTATCTTATAATGATAATAAAATTATGGATACATATACTGCACCGGATGGAACAACTGATGATTGTATTATGAGTGCAAGCGGTGTGGAAATTCAGACTAAATTTATTAAAGGTGGATCTTATGGCGACTTGTACGGAAAGGATTTTGTATATGGCGATGATGGTAAAATTAAGATTCAAGACGGAAAACCCGTGTTGACAAGTGAATACAGTCGTTATTTAGGTAATACAAATGCTAAATTTAATTTCGGATGGAATAATACTTTTAGTTACAAAGATTTCTCTCTTTATTTTTTGGTTGATGGAAAGATAGGTGGAAAAGTAATTTCACTAACGCAGGCGGAAATGGATTTTGCAGGATTATCAGAGCGAAGTGCAGAAGCACGTTTAACAAATAATGGCATGGTAACTTTGCCTGATGGACAACAAATTACAGCCCGTAACTATTATGAAACTGTAGGTGGTGCTCATCTGGATTGCATTTATAAGGGGACAAATGTGCGACTTCGTGAAATCTCTTTAGGATATACATTCTATGATTTATTAGGCCCTTCCAAACATTTAACATTGTCTTTGATTGCACGTAATATCGGATTCTTGTATAAGGATTCACCAGTAGATCCGGATATATCTGCTACTGCTGCTAATGCTTTTGGCGGAGTCGATTCGTTTACACTACCGACTACCCGTAGTTTCGGTTTTAATATAAAATTAACCTATTAATTGATTTTTGAAGATGAAAAAAATATATAAATCAATATTCTTTTATGGCTTATTGGCTACCACCTCTTTAATAATGGGAAGTTGTGGGGATGCGTTTGATTATCCGGATTGGCAAATTATTGATGATAAGCAGAGTGATACTTCAGGAGGTGATGGAATTGATATGGGAGATGTTTCTGATGAGGTATTGGAAGGAGAACTACGCCAAGCAATGGAATATGTGATTGATTTTAGAGAACATAAATATCAATATCAGCGTAATACCAATATAGATGTATTTGCAGGATATTGCACTGTTTCAAAAAGTAAATTCGACTTTGGCCAACCTCTATATCATACGTATGATTATCCGAATGGGTATTATGGTGGTCCTCTCGGTGAGAGTCAGAAATTATTTCCGCAACTTTATCACGCTTATTTTTTTGCAGAAAGTCATGGAAATCCAGAATGGAAAGCAATCGCTCAAATTTTGTATGCTTACAGTATGCATGAATTAGTTGATTTCTTTGGTGTGATTCCTTATAATGACTATCGAAAATTGAAAGAGACCAATCCACTTGAATATTTGTCTTGTGAGGATACATATAAGGCAATCTTTACTGACTTGGAAGAGGCGATTGCTACTTTGAAAGAAAAAAAAACGTCTGCTGAAATGTTGAAACGGGTAGAAGGTGAAAAAGAAGGGTATTCAAAAGGTGATTGGAAGAATTGGGTGAGGTTTGCCAATTCTATACGGCTGAGAATGGCATTGAATATGGTAAAAGTGAATCCGGGAGACGCACAGACTATTGCGGAAAGTGCTGCTAATGATGAAATAGGGTTGCTTACTGAAGATTTTGGATTGCCTACGGATAATGGTAGTACTTATCAACATCCTCTTCATAAAATTAGTGCCGAGTGGGAGGATTCTCGTTTAGGAGCTTCTTTAGAAAACATCATGAAACGTTATAATAATCCGTTGCTTGAAGTGTGGTTTTCTAAAAATGGAGCGGTTATTAATTCTAAAACATCTGGTAAAAAAACACTGGATGTTGCAAAAGAGTGTGTCGGTATGCGTCAAGGATGCTCTGTTGACCCGAGCCCGGCAGAGAACGGTTACAAGGCATTCTCTAAATTTCAAGTGAAATATATGCCGCGTAATTTCTTTAAAGTGACTGAGGTCCTTTTTCTTCTTTCTGAAGCTAAATTGAGAAATTGGAATGTCGGGGGTACCAGTGCTAAGGATTTTTATGAGCAAGGTATCAGAAAGGTTTTTGAAGAGAATGGGTTATCTGGTGCGGCTGATGCTTATTTGAAACAGACGGCTGCTAATACGAAAATAGTTTATAAAGATTATTATCAGCCTGAATTTAGTGAAACGGATCAAACCCGTGGTGTGCAAGTTGGGGTAAAATGGGATGAGGGGGACTCTGACGAAGTGAAATTAGAGAAGATTGTCACTCAAAAGTATATTGCTAATTTCCCACAGTCAGCTGAGGCATGGACTACATTCCGTCGTACAGGATATCCCAGACTGTTTCCTGTTGTAGAAGAAGTGAACGGAGTGCCCAGGAATTGGCCGGATAAATCATTTGATAATGAATTGCAGATACGGCGTATACCGTTTGGTGAAAGCACTTCGAATGAGCAAGTGAATATTCCTAATATTGAAGTTGCGCTTGGAGGAGATAATACCGCTGGTACTCGTGTTTGGTGGGATGTACCGACAGAAGGACGCGATGAAAATAATCGTATCATTCCAAAGAATTTTTAATAGCTAACTATTAATAAAAAAAATATGATAACTAAGAAATATGTATATTTTATCTTGACATTATTTACTGCCTGTCTAAGTTTGGTGGGTTGTAAAGATGATGATGTGGAATATGTTAAGATGTCTAAAACCGCAGTGACAGTATATCCAAATGAATCTTATCAATTTCAGGTACTTGCTGAAGGAGAAGATTTATTTCCGGGGACCGTTGTCTGGTCAATAAAAGATGAAACACCAGAAGAGGGCATACAAGGAAATGTCTTGACGATAGATGAGGCTGGTAAAGTAACGGGAGTTAATTATGGGCAGGCTGTTGTAAAGGCAACGCTTCAGGATGGACGTTATTTGCTGGCGATTGTGACAGTAGCAGAACGTATTGGTCCAACTGACCCGACTTTCTCGTTTGAACAAAGTAAATATTATATTAATCCGAGTACTATTTCAGATTCATTGGTTCTAACTATTGATCCGGATTTATTGAAACTCTATCCATTAGAATTTATATCTTCTGGATGATGCAAGCAAATTGCAAGAAACTACTCAAGAGGGTACCTATAAAATAGGTATTCATCCACAAAATGTGCAACAAGAAGAACCTATAAAGATAACGGCTAAGTTAGGGGGAGCAGAAATAGAATGTGAAGTATATGTAAAAGTAAAATTGTATTTATCGTTAATGTCTTTTACAGGAGCTGATATTACAGAGATTGAACAGAGCAGTTATAAATTTACTATTAATAATGATGATAAGGGGAAAGACACGATTGTAGTATATTATAAAGCATATCCGGATGACCAGACGACTATTAATAGCATTGATTTTAAAGTAACGACTTCAGGTGAAGGGTTGGTCGTGAATAAACGTGGACTTAGTGAAGAGGCTCCTGGAGAATATTTTATTGTAGTTACTTCCGGAGGAGTGCCGGGGAATGCAGTTGTGACAGTGGAAGCGGAAGGGCGAAAAGTAACAGCAAGTTGTGAGATTTATGATAAGAACGACTATTATGTTGAATCTGTGACAATGCTTAATTCACAATATACAATAGAAGATGTTCTTTTCTATAATTTGCTTCCGGAAGTTGATGTAGCACCCTTTGGCATTACAGATTACTGGCCTATAAAGTGGTCTTCTTCTGATGAAAATATAGCAACGGTAGGCAGTGAAGGATTAGTTGTATTCCGCTCACCAGGGGAAGTGGATATTATTGCTACGTCAAGAGATAAGAGTGATAAATGCCATTTTATTGTTTTATTGAAGGTTACTTCTATTAGTTTTGTAGATGGAACTGCTTCTTATTATGCGGGTGAATCTTTCAAATTAGCTACTGAAGTAAAGGCTAATGTGAAAAATATTCCAGAAGATCGCTATACTTGGACTTCTTCTAATGAACAAGTCGCTACGGTGGATAATGAAGGAGTTGTAACTACTATTGCTGCAGGAAAGACTGCTATAGCAGTTTCAATAAAGGATGATAAAGGTAATACAGTGAAGGCGGAAAAGGAAATAACAGTGAAAGACGCCGGTATTATTGAAATTTATGATGTAACATTCGATGATAGATTCAGCTGGGAACGGCAAACAACAAAAGAACTTTTGATTTTTATTCCAGAAGAACTTGATCAAGGAGATTTCACAAATTATTTAATTTTCAATTTTGATCAGGACGTTAATTTGGAAGATGCACATACCTATACCATAGGTGCAGATTTGTCAGGTCAAGTCACGTATAGTTTGAATGATGAAACTGTAAGTTTATTGAGTGGTACATTGAAAGTGGAAAATGGGAAACTGGTCTTTAATTTGAAAGTTGGAATTGCTGGGAAACAGGCTACCATTAATGGTACTGTTAACTTGTAGAGCGTTTATATTTTCTGTTTAGTTCCGGAGTAGAAGTACTCCGGAATATAATCTAATTAATTTATATTTATGGGAAAAATCAGACATTATTATGTAGGGGCCTGCCTGTTAGTGAGTAGTGCGGCATTCGCCCAAGTTCCATCGCATTCGATGTATGTGAACGAAAGTAGTAAGAGTGTGCCTTTTTATGAAGCTTATTCTAATTGGCAACCGGGAACTCCTTTATTTTCAGATGCAGCAGCTGAAGATGAAGAATTCTTTATTTCTCGTGTGAAGCCTAAAGAACGTTTCACCAATTCGGCTACACAAGTTGATCCGGAAATGACTCCGGATAGAAAACTGATCTGGTGGTGTCCAATCGGTACTGCTGATGGTGGGGGGTGGAAATCACTTCCTTCTTACTTTTTTGATTCCGAAGTGTTTAGTATGTGGAGCTATGTGGATATTTATGGTAATTGGACTGCTCCTATGATTCGTATGGCCGGTGCTTTTACTGATATTTGCCATAAGAATGGCGTAAGAACATCGACGCTGGCTTCCGTGCCTTGGGCTTCAACAGTTACCGCTACTGATGGTGGCCATGGACAAACAATGAAAGCTATGATCGATGGTGGTGCAGATAAATTATTGAAATTTCTGCGTTATTATGGTATTGATGGAATAGGTTATAATTCAGAGTTTAGTATTGGTAGTGGTTTAAGTGCTGATGGATTGAAGACATTGTTGTCTCAGTGTTTTGCCAAGCGTGAAGCAGCAAAGTGGCCGTATTTTACGAATGCATGGTACTCTTTGATGACGAGCGGGGGAACCGTAGGGGGAGGTGATGCCCTTAGTTCTTCAAATCAAGATTGGTTCCACTGGAATGGAAATCCTACATCCGATGCATATTTTATGAATTATAACTGGGGTGCAAGTGGTTTGTCTACTTCTCAGAGTACAGCAAAAAGTTTTGCGGGACGTTCCTCTTATGATGTATATGGTGGTATGGACTTTCAAGGCAGATCTGTGGCCGATTGGATTGCTTTGAAGAATGCTGAAATATCTGTAGGTATTTGGGGAGCACACAATATGAATATGATTTTTGAAGGAAGAGGTGAGTTGGGATCTAGTCCGTTGACTAAACAAAAAACGTATCAGTTGATTAGTGAGAATGTATTTACAGGGTCTACTTATAATCCCGTAAATGATTTGAAAATCCAAAATATATTGAGACATTCTACCACTGCTACAGATTTCCATGGATTCTCTAAATTCATTACGGCACGTAGTGTATTAGCTTCCGATGATTTGGCTGCAGAGCCTTTTGTTACTTATTTTAATTTGGGTAACGGTACTTTCTTTAATGTGAAAGGTGAAACAACATTCAAAAATGAATGGTACAATATTGGTATGCAGGATTATTTACCTACATGGAGATGGTGGTTTACTGCCAATTTTATGGGAAGAGATGTGACAGATGTGCCGAGCAAAGGTTTGAAAGCAGAATTTACTTGGGACGATGCTTGGTTTGGTGGTTCTTGTCTTTCTATAGCAGGCCAAACAGATAGAGAATATCTTCATCTGTTTAAAACACAATATTCGCTGAAAAGTGGTGATGTGCTGACTATTCGTTATAAAGTTGTCAGCGGTACAGGTTCTGTAGCTGTTGCATGTTCTGCAGAAGGTAAGGAAGGTACAGAAGTTTCGGCTACTGTTGGAAATAATATTACTTCAAGCAAGGAATGGGTTGCAAAGACAATTAAAGTAGGTACGCTTCCCGGTACTTTGAGATTGAACAAAGAGACGCTTGCTATGCTCGGTTTAAGATTTGAAAAGACATCTGCGGATTTTAAAGTGTTGATTGGAGAAATTTCATTAACACGTTCTGATGCTCTAACTCCGAATCAGCCGATAATTACCAATCAGAAGTTGTTGGCTACCAATTATAAGGGATTGGATTTCAAAGTGTTCTTTAAGATGAAAGATCGTGATGCTGCTCATCCGGAAGATCCTATTTATAATGAAGATGTCAATACTTGGTATTATAAGATTTATATCCAACAAGAAGGTGGTGAACCTGTTATGTGTACGGCTACTACTTCATGGGCTGCTTATGTAGTGAGTGCTCCGTTTGATGTAAATGGTGATAAAAAGGTTAAGTTAGGAGTATCGGCTGTTGCTTTGGACGGTAAGAGTGAATCAGAAATTGCATGGACAGGATGGTTGGATACACCGGATAATTCAACTGTAGAAGGTATTGAAATCGATAAACCGGTGATTAAGAGTGGTGAGACATTTGCGATTAAATATATTGATCCGACTCATGCACCGGCTGATAAGTGGGAAATTCTGAATGCGCAGACAGGTGTTGTTGTAAAAGACTTCCCGAGTTCTGTATCACTTGAAACAGCTCTTAGTGAAATTGGTATTTATGATCTTCGTATTACTTCTGGGGAAAACATAGAATTACATCAAGCCTTGATTCAGATTTCTTCTGAAGAAGTAGGGGCTATGCCGGAAATAAAAACGCTGACGGCCAATGACAGCGATAGTCCCATTTCAATAGAAAAGGGTGATAAGGTAACATATAAATATATCGGACGTAATGCAGATGGATATGTTTCGCGTGGCTTAAGATTAAATGAAATTGCTTTTGGAGTTCCAGCCGATCAATTGAATTTTAATAGCCAGTCTCCTTTTACCATTGCTTTTTGGTTCAAACCGGCTGTATTTAATCACATAAGCGATGGTACGCATCTTTTAAATATACGTGCTGCTGAAGATCGTTGGCCCGATAGCGATTGGGGATGGCTTTGGACTCATATCCAAGCTTCGGATAATAAGTTATCGTTTAATTTGAAGAAAAAAGAATCTGGAGCAGGTTCGGAAACTAAAATTATAGCAGAGGACTTTACTTTTGTTCCTAATCAATGGTATCATTTGGCAGTTGTTGTTGATTATCAAAATGGACGTAATGTATCGTTATATGTTAATGGTAAGCTGATTAATTCCGGAGGTGGTATAACGAATGTAAAGGACTGGAAGAATTCTTATACGATTATGGTAGGTGGTATTGCTGCCAATAGAGCAGGCTTTGATGGATATTTAGATGAATTCCAATTATATAATAAAGGGCTGACTGCTGAAGAAGTGAAAAAGTCAATGGAGCATCAAACTGTAATACCGGAGTCGTTGATTGGCTACTGGGATTTTGAAACTGAACCGAATGAGAATAATGAAATTCTCAGTACAGGAAGTAATAAGACTTTAAAAGGTTATATGACCGAAATTAAGACAGTTTCCCAGGGTGTGAACCAATATGTTCCGGTAGATATCACTTATGGAACAGGTGCACCATTTATTTCTGGTAGTATCTTTAAAGTTGAAACTAAACCATCTTGGAAATTAGAAGAGGCTCAAATTCAAGGTGATATTACAGGAACGGGTGAAGCCGGTAGTGTAGTAGCAGCTTATCCTTCAGAAGGTGAATTCAACGCTATTTTGACATTGGAGAACGGTTGGGGATCAGTATCCAAAACTTATCGTTCGGTAACAGTGACAGATGGTGGAGTCGGTTTTGCTGATAACGAATTGGAAATTGCTTATAATGCTTACCCGAATCCGTTTGTAGATGAATTGAATATTCGTTTTGCAAACGAGGGTACATACGCTATTGAAGTATTTGATGCTGCAGGAAAAATGATTGATGCAAAAGAAACTACGGTAGCCGATGGCGAAAATATCCATTTAAGTGTAAATGGTGCTGCTGGTATTTATTTTATTAATATAAAACAGGATACTAAGATTCTAAAAGCATTGAAAGTAATAAAGAAGTAATATTAGGTATTAACCTCAATATTATATCTATATTTTGATAGAAGGGGAGCTGTTATTGTTATATAATGTAAATAATAACATATAGCAGCTCCTTTTGTTTTATCGTTTTCTAAACGTATAATTTTTTTGTTAAACTAAAAAATCTATTATTGAAAATGAAACATTACATTTCTTTGATTTCTATTTTGGTTCTGATGAGTATTCTACCGCTTTGGGGACAATCGGGACAATCATTGGTACTGAATGGTACGGATCAATTAATGAAAATCGCTTCTCATGATGACTTTAACGTCTCGGCAGAGGAGAGTTTTACCGTTGCGTGTTGGGTCAAGGTAAATCGGTGGTTAGATGGTCAACGGTTCGTTGCAAAACGGAGTATGACCGGTACTCCCAAAAGTGGATATGAATTATGGGGGGGGACAAAATTCAAGTAAATTTTATGCGAATAATGCTCCAAATACTGCTGGGAATCATGATAATTCTATGAGTGTATGGTCTACAGAATCTGGCAGTTTGGATACTTGGGCGCATGTTGCTTTTGTAGTGGATAGAGTAAATGGAAAAATGTATCTATATCATAACGGAAAGCAGGTTGGAAATTCCGGTATAAAAGATATTGGCCCGTGGTATGTGGAAAATGACTATGATGTTACTGTAGGAACCGGACGAGCTTCTGCAATGGAATATGCATATTATTTGAAAGGTGAAATTGATAATCTCCGTTTTTGGAAAAGAGCGTTGTCATTGGAGGAAATCAATGCAGATAAGGTAGATGAAATGCCTGCATCGGAAGGATTGGTCGCTGCCTATGATTTTGAAAATATTGACGGATTGACTGTTCCGGATGTCAGTGGAAACGGGCACAACGGAGTACTTGTGAATTATCCGGTTGATGGTCCTTGTAAAGTAGCTTCAGCTTCTGTTGTGCAGGATTCTAATTTTACTGGGCGTGGTAATGAGGATGAAGTGGTGCTAAAGGCGGTGTTGGATATGGAAGGAACGGATCCGGTTCAGTGCAATAAACTTACCTTGAACATGGATGGAACTACAAATGTACAGGATGTGAAAAGCATTAAGGTGTATTCTACTGGAAATATAAATAGTTTTGATGCTCGCTATACTGCTGTTACCGCTACTTTATTAGGCAGTTGTAAGCCTGCTTCCGGAGAGATAAATTGTGAACTTACAGGTGAATTGACTTCGGGAACCAATTATTTATGGATTACATATGATATAGCTGATAATGTAACAGAAGGGAACAAAGTTGATGCAAATATAGTTTCTATCACTACTGCAGATGAAACATATGCTTTTACGGAAGGTTCAGTTGAAGGGGAACGTACTATCTTATTGAAGCGTAAACTGTTATTTGCACCTGGGGATGCCGGTTCAAAGAACTATAGAATTCCAGCGATTATTACTGCTGCAGATGGTTCTTTGGTTGTTGCAACAGACAAGCGTAAAAATAATCAAGGTGACTTGCCCGAAGATATTGACGTGGTTATAAGAAGAAGTGAGGATGGAGGTATCACATGGTCCGAACCGCAAACTATTGCTGAAGGAACAGGTGCACGTAGAGGATTTGGCGATGCCGGTTTAGTACATACGACGGAAGAAAATGGCCTTCTTTGTATTTTTGTAGGTGGTGAAGGTATTTTTAATAATTCATCTCCTTCGAATCCTACTCGTACTTATGTTTGTAAAAGTACGGATAATGGTAAAACTTGGAGCGCACCTCGTGATATCACTGAGCAGCTTTATGGAACGGCATGTACTGTTACCGAGAGACAGGGGTGGTATGCTTCTTTCTGTGCTTCGGGAAATGGATTATTGACAAAAAATGGACGGATTATGTTTGTAGCTGCTGTCCGTGAGAATTCAGCAAGCACTTTGTCTAATTTTGTTTACTATTCAGATGATAATGGAGAGACGTGGAATGTTTCCAAACGAGCTAAATTAGGCGGTGACGAATCTAAAGTTGTAGAGTTAAGTGATGGTACAATCCTAATGAGTATTCGTCGTCAGAGTAAAGGTCCCCGTTACTATACGAAATCGACTGATGGAGGTATTACATGGGGAGAAGTATCTGAGTGGACTGAAATGCTTGAACCGAATTGCAATGGTGATATAATTCGATATACTTCTGTTAATGATGGCTATGAGAAGAATCGTTTATTACACAGTATACCCAATGACGCTGCTAACAGACGGAATGTCTCAGTTTTTGTGAGTTATGATGAAGGGCAAACTTGGCCGGTTAAGAAGTCAATTTGTCCTACCGGATCGGCATATTCTTCATTGACAATTCTTCCTGACGGTACTATTGGAGCGTATGTAGAAGAAAATTATGATACAGATAATATGTCTCTCTATTTCAATAATTTTTCTTTAGACTGGTTGACTGACGGCGCAGATATTTATTATGCAGCTGGAGAAACGGAAGTTGTTAAGTCTCCTACTTTTTCGGCTCCGGAAGGGGAATATGAAAATTCTGTAGCGATTGAATTGACTACTGCTACTGATGGAGCATCTATCTATTATACATTAGATGGGAACACTCCAAACGAACGATCTATTTTGTATGAAGGATTGATTACGATTGAAGAGACAACTACTGTGAAAGCAATTGCAGTAAAAGATGGTTTGGCTAACAGTGAGATTGCAACCGCTACATATACTATTACTCATCCGGGAGAGTATTGTATCTGGGATGAAGATGCTTATCCAAGAACAAATACGGATCGTGTTGTTCAGTCATTGAGTGTAAGTGGGGCTTCACAGGGTGGCATAGCTCAAGATTTTACTACAGTAGTGGCCGGAATAGGTGCTAAAACTCAAAGTAAAATAAATTTTGATAATACGGCAGATGTTTTAAATGCCACTATCGGTAATGAACTGTTCTTAACGGTTGCTGATTTTAATCTATATTGGACACATTATTACGTGTATGTGGATTATAATCAGAATGGTGTTTTTGAATCGAACGAGGTGGTGTCGTATACACATTATAGTGAAGATGATGGGACTTATCATGATAGTAAAGGAGATGTTGTTGATGCAGGAAAAGTACAGAGAGATCTTCCCAGTTTTATAATACCCGATAATGCTAAATTAGGGGAAACGCGTATTAGATTTAAAGCCGATTGGAACAGTTTGGATCCATGTGGAGATGCAAGTTTGGCTAGTAATAGAGGTACAATCTGTGACTTCACCATTAATATTCATGAGGCTGTGATGGGGGTTGTTTCTTTTGAACAAACAGAAGGAGCCACATTGCAAATAATGAATGGAGAAGAGGAAGTTACTAATGGTACTCGTTTGCCTTTAGGTACAGTCCTTTCAGTGAATGCTGAAGTAACTTCTGATGATTATATAATACGTGCAATTTTGGTGAATGGTGAAGAACTTGAAAGCAATACATTTGTGTTGGCAGAAGATGCCACTGTTTCATTGGATATTATAAAAGGTAAACTTGTAAATTATCAGGTGGAAGGAAATGGAATACTTTCTGTATCAGATAATTCATCAAATGAGATTGCGAGTGGAGCAATTGTGTACAAAGGGTCGGTTGTAGTAATAAAAGTGACTCCGGATGAGAATTATCATGTAGAGAGCGTTTTGATAAATGGTGATGACAAGACAGAGGAATGTGTATCTGATGCTGGCTATTCTTTGGTAGTAAATGAGCATTTGGATATTATTGCGAAATTTGCAATTGATTCTTATTCATTGAATTATTCTTGTAATGAAGAGTTTGGAAAGATGATTGTGCAAAAATCGAATGGAGATGATGTAATTTCCGGAGACTTAATACCTTATAATGAAAAGGTGACATTTACACTTCAACCGGCTGTTAGATGTTATGTTGCAAGTGTAATGATTGATGGTGAAGAAAAGATGGATGAGATATTAACTAATAAATCATTCTCACTGAATATTACAAAAGAGACTACTGTTCAAGTGGTATATGAAGCCGAGAAATATTCCTTGACTTTGGCAAACGATACGCCAAAGAAAGGTAAACTAATGGTTAAAAGACTAAGTGACGACATCGAATTGGAGGATCAGAGTGAAATTATTTATGATGAGGAATTGCTTATTGCTTGGTTGCCTGAAGAGGGTTGTGAATTGGCCGAATTATGGATAAAAGAAGGTGAAGATGATGAATATGATTTAATTGAGGCTGGGCTGCTGGAAGAATTAGGTGATAGTAAAGAATTTTCTTATCAAGTATTCGCAAATGTTGCTCTTCGTGCAGTATTCAGTGGTACGGTTTCTATTACTAATACGGAAATAGCTAATACGACGGTCTATACAAAAGATGGAAAATTAATTGTTAAAGATGGAAAAGTTGGTTGTGAAGTATTTGTCTATGATGTTTTAGGTCAGGTTGTGAAATCTTTCATAATTGAGAATGCGTTAGAAACAGTTCAACTGGGAACAACATCCTCTTTATATCTGGTCAAGATTGTTGATGGAGCAGATTGTATTGTAAAAAAAGTAGGTAATATGTAAATGTCTTTTTGATGATTGTGAAGAATATCTGCTAATACAGTTGGGGATAACTGTAGCAGATTCCTGATGATGCATTCAGTTAATCACTGCAGGGTAAATCTTGTAGTGATTTTCTTTTATAATAGCTTAGGAATATCCCTGTTCAGATGAATAAAGCCGGTTTTGATTTGGTAATCGAAACCGGCTTCAATGTAGGGTATGTGAGTTTATGAACCTTTTCTGTTGTTTATGACGCGCATAGCTGCGGTATAAAATTCGCAGGGTACGGATAATAAAATACTGTTAGTTCCTTTGTCTTTCATTGAAACTTCAATGTAGGCTGCATTGAGAAGGTTTTTTACGCTGGTTGCTTCCCACGGACTACCGGTGAAAACGTCTACTTGGGAAATTTTTCTACTTGTGATCATCTGTTTCTGGTTTTTGTTGTATTCTGTTTGCAAATATAGAGCATGTTTTCAAGTCCAATGACGAATATTCGTTCAATCTTTAGAAGAATTGTTGCAAACGTTAGCAATTTAGGATATGAATTGCTCCAAATTTGTCTTTTTCGGTGACTATTGATATTATGAGAAAACAAATATCCTTAAAAAGGAACCGGTTGCAGAAATGTAGCGATTTTCATTGATTCAAAGCGCATGTCATTCTTGCAACCGGTTTCCTGATATTTGAAAAGTGAAGTTTAAGGTATACTTTTATTTTTCATCGTTTTTCCGGATTTCCACACGACGTATTTTACCACTGATTGTTTTCGGAAGTTCATCAACGAATTCAATGACACGTGGATATTTGTATGGTGCGGTCACTTTTTTCACATGGTTTTGAAGTTCCTTTATTAGGCCTTCCCCTGCTTGTGCTTTATATTCCTTGGACAAAACGATGGTGGCTTTTACTACTTGTCCACGAATTTCGTCGGGTACTCCGGTAATGGCACACTCCACAACAGCCGGATGGGTCATTAACGCACTTTCCACTTCGAACGGACCGATGCGATAGCCGGAACTTTTAATGACATCGTCGGCACGGCCTACAAACCATAGATAACCGTCCTCGTCTTTCCAGGCCACATCACCGGTATAATAAATACCGTTGTTCCACGCTTCATGGGTACGGGCAGCGTCACGATAATACTCCTTGAAAAGTCCTAATGGCTTTCCTCTGTTTGTACGGATAACGATTTGCCCTTGCTCGCCGGCTTCTACCGAACGTCCGTCGTGGTCGATCAGATCCACATCATATTGCGGGTTAGGGACTCCCATGCTTCCCGGTTTCGGTTCCATCCAAGGAAAAGTAGCTACGGTCAGTGTTGTTTCTGTCTGTCCGAATCCTTCCATTAGTTTGATGCCTGTCAGCTTCTTGAAAGTGTCGAATACGGCGGGATTCAGTGCTTCACCGGCAATTGTACAATATTGCAATGAAGAAAGATCATATTTGGTCAGATCTTCATGAATAAGAAAGCGGAAGATGGTAGGTGGTGCACAGAGAGACGTGACGTGGTAATCTTGTATCTTTGTTAGGATGTCACCCGGGGTGAATTTTTCATGATCGTATACAAATATGTTAGCTCCGGCAATCCATTGTCCATATAACTTTCCCCATACGGCTTTCCCCCAACCTGTATCGGCTATGGTGAGGTGGAGACTTTTTGGGGTAAGGTTGTGCCAGAAACTACCTGTAACGATATGGCCTAACGGATAAGTAAAATCATGTGCTACCATTTTAGGCTCGCCGGTAGTGCCGGAAGTGAAATACATCAGTGAAATGTCATCGTTCGTATTCGGATGTTCAGGTTTTACGAACGGGGCTGCTCCTTGGATACCTTTATGGAAATCTTCAAATCCTTCAGGGATCTCGGGCCCTACGCTGACAAGTTTATGTACAGTCGGGCAATCGGGCATAGCTTCGATGATATGTTTGGTGATCACTTCTTCGCCGGCGGCAACGATCATTTTAATATCTGCGGCATTGCAGCGATATACGATATCTTTTTTAGTTAATAGGTGAGTTGCGGGGATTACCGTAGCTCCCAGTTTGTGTAACGCTATGATACTGAACCAAAATTCATACCGGCGTTTTAGAATCAACATTACCATATCGCCGCGTCCAATTCCCAATGACTGGAAATAAGAGGCCGTTATGTCTGTATAATGCTTCATATCGGCAAATGTGAACTGCACATGCTCGCCTTTATCGTTCGTCCACAGTAATGCAGACTTATTTGGCTCTTCGGCAGCCCAAGCATCTACTATATCATATCCGAAGTTAAAGTTTTCGGGTACGTTAATCTTAAGATTTTTGATAAAATCCTCCTGTGAGGAGAATGTTGTTTGTGATAAGAATCTTTCTACCATAATTAATATTACATGATGACGGCAAGGAAACGTACTGTTTTTCCATCGAGTGCTTTCATGCCGTGTGGGAGTTTTGAGTTGAAATAAAGACTGTCACCTTCGTTCAGTATCAGTTCTTTGCCTTCGATATTAATCAGCATACGTCCTTCAAGTACCAAGTTGAATTCTTGGCCGGTATGGCTGTTGTAATGTATCGGTTCGTTATCCGGTTTCGGTTCAACGGTTACGATGAACGGATCAGCGTTCCGATTGATAAATCCTGCTGCTAATGATTGGTATTTGTATGCTCTGGTACGTTCGATACTTGTTCCTTTCCCGGCGCGGGTTAAAAAATAACTGCTCATTTTGGGCTCTTCACCAAACATGAGTGCATCCAGGGCGATACCATACTTACGTGCTATCTTTTGCAGCATACTTACTGAAATATCATATTCTCCTGTTTCTGCCAAACGGTATTCTTCGGCAGAGATATCACAATCGCGGGCAATGTCTTCTGCTGTAAGTTCCAGTACATCACGCAATCCGCGTAGTCGTTCGGCTATTTGCTTAATTTTATCATCCATGTATTTAATGAATTAATGTGTAAATGTTAATAGTTTGTTGGGGTGTTTTCATGCTCGTAATAATTCTTAATGGAGTTTGAGTTCTCATTTTTATTCCTGGCATTATTTAGAGGCCTTCATTGCTTTTATTATTGCCGAGGTAAATCCGGCATGTTCCAATTCGTTGATACCTTTAATTGTGATTCCACCGGGTGTTGTCACTTTGTCGATCTCAACACTGGGATGCGTATCTTTGTTTAACAACAATTCAGCCCCGCCTATTAGTGTTTGTGCAACCATTTTCATACCGTCCTTAGGTGCGATTCCCATTTCGATACCTGCCTGCATGGCGGCCTGTACATATTTCAGCACATAGGCAATACCACATGAAGTCAGCGCAGTTGCTGCTGCTATTTTACTTTCCGATATCATCATGGTCAGTCCCATCTCGTCGAACATATCAGTTAATAATTTCTTTTGTTTATCTGAAGCATTGCGAGCGGCTATAAGAGTCATGCTGGCACGTTCGGCAATGGCGGTATTGGGAATAACACGGAAAATCGGCATTTCCGGCTCACCACAAAAATGCGCTAAATCGTCGAAACAAATACCGGCGGCTAAAGACACGAGTATCTGTGTGCGTTTCAAACGGAGTGGTTCGAGTACCTCCTCTATTAACCAAGGTTTTACAGCAGCGATTACAATGTCGGCATTGCTTGCTGCATCCATATTGTTGTTCGTTGTTTTAATGTTGGGAAAGTCGGCTTTTAGTTTCTCCAATTTCCCATTCGTTGGGTTGGACACAACAATTTCATGTCCTTGAACCAAATATCCCTGGGCTAAACCGCGTGCAATGGCAGAGCCCATATTTCCTGCACCAATGATAGCTACTTTCATAATTTGATGTTATTTAGTACGTTGGAGACAAAGGTAAATGTAAAAAGTGAAAATTCGAATAATTGTGGCAGGTATTTTTCTTGTGGAAAATTGATTTTATGAATTTATATGCTAATTTTGTTCGGTAATTATAGGAATACCAGTGACTTATAAGATAAGAGTGTATGCTTTTCCTACATAAGAGTCTATACTTTATTTTGAGAGGTCGTTTCGTTTGAAAGGACAGTAGGAAGGTTGTTTTTCCGGATATAAAATAAATGCCGGTATAATCTCTGAATAGAAGACGATATACCGGCATTTTTATTGTTAAAGTACTTTCTTGAATCTGATGAGGAATTCATCTGCTTCTGCTTTGCTGAGGCAGAGAGGGGGTAATAGTCGGATAACATTTGTTCCACTGGCTCCGGTGAATACTTTCTGTTCATGGATGAGACGGCTGCGAATTTCTTTTACCGGCTGTTCGAACTCCATGCCAATCATAAGTCCGCATCCGCGTACTTCTTTGATTTGTGGGAATTTTTTCAATTCTTCCAATAAGTAAGCACCGATGTTGGCTGCATTTTCGATCAGACGATCTTGCTCAATGACGTCCATAACTGCTAATGCCGCAGCACAGGCCAAGTGATTTCCTCCGAAAGTCGTTCCTAACATACCGTAAACCGGTTTGAACATCGGGCTGATGAGTACACCGGCCATTGGAAAACCATTGGCGATACCTTTGGCTACTGTGATAATGTCGGGTTTGATCCCTGCATATTGGTGCGCAAAAAATCTACCGCTACGTCCGTAGCCACTTTGAATTTCATCAAGGATAAATACGGTCCCATTCTCTGTACATGCCTTACGTAGCTCTTGCAAGAATTCTGCAGTCGGTATTTTAATACCTCCTACTCCCTGAATACCTTCGATGATAACAGCACAGACATCTCCTTTGGCCAGTTCGGCTTTCATTGCTTCCGTATCGTTCAGAGGAAGATAAGTGATATGTCCGTTCGCATTGATGGGAGCGATAATTTTAGGATTATCGGTCGCTTCTACAGCCAGTGAAGTACGTCCGTGGAAAGCTTTGGAGAAAGAAATCACTTTGGTCCGTCCGGTATGGAAAGAGGCCAGTTTCAAGGCATTTTCGTTTGCTTCCGCACCACTGTTGATCAGGAATAGTGAGTAATCGTCATAACCGGAAATCTTTCCCAAGCGTGCAGCCACTTCCTGTTGCAGCTTGTTGATAACCGAGTTGGAATAAAAGCCGAGTTTTGCCACTTGGCTGCTAATCATCTCTATATAGTGCGGATGGGCATGTCCGATGGAGATAACGGCATGGCCTCCGTAGAGGTCGAGATATTCTGTTCCGTTTTCATCCCATACATGGCAACCTTTTCCTTTTACTATGTTTATGTCGAATAAAGGATATACATCGAATAGGTTCATGATGATATTTACGATTTTATGATTTACAATTAGACGATTGGAGTTACTACTATTAATTTTACGATTTACAATTGAAGTAACTCCAATCGTCTAATTGTAAATCGTCCAATCGTCAATCTAAAAAGCCGATGGCTTTAACCGGAGACCTACCGTCTCTTCCAGATTGAACATCAGGTTCATATTGTGTACTGCTTGTCCGCTGGCACCTTTCAACAGGTTGTCGATGCATGAGATAATAAGCAGCTTATCTCCGTGTTTCTCCAGATGTATCAGGCATTTGTTGGTGTTGACCACTTGTTTGAGATCGATGTTTTTGTCTACGATGTGTACAAATGAGTCTTTTGCGTAATATTCCTCATACATGCGTACGATTTCTTCCAATGCTACTTTGGTTTTTACCACTAATGTGGCAAAGATACCCCGTGGAAAATCACCCCGGTAAGGGATAAAATCAATCTCAGAGTCGAAACTGTTTTGAAGTTGTTTCAGCGATTGTTTGATTTCGGGTACATGTTGGTGGTCAAAGGCTTTGTACACACTCATGTTGTTATTACGCCAACTGAAATGACTGGTGGCACCAGGTTTTACTCCCGCTCCCGTGCTTCCTGTGATAGCATTTACCATGATGTCGTCATTCAGCATCAAGTGTTTGGCCAATGGAAGAAGTCCTAATTGGATGCAGGTTGCAAAACATCCCGGATTGGCTACATGCTTGGCCGTACAGGTGGCACGACGGTTCAATTCTGGCAATCCGTAGATGAAGTCATGATCCGGTGATGCGATACGATAATCCATTGAAAGATCGATAATTTTCAGATCTTCCGGTATATTATGGCTTTCGATAAATTTCTTTGTATCGCCGTGGGCGGTACAAAAGAAAAGTACGTCGATTTCTTCCAGAGGAAGTGCATCGGTAAAAGTCAGATCACATTCTCCGTAGAGTCCTTCGTGTACATCGGTAATCTTATTACCGGCATTACTGCTGCTGTTGATAAATACTATTTCTGTCTCGGGGTGATTGATAAGTAGGCGGATAAGTTCACCCGCCGTATATCCTGCTCCACCAATAATTCCTGCTTTTATCATAATAGTTGAAAGCTTATTTAGTTGAAAGTTGAAAGTTGAGAATTGAAAATTGGGAGTTGAAAGCTGGCTTGCACTATTGAACTGCATAGTAGCTTTCAACTCTCAACTTTCAACTAAACCTCGTGGTTTGCATAATAAACGCGTAGCGGAGTGGAAGTTACTTTGATAAATCCTTTCGCGTCTTCCGCAGTCCAGCCTTTCTGCATTTCGCCATATTCGCCAAATTTAGTTTTTACTAAATCATCTTCCGATTCTACGCCTACGGTAGAGAAAGACAATGGGCGGAGTTCAAGAATTGCCGTACCGTTTACATTGCGCTGCGACTCCTGCAGCATGGCTTCGATGTCGCGCATTACAGGTTCCAGGTACTGGCTTTCGTGGAGGAACATACCATACCAGTTGGCTACTTGATCTTTCCAGTATTGTTGCCATTTGCTCAGCGTATATTTTTCGAGGAAGCGGTGTGCACCGATAATCAACATCGGAGCGGCTGCTTCAAAACCTACGCGACCTTTAATACCGATGATTGTATCGCCCACATGCATGTCGCGCCCAATACCGTAAGGAGCGCCAATCTCTTCTACTTTCTGGATGGCGGCAATTTTGTCTTCAAAAACTTCTCCGTTTACGGCATGAAGTTCTCCCTGTTTAAATTCAAGACGTAACTGTTCGCTTCCTTCCTTCTGCACCTGTTTCAAGTAGGCTGTTTCGGGTAGCCCCTGTGCCGAGTCGAGAATTTCGCCGCCACAGATGGAAGTACCCCACAATCCGACATTATAGGAATATTTCAGTTTGGTAAAGTCTGCACTGAAACCGTTTTTATTCAAGTAGTCTATTTCTTCCTGACGGCTCAATGCCATGTCACGGGTCAATGTGATGATTTCCACACCCGGAGCCAGTACAAGGAAAGTCATGTCAAAACGAATCTGATCGTTGCCGGCACCGGTAGAACCATGGGCGATGGCATCCGCACCGATTTCGTTGGCATAACGTGCGATAGCCAATGCCTGGAATATACGTTCCGAACTGACGGAAATAGGATAAGTACCGTTACGCAGTACGTTTCCGAATATCATGTATTTCAAGCTTTTCTCGTAGTATTCCTGGGTCACGTCCAGTGTAACGTATTTCACAGCTCCTAACTTGTATGCGTTTTCTTCATTCTGTTTCAACTGTTCATCGCTGAAACCACCCGTGTTGGCACAAGCCGCATACACCTCATAGCCTTTCTCCTTAGCCAGATACATTACGGTAAACGAGGTATCTAATCCCCCGCTGAATGCAACTACCACTTTCTTTTTCTGTTCCATGATCTTAATAATTAGTTAATGCCCCGATTGTTCTATTGACGATGCGGTACATTATATTATTTTAATTCTTTTCTTTCTCTATTAATTGGCATATTGGCACATTAACCAATCGGCACATTATTCCTCTTCTTTATGTTTCTCCGGATCGTAAAGCATTGCCGTACAAATACAGAATTTCCGGTTTTTGGCTACCAATATATCATGGTTGATACAACCTTCGCAGCCGCGCCAGAATGCTTCGTCATCCGTCAGTTCGTTGAACGTAACGGGTACATAGCCAAGTTCCGTATTCATTTTCATAACGGCGGCACCACTGGTCAGACTGAATATTTTGGCCCATGGCCAGCGTAGGCGGGCGAGTTTGAAAGAAGCTTGTTTGATACGTTTAGCCAGTCCCAAACCGCGATAGTCGGGGTGCACGATCAATCCCGATGTCGCTACATATTGTTTATTACCCCACGATTCTATATAAGTGAAACCTGCAAATTTATCTCCCTCCAGGGCGATAATGGCTTTCCCTTCTTTCATCTTGGTTGCAACATATTCGTGTGTACGTTCTGCAATTCCTGTCCCGCGTACTTTCGCTGCATTTCTGATTGTCTCCAAAATAGTGTCAACGTAAACCTCATGTGAGGCGTCGGCTACCATCACATCTATTTTTTGAGTCTCCATTTCTTTAATAAGTATCGAGTATATAGTTATCTGTTTATTGTATATTCGGAATAATAAGTGACAGGAAGTTTCGTACCATTTTAGGCTCGGCACCTTCACGCAATACAAGCATGATGGTGTCATCACCGGCAATGGTTCCTAATATATCGCCGAATTCACGATTGTCGATATCATAGGCCATACTGCTGGCGTATCCGGGACGTGTTTTGATTACAGCTATGTTGCCGGAAAACTGCAGGGAGACGAAGCCATTGTTCATTAACATCTCGGTGGCACTTTGGTCACCAACACGTTTGTACATGATGTCATTAGGCAATACGTATACATATTTACCGTTCATGCTGGCTGCTTTGGCTACTTTCAATTGCTTCAAATCCCGTGAAAGAGTGGCTTGCGTCAGTTCAAAACCTTCGGCTG
>OAVB01000728.1_pt1 | contig 24689 bp, 37 predicted proteins | sample 1516871 | NCBI WGS metagenome assembly OAVB01 (sample SAMEA2580069, study PRJEB22360) | human gut metagenome | biome: human gut; feature: human-associated habitat; material: faeces | place: Denmark | collected 2008/2010 | reverse complement strand
TACGAAAACCAAGGCGTTTACGGGGACGATTATTGATGAGATCAACAATATGCTGTAAATCATCATGGAAAATGTTGGCAAAGAAAGTTCCTTTGGGAAAGAATTGACGAAGCAGACCATTAGTGTTTTCGTTCGTGCCCCGCTGCCAAGGTGAATAAGGGTCACAGAAATAAAACTTCATTCCGGTTGCATCAGTCAATTCTTTATGTTCAGCAAATTCCTTGCCGTTATCCACAGTAAAGCTCTTCTTGAGCTTATCGGGAACAGATGAAAACGCCTTAATTGTGGCAGTATTAAAAGCATTATCCTGCCTGTCATCAATTCTGAAGGCAATCAGATAACCCGATTTGCGTTCAACATGAGTTCCGAAACAGCCTGTTTTACGCATACCGAGAACGGTATCACTTTCCCAATGACCATATCGTGAGCGATTTTCAGCACCTGCGGGACGTTCGCTGATTGGTGTGGTATCAGGAATTTTACCCCTCTTGTCCTGCCCTCTGCATTTCTTATGCTTCCATTTGAAACGCATGATTTTCTTTAGCTGCGGCGGTAAAATGCCGTTATCAATTGCACGATAAATCGTTGGAAATGATATGCAGAATGATTCCTTGTCACGCTTGGCTCGTCCGGCTATCTGTTCGGGAGACCACCGCAAAGCCATTTTTTCAAGCACATAATCACGAGCAGCACTGGCTTTGAGTTTTGGCTTTCTGCCGCAGTTTTTCCGACGTTTTTGATAAAGCTTGTCTGCGTGATGTGCCGCATATGTACCATTTGAATAGCTATTTCTTCGGAACTCCCGGCTCACTGACGACGGCGACCGGTTAAGCATTCGGGCAATTGCCCGAATGCTTAACCCTTGGGCTTTCAAAACTCTTGACAACTCCCGTTCTTCTGTGCTAAAATGAGTGTAATGACACATATTGCTCCTCCTGTTTGTGGTTGTGTGGTTACTCCCATTATAACACGAGTTGCTTTATGTGTCATTATTTTTTTCGGGTGTTTGTAAATCTATCATTCATATTCATTGCGGAAGCTATGCGTGTAAGTGTTTTGATAGAGGGGTTAGCATTGCCGTTCTCAATCTTGCTGATGTCAGCCTGATCTATGCCGGTAAGCTCAGAAAGCTGTTTCTGGGTGAGGTTATCAGCATTGCGGCAGGCAATGAGCATTTTGGCAAGCTCATATTCGGGAGCAAGGGCTCTGCAAAAAAACTCTGTAAAAACAATAGACCGCAGAAAAAAGACTTTGTGATGAGAGCGGCTGGATTGAGTCCGATTCTTTAACTGTGTAAATGTCGAAAGACGTCATAACCGCTCTGTCATTATATCATAAAAATGTCGCTGTCAAGGTTAAAATGAATGTCGAAGACAACCTTGACATCGACAATTTTTATGATTTCTGGCAATTAAGCGGTTGTGCCGTCGTATTATGTCATAACGTGAGACACATTTCAAAAATCACAACCGATTTTCGCAGAGCCACCGCTCTTGCACAAGGTTTATGGAACAGACAAGTTAAATTTCCTTGATAAATTTTATTTTGGTCGAGTCTGAGCTGCTGTTTGTAAGCGACTGAGCTTCTGTTATCCTTTCAAATCCGCATTTTTCGTAAAGCCTGACAGCAGGCATATTATCGGGAGTAGTCTGTACACATAATATCTTCTTACCTTTGAAATGTAAAAAGTTTTCCGCAAACTCTACTGCAAAAGTTCCCACTCCGCTGCGCTGAAACTGTGGTATGACTGCAAGCATTGAAATATAGCCCACATCATTATCATCAAGCCCGTTTATCTTCAGCCACGCAACAGGCATAATGCCTCTGCAGATCAGATAATTTTTTTCGTCTGTATCATGGCTCATGATAGAGTTTAGCCATTCGTTATAGGTTATTTTATCGCCGTGAAGCGCTTCGAGGTTTTTATTGTAGATGTCAGCAATGATCCTTACGTCAAAACCGCTGCTGACAGGCGCGGCTTTATATATCTGCCCCAACTGCTTTTCAAACATTATATCGCCGTTGTTTATCAAAGAGTTGAATGTCCGGTATGGCTTTTCGGCAAAGCCCAGCTTTTTCTGCAGTTCAAGTGATGGGGTGTTTTCGGGAGCAACATATGTGCGTATGGTTTTGCAGCCCTTGTCTTTTAATGTATCAAATGCTGCACTGAGCATTTGTTCGGCGATATGCCTGCGGCGGTAGCTTTCCGCAACAAAAAGATCACCGTAATACCAAAGCGTGGGGTCGTCAGTGTTTCGGATACAGAACACTCTGCCCACAAAATCTCCCGATGCGTTCCGGGCTGTCACATTAAAACAATCGCTTTCAGACCTGTGCCAATAAAGAATGCTTCTCATTCCTGCAATATCATTTTGTCCCCAAAGCGCCGAGGATATCTTCATGGCAGTCTCTTCCGACAAATATTCGCTTGTGCTTACGGTGATGATTTCGGTGTTGTTTGTGTTCATAAAATTCCTCATTTCATAAATAAAAAAAGTGTTTCCGAAAAAACGAAAACACTTGGATTTATTATTCACAAAATGATATCACATGGAAATGCTGTAATTTGACATACAAAACGTAAAAAGTCAAAAAAGCGAAAAAAGCCGTGATAAATCTTAAAAAGCCCTAAAAAGCACGTAGAATAGCCGTTTTAGAAACGTAAAAAAATGAAACAAAAGAAAATGCCCGAGTGTCTTATGTCAAAGACATTCTGGCATTTTTACGTTTAAAGAGTAGAACCTGCGGACGATAAAAACGGAGCATTTAAATCTTTTAAAAGTCTTAAAAACGGCTTAAATGCGTTAATTGCAAGTTTTAAATCTAAATAGAGATTGGCTTAATATCGTTTTGTTGAGGTGCTGGCAACTGGCAACAAAAAATAATAGGGGTGGCAACTTTGTTGCTACCCCATTATTTTTGCAAATTATAATTGTAAACCTATAACTATTCGGAAAGGTTATCTCTGAACACAAAAGATATCTCAACAGAATCATTTATTTCGGATGGATATGCACTGTAATCAGCGGAATTTTTGGTTTGGATCACATAGATCGAAGGTGTAACAACATCCTTCGCCCAAGTCGTTGAGTATGTTTCTGAATAGCCGCTGCTTTCAGCAGTACCATCATTTTCGATTGGTGCACCATAGGTATCTGTAAGCAGTGATTTATACTTATCATAAACTTGATATGCTGGTACATCATCTATTTGCGTTTTAGGATAAATAACATCTATCTTATAAGTAACTATTTTAAGCTTGTCGTTTAGAAATGTATAACAAACATTTGCGTAGTCGCCATTTACCATAACTTGTTCATTAGATGTCAGTTCCTTATGAGCGCCATTATCATATGTTTCAAATGTCAATGCAGATTCACTTTTTAACAGCTGCTCTTCCGAAATATTAAAGTTGATCCCACGATCAAATATTTCGGGAAGTTGGGTCTTACTGTCGGTTCCGCATGAAGTAATAAGTAAAGTAAGACTCAGCACAATGATAATAGCTGTAATAATTTTGATCTTCATAGTATCGTATCACCTACTCTTCAACGTAATAGCCGATAACCTTACCAAAAATTTTGAAGGTATCATTTTCGCTCACGATAATTGGGTGATAATTTTTATTATATGAGTGAAGACCATCCGGCTGATAAATTTTACAAAAGGGTTCTCCATTGACGATTGCGATAATTATATCACCGTACTTAATAGGTGCTGTCCTGCTTACCCATACAATACAACCATCAGGATATTCAGGTTCCATACTTTTTCCGTTTATAGGAATACCGCAGTCTGCGTTTTGCGGAATGTCGCTCTCATTAAAACTGCATTTTGTAAACGCATTATCCTCAGAGAACGGAACGGATATACCTGCTCCAACGGCGATATCGGCAATGTCAATATACTTTCTTCGGCTTTGAGCTATAATAATTGAATTATTCTTCTCATTCTGCTCTAAGTCATACAGTGTTCTTGCACGCTCTAAAACAAAATTCTGGTGCTTCTCGGAAAGAGCATTATATATTGATAAAAGCTCCTGCTCATCTGCCGACATTTCGGTAGATGAGCTTTTTTCTGCTCTGCCAAGAAGAATGTCAGTGGTACAATTTAATTCATCGGCAATCTTTACTAAAATATCTGCGCTGGGGTTTCCTCCCTTTTTCCAGCTGCTTGTATTACCCTTGCTAAGTCCTAATTTTAATGCCAAAGCCGTTGGAGTTGTATTATGCTCTGCACACAGAGTTACAAATGCACTATAATTCACAAAAACCACCCTTTAAACTAATCACATTACACAAAGTGCAAAATAATTGCACTGCCTCTATTGACAGATGAATTTAATTGCACTATAATATAAATTGTAGGTTATACCTGCGGGCATAAAAATCCACAATTATTATATCACAGACGGATAATGGCTGTCAAGAAAGGAAGCTGAAATTGAACATTTTTAAAGAGAAAAAAATACTTTTTCGCAATGCTGTACGGTATGCTGACAAGGCTGATGACAATATCAGCGAGCTTTACGCTCTTCCCGATTTGCGAAAAACACTGACGGATAAGCAGATAGAGGCGATACGTGAATACAAGGAAGCCTTTCATAAACTCAAAGCGATTGCGCAGGAACTTGAATCCGGAAGAAGTGAATGAAAATGCCCCAAACCGAACCATGCAGCCTGAGCGATATAAAGATTTTCCCCCGCAACTCTGAAGCAGACGATCTTGCCATGGAGTGTGACAGCCTGAGAGACGTTATTGACGATATGGTCAATGAGATAGGCAGTGTGATAGATGATATCGCAGAGACCAACGGAAGCTATGCCTGTAAGCAGTGCATCAAGACAGCAAAGCGCCTCTGGCAGATAATGTATGAGCAGGCAAGAGAAGAGGACGCTCAGGGTGTTCTGGAACGATTTGCATACAAGACAGGCATAAGCCTGAACGATGACTGAAAAGCCCCTTCGGGGGCATATGGAGCAAAGAAGCGCAGGAGCTTCGGGACTTCACCAACCGAGAAAATATGAAAGGACTGAGACAAATGACAATAGGACGCAATATCAGAAGTCTTCGTGAGCGCTATGGTCTGACCCAATGCGAGCTGGCAGAACGGGCGGGCGTGACGCAGGTATATATCAGCTACTGCGAAAACGGCAGAAAAGAACCGTCGCTGAGGTTCTGCAGGAAGCTTGCTGCGGTCTTCGGCTGTCCTGTCAGTGACATAGTAGATAGCGAGGAAAGGAGTGCAGGATAATGATAAGCGTGAATGTTTCCTACTGCTGCGCCATGAAGCAGGTGTTTGTGGAAAATGCCCTTGCGGATGTGCTGAAAAAGGTCGATGAGGACGTTGAAAGTGTTGAGTATAGCCGCTCATCGGAAGCGGAAGACGCTGAGGAATACGTTATCATCGGATTCAAAAACGGCGGCACCAAGCGTGTCTGCATTACGGCTGACAGCCTTGCGGCAGTGGTAAAAGATGTTTTTAAGATATTTTAAGGAGGATTATATCATGAATGATTACAGCATTTCGGTAAGAGTAGAGACCTGGGACAGCGCATACTGCGATAAGTTCCGTGTAAAGGCTAAAAACAGCTTTGCGGCAAAGCATAAGGTAGAAGCTATCCTGTTCGCAAGGCATGACCGAAAGGACATTGTAAGTATGCAGATCACGGACATCTGCAAAGCATGAGCCGAAACACCGAACACAGCTTCGGTGTCCGCAGGGAATGACCGCCCTGCGCTGATGATAGGTATCTTCCGATATCTTCGTTGACGCAAGCCATTATGGCAAGTCAGCGTGGCAGGTCAGATGGAGGTGAGAATAATGACATCAATGGAATTTCGTGCCGAAATGCTCAGCCGGGCTGTAAAGACTGCAGAGCTGCTTTGCGAAGGTTCTGTGCTCGAGGACAAAAAATAGAGCCTGAACAGATCAGAAAGAATGTAGCAACCATTCAGTGCATTCTGATCGAGACCCGGGACTTCCTTGCGGAATATCTCAGGCAGTGTTCCGACTCCGATAAATAAGTATATCAGAGATTCGGAAATAAAGCAATGAGCATAAGGGAAAATCAGCAAATTATCCAAGAAAGGCGGTGCGGATTTGGACTATTTATCTGTTAAGGAAGTGGCAGAGCTTAAAAGCTGTTCGGTACAGTATATCAAGAAAATTGCCCATGACGGTAAGATTGAAGCTGTTCGGGAGCTTAATCCTCAGAACAACTGTATGCAGTATATGATACCCGTGTCCGCACTGCCCGAAGAACTGCAGCAGAGATATTACGGCGGCATCAGCGTAAGCACAGCCCCTGCCGACAAATGCCTTCCCGCAGCACCGACAAAAGAAACAAGGCAGCGGGAAAAACGTGACATCGGAAGCTTCAGTGCTGCCGAACGTGAGGTCATAAGCTGGTGGTGTGAGCTGCTGAGAGACTGGCGCATAAAGCGCAAGGGCTACGAAAGTCTTGCAGAGGGCGATATGGTATTCGTTGCGGAGACCAAGCGCATCTGCCGGGACTTTATGGCAGCACACGGCATTGAGATCAGCCGTGATATCCTTTACCGCAAGTACAAATACTTCAAAGCTGAGGACTGGGCTGGGCTTGCAGAGCTGAGGGGCGGTCACAACAAGGGCAGGAGCAGCATTCCCACTGAGCTGGGACAGGCATTTTGTGACCTGTACCTATGCGACAGGGAGCTTCCCGTTTCAGACTGCTGGCGGTTTACAAAAGAGTGGGCGATAAACAACCACCCCGAACTGCTGGCGGATATGCCGTCGGAGAGGACGTTCAGGCGATATGCGGAGACGATACCCGAAGCTGTTGTGAAATTTTTCAGATATTCCCAAAAGGAATGCGTTGATGAATGCCTGCCCTACATAATACGTTTGTATGACGACATTGAAGCCAATGATGTATGGGTGGCGGATAACCACACATTTGATTTTATGACCCGCACCAATGACGGAACGGCAAACCACAGGCTGTATATCACGGGCATTCTGGACGCAAAAACAGGGGTGCTTGTAGGGTGGAACATTACGGAAAATCCGTCATCACATTCAACTGTGCTTGCGTTGAGACACGCCATAATGCGGTGCGGGATACCGAAATATTTCTACGTTGATAACGGTCGAGAGTTCCTGACACACGATATCGGAGGAAAGGGACACCGCCGCAGGAAGTCACAGGAAAATGTGACCGACCCGCCCACCATACTTGACCATCTGGGTATCAAAATGGTAAACGCACTGGTATGCAACGGACGTGCAAAGCCCATTGAGCGAATGTTTCTGACCCTTAAAAACACCATTTCACGAGTTGTGGCTACATTTACGGGCGGAAACATCGTTGAACGTCCCGAGAGCCTGAAATGGCAGCTAAAGCATGGCATAGTACCATTTGACTGGCAGATAAGGGAAAAGCTTGACCTGCTGCTTGACGGTTACAACGCAAGCCCATACGGCGGCTGTGAGCCGCAGTTCAAAGGACTGAGCAGAGCCGAAGCATGGTGCAGATCCATACGCCGCAGGACGTTCAGGACCTGCAGCGAATCGGAGCTGAACCTGATGCTTATGCGAACGAGCCGATATCAGACCGTGCGTGAAAACGGCGTATATGTGACTGTATCGGGCGAAAAGCTGTGGTACAACACAAGAGACGATAACTGGAAGTATGTAGGCAAAAAGGTTTATGTGCGATACGATCCCGCCGATCTGGAGACTGTCAGGATATATGACGAAGAGGACAGATACATGGGTGACTGGCATCTTGATATGTCGGTATTTGTGGATTATATCACTGTCAATACCGATGATATTGCGGACAGGAACCGTCTTATAGCACATCAGATCAGGGCGATAAAGGCGATGGGCAAGGAGCTTACAGGCGATATGCAGATAGATGCGCTTGCGCTTGCCTGTGCCGAAGCGTACCGCAAGACAGGCGCAGTTACCCTTGCGCCGCCCGAGGACACCGATGTGCAGCGCATAGGGGCAGAACAGGAACAGCTGCCGAAAGCCGTGGGCGCTGATGATGTTGACCTCAGAAGAATGATAGAGAACGCTTCAAGGCGTAAAAATAATTTTGAATCGGAGGAATAGTTATGGACGAAAAAAGGCTTGCCGCAGCTCTGGACGCTGTGGAAAATCTAAAAAAAGAATCGGGGCTGTCCCAGGAAAAAGCGGGAAAGCTCATAGGAGTATCGGGTGCGGTACTTTCCACGCTTCGCAGCGGAACGTACAAGGGCGATGTGGAAAGACAGGTCAAGATAATTGAGGACTATTTTGCGGTCAAGGACAGACATGAGGAGACCTACCGTGAGGTCGAATATGCGGACACATCAATATCCCGCAGGGCGTATGAGATGATAAAGCTTGCTCACATAAAGGGCGGTCTGGCAGTGTTCGCAGGCGATGCGGGTATCGGCAAGACAAAGGCTGCAAAGAAGTACGTGAAGGACAATCCCACAAACAGTTATTACTGCGTTTTAAATCCTTGTTTAACGAGCCTTAAAAGCATATTGAAGCTTGTGGCTGATATGGTGGGGGCACGTCCCGAAAGGTCGCTGTATGATATGTGGAGCTCTATCCGCTCCCGCCTTTCCGATGGCTTGGTGATCATATTTGACGAGGCACAGCACCTTACATACCGCTCAATAGAAGCGCTCCGATCATTTGCCGACAGCTTTGCCGACGAGGGTCAGACGCTGGGCATCGTTTTTATCGGCAACACCGAAACTGTGCAGCGCTTCGGCGGCAGGCAGAAGGCGGAATTTGCACAGATAGCCAACAGGACAAAGCAGCGTCTGGTATATACCACCAACAACATCAAGCGTGAGGACATCGCACTGCTATTCCCTGTGCTTGCAGACAAGGGCATGAATGCTGAGATAGATTTCTTACTGGGCATCGCAAGGACACAGCAGGCGCTGAGAGGTGCGGTCAATCTGTTTTCCAACGCCTATGACAATGACGATATCAGTCTTAAAGGTCTGGTACGCATGGCAAAATTCATGGAAATGGACCTGTCGGGTCTGGATATCAAAAAGGCAAAGGGGGCAGCGTAATGAGACGTGAAATGATAACCAAACTTACAACGGGAATTGCGTCCTCTGCGGATTACAGAGCAGCAGTCAAGGAAGCGACCGTGCTGGAGCTGAAAGCTGCATCTACAAAAATGTACGGAAAAAAGGGAACCAAAACAAGGCTTGCCGCCTGCGACCGTGAGCTGAGAGTGAGAGGAGCTGTGAAAAATGAAAAGGAGCACTAAGCTTATCATCATACTGTTTGCCATACATGAGCTGCTGATTATGATACTTGGAATGAGCATTGCATTTTCTGCGGAACGCAAGGGGGCTGACGGAACGATCCTTATTTTTCCCCTTGCATTGCTGCTGATAGTACTGGGCTGGATGCTGCGTGATATCCGCAGTGACAGCAGGAAGTAAGGCTTCTCGGGGGTTGTGCCTGTGTAAGCATACAGCCCCACCCCAAAACGTTGGTCACCGTTTAGGTGAAAACGTAAAATGAAAACGGAGGTACATATTATGCCTAAGAAGATAACCGCAAAAGTAAGCCGTGAGCCTATTGACACTGAACGCATGACCGAATGCGTCCGTGCTATCAAGGAGCGTGAGCAGGCTAAGAAGTTTATCGAAAAGGAGATCGCTGACTATAAGTCCGAGATACAGGCGGTAATGAAGTCACACGGTATTAAGGAGATGCAGTGTGATGTTTTCACCGTCCGCTACAAGGAGGTATCAAGCGAAAAGTTTGACAGCACATCATTCAAGGCACATTACAGCACGCTTTTCGACAAATTTGTAAAACAGGTAAGGTCGATGCGATTTACCATAAGCTGAGGTAATACCTATGGACATGGAAACCTTTGTAAAGGAATGCCGCAGCTGTGATCCGTATGACACGGCTAAGATATCCGAGCTGCTTGCCTTTGGGGCACAGCTCGGAGAAGCTATAATCGAAGCACGGGGAAAACGTGAACGGATACCGTATGAGAAGATATTGGAGCTTTACAACAATATCTGTGTGAGCCTGCCTAAAGCACACAAGCTGTCAACAGAACGCAGAACACGCATCAAGTCCTGCTTTACGCAGAAATTCACGGTGAAGGACTTTGAGACAGCGTTCCGCACGGTACAGAACACGCCGTTTTTGCGTGGCGAGAACGGGCGTGGCTGGCACGCCACATTTGACTGGATCATAAAACCGTCAAACCTGCTCAAGGTACTGGAAAACACCTACGGGGCGGCAGAAGCTGCCAAAAGTCCGTCATTTGACATTGACCTCATAATGGAACGTGCAAAATACGGCAAGCCGCAGATATGAGAAAGGGAGTATTATCATGACCGACAATGAAAGGCGGCGCATATTCGGGCTGTCGAAGCAGCTGGGCATCAACACCGAAGAGCTGCATCTGATCATTCACGGAGTGACGGGCTGTGAGAGCATCAAGGAGCTGGACAAGGCGCAGACCTATGAAGTAATAAAGGAGCTTAACACCCGTCTCGGAGATGCGCCGAGACCAAAGAAAAGGCAGACCAAAAGGACTGTACCGGGAATGATAACCGTCAGTCAGCAGTCGTACTGCTGGAGCATGATATATCGCCTGTCCGAGCTGGAACCGAGAAAGGCGACAGAGGGCGAGCGAATGTGCGGGGCTATCAAAAAGATACTGGGCGTTACGGCAGTTCCCGAGGATCCGTTCAAGTGGGTAACATTTGACCAGGGACGTGATCTGATAGAGGGGCTGAAACGCTATGTGAATACTGCCGAACGCAAAGCCATAAGGGAGGGACGTGCCATATGAAATGCAATTACTGCGAACACAAGAAGGTCAAGTTCAACGGCAGGAACAACCATTATGTTGTCTGCGGCAGGACAGACGGATTTGTCGGATACTGCAAACGTGGCACCACAGCGTTATACGATGAAGCCCCTCTGCCGGACTGGTGCCCGACAGAAGCTGAGGCGGAAGCGATCAAGCTTAAAGCTATGCTGAGTGCGGCAGTGGATACCATTGAAAAAATTTCCGATGCGCAGGCAGATGTATGCTTTATGGGAAAGGACAGCTGCGAGGGCTGTGATTTTATTTTCGGCAGTCCCTGCAGATGGAAGCATGAGGGCGCAGCAAGGAAAATGCTGAGCGAAGATATGTAATACAGCGGGTCAACCGCAGAAAGAGGTAAAATTATGGAATCAACAAACAAGATCATTTTTTTAGCGGCTATTGCAGACGCTTTTCGTGACGAAGAGGACCGTGAGCTTGGAGCATTTGGAAAAATAGAAATCCCGGAAGACGGTAATATGACACAGATACTCACTGACCTGTTCTACGCATTTAAGCTGTTCTATAACCAGATATCCGGAGCTGATGCGGATCCGTTAGAATTTATAAGTGTTTTGACACGTCTTGCGGTTCAGGATCAGCTGAACAAAAAGTAATGTCAAAATTATAAGATAAGAAAGGAGCCTGCATATGAGTTTGCTCGATGAGCTTACCCTTGACGATCTTGATGATGAGCAGCGGGAACTGGCGGAGTGCATAGGGCTTGATGCGTACAAGAAGCTTGTAGCCACATATGCAGGAAGTCCCATAAATATCCGTATGCCGGACAGTCTGACAATGCGGCAGCGCAATAACAACATCTGCAAACAGTTCAACGGATATAATTTTGCGGAGCTGGCACGGGCATACAATCTTACTGAGCGGCAGATACGCAACATTGTTGCCGATGAGGTATCAAAGCAGCGCAACAAGCCGCTTGAAAACCAGATTTCATTTTTTGAGTGATGAAAATTCATTGAAATCAAGTATTGAACCATTTCAATGGGCTGTTACCGACAAATAGTGTATAGTTAGATAAAAGGATCTGACTATACACTATTTTTTTTGGAGGAGACAAAATGGGCACCGAGATATACATGACGATAATAACAGGTCTGCTGGGCGTTATCGGATTTTTCCTGACCCGCAGCTTTGCGGCACTTGACAAAAAGGCTGACAAATGCGACCTTGAGGCTGTTAAAAACGAGCTGGAAGCTGTGCGCAGCACCATTGCTGACGTTAAGGATAATTATCTGACGAAGGAAGATTTCCTGCGTGAACAGGTCAAGACCGAGAAAAAGCTTGACAAGATAATGGATATCCTTATGGAGATGAAGGGAGGTCAGAACCGTGACTGAACAGGATATTGTAAAAAAGATGCGTGCCGATAATTTCGTGAATAACAACGGCGTTGTGCTCAGGGCTGTAAATATCGGACGCATAACATTCAACAGGCTGTCATCGCTGCGCAGGGCGCTGGAGCCTGATATTGAAAAGGCGGAATTTACCGACTGCATCAATTATCTGTCGGAGTCAAAGTACATCATACTCCGCCGCTGCGACAACAAGCAGCCTGCCAACATATCCGATGACGATATCGATGATATGGAAGCAAAGGTATCTCCCGAAGGCATACAGCTGCTTGCGGGAAAGACAAGCGATCCGTGTGTAAGGGCGTGATGATATGGGCAGAAGGCGCAAACACGGCATAATCGACAACCTTGACCCTGCCGTAAAAAGTACCGTTGAAGAAATGATACTCTCGGCACAGTTTACGTACAGGGACATTGTGGAATACATCACAGACACCACAGGTCAGAGCATTTCTCAGGCGGCTGTATGCAGGTATGCGAAAGGCTTCTGCGAGGACGCTGCAGCTATACACATGGCGCAGGAAAATTTCAGAGCTATTGCCGAGATGTGCGGTAAATATCCCGACCTCGACACCACTGAGGGCATAGTGCAGCTGATGAGCAGTCTTGTTATGACTTCGGTGCGGAATTTATCCCCCGAGGACCTTGACGGGACTGACCCGCTGAAGCTTATCAAGCAGGCATCTGAGCTGGTCAGGGCGGTTTCCTACAAGCGAAGCATGGACATCAAAAACAAGGAGCTTACCGAGGCGGGATTTGATGCCGCCAAGGAAAAGCTGTTTACGGGACTGGCAAGCGATGACCCTGAGCTGTACAGACAGCTTGCAGATTACATCGAAAGCAAGAAAAGCGAGTTGATAGTATGATATACGTTATACAGGTCACGCCCATGAACGAGCTGAAGGTGCGTGCTGCACTGGAACGTGAGGGCATATGGGCATATGTGCCGAGACGAGAGCTTATCATCAGAAAAAGTGGGGGCTGGACAAAGGCTGTGCCTGTTATGCTGCCGTCCTATGTTTTCCTTGACTGCGATTACTGCCCTGAGATACATCACATTGTAAGATCGGTGGACGGTGTTATCAACTGGCTGGGCAAGCCTACACCTATCACAGGCGAGGAAGAAGCATTCATGCGGCTGATAATCAACGGCGGCGTTCCCATTCCCGAAAGTACGGCTGATGTTGATAACGACAGGAATGTTACGGTCACGGGCGGCTGGCTGAAAGGCAATGAGCAATATATCATCGGATATAACATCAGGAAAAAGCGTGCGTTGCTGGAGATACGCTTCGGCGGACGGCTCCACAGGACAAGCGTGGGCGTAGAATACACAAAAGTATGAACGGAATGCGGTCGATATCGTTCCTGCAGGAAGTGAAATACGGTCATATGGGATATTAACGGACAGATGAAAAAAGCTACTCCGAATGGCGAAGCCTGCCCCAAAGAAAATGCGGGAGCGGCACACCCTTTTAATACCCCTTTTTAATGCCTTTAAATTGCACGGAAGATATTTGACAGGGTAATTTTACTGCCAGATATCAAAACGCCGTACAAGCCGTTTCTGTGGCTTTTGCGTGAAAGGAGATGCAGGCGTGAAAAACAACCGAAAAAAAGCTCTTTCCGATATAGCAGCCGCTATGTCGGAAGCGGGGCAGAATGATAAAACAGACACCGCTGCGGGGAGCTTGCAGGACATCATCTCCGCAGCACTCAGTGAACCCAATGATAAAAAGCGGCGAAAGCTGCTCCGTGACTTTGCCGCACGCCGTGCCGACGTAGCGGCTTTTATTGCGGATAACGAGGATCTCATAAATTCCGAAGCCGAGGCGGCGCTCATCGGTGCGGCGGTGGGCGGAACTGCGGTGGAAAAAAAGATATCCTACAAGGGCGGCAGGAGGCAGGAGACCACTGTTAAAAGGCATATCCCGCCTAATATGGCTGCACTGGGACTGTATCTGAAAAACAGGATGCCCGATAAGTACAGCGACCACCCTGCAGGTGAAACAGAGATCGAGGACACAAGCGAAATAAACGAGGTGATAAACAATGCGGCAGAAGATACGGACGAAGAAAACAATACCGTATAACTTTTCCCGGAAGCATCTTGCATATATCCGCCGCTGCGGTGACTGCGTTATAAACGTGGCGGAGGGAGCGGTCAGAGCGGGAAAGACAGTGGATAATGTCATTGCCTTCTGCCGTGCGCTGGAAAAGTCACGGGATTTCCTGCACCTTGCCACAGCAGCTACATCTGCCACTGCAAAGACCGTTATAGGTGACTGCAACGGATTTGGTGTTGCCTACTATTTCAGAGGGCAATGCCGCTGGGGACAGTACAAGGGCAATGAAGCTCTCATAATCCAAGGAAAAAGCACAGGCTACAAACAGCGTGTGCTTATTTTTGTGGGCGGAGCAAAAAAGAACAGCTATGAAAAATTCCGTGGTATGTCTATAGGAATGTGGATAGCCACGGAGATAAATCTGCACCACGATAATACCATTAAAGAGGCTTTTAACAGACAGCTTGCGGCACGTGACCGCAGGGTGTTCTGGGACCTTAACCCCTCGCAGCCACAGGCTTCCATTTACAAAAATTACATTGACCTATACGCAAGGCAGGCGGCGGAGGGCAAGCTTGCTTTCGGTTATAATTATCAGAATTTCACCATTTTTGACAATATAAACATTTCCGAAGAAAACCGCAGGCAGGTAATTTCACAATACTGCCCCGGGACAGTATGGTACAGGCGTGATATCCTGGGCGACCGTGTGGCAGCAGAGGGACTTATCTTTCAGATATTTGCGGACACGCCCGAGAAATTCATTGCCGAAAGCTACCCTAAGTCTATGAGAATGATAAACATAGGCGTGGATTTCGGCGGAAACAAGTCCAAGACCACGTTTGTTGCTACAGCTGTTATCGGCAATTTTCAAAGCGTATGTGTACTGGCGGATTATAAGGTGGAGGGAAGCAAGGGTACTATCAACACGGACATGGTATGCAGGAAGCTGCTGGATTTCTACAGATTTATCCACAGCCTTTTTCCCTCCGTCCCGATCTATGCCATATACTGCGACAGCGCCGAGCAGATGATAATAAACACTATCCGTCCGTTTATGTCTCAGCACGGCGTTAGCGCTGCGGTAAAGGACAGCTACAAGGGAGCGGTCACAGACCGTATATATGCGCTTAATACCCTGATGTCACAAGGACGGTTCTCGGTTTACCGTGACTGCACAAATGTCATAAACAGCCTCAAAGAGCAGGTATGGGACGATACGAAGGTCGGCGAAGATGTCCGCCTTGACAACGGCACTTGTGATATTGATACAGCCGATGCGCTGGAGTATTCGTTCAGCTCGTTCCTTAAATACCTTAACCTTGACATGAAGGGAGATGATAGCAATAAACGCTGAAATAATAAACTTCCTTAACCGCACATTCGGCTACAGGCTGACGGGTGATTATTACAATGTCATTGCCATGTGGGAAGACTGGTGGAGAGGATTCAATGAGCCGTTTCACCGCATTGTGTTCGACAATGGCAGCAAGCGCAGGAGCCGTGATATGTACACCATGAAAATGGCGAAAAAGGTATGCGAGGACTGGGCTGCTATCCTGATAAATGACAAAACATTTATCAAGACCGATGATGACCGTGCAAGCCGTTTCCTCATGGGCGACACGGGGAACGGCGGCGTTTTCGGCAGCAATAACTTCTGGGAACAGGTCAACAACCTTATGGAGCGCATGATGTGGTCAGGCACTGCGGCAGTGGTAATACGGCTGAAAAATGCGGCTGTGTCCGAGAACGGCAGTATTATCCCAGACAGCAGGACACGGATAGACCTTAACTACATTGATGGTGGAAACATAATCCCACTGAGCTGTGACAATGGCACGATCACCGAAGCGGCATTCTGCTCTGATGTGTGCATCAAGGGTGTGAATAAAATTTACCTTGAGATACACAGGCTTGAGGACGGTGAGTATGTTATTGAAAACCGTGTGTTTGTGGCTGACAAGAGCGGAGGTGTGCTGAAAGAGGACAACCTTCCCGAAAGCGTTCCGCCTGTTATACACACAAGGTCGGCTATACCGTGGTTCTCTGTTTGCAGACCTGCTATCGTAAACAGCATAAAGGGCAGCAACGGTATGGGCTGTGCCGTATTTGCAAATGCCATTGATAACCTCAAAGGCGTTGATATCGCATACAACAACCTTAACTCCGATATCTGGCTGGGTCAGAAAAAGGTGTTTATGGCAAAATCGCTTATTGAGGAGTACATGGGGCAAAAGATAACTCCCGATGAGGTAAACCAACAGCTGTTCTACTACATAACCTCATCTGCGGAGGACATGGGCGCAAAGCCGCTCATCACAGAACACAACCCTGATCTGAGAGTAAAGGACAATGTGGACTGCATTCAGGCTCAACTTGATTACCTGAGCTTCAAGGTAGGCTTCGGCACAAAGCATTATCAGTTTAATGCGGGCTCTATTGTCACAGCTACTCAGTACACGGGTGATAAACAGGACCTTGTTCAGAACGCCCACAAGCATTTTATCCGTGTTGAGGGATTTTTGCACGACCTTGTAAAATCATTGCTGCACATCGGAAAAAGCTTTATCGACAGCAGCATAAATGACGAGGCTGCTATTTCCGTTACCTTTGACCAGTCCCCCCTCATTGATGAAAATGCAGAGCGGGAGCGTGACCGTGCAGATGTTTCCGACGGTATTATGGCAAAATGGGAATACCGTGCGAAATGGTACGGCGAAAGCGAGGAGGAGGCAAAGGAAAATATCCCGTCCGATGATGACACGGCTGATATGTACCCGAACGGAGCTGATTTTGAATGATATCTCCCGCAAAGCTTGACAAACTCCCCACAGAAGTGGTAAGCTTAGTGCAGGAACTGCAGGAAGAGATCATCAGTGACATATGCCGCAGGGTATCGAAAGCAAACTACCTTACACCTACTGCCGAGTGGGAGCTGTATAAGGCAAATCAGCTTAATTTGTCCTACAAAGAGGTAAACCGCAGGATCGCAAAGCAGCTGAAAGTCAGGGAGCGTAAGGTGCAGGAGCTTTACACCGACACGGTGAAGCAGGCACTGAAAGAGGACGCTGACATTTACCGCATTGCGGCGGCTATGGGCAGGCTTCCCGATGACACGGGGGCGAAAATAGACAAATATTTCCGCTCGGCGTCCTTTTCTCAGCTTTTGTCCAAGGGGCTGAAAAGCTCCAAAGGGCAGATGAGGAACCTTTGCAACAGTATGGCGGCAGAGGCAAACAGACAGCTTTCGGACGCTATGGACCTTGCGCATCTGAAGGTTATATCGGGTGCATTTTCTTACAATGATGCCATATATTCGGCGGTGAGATCTCTTGCCGACAAGGGCATTACCCGTGTGGAATATCCAAGCGGCAGGCATGACAATGCGGACGTATGTGTGCGCCGTGCAGTGCTTTCATCGGTAAACAAGTCCTGCTGTGATATACAGCTTGACCTTGCAAAAGAGATTGGCAGCCGTTATGTTGAGGTTTCTTCTCACTTCGGCGCACGTCCCTCCCACGCCGAATGGCAGGGTCAGATTTACAGCCTTGTGAAAGGCGACCCCAAGTATCCGTATTTTTACGATGCTACGGGCTACGGAACTGGAGAGGGACTGGGCGGCTGGAACTGCCGACACAACTTTTTTCCGTACTTTGAGGGCATTGACACGCCCTATCACACGCCCGATTTCACCAAGAACGAGAACGACGAATATTATGCCCTTACGCAAAAGCAGCGTGGCTATGAACGTGCTGTGCGTGATTCCAAGCGACAGCTTGCGGCGCTTGACGGTGCAAGGCAGTCGGCGGAGGATCCTCAGCTCAGAGCGAGACTTGACAGCGATTTTGCACGGCGGTCGGTTATCCTCAAAAACCGTGAAGCACGGCTTGATGCGTTTATCCGTGACAATGACCTGCAAAGGGATAACTCCCGTGTTCGGGTCGTGGGGTTCGGAAAGAGTGTTTCGCAGAGGGCTGTTGCGGCGACACGTCAAAGCGGCGACCTCAGGAATTTGTTTAATATGCTTTATAACAAGACGCATGACTTAAAGCGTCCTGTGTCGATTATAAGGCTTCCAAATGGCACGGGCAAGGAAATACTTGATATAATCGGCAATTCTCCTGATAAAATAAAGCAAATACTTTCACAATCCTCTATCAAGGTATGTAATACCAATGTAAGAGGAGTACCGCATTATTCACCTGTGAAAAAGGCTATACGCCTTGATATAAATACCATAAAAAACGACGTTCGTGGAGAATACACGGTTGTTTTTCATGAATCAGGTCATGCAGTTGATGATTACTTGGGAATGATTTCCTTAAATCCGACATTCAGGAAAGCCTTATATAAAGACTTTGACGGAGTTGTAAAAAGTGTTGGAACGCAATTAGGGACAAGCGATAAGCGGATTATTTATGCAGCTATCAGTGATGACTTAAAATCTGACAGCTTTAAACATTCGGTCAGCGATATTATCGGCGGAATAACCAACAATGAATGTGTGGGTAATTGGAAACACCCTGCTAAATATTGGAAAAATTCAGTCAATAATGTGCCTATCGAAGCTTTTGCACATTTTTTTGAAGCAACGGCAAGGAATGATGAAGAAAAGCTAAGAATAATTAAAGCGATTTTTCCAACTGCATATCAAGAATTTATTTCTATGATTTAAGAAAGGATATGATTTGACAATGGGCATTCTTGATGAAATATATAATCTTCCTGTTCATGAGCATTCGGAAGAGAAGAAAAAACAGAATGACCTCCTTGCTCAAAAACTTAAAGAATACCAAGAGCATTTTAATGATGATTTTGCAACTGAATTTCTTCCGATGAGCATTGATGAAATTATTGCTAATATCGACAAATGTATCAAGTATAACCGAAAATGGGAAGGCTTTATCGTTCCCGAACTTGAAGAAGATGCACTGATATGAACTACCGCTCCTTTGGGAGCGGTATAATTTTGCCTAAAAAGCCCTTAAACCAATGTTTAAGGCGCTTTTTTTATACCCAAAACCAATTTTTAAAGGAGGAATTTCCATGAAGAAGGAAGAACTTACTGCTCTCGGAATGACCGATGAGCAGGCGGAAAAGGTGCTGGAAATGCACGGAAAGGAGCAGAACGAAGCTGCGTCCAAGCTCTCGGAGGCTGAAAATAAGCTTGCCGCTGCGGAGAAGAACGCCAAGGAGCTTACCGAAAAGGTCAAGGCATTTGACGGTGTTGACCTTGAAGCGCTTAGAAAGTCAGCTGCCGACTGGGAGACCAAGTACAACACCGATATTGCCAAGGCAAAGCTTGACAGTGCCGTGGAGCTGGCTCTCACCAAGGCAGGCGCTAAGGACGTTGGTCTTGCCCGTCACCTCATTGACACATCTATCCTTAAGCTTGACGGCGACAAGGTAGTAGGTCTGGCGGAACAGCTGGAAAAGGCTAAGACCGATAAGGCTTTCCTTTTCGGCGATGAGCCTGCAAAGGAAACAGCAAGGATCGACACAGGGATCGACCACGGCGGAGCTACCGATACAATATCGGACGCTCAGATCAGAGCCGTTATGGGTCTGCCCACTGAAACCAAGTGATTTATTTAGGGAGGAAAAATTATGCCTAACGCTATTACAAAATTCTCAAAATTCATCGACAGGCTGGACGAGGTGTATAAGCTTGCGTCCTGCACTTCTGTTCTGGACAGTGACAGCACACTGGTCAGAGCGGGAGCAAATGCCAATGAGCTTATCATCCCCAAGCTCACAATGGACGGTCTTGCAGACTATTCCCGTTCAAGCGGCTATGTAGATGGCGATACCAACTTCACGAATGAGACCGTTACCTTCAACTATGACCGTGGCAGACGTTTCAGCGTTGATAACATGGACAACGAGGAGACCGCAGGTCTTGCATTCGGCAGACTGGCGGCGGAATTTGTCCGCACAAAAACTGTGCCTGAGCTTGATGCGTTCCGCTTCGCAACCTACGCAGCACAGAAAGATATCTCTGTTAAAACAGGCTCGCTCACCGGCGGCAATGATGTTATCAGCGCTCTGATCGCAGCGCAGTCGGAAATGGACGAAGCCGAGGTCGCAACCGAAAGCAGGGTGCTGTTTATCACTCCTACACTGCTTAATGCCGCAAACAATGTTGATACCACCAAGTCCAAGGCTGTACTTGACAGCTTCTCAAAGGTTGTAAAGGTACCCCAGTCAAGGTTTTACACTGCCATTGATATGGCTGACGGCAAGAGTGACGGCGAAAAGGCAGGCGGCTACAAGAAAGCTGCGGCAAAGTATGAGGTCACTGCCTCACAGCCTGATGACTGGACATCAAATTACTCAAACTATTACACCGTCTCCGATGGTGTATATACCCCTGTTGCATCTACTGCATCGTGGGAAGCAGGCAAGTATTACAGAAAGGTATCCGAAGAGGGCAAGCCTATCAATTTCATGGTGATCGAAAAGTCTGCCGTGATCCAGTACCCCAAGCACACCGTGAACAAGGTCATCACACCCGAGGAAAACCAGTCAAGCGACAGCTGGCTGTTCTTCTTCCGTGCCTATGGTCTTGCCGATGTGTTTGAAAACAAGCGCAGCGGAATTTATCTGCATTATGCCGGATGACGGAGGTGGAAACATGAAAACTGTCGGAAGAACAAAGCCTGTGAGGACATCACCTGCCGAAAAGGTACGTAAGCCCAAGAAGCCGCCCGGCAGAAAGGATGAGTAAGATGTACGCTGATTACAGCTATTACAGCAAGGTATATCACGGCAAGCTCAACGAAAATGAATATACGCCCTACGCCGAAAAGGCGGGGGCGTATATTGATAACCGGACGGATTTCCTGTTTGAGAAAAACGGTCTGCCTGCTGAGGGAAGCTCTCTTGCACGGCGGCTCATGACCTGCTCCTGTGCGATTGCGGACGAATATTACCGCACCGAAACGGGAGCGGCATATTCAAAGACATCGGAAAAAGTGGGTGAGTATTCCGTAAGCTATGCTTCGGGAGATGTCAAGTCCGCCGATGAGCGGCTGCATGATATCGCAGAGCTGTATATTCCCGATGTGCTCAAGGCGGTGAAATGGATATGACGACCAATACCGACTGTACCGTGATACGCCTTGCGGACGGCGAGGATCCTGTTTATTTATACGTTCCTGCGGTAATGTGGCAGGACGTATATGCGCAGGAGGTCAAAAAATACGGAGCTGAAAATGCAGACAGCGCTGCAATATATTTTCCCGATGTTGATACAGATGTACGCATCGGGGATTTTGTTGTGATGGGCGGTGTCGATGAAGCTGTTGACCCTGCTGTTATCTGCGGTGCGGCGCTGCGAATAACGTCTGTTGCCGTTAACCGATACGGCAGCAGAGATATGCAGCACATAAAGGCAGGTGCTAAGTAATGGGTGTCATTATTCAGATGGACCCCGCTGAGGAAATGCTCCGCAAAAGGGGTGTTGAAAGAGGCGGCAAGGTACAGAAGTACATCGACAGCAAGGTGGTATCATACTGCGATAAGTATGTGCCGTTTCTCAGCGGTCTCCTTAAGCGTGCTATCGGAACTGTTTACGGCAGCGGATATGTGCGCTACAATACCGTATATGCCAAGTCGCAGTATTACGGTAACGCTGGCATGGGCAGGGGCGGAATGTCCCGTGGAGGACTGCGTGGACGGTTATGGTTCGAGCGCATGAAAGCGGCGCATAAATCAGATATCCTTAACGGTGCTGCAAAGCTTGCGGGAGCAAGGGCAAGGAGGAGATGATATGGTCAGCAGCATAATCGAAGGCATAAGGAATTATATTGCATCTGTGCCCCTTATGTCCGAATTTGACAGCAAACACCGTCACATCGACTGGACAGATGCGGATAACGATAACTACGGCATTTTCCCAGATACTGATAATCTTGTGGACGAATATGTTGACGGCACTCAGATACGTCAGTATATCTGTCAGATAAACATACGCAAATTCGCCGTGCTGGACGCAGACAGACTGAAAAACAGTGCATTTCTGGAACGCTTGCAGCGTTGGTTCGACGCTGCTGCCGATGCAGGGGATCTGCCCGATATGCCCGACGGCTGTACTGCCATTGAGATCACGGCTGAAAATGCAATGCTCATGGAGCTTGATCCATCGGGCAAGCGAGGTACATATGCTATACAAATCAAACTGAAATACGAAAAGGAGGAATGATCTATGGCAGAAACAGCTCAGAAAATTGCCAAGAGGTCGGAAGTACACGTTTATATGAACACAGGCACGTCAGCATCACCTACATGGGTGCGTCTGGGAAAGGGCTGGAAGAAATTTTCGGAGAACCCCAATGCCCAGACCGAATCCGTGCAGTATATCTGTGATGACAGTGCCACAACAGATACTACATCATATGAGCCCAACTATGCGTTTGAATGTGACCTGATGCACACAAATGAAGCTATCAAGAAGATATACGACATTGCCAAGGGGCGCAAAACAGGCTCCGACTGCATAGTTGATATCGTGACCGTTGATGCCTTTGAAGAGACGGACAGCAATAAGGAATGCACGGCATACAGAGAAAATCTGTCCGTACAGGTATCAAGCATTGACGGTGAAAAGAAGATGTCCATGTCCGGCAATCTTAATGGTCAGGGTGACGGTGTTAAGGGCAAGTTTGATCTTACGACCAAGACTTTTACCCCTGACGGCGAAGCTGCCTGATGAATAATTTGCACGCCGGGGCAGAAATGCCCCGGCAGTTTTTATGTGAGAAAGGAAAATAACTATGAAGTTTGAATATACACGTCCCGAAGACACCAAGCTTGAAGCCTACGGAAAGGTATTTGACATACCGCCTAAGACAGCGCCCCTTGTTGACGGAGTGAACAGCATCAACAAGCAGATTGCAGAGGGCAATGCAGCACAGCAGGCAGCGGCGCTGAGAGAGGGCATTGCGCTGTTCATCGGCGAAGAGGCTGCGGAGGAGATATTCTCCAAGGCAAAGCTTGACAGCATCAATATTGATGAAATGTCTGCCCTCTGGTTTGTGCTCAATGACATCAGCAATAAGGAGACTGAGGCTGTTATCGCCAAATATGCACCAAAGCCCAGAAATGAGATAAGGGTGTCATCGAACCCAAAGAAGTAAGCTCCCTTCCGACTTCTGTCGTGCTTTACGGCAGGGAGTATGATTTTCATTCGGATTTCCGTGAATGGATGCGCTATGAGCTGCTTATGACTGACGGTGATGTTGATGACAGCCTGCGGTATGGTCTGGCAGCGGACATTATTTTCCCGCCTGAGCAGCATATACCGCTGACACGTAAAACAGCCGATTTCCTGCGGTGGTTCTACCACTGCGGTGATCCGCCCGGGGAAAATGATGATACTGATAATGACTATTTTCTCGAATCACGCCTGCCGTACAAATTTGATGCGGACTTCCCGTATATCCATGCGGCGTTTATCGAACAGTACGGCATTGACCTTATTACAGTTGATTATCTGCACTGGTGGACGTTCAGGGGGCTGTTCCGCTCCCTGCATGACTGCAAATTTACTGAGATAGTCGGATATCGCACAGCGGAAACGGGTGATATGTCGGAGACTATGAAAAGTCATTATCACAAAATGCAGGAGCTTTATGAGCTGCCCGTATCCAGAACGGAAAGACTGAGAATTGAAAAAGCAAGACAACTGTTATATTAAATTATGGGAAGGAGTGATGTTATGGCAGCAGACGGCAAGCTCGTTTTTGACACGGGCATAGACAGCAGCGGGTTTGACAAGGGGCTTAAAAGTCTCGGTTCTCTGGCAGCAAAATCAGCTGCGGTAATTACAGCTGCATTCACGGTTGCTGCTTCTGCTGCCGTAAATGTCGGCAGCTCGTTCACAGCGTCCATGTCGCAGGTTGCGGCGACTATGGGAATTACCCGTATGTCAGATGATTATCAGATACTGACTGCCTCAGCCGAGGAAATGGGTGCAGCCACAAAATTCTCGGCAACACAGGCAGGCAATGCGCTTAATTACCTTGCCCTTGCAGGCTATGATGCACAGCAGTCCGTTGAGGCTCTGCCTACTGTACTTAACACGGCAGCGGCAGGCGGGGTTGACCTTGCTTATGCGTCTGACCTTATCACCGATTCCATGTCCGCTCTTGGACTGCAGATGAGCGACCTTGAAGGCTTCAGCGACAAGCTTGCAAAAACGTCACAGAAATCAAATACAAGTGTTGCCCAGCTGGGTGAGGCTATACTTACAGTCGGCGGTACTGCAAAATCATTGTCGGGCGGCGTGGAAGAACTTGATACAATGCTGGGCTTGATCGCTGATAACGGCATCAAGGGCGCAGAAGGCGGAACGACTCTCAGAAATATCATTCTCTCCCTTTCCGCTCCCACAGATACGGCAG